>JADHED010000220.1_pt1 | contig 77824 bp, 75 predicted proteins | sample 8952041 | NCBI WGS metagenome assembly JADHED01 (sample SAMN16124423, study PRJNA663239) | bioreactor sludge metagenome | isolation source: sludge (control) | place: India:Bengaluru | collected 2018-09-08
TATTCCGGCGCCGTTGGGTCCCGTAACGATATTAGCTGCCAATCCCTAGAAACCTGTGCTTGCGGCGATAAAGGAAGATGCCAAAGCCGCACCGGCCGCGGAAAAGGCCAAAGCGGAAGTCAAACCCAAAGCTGCAACAGGCGGATCCTATGTTGTGCAGTTGGCAGCCTTCGCCTCTCGCGCCAATGCCGATGCGCTTGCCAAGAAACTGAACGCCTCTATTGTGCCGACTGGTGATGGGAAACTGTTCAGGGTACGTTTCGGGCCTTTTGTAAGCGAGAAGGAAGCGCAAGCTGCTCTCGCCGATGCGAAAAAGCGCGGCTATCCACAGGCAAGGCTGCTCCGCGAATAGCTTTGACTGGCGAAGCGCGCATTCGCCGGTTATCGAGCCAGTATGCGTCTGCTTTTGCCTTTCATAATGCTTTGTGTGGCTCATCCAGCCTGGGCAGACGGAGCGATGTACAGGACGCAGGCCCCCATCGCCTATCTTGTCGATGCACATAGCGGCGTCGTGTTGCTCGACAAAGCAAGCGACAAGCGTATCCCGACCGCTTCAATGGCAAAAATGATGACTGCCTATATTGCCTTTGAGGCGATCAAATCGGGCAGGCTCGATCGGCAGCAAAAATTTGCCGTACGTCCGCAAAGCTGGGTCAAATGGAACAATCGCGGATCGAGCATGTTCCTCAAATCAAAACAGCAGGTCAGCGTGGAGGATTTGCTGCACGGCATCCTGACACTTTCGGGCAATGATGCGTCGGTGGTATTGGCCGAGGGGATCAGTGGCAGCGAAAAGGCTTTTACCGCAGAAATGAATGCAGCCGCCGAGCGACTAGGCATGCAAGATAGCCGGTTCGGCACTGCCAATGGGTGGCCGGACAAGGGCGGCACCTTTTCAACAGCGCGAGATCTGGGCGTGCTCGCCAAACGGATTATAGAGGACCATCCGCACCTGTTCCGCGAATTCTTTAGCCAGCGAAGCTTCAGATGGAACAATATCGTTCAGTCCAATCGCAACCCTTTGCTCGGCGCAGTCGACGGAGCGGACGGGATGAAAACCGGGCACAGCAGCGAGGCCGGTTATTGCCTGGTCGGCACCGCGCAACGCGGGCCCCGACGCTTGATAATGGTGGTTGCGGGTTTGCCAACAATGCAATCGCGTGTTGACGAAGCGCGGGCGATGATGCGCTGGGGCTTTGATAACTGGCAGGAAAAGCCGCTATTTGTAGAAGGACAGCAAGTAACGAAAATCCCCGTCCAACTGGGAACCGAGGCTGCTGTTGAGGCAATTGCTGCCCACAAAATATCGATGCTGGGATTGAAGGGCGCTCTCGCAATACCCCGAATGACGATGCGCTACACTGAACCACTAAAGGCGCCGCTACGTAGAGGCGAAACGGTAGGCGTACTGACGGTTCATTATCCCGATGGCTTACAACAAAAATTTCCGCTGGTTGCAGCGAATGATGTACATAAAGCCAATTTTATACAACGCGCGTGGAATGGCTTTATGTCGCTTTGGAGCATGGCAGCATGACTGAGGGGCGGTTCATTTCGATCGAAGGCGGCGAAGGCGCGGGCAAATCGACGCAGATTGCGCTGCTCGCCGAAAAGCTGAAAGCGCTTGGCCTGTCAGTCGATTTGACCCGTGAGCCGGGCGGAACCGAAGGTGCTGAAGCGATCCGCCAGTTGTTGCTCGGGGGAGGAGACGAACGCTGGGGCGCATCTGCCGAAGCCATGCTCTTCGCCGCCGCACGCAGCGACCATGTTGAAAAACGCATCAAGCCCGCAGTGGCACAGGGCATATGGGTAATCTCCGATCGTTTCCTCGACAGCAGCCGCGCCTATCAAGGAGCCAGCCTGGGTCTGAGCGACGCCGTTATCATGGATCTGCACCGGATCGGCAGCGGGGGTTATTTGCCGGATCGGACGATTATACTCGATTTACCGCTGGAAGCTTCGCGCCTTCGGACACAGGCCCGCGATGGTGACAGTACGGACCGTATCGGAGGACGCGACGATGCATTCCACCAGCGGGTTCGCGACGCTTTCCATCATATAGCGGATTCCGAGGCTGAACGTGTTCGATTGGTCGATGCCATTGGAACGCCGGAAGAGGTTTCGGGGCGCATCATTGCAGAGATTGCAGACCTTCTGCCATGACCCGGATATTCGGCCATGACGCGCATTTCCAAAACTTCGCTAATGCTTTGGCGAGTGGACGACTGCATCATGGCTGGATTTTGGCAGGACCGCGCGGGGTAGGGAAGGCCGGTTTTGCGCAGGAAGCAGCGCGAATGCTTGTCGATCCCGAAAATCGCTATGCTTCGATGGTCGAACACCGCACCCATCCCGACATCATTTGGGTCCAGCGACTGCCCAAGGAAGCCCCGAAAGAGGGCGAGGCAGCCGATCCCGATGCAGAGCTCAAGCGCAGCATCGCGATCGACCAGATCCGTAGCGTGCAACACAGCCTGACTACGCGGCCATCGATGGGGCCGAAGCGCGTCGTCATCATCGATGCTGCCGACGATCTGGAGCGGGGAGGGGCCAATGCCCTTCTCAAATCGCTCGAAGAGCCCCCGGTAGGGACTTATTTCATGCTCATCAGTCATGCGAGCGACCGGCTACTGCCAACGATCCGCTCGCGCTGCCAGCTGATGCGCTTCGATGCGTTGAGCGATGCCGACATGCGACAGGCGTTGCAGCAGGCTTTGCCACAGGCTTCGTCAAACGAAGTCGATGCGCTGGTGCGTTCTGGTCGAGGATTGCCGGGGCAAGCAATGACGCTTGCGGGGATGGATTTCGGCGCAATAGAGGGCATAGCTGATGAAATTGTCCGCAGCGGCGATCCCACCAACAAATTACGCACCAAATTGGCTGAGACTTTATCTGTGAAAAATGCGCAGGCCAGTTATGAGGCGTTCTTGCGCTTTGTACCGGTCAGGATAGCAACCATTGGCCGTACCCTCGATGCAGGAATGGCAATCAAGGCGGTTGATGCCTTTCACGAAGCCGACAGGCTTGCTGCGCGCGCCATCGGGCTGACACTTGATAAACAGGCGGTTCTCCTCCAAATGGGCAACCTGCTGGCCAGCCTGCAAAATCGCGGCTGATTGGCCCCCTTTTTTGCACACAGAAATGACCATGTCGGAACCCTATTACATCACAACCGCGATCGCTTACCCCAATGGCCGCCCGCATATTGGCCATGCCTATGAAGCGATTGCCACCGATGCCATCGCCCGTTTCCAGCGCTTGATGGGGCGCGATGTCCGGATGGTGACCGGTACCGACGAACATGGATTGAAAATGGATCAGACGGCGCGTGCCGCAGGGCGCGAAACGCTGGAATTTGCTGATGAAATGTCATCCTATTTCAGAAGTATGTGTTCGGAACTTAATATTTCCAACGACGTCTTCATGCGTACCAGCGATAAAAGGCATCACGAAGCCAGCATAGCGCTGTGGAAAGCGATGGAGGCAAGTGGCGACCTATACCTTGATCGCTATGAAGGCTGGTATTCGGTCCGCGACGAAGCCTATTATGGCGAGGAGGAACTGACCGAAGGGGAAGGGGGAGTCAAACTATCGCCCCAAGGCACGCCCGTTGAATGGACCGTCGAGGAAAGCTGGTTTTTCCGCCTGTCCAAATATCAGGATGCATTGCTCGCGCATTATCGCGACCATCCCGAATTCATACGTCCTGAAAGCCGGAAGAACGAGGTTTTGCGCTTCGTCGAGGGAGGACTCAAGGATTTGAGCGTTTCGCGCACCAGCTTTGACTGGGGCGTACCGGTTCCGGGATCTCCGGGGCATGTGATGTATGTGTGGGTCGACGCTCTGACGACCTATCTTTCTGGGATCGGTTTTCCGGATAAAGAGGGAGATTTCAGCCGCTTCTGGCCCGCCAATGTTCACATCATCGGCAAGGATATTGTCCGTTTCCACGCTGTATATTGGCCAACATTTCTGATGTCTGCAGGGCTACCGCTGCCGCAACAAATATTTGGTCACGGTTTCATTCTCGCCCGCGACGGCGCCAAAATGGGCAAATCTGCGGGCAACGCGGCCGATCCGCTCGAACTGGCTGAACGCTACGGCGTGGACCAGCTTCGTTATTTCCTGCTGCGCGAAGTCAATTTCGGGCAGGATGGCAGCTGGAGCGAGGAAGCAATTGTAACGCGGTCCAACGCAGAACTCGCCAACAGTTTCGGTAATCTGGCACAGCGAACCCTGAGCCAGATTTTCAAGAACTGTGACGCCTATCTGCCTGCGATCCACGGGCACACCGATGAAGACAATGCATTGTTTGACCTGGTAGGAAAAACGGTTTCGGAAACAATTCCGACGGCATTTGAAAATCTCGCTCTGTCGCAAGCGGCTGAAGCCTGGATTACTGCCGTAAGTGCCTGCAATGCCTATATTGATGCACAAGCGCCATGGGCTTTGAAAAAGACAGATACCGCTCGCATGGAAACGGTTTTGGCGACGCTGTATATCTGCATAGCCCAATTGGCCGTGGCGATTTCACCAATCATTCCAGCGGGCGCCGGTAAAATGCTCGATACGATGGGAGTTGCACCAGAATTGCGTAATTTCGCAGGGATAATGAGCCACTGGTATGCGCCGCTCGCCGAAGCCGATTTTAGACTGGAACAACCGCAAGGTGTCTTTCCACGACTGGAACTCCCGGCGGAAGAATAAGCCATGTTTGTCGATTCCCACTGTCACCTGAATTATAAAGGCCTGGTCGAGCAGGAAAGTGAAGTGCTTGAACGCGCCCGTGCGGTGGGGGTGGGCGCGATGCTCAATATCTCAACCCGCGAAAGCGAATGGGATGCCGTCATCGGCTTGGCGGAACGCGAGAAGGGGGTTTGGGCTTCGGTTGGCATCCATCCGCATGAAGCCGATCAACATGGTGATATAACCAGCGGAAAACTTATCGAAAAATCCCGGAATCCGCGCGTTATCGGGATCGGCGAGACCGGGCTCGACTATTATTATGATTATAGCGACCGCGAACAGCAAAAGGCCTGTTTCCGCCAACACATTGTGGCGGCCCGTGAAACCGCTTTGCCGATCATCGTCCATACACGCGATGCCGAAGAAGACACTGCGAGTATCTTAAGCGAGGAAATGGAACAGGGGCCCTATCCCGGTGTAATCCACTGCTTCACCGCCAGCGCCGATTTCGCCCGGATTGCACTCGATCTGGGGCTCTACATATCGCTTTCAGGTATAGTCACCTTTAAAAACGCCAAGGATTTGCAGGATATTGCGCGTACAATTCCTGATGATCGTTTGCTGATTGAAACCGATTCACCGTTCCTCGCGCCCGTTCCGCATCGTGGCAAAACCTGCGAACCAGCCTTTGTCAGCAATACCGCACAGTTTCTCGCGCAATTGAAAAATGTTTCTGTAGAGCGGCTTGCAGAGAAAAGTACTCAAAACTTCTTCAATCTGTTCAACAAAGCAAATCCCAATGGATAGGCTTGCGACGCCAGAAGCGGTCTACGCCATCATCATATTGATGGTGATCGCCAGCGGACTGGTCGCAAGACGACTTCCGCTGCGCCAATATGCTAAGATGATTTTTGCCTGGGTTGGCATTTTTGCTATGGTTTTTGTCGGTTTCAGTTTCCGGCCTGAGCTGTCGATGATGTGGAATCGCGTTAAAGGCGAACTAACCGGCGCACCCCGTCAAACTATTGAAAGTGAAACTTTACGCCTGGTTCGTCAGGATGACGGCCATTTCTGGCTGAGGGCATCGATCAACGGGATTGAAGCCGACTTCATGGTCGATAGCGGTGCGTCAACCACTGCGGTCGGTGCTGCTTTAGCCAAAGAAGCAAAAATTGAATTGGACGGCCGTTCAACCGAACTGGAAACAGCCAACGGCATCATCGAAGCGAAACTTGGAGAGGTTCGTGCATTCCGCATCGGTGATTTGCAGATTGATGATCATTCGGTCGTCATCGCCGATAATTTTGGCGACACCAATGTCGTTGGCATGAACTTCCTCGATAGCTTTGATAGCTGGACGGTGAAGGGTGATGTGATGGAGCTTAAGCCTTGATGGGGCTTTCCTCGCTCAGGCAAATATACAATTTAACATAATATATATTATCGGACTTAATGATGGATTGGCTATGACACCCCCCTCAATTGAAAAGCTTGCGGAAATCATGGCAAAACTGCGGACTCCGGTATCAGGTTGTCCGTGGGATCTGGAGCAGACTTTCTCGACGATTGTACCTTATACGATCGAGGAAGCTTATGAGGTTGCTGACGCCGTTCAACGCAATGACATGGCGGCACTCAAGGATGAACTTGGCGACCTGTTGCTTCAGGTCGTGTTTCACAGCCGCATGGCCGAAGAAGCTGATCTGTTCAATTTGCAGGATGTGATCGACAGCATAAGCGACAAGATGATCCGTCGCCACCCACATGTCTTTGGAGGCGTCGAAGCGGACACTGCGGATGCCGTCGTCACAAATTGGGAAGCGATCAAGGCTGCCGAACGCCAGAACAAGTTGCCCGACACATCTGCACTTGCCGATGTCGCCTATGCACTGCCTGCGTTACTGCGCGCTCAGAAGTTGCAAAAACGTGCATCGCGCACAGGCTTCGACTGGGACAAGGTCGAAGATGCAATCGCAAAACTCGATGAAGAAGTCGGTGAACTGCGTGGCGCGGAAACAGCAGAAAATAAAGCCGAAGAGGCCGGCGACTTGCTATTCGCCGCTGTCAACGTCTGCCGATTGGCCGGCGTCGATGCAGAAAATGCCCTAAAGGCTGCTAACCACAAATTTGAACGCCGTTTCCGGGCCATGGAACAGATTGCTGGCAATGAATTCCAAAAACTGGATCTGGATGCCAAGGAAGGTCTTTGGCAGCGAGTAAAGGCTTCCGAACGGAGTTAAACGTTCGGGTATAGCTTTTCATATTGGCCCCAGCCACGCGGGGTCAGTATGGCTGTAATATGCAAAACTCCGTCTTTTTCTTCGACCGAACAAACTTGCCCTTTTGAATGTAGCCAGGCCAAAACGTCACCCTGCGCGGCATCCAGCACGAGGTCACGCTCTATTCCGTCGGACGTTATCCGAGCGGCCAGCTGCTCGACAAAAAGATCAACGCCCTCACCCGTTTGCGCCGAAATCAGGAAACAATTGGGGGTTCGCTTGGCTAATTCAGACAGTTGCCCCCTCTCTTCGGCAGGCAACTTATCGCATTTGTTCCACAATTCGATAATCGGGGGGCTATCCCCTTCCCCATTCTCCCCGATGCCAAGTTCACGAAGGATTGATAGCACATCAGATCGTTGTGCCTCGGTGGATGGATGCGCGATATCACGCACATGGATGATATAGTCGGCGCTTGTTACTTCTTCGAGCGTAGCCCGAAAGGCGGCGACAAGCTGTGTAGGGAGGTCGGACACGAAGCCCACTGTGTCTGACAAGATTGCCTTTTCTACGCCAGGCAGCCTCACCTGACGCATTGTAGGATCGAGCGTTGCAAACAACAGATCTTCTGCCAGCACAGATGCCTTGGTCAAACGATTGAAAAGTGTGGATTTTCCGGCATTGGTATAGCCGACGAGCGCAATGGTTGGCCAGGGAGCCTTTTTCCGTCGAGCCCGGTGAATGCCGCGTGTGCGCTGGACCTGTGACAGCTCTTTGCGCAAGCGAGCCATCCGGTCTCGAATCATCCGCCTATCAGCTTCAATCTGCGTTTCCCCCGGTCCACCGAGAAACCCGAAGCCACCACGTTGACGCTCCAAATGGGTCCAACTGCGTACAAGTCGGCCTGCTTGATAGTCGAGATGCGCCAGCTCTACCTGTAATCGCCCTTCAGCCGTAGCGGCCCGTTCGCCAAAAATTTCCAGGATCAGGCCTGTCCGATCGATCACCTTGGCTTTGACCCGATCTTCCAGATTGCGTTGCTGTATCGGCGTCAACGCACCATCTATGATGAGAAGTTCAGCCGATTCATTCTCAACCAGTTGCGCAAGCTCATCGACCTGCCCCCCACCCAACAGCGTCGCTGCGCGCGGAGAGCGAACCCGATAATGGCGCGCCTCAATAACCTCCAGCCCGATGGCTGCCGCCAATCCGATAGATTCCTCAAGCCGGTACTCTGCATTGCCTGACGGCGTCCCGGGCAATTCGGGATATGCAATTATAGTGGGGGTGCCGCGGGAAAAACCGTCGTCTTCGTTACGGTTGAAGACGCTCAATCATCCACTCCGTCAGCATCCTTATTATATTCCGCAAGGTTGACGGTGCGCAGGGGCTGAATGGTCGACACGGCATGTTTGTAGACCAATTGCATCGTGCCATCGCGCTCAAGAAGCAGCGAAAAAAGATCATAGGCTGCAATCGAGCCCTGCAACATTACGCCGTTCACAAGGAACGTCGTAACCGGCTCTTTCTTGTCGAGCATCGCATAGAGGAACACATCTTGCAGCATACCCGCTCGGTGTTGCACATTGGACATCATTGCATCGAACATCGCGCGATCTGGCGATTGCGATGGCATGATTGTCGAAATGCTGTGTTTGTAGACCAGCTGCGATTGGCCATCACGACGGAGAAGCACGGAAAAATTATCAAACCAGGTGACAACGCCTTGCAACTTGACGCCTTTTACAAGGAACATCGTAACCGGGGTTTTCGATTTGCGGAGTGAGTTCAGGAACAGGTCCTGGAGGCCGTTATTTTTTTCAGTCATTATGCTTTCCTATTATGCTTTTGGGTCGGGAGAACATACCACAGCTGCCAAATTGGCCGCATTTGTAATCTATAACATGATAATCTTGCGCCGCGAATATGAAAATTGCGCTACACCAGTTCACAAAGTTGCAACATTGCGCCTCAATAATCTTCGTCTTCTCCACCTTCGCTGCTTTTGCGCACGACGATGCCCAGCAATTTCAATTTGCGATGGAGCGCAGACCGCTCCATGCCGACAAAAGCAGCTGTTTTCGAAATATTGCCCGAGAAACGGCGTATCTGGACCTGCAAATATTCGCGTTCAAAGGCTTCACGCGCCTCGCGCAATGGAGAGCCCATAATCGAACTTATCTGGCTGCCATAACCCGGATTGATGCCGTTGATTTCGGCGGGGAGCATGTCCGCATCAATCTGTTGCAGCCGATCCGCCGGAGCCAGGATGATCGTGCGTTCGATTATATTGCGCAATTGCCGGACATTTCCTGGCCAGTCACAAGCCTGCAAGGCGGCTACGGCATCTTCGGAAATTGTTGGTGCCGGGACGCGATGCTCGACGGCGAAACGGGCTGCATAATGGCTTGCCAGTGCGGGAATATCCTCGCGCCTTTCCGCAAGCGGCGGGATGGCGACCGGCACAACATTCAACCGATAAAACAGGTCCTCGCGGAAACGGCCGTTGGCGATTTCGTCCTGCAAGTCGCGCGCGGTTGCCGAAACGAAACGCACATCGACGCGTACCGGGCGACTGCCGCCTACGCGAACGAAGCTTTGCTCGGTCAATACGCGCAATATCTTGCCCTGCGTCGTCCAAGGCATGTCGGCAACTTCGTCTAGAAACAGCGTTCCGCCATGTGCCCGCTCGAGCATGCCGGCTTGGATCAACTGCCCATTTTCTTCGACGCCAAACAATTCCTCTTCGAACCTATCGGGAGACAGACGGGCCGCACTTATCGAAATGAATGGATCGTCCATCCGCGGGCTCCAGCTGTGAAGCAGGCGAGCGGCGACTTCCTTCCCCACTCCGGCGGGCCCAGTGATTAGAAGCCGACTGCCGGTCCCCGCGACCTTTTTCAGCGTCGCCCGCACTGCGTTAATTGCCGCAGAGGTTCCGGTCAGCTCTTCAGCCTGCCCCAACAGCGCCTTTAATGATGCGTTCTCCAGTCTAAGCCGTTGTGTTTCGGTTGCTCTTGCAACGAGATGGAGCAGCTTTTCTGCTTCGAACGGCTTTTCAAGGAAATCAACAGCGCCTGACGAGATGGCGGCAACAGCGGTGTCTATATTACCGTGCCCCGAAAAGACGATAACCGGCACATTGGCATCGCGCGCCTTGAACAATTTGAGCAGTTCGAGCCCGTCCATGCTCGACCCACGCAGCCACACGTCGAGCAGTACCAGTGAAGGCAAGCGGTCGTCAAAAGCTTCGAGAGCAGCTTCAGCGGTCGCTGCTGTACGCGTGTCATAGCCGTCATCCGAAAGGACACCGGCCACCAATTCACGAATATCGTCTTCGTCGTCGACAATGAGTATGTCGAGTGCCATCTTCCGATCCTATTCTGTTTTTTCACTTTGGCGGCCGACACCGCCCGTGATCACTGCATCTAGCCGAAGCAGATCGAAGCACATGGTCACAGTTGCACCGCCGCTGGCATTGTCATCAAAAGTCAGCGTGCCCTGATGTTCCTCTACAATCTTCTGAACAATCGCTAGCCCCAGCCCCGATCCGGTCGCTCTGGTAGTAACATAGGGCTCAACAATCCTGTCCCGCTCGGGTGGCAGGCCTATGCCGTTATCAGCAATCTGCACCGACAATTTTCCATCGCCCGTTTGTAACCGGACTTCGACACGCCCTTGCGATGCCTCCTCACGCTGCTTGATCGATTCGACTGCATTTTTGAGGATATTCGTGACAGCCTGCCCCAGTTGCCGCCGGTCTGCGAGCATGGAAAGCGGGGTTGCAGGTGGCTGATAGTCAAATTCGATATCCGTATTGGCAACTTCAAACAGGAATATGGCGTGACCGACAATGTCGCCCATATCCTCGTCGCGGAAAACAGGCTTCGGCATACGCGCAAAGGACGAAAATTCGTCGGCGATGTTACGTAAATCACCAACTTGGCGAATGATCGTTCCGGTCAGTTGATCGAAAACATCTGCACCCTCGTCGATCTGCTTGCCAAAGCGACGGCGCAGTCGTTCGGCTGCCAGTTGGATCGGCGTTAGGGGGTTTTTGATTTCATGCGCAATCCGGCGGGCCACGTCGGACCATGCGGCACGGCGTTGATCCGACAACTGTTGAGTGATGTCTTCAAAAGTAACGACCTGACCGCCCTCACCATCCGAAATCTTGATCGCCAGAGTTTGTGGTTCGGTTCCGTCACCGACCTGCAATATGGCATGCGACCGACCGTCGGCGGGCAAATCCTTTACAAATGGCGCAACGTCGATCAATGTTTGCCCGACAATGGTACTGCCACCCTTTGAAAGCAGGCGTTCTGCGGTGCCGTTGGCCAAACGTATAGTTCCGTCCCGGTCGACATTGACAATTGCGGCAGACACGGACTCCAGGACGGTCTCGATAAAAGCGCGGCGGTCATCGAGTTGTCGGTTCGCAGCCAGCAGAGTTTCGGTTTGCGACTGAAGCCTCTCGGTCATACGATTGAACGAGCGCGAGAGGAAGCCGACTTCGTCCTTGCGAAGCCCCTCCTCCTCGACGCGGATGCTAAGGTCCCCATCCGCAATGCGTTGCGCCGCATCGACCAGATTGTTTACCGGGCGAACAAGTCTATCGGCCACAAACAGCGCCACCCATACTGCTACACCAATAATCAGCAGCGATACGACATAAAGCAAAGCGTTGAACTGCAATTGCAGACTGCGCGAGCGCGATTCCATTGCCTTATAGTCTTCCAGCACGCTCTGCGCCTTTTCGCCGAGCATGAACGACGGAACGCTGACTGTACGGCTAGCGTAAAGGAAAGTTTCCGGCTTATCGAACAGTCGACTGACCGCGACAATCCGGTCTGGCTGCGCCGTTACAATCTGATCTTGCCCGTCCCGCAAGCGTTTGAGTTCACTTGCACTTATCCAGTTGCCCTTGCGCTCCTCGGGTGAAGCGACAACCAATGTTTGCTGCCCCCCATTTTGCGTGACCGCAACGATGGCAGACTCGCTCAACTTGCGTCGCAAAACCTGATCATAATAGAAGCTCAGAAACTGGGGGTCGGTGGGCGCGGTCTGGTCCAATGCGAAGCGGATGTCACCTGCCATCGCAACCGTTTCATCGCCGACATCGCGCAGCTTTTCTTCATAATAACCCTTGGCGAGCGCGCCTGCATTTTCAAGCATGCCTTGCGCTGAATTCGAAAACCAGAATTGCACGCCGCTCTGGAACAGCACCGATGCAAAGATCGAAAGTAATAAAGCAGGCACTGCAGCAAGCAGCGAGAATATGGCCACCAGCCTGACATGCAATTGCCCTTCGCTTTCACCAATTGTGGATGCGCGCTTGATCGCGATACGCCGTCCGACCAGCATCATCAAAGTCGTTGCGGGAAGCAGATTGGCGACAAGAAGTGCCGCGGCAATGGGAGGCGAAAGTGGCTCCGACTCTGGACCTTGGCCGACCAACACCCATGCTGTCACCGCCACCATGACGAACAACACAGCCGCCGATCCGATTTCCAAAATCTTGACTATGTTCGGCGTACCCAGCCAGCGCACCGCCTTTACCCAGCGCGACGCCGATGTCGTGCCGTCAAATTCAATCTGGGGCTTTTGAACTGTTGCCATTAAGCAACTTGTGCCACGGCAAGAGTGGCATGAAAAGCACAATCAGCGTTGAAATTAACCAATTGACCGCATCAGCGACGCGCTTCACCTATCTTGGTACCGACCAGCCCATAATCGTTCAGCTTTTTGCGCAAGGTGTTGCGATTGATCCCCAGCATAGCGGCTGCCTGTAACTGGTTTCCGCGGGCCTGTTGCATGACGGCCTGCAGTAATGGCTTTTCAAAAGCTGCCAGCGCGCGCACATAAATACGCTCCCTGCCATGCCCGCGCTGACGTTGTTCGGCCATGAATTGGGCCACGGCCGCTTCAAAGCTGCACATGCCGCCAGCGATCGTGGGTTCCGCGTCTGCCGATCCGGCAATCTGCGTCACCGTCGCTTCCGAAATACAATCCTCGCGTGCCGTCAGCGTCAACCGGTAGATAAAGTTCTTCAACTCACGCACATTCCCGCGCCACGGCATTTGCGTCAGACGCGATATGGCATCCTCGTCAATCTGCTTGGTGGGAAGCCCCTCGTTGGCTGCCAGATTGAGGAAATGGCGCGTCAATAGTCCGATATCCTCAGGCCGGGCGCGCAGTGGTGGCAGGTGCACCGGAACTACGTTAAGACGGTAATACAGATCTTCGCGGAACTTACCCTCCGCAATAAGCGCTTCAAGGTCCTGGTTGGTTGCCGCAATAATCCGAACATCGAGGCGGATGCTCGCCTTGCCACCGATGCGGCTGATTGTGCCGCTTTGCAGCGTCCGCAACAGCCTGGTTTGCGCATGGTAGGGCATGTCCCCTATTTCATCGAGAAACAGCGTGCCGCCTTGTGCTTGTTCAAAGCGGCCAATCCCTTGCCCGACCGCTCCGGTGAAGGCCCCTTTTTCATGACCGAACAATTCTGCTTCTATCAGCTCAGACGGTATGGCCGCCATGTTGACGGCAACAAATGGGCCGGTCTTGCGATGCCCCAAATTGTGGATGGCCTCGGCTACCAGTTCTTTGCCAGTTCCGGATTCGCCAAGGATCAGCGCCGTCAGGTCATTGCGCAGCAGTCGCGCGACCATCCGATAGACATCCTGCATCGCAGGGCTTCGTCCGACCATCGGCATGGTCGCCTCAAGCAAAGTGCCGCCGTCACTTTGATTGTCGGCCCGCCGTTTTTCGATCCCCTGCTTTACCGCTAGAACCAGTTCATCCAGATCGAAGGGCTTTGGGAAATATTCAAAAGCATTGATCTCGCTCGCGCGTACAGCAGTATCCAGCGTATTTTGAGCCGACATGATGATAATTGGCATGTCGGGCGACTGCGCGATCACATCCTCAAGGCTGGAAATGCCGTCGCGATCCTTTAGCACGACATCAGTCAGCATCAGGTCATAGCGGTTTCCGGCCAGCGCCGCGTCGCGCGCATTCGCGCTTTCGCACACATCGACTTCGATGCCTTCCGCTTCAAGCGCCGACCGCACCACCATGCCGATCGAAAGGTCATCCTCGACAATCAATACCTTGTCGGCAGTCATGTGCTGGTCTTTCTTTCAGCTAAAGGCAGGAAAATTCGGAATATGGTCCGTTGACTGGTGGTATCGCGTTCAACCGATATGCGACCATTCATCTGCGACAGATATTTGCGGACAATGGCGAGACCCAGACCCTGCCCTTCCCTTTTTGTCGTCACAAATGGCGAGAACAGCTCCGTCTCGATATGCGCAGCCACTCCGGGGCCATTGTCGCTGATAGTGACCTCTACCGGCAACCGCACGCCTTTGTCCCCCTCGCTCCGAAGGGCTGCCCCCATAACGAAACGGGTGGAAATCCCTATTTGCGGGTCGGCGGTGTGTGCCAATGCGTCGATTGCGTTCTGGATCAGGTTGATGAGCACCTGCACCATGGCATCGGCCTCAATCTGCACATCAGGCAGTGATGGGTCATAGTTGATATCGATCGCAGGCATGACCTTGTTGGCCGCACGCACCGATCGTATCGCGCGCTCGATCAATTCGTGGATATTCTCCGCCTGCATTTCGCCTGGCATCACCCGCCCGAGATTTTGCATCTGGTCGAGGAGCCGGGCAATCCGATCGACTTCATGCACGATCAGATCGGTAAGTGGAGCCTGTTTCGGATCCACTTTGCGTGCCAGCAACTGGGCTGCACCTTTGATGCCCGCCAACGGGTTTTTGATCTCATGGCCAAGAATTGCCGGTGCACCCATTGCCTGCTGCTTGCCTCCGTCGGTCTGCTCGCCAATCTGGTCGCGGTCGGCTTGCCTTGGCACAAGGATGTAAAGACGGCAGTCGGGGTAGCCCAGCGGTGTGGAGATGTTCAGATCGACATAATTGGCCTGTGCCCCCGGTGTTTGAAACCGCATATTCTGGGCGCTTATGTCACTTTCGCGCACCTCGATCGCGCTGTTCAACCGTTCATTGGCAAAGCGAAGCAGCGACTGGGCCGGTTCGCCAATAATGCGACGACTGCTTCTGCCGAAAAAGGCCTCCGCTGCCTCATTGGCAAAAAGGATCAGATTGTCTGCGCCCGATAGCAGAAGTGGCAAGGATATGGTCGACAGCAACAGCCCGTCTGGCGGGCGGTTGGCTGCAATGGTCGTCGCCTCAGGCGGCATTTCGCATCAACAAAGGTTCGTAGAAACGGGCAAGTTCGCCGAGCACCTGGTTCGCATCATCGATGCGGTTGACCATGTTGCGAAACTCCGCCGATCCTACCAGCCCTTTGGTGTACCAGCCGATATGCTTGCGGGCGCAGGGAACACCGACTTGTTCGCCATAATGCTCCATCATCGCGCGATAATGTTCGACGATCAGGTCATATTGCACGTCGATTGAAGGATCGGGACGGCGCTCGCCCGTGCTGAACCAGTGCATCACCTGCCCCAGCAGCCAAGGCTTGCCATAGGCACCACGACCGATCATCACGCCATCGGCGCCGCTCTGTTCAAGCGCTTTGTCGGCATCCTCAATCGAGCAAATGTCGCCATTGACGATCACAGGAATTTTGACGGCGTCCTTTACCTTGCGGACAAAGGCCCAGTCGGCGTTCCCCTTGTACATCTGGTTACGCGTGCGGCCATGAACGGTGACCAACTTTGCGCCCAGATCTTCGGCGATATGCGCCAGTTCCGGGGCATTGAGACTGCCATGGTCCCAGCCCATGCGCATTTTGACCGTCACCGGCACGGAAACCGCTTTCACCGTCGCCTCGATAAGGCTTGCAGCAAGCGGAAGGTCTCGCATCAGCGCCGAACCGGCATCGCCATTGACCACCTTTTTCACGGGGCAGCCCATGTTTATGTCGATTATCGCCGCACCACGATCTTCGTTGAGCTTGGCTGCCTCTGCCATTTCCTTGGGGCCGCAGCCGGCAAGCTGCATCGAAACCGGCTCTTCGGACATATGCCAGGCCGCCTTCTGCAGTGACTGACGGGTTTCGCGGATCATCGCCTGGCTGGCGATCATCTCGGTTACGTTCAGACCCGAGCCGAAACGGCGCACAAGCGTGCGGAAAGGCATGTCGGTCACGCCGGTCATTGGTGCGAGCACCACCGGACATGCAATTTCCAGCGGGCCGATCTGGATGGGTTTGAGCTTCATCTGTATCTCGAAAATTGTTTTGCAGTACGTAACTGCCTAAAATTTAGGCAGCGCCCTAGCGATATTCGCCTTGGCGCGCAAGCCTGCAACGTTTACGGCGCGGCACATGGACAAGCCGCCGCCCGAAGCTGCCGCGATAATTGTTGCCGCTGGCAGTGGAAGCCGGTCTGGCGGCCATATTCCCAAGCAATACCGCTTAGTTCGGGGAAAGCCCATGTTGCGACACAGTGTCGAGGCATTCCGGGCGCATCCGGCCTTTGAAACGATCATTGTGGTGGTTGCTGCGGACCAAAATGCCCTCGCCGTCGCTGCTTTGGGAGGATTGGATGACGTCATCGTCGTATCAGGTGGTGCAGAGCGTAGGGATAGCGTGAATAATGCTATTCAATATCTTGATAAAATTAACTTTACTGGATGTACGTTCATCCATGATGCAGCGCGACCGTTTCTCAGCTCCGCCGTTATTGCTCGCCTTCTCGATGCATTGACGTCATCCGACGGCGCAGTGCCTGCCCTCCCCGTTGTCGATAGTCTGTCTCGCGGTAATGCCGAAGGTGTTTTGACCGAAACCGTTGATCGAGAACATCTTTTCCGGATCCAGACACCCCAGGCTTTCCGTCATGACGTCATTTCAAAGGCGCACAAAGGTTGGAACATAGGTCAGATCCCCACGGATGATGCCCGAATGGCGATGGCCGCTGGCTTCAAGGTCGCAATCGTCGAGGGCGATGAAAATCTTGCCAAATTCACCTTTGCCGATGACTTTGACCGTGAGTTGGTTCAATCGACAACGATGCAAGATATCCGAACCGGCATGGGTTATGACGTCCACCGCCTCGCCAAGGGTGAGGAATTGTGGTTGTGCGGGCTGCGTATCGATCACGAATATGGCCTCGCCGGCCATAGCGATGCTGACGTTGCGCTCCATGCCCTGACCGATGCGGTTCTGGGCGCTGCAGCGCTCGGTGATATCGGTGATCATTTCCCGCCCAGCGATGCACAATGGAAAGGCGCGAGTTCCGACCGGTTCCTTGCCCATGCCGTCAAGCTGGCATCCGATGCCGGTTTTCGTGTGGCGCATCTTGACGTCACCATCATTTGCGAAGCGCCCAAGATCGGCCCTCACAAAAAGGCGATGCAAGCACGGGTTGCCGAGATAGCAGCTATCGAGGCCGATCGGGTTTCGATAAAAGCAACAACAACAGAAAAATTGGGATTTGCAGGACGCGGCGAAGGCATAGCTGCGCAAGCAATCGCCACTCTTGTTAAGTGAAGGGTTCGATATGAGAAAACTGTTCGCAACCGCCGTCGCACTTGCCGCACTTGGGTTCCATCAGGGCGCAATAGCTGCCAGTGCAGCCAAGCCCTGCATGAGTAATAGCGAATTTCAGAGTGTTGCCGTAACACTGCTTCCCGTATTGCACAGCCAGGCGGTAGCAAGCTGCAAGGCTTTCCTTCCGGCAAATGCCGGGCTGTTGGTGCAATCTGCCGAACTGACCGCGCGCTATGCATCTTCCGCAGAGCGCGAAAGGGTTGCGGCGGGTGAAATTCTTGCCCGCATGCTCGCAGATCAGCTTCCGGTTCCGATGTCTGGCTCAGCCATATTGCCCTTTGTAGAGGGCATGTTACCGGGAATGCTGGTGCAAGGCATAGATGCCGAAACATGTGAGGCGGCCAATAATATCTGGACAGCCATTGCGCCCCTGTCTGCGGAAAATATTGCTTCGACGCTGGGTGCAATTTTGGTCGCCGCCTCGAAAGACAAGAAGAAGGACGCCGGAGAGGGTGAAAAATCCAGCGCTCGACCGCTCGATGATTTTGCCGTCTGCCCCTATGTCGCTACCGCCGTGGCCGCGGGTTCGTGAACAGCATGCTGCCAAAGGACGTATACAAACTCGCTGAGGAGGTCGTCGCTTCCAACAAGGCGGCTGGCCGGATGATCGTGACAGCCGAAAGCTGCACTGGAGGCCTGGTTGCAGGTGCAATCACCGAAATCCCGGGCAGCAGCGCGGTGTTGCAGGCCGGATTCGTCACCTATTCGAATGAAGCCAAGATCAAGACTTTGAAGGTCAGCGAGGAATTGATCGATACCTTTGGTGCCGTATCGATTGCCGTCGCCTGGGCGATGGCGCAGGGTGCGCTGAAACGCAGCAGCGCTGACATTGCGGTTGCGATTAGCGGCGTTGCCGGCCCTGACGGCGGCACGCCACAAAAGCCGGTAGGAACTGTGGTATTTGCGGTCGCCGAGCGCGGCAAGGATCCCGAAGATGTGGTCGCCGACAAGATCCATTTCGGCGAGGACAAAAACCGATCAGAAATACGCAAAGCTGCTACGCTGCACGCGCTTCAACTCTTGCTCCCGACTCCGTAAAGCACACCAGCCCGTTCGATAAAGGCGTCGGTCATCTTGCGCAGCGCATGATCGAAAAACTGTCCGGCCAACGCTTCGAACATGCGGTTGTGGAAGGAAAAGTCGACGGTGAAATCGACTATGCAGCCGTCTTCGGTTTCTTCGAACAGCCATTGATTGTGCAGATGCCGCAATGGTCCATCGAGATAGTCGACTTCAACTTTTGACTTGGGCGTTTTCAACACCCGCGAACTGAAGGATTCGCGCAGCGATTTGAAACCGACAATCAGGTCCGCCATCGTCTCTGTTTCACTGTCGGAGCGGATGCGCACCGCAGCGACCCAGGGCAGGAATTCGCCATATCGGCGGACATCGACGACAAGGTCGTACATCTGGTCTGCGCTATAGGGTAGCGACCGGCGTTCGTGATGATGCGGCATGCCCCTATCCCGCTTTGCCGATCAACCCGCCTTGGCGAGTTGCGCCTCGCGCGCGGCCTTCATCTTTGCGAAGTCATCGCCCGCATGATAGCTTGAACGCGTCAGCGGTGTGGCCGCAACCAGCAGGAAGCCCTTGGCCCGTGCAATCGCTGCATAAGCATCGAATGCCTGCGGCGTGACAAATTCGGCGACCTTGGCATGCTTGGGCGTGGGCTGCAGATATTGGCCCATGGTCAGAAAATCGATGTCGGCCGAACGCATGTCATCCATCACCTGGTGCACCTCCATCCGCTCCTCGCCCAGCCCGAGCATCACGCCCGATTTGGTGAAAATCGACGGGTCATGCCGCTTGACCGACTCGAGCAACCGCAGCGAGGCATAATATCGCGCGCCAGGGCGAATGGTCGGATAGAGCCGAGGTACGGTTTCGAGATTGTGGTTATAGACGTCGGGCCGCGCCTCGATGATCGACTCGACCGCACTCTCCACCTTGTTGCGGAAATCAGGGGTCAGGATTTCGATGGTGGTCGAGGGCGTGTTACGGCGCAGCGCCTGTATCACCTTCACAAACTGGCTGGCGCCACCATCGGGCAGATCGTCACGATCGACAGATGTGATGACGATATGCTCCAGTCCCATTTTGGCGGCTGCAATCGCCACATGTTCCGGTTCCAGCGGATCGACCGCACGCGGCATGCCGGTCTTGACGTTGCAAAAGGCGCAGGCACGGGTGCAGACGTCGCCAAGGATCATCACCGTGGCATGCTTCTTGGTCCAGCACTCACCAATATTCGGGCAAGCCGCTTCCTCGCACACGGTGTTGAGTTTCAGGTCACGCATCAGCTTGCGCGTCTCGTTAAAACCGGCGCTGGTAGGGGCCTTGACCCGGATCCAGTCAGGCTTGCGCTCACGCGGCGTAGTGCGAACAGGGGTGGGATTGTTCATGCGCCGCCCTTAGGACGGAAGCCCGTATCTTGCCACCCCCATTTTGCTTGCTATGGAAGCGCCATGACACACTTTTCAGACATGCTCGAAGGCTATGCCCGTTTCCGCGCCAATGAATGGGTTTCCGAACGCGAACAGTGGGAAAAACTTGGCGAAGGCCAGAGCCCCAAAGTGATGGTCATCGCCTGTTCCGATAGCCGTGTTGATCCCACGCAAATTTTCGACACGCGCCCCGGTGAGATTTTCGTCGTGCGCAATGTGGCAGCTCTTGTACCGCCCTTTGAGACCACACCCGGTCGCCACGGTGTTTCGGCGGCGCTAGAATTCGCCGTGCAGTTTCTGAAGGTCGAAGAGATCCTCGTGATGGGCCATGGCTATTGCGGCGGATGCCAGGCTGCGCTTAGTCGCGCGATGGACGGAATGGAGCCCGGCGAAGGCGGTTTCATCGCAAACTGGATCAGCCTGCTCGACGATGCACAGGCAAAGGTTGCACACACGCACGGCACCAAAGGAGATGCTGCAGAGCGCGCGATGGAGATGGAAGCCGTCAAGGTCAGCCTCGCCAATTTGCGGACCTTCCCCTGCGTCCGGCAAAAGGAAAAGTCGGGCGAACTGACTTTGCACGGGGCGGTGTTCGCGATTTCGGACGGTTTGTTGCGGGTTCTCGACGAAACATCGGGCGAATTTTCTGCAGTTTAAGGACATTCAATGAAAGCGCTGCTCGCATTTCTTTTGCTCGCCACGACGCCCGAGCCGCTGCCCGAACATATCGACATCCCGAACGAGCATTCGACAGTGATCTGCCCTACCCAGGTTGCGGCGCAAACGATGCTCGATCAATATTATCGCGTCAAACCCGCACCCGATAATCACACCATCGATATTGAGCATTTCTTTGCAGGGCTACGCGCCACGGGATGTTCGCAAGATGCGGAACGGAAGGGCGTGGTCACCATCCTCGCTGCAAAATCGCGCGCGACAGTCGAACTGGCAGGCGGCAGCGAGCGGATGCTGCGTTATGAAGGCCGTGACGAGGCGGGCAAAGTCTTGGTGGGGATCGTCAGCGAAGACGGCAATAACAGCTTTCCCCGTACCGAATTGGCCCAATGGTTGTCGGTGCGCAGCAGTGATGGCTGGCTCGATGCACGTGGTGAACAATCCGGCTCCGTTTTCTATCGCTGCAGCACCCCGGACAAGGCAAAGGCCGTGGTTTCAAGCTTGAAAGGCATGGAGCAGGCAAAGGAGAGCCTGTTCAGCAAGAAGCTGGCAGCATCCGCAGCCCAGCAAGGTTGCCGTCAGGCCACCGACCGCTATCTGGTGACTGCCTTGCTTGATACCGCAGGCAATGAATGCGGCTTTGAATGTTACATCGATCTCACCGCCCTTTCGGCACTTGACCGGTCTGGCATGCAAGTAGGGCTGATTTTCGACGGCTCATTGATGTGAGCATTTGCCGATGACGGGTGAAGCAGCGTTTTACAACAATCTGAATCTCAGCTTTGCGGAGGCAAGACGCTTAATCGAAGCCGGCGCCGAAAGCAGGCACGCCGCTGCGCATCATCCCGTCGTTGCGACAATCGGTGCAGATGGCAGCCCTAGCCAGCGCGTGATGATCTTGCGGCATGTCGATTGGGCAGAACGCAGATTGCGATTCCACACCGATTCCCGTTCGACCAAAATAGACGATCTGGCGAACAAAAGCGCTGCATCGGTCTTAATCTACGACCCCGAACCCAAAATCCAGTTGCGATTGTCCGGAAGCGCTATCGTGCATTGGGAAGGCGCAGCGGCCGACGCGGCATGGCGTCAATCGACCAATTTTGCGCGCCGCTGTTATCTGGCCGAACATGCACCCGGCATGGTCGTTGAACAGCCTACCTCCGGCTTGCCTGAATGGGTAGAGGGGCGGCAGCCTGACGATGCAGAAATTGCCCCGGCCCGCGACAATTTCGCAATCCTGTTATTCACGTTCGACAGTCTGGAATGGCTCTACTTGGCCAATAGCGGCCATCGCCGCGCACGCTGGCAATGGGACTCAGCGGTTGCTAACTGGCACGGGTTTTGGCTGGCCCCATAGACTTGCGCATTTTTCCAGATAGGCATCGATCATCAGCCCCTGTGCTTTGGCGGCGGTCGAAAGGTCATCCTCACGCTTCGCCTCAAAATTCACATAGGCAATGTCCGGGCGTTGCAACGCCACATAGTTGGATAGCGACCCGTCACTCTTCCCTACCCGCTCATGCCACACATTGATACCTGCCAGGTTCATCGCATTGCGACACAGGGTTTCGCCATCGCTGATGGCCTTGGTCGCGACATAGGGCAGGATCGCGTAAACATCCGGATTGTCCAACATGGCGATAGTGCGGTTGCCGAAATAGCCATCGGCACGCGCAACGATTTCGCCGCGCGAATAAGCCATCGCGTCCAGCATTGTAATATCCCCTCGCCCACCTGCACCATCGCCGCCAAAGCCATGGCTATTGGTGTGCAACGCGATCAGGGGGCGCCCCGGTTTCCAAGCGCCAAGGATAGCTTGTGTAAAAACGGGTGTGCGCTCATCGAAGTTGCGATTGGGATCACAGGCCGAAACCATCGCCGAACGTACGCCGCACAGACCATAGCCAGCCTGTCGCCGCGTGCTGGCAGGCCCCGTATTCACGGTAATGCCGACGCCTCCATATTTGTGGAGCGCCGCGATCATCGCCTCGAATGCGGCATTTTCGTCATCATGGGGTACGACCCACAAGTGCCCCTCGATATTAGCATCGCTGGCGAAACGGATCAGGTGCCAGTCGAAACCGTTTTCCGAAAAGCGGATTTCGCTGACGCTGATACCCTCCAGAAATGCGGGTTCGTCTCTGTACCGGTTGATATCATCGTCTTGCAGCACGGCCAGCATCGCCTTGTCCACTGACCGCCACTCCATCGCCTGTGCGGTTGGCGAAAAACAACTGAGTGCCAATGCAAAGAGATAGGGTGCAATACGCATGCCGACTGCTTATAGCATTGCCGATGAGATAACAGCCCCGAAGCGCGGCGCTATCGAACAGGAGGGGGAAAGTCATGATGCAACCGGGCGTGATCGCCAGCCTTTCGGTCTATTTCGCGCTGATGCTAGGCATTGGTGTTTATGCCTGGCGCAAATCGACTGCCAACAGCAGCGAATATTTGTTGAGCGGACGCCAATTGGGCCCTGCCGTCACCGCGCTAGCCGCTGGCGCTTCGGATATGTCCGGCTGGCTGATGCTCGGACTTCCCGGCGCGCTTTATGCTTCGGGTCTGGCAGAGGCATGGATCGCCATCGGCCTGTTTGTCGGTGCATTGCTCAACTGGATCATTGTCGCCCCGCGCCTTCGCGAGCAGACCGAACGCTATGGCAATGCGCTCACCATCCCTGAATTTCTCGGCAATCGTTTCAATGATGAGAAGCACCTTCTCCGCCTCACCGCCAGCATTGTGATCATCGTCTTTTTCGCGCTCTATTCGGCCTCGGGCCTCGTCGCGGGCGGCAAGCTCTTCCAAAGCGCATTCAGCGCCGATTACCAGACAGGCCTCTGGATCACTGCATCAGTCGTGGTCGCTTATGTCGTGCTCGGGGGTTTCCTCGCGGTCAGCCTTACCGACTTTGTGCAGGGTACGATCATGGCCATCGCGCTGGTTGTGGTGCCTTATATGGCGTGGCAGGGCTTGCCCGAAGGCGTGTCGGTAATGTCAGCGCTCAACAGCATTGATCCCAAAATGACCAGCCTGTTCGCGGGCACCACCGCTTTGGGCATCATCTCGACCGCTGCCTGGGGCCTTGGCTATTTCGGGCAGCCGCATATCATCGTGCGCTTCATGGCAATCCGCTCGGTCAAGGAAATGCCGATTGCGCGCAATATCTGTATGGTGTGGATGGCAATCACACTTGGCGGGGCTTTGCTAGTGGGGCTGATCGGGCGGGTTTACGCGGAAAGCAAAGGACTGACTGTTGCCGACCCCGAAACCATCTTCGTTCTGTTAGCAGGCGAATTATTTGCGCCGTTCGCAGTTGGCTTCCTGCTCGCCGCCATCCTCGCCGCGATCATGAGCACGATTTCGGCGCAGTTGCTGGTAACCGGATCGTCGCTGACCGAAGACGTCTACCGCCTGTTCATCCGCCGCGACGCCAGCGAAAAGGAAGTTGTCACCGTCGGGCGCCTGTCGGTTGTTGCTGTTGCGGCGATCGCGATGGTGCTCGCCCAAGATCCGGACAGCAGCGTGCTGAGCCTCGTCAGCAACGCATGGGCAGGCTTTGGCGCAGCTTTCGGCCCCGTCATCATCCTCGCGCTCACATGGCAGCGCATGACGCTGGCTGGCGCATTCGCCGGTATGGTGACCGGCGCGCTGGTGGTGATCGGCTGGATAGCGCTGGGGAGGAGCAGCGCGATGTATGAAATCGTACCCGGCTTTCTGGCCAGTTTTGCAACGATCATATTGGTGAGCTTGGTGACCAAGTCCAAGTAATAAGAAACCTTAGCCCTGAGCCTGTCGGTGCCGAAGGCGTTGCGTAGCAACAACGCGCGTCTCAGAAGAGGAGCAAACCTCTAGACGCCCTTCGACAGGCTCAGGGTTACGGTATACGAACTATCGCGTCATCTTCTTGTAGCTGGTCCGGTGCGGACGGGTGGCTTCTTCGCCCAGACGACGGATCTTGTCTTCTTCGTAAGATTCGAAGTTTCCTTCGAACCATTCGACATGGCTGTCCCCTTCGAACGCAAGGATGTGCGTCGCCAGACGATCGAGGAAGAAGCGGTCGTGCGAAATGACCACGGCGCAACCGGCGAAGCTTTCCAGCGCTTCTTCGAGTGCCGCAAGCGTTTCGGTATCGAGATCGTTGGTCGGTTCGTCGAGCAGGAGGACGTTGCCACCCTCCTTCAGCATCTTCGCCATATGCACGCGGTTGCGTTCACCACCTGAAAGCTGGCCGACCTTTTTCTGCTGGTCGGTGCCCTTGAAGTTGAACGCACCTACATAGGCCCGGGTCGGGGTTTCGTGCTTGCCGACCTTCATGAAATCGGCACCACCCGAAATTTCTTCCCAGACATTCTTGTTGGGATCCAGCGCATCGCGGCTTTGGTCGACAAAGCCCAGATGCACGGTATCGCCGATCACGATTTCGCCGCTGTCAGGCTGCTCCTGACCAGTAATCAGGCGGAACAGTGTCGATTTACCCGCACCGTTCGGGCCGATCACGCCGACAATGCCGCCCGGCGGGATGGTGAAGGACAGATTCTCGAACAACAGCTTGTCGCCATAAGCTTTGGTGACATTGTTGACCTCTATGACCTTGCTGCCAAGACGTTCGGGGTTCTGGATGACGATCTGCGCCTTGCCGATTGCGCGGTTTTCGGCTGCCTCAACCAATTGTTCAAAGCTCTTGATACGCGCTTTGGATTTGGTCTGGCGGGCTTTCGGCGACTGGCGTATCCAGTCCAGCTCGTCCTTGATCGCTTTCTGGCGACCGGCATCTTCGCGCGCTTCCTGTTCGAGGCGCTTTGCTTTCTTCTCGAGGTAGGTCGAATAATTGCCCTCATAGGGGAAATAACGACCGCGATCGAGTTCGAGGATCCAGTTCACGACATTATCGAGGAAGTAACGGTCGTGAGTGACGAGGATGACGTTGCCCTTATAATCAACTAGATGCTTTTCGAGCCATGCGACCGATTCCGCATCGAGGTGGTTGGTCGGTTCGTCGAGCAGCAGGATGTCGGGCTTTTCGAGCAGCAAGCGCGTCAGCGCGACGCGGCGCTTTTCACCGCCCGACAGATTTTCCACCGACCAGTCACCCGGCGGGCAGCGCAGTGCATCCATCGCGATTTCGAGCTGGTTGTCCAGCGTCCATGCGTCAACCGCGTCGATCTTTTCCTGGAGCGTGCCCATTTCTTCCATCAGCGCGTCGAAATCGACGTCTTCCGGCGGATCGGCCATGATCATGCTGATTTCGTTGAAGCGCTCAACCATGTCCGCGACTTCGCGGACGCCGTCCATGACGTTTTCCTTGACCGTCTTGGTCGGATCAAGCTGCGGCTCCTGCGCCAGATAGCCGACGGTGATGTTTTCGCCCGGCCATGCTTCACCAGTGAAGTCGGTGTCGATCCCCGCCATGATCTTCATCAGCGTCGATTTACCCGTACCGTTGGGGCCGACGATGCCGATCTTGGCATCCTGATAGAATTGCAGGTGGATATTGTTGAGCACGGGCTTTTGCGCGCCGGGGAAGGTCTTGGTCATCCCCTTCATGACAAAGGCGTATTGGGCGGCCATCGATGGTCACTTTCTCAAAAAGCAATAAATACGGAATTCGACGCGCCTACTAGCCAAGCTGTGCATTTGTCGCAAGGCAGGATTGGCAAGCGGCGTTACGCTAGCTAAGCCCAGCGCATGACAAAACAAATTCTGCTCGCCCTTGGCGCAACGACAATCCTCACAACCGCCGCTTTTGCAAGCCCTCCAGCCGGAACAGACCCGGCAGTGTGGGCGCTGGACCATGATTCGGTCGCCTGGGAGATTACCGAAGGTCTGACCACCGAAGTTGGCGCGCGCCAAGGCGGCACCGAGGCTGAGGCGCGCGGACGGGCATGGGCGCTCAGCTATCTGGGCAAAGCGGGCTTTGCCAATGTTCGCGAAGAACCCTTTGACATGCCGACCTGGGTGCGGGGCGAGGAGCGTGCTTGGGTGGTCAGCCCCTTCCCGCAGAAATTTGCGATAACGGCATTGGGCAATAGCGGCAGTACGGGTGATGCCGGATTGGAAGCCGAGGTAGCCTATTTCCCGACAATCGATGCCTTACGCGCAGCGCCCGATGGCAGCCTTGCAGGCAAGATCGCTTTTGTCAGCCACGCGATGAAACCCGCGCAGGATGGTTCAAGCTATGGCGCATTCGGACCAGCACGCTTTGTCGGGCCCAACATAGCGGCGAAGAAAGGCGCGGCGGCGATCGTCATCCGCTCGGTCGGCACCGACCATAACCATCGCAATCCGCACACTGGCAACACCAATTTCGAGGCGGGCGTCACGCCCATACCTGCCGGCGCATTGTCGATCCCAGATGCCGACAATCTGGTTCGGATGGTGGAGCGCGGAAAGCCTGTCAAACTCCGCCTGCTCCTGACACCGAAAAATCTTGGTACGCAAAAATCGGGCAATGTCGTCGCCGAATTGCCCGGCAGCAATGCCGCCCTGCCCCCGATCGTGATCGCCTGTCACCTCGACAGTTGGGATTTGGGAACGGGTGCAATTGACGATGCAGCCGGTTGCGGCATCATCACCGCCGCCGCCAGCGCCATCAAAGGCATGAAGCGGGAGCGGACAATCCGCCTGCTCTGGGCCGGGGCCGAAGAGGTCGGCATCTGGGGTGGCAAGGCCTATGCCGAAGCCAACAAGACGGTTCCCCATGCGCTTGCCATGGAATCCGATTTCGGTGCCGACCGCGTCTGGCGCGTCGATTTCAAGCTGCCCGACAGTGCGAAACCGCTCGCTGACCGCATCGCCGCAAGACTGGCTCCGCTGGGCATTGCCCAAGGCAGAGATGCAGCCAGTGGCGGGGCCGATGTCGGCGCGATCATCGCCGCACAAAATCTGGGCATCATCGACCTGCAACAGGATGGCAGCCGCTATTTCGATCTCCACCATACCCCCGACGATACCCTCAGCATGATCGACAAGGCACAGTTGCGCCAAAATGTCGCAGCGTGGACTGCAGTGCTATCCGAACTGGCCAATTATGAGGGCGAACTGACTGTAGCACCCAAACCATGAAATCGTTCACAATCCTGGTCCTGCCGCTCTGCTTGATAGGCTGCGTGGAAGAGACGACACCTAAAGAGAGTGAAAAACCCGCTGCTGTCGTTGCTGCCGAAGACGATGCTGCTGCACTGAAAGTCGAGCAAAAGAACATTGAGGAAGCGGCTGATGCCGCCGCAAAGCTTGTTGAGGAAGAGGCGCGCGACGAAGTGGAAAAAGCGTCGCAGGCTGGTTCGGAATGACTTTTTGGCACAAGAAATGTCAAATCTCGAAATAAAACCGTATAAAGCAAAATAGCAATGCAGTCCTTACCACCTCCAACACTGGCGTAGGAGCGCCAAAAGGAGGAGGAGAGGATGAGGGGTATAACCACGCTAGCTGCACTGCTGGCTTCGACATCAACCACGGCGCTGGCGCAGGAAGCATCCGACGGCGCTAACAATGATGACGAAATTGTCGTCACTGCACAGCGCCGTGAGCAATCGCTGCTCGACGTGCCGCTCGCGGTTTCGGCATTGGGCGGCGACGATCTGGCGCAAAAGGGTATCGACAATTCGTCTGAACTGGCGGCAGCCGTTCCCAACCTTCAGATCAACAGCCCGTTCGGCAACACCCAACCCAATTTTTCGCTACGCGGTATTGGAGTCGCCAATGAGTATAACTCGAATCAGGCTTCGCCCGTCGGTGTCTATATCGACGATGTCTACCTCGCCCCGCGCACCAGCCATGGCATGGGGCTGTTCGATCTTGAACGGATTGAAGTGCTGCGCGGACCGCAAGGCACGCTCTTCGGGCGCAATACCACTGGCGGTGCGGTTAACTTCATAACCCGGAAGCCGTCGCTCAGCGGCTCGAATGGCTATGTCGAACTGGGCTATGGCAATTTCAACACGTTCACTGGCAAGGCAGCAGTTGAAACTGCGTTGAGCGAGGACAGCATCGGGCTTCGTCTCGCAGTCAATTATGCCAAGGGCGACGGCCAAATCGAGAATGTTTTCGCTGGCGGACGCGACCCCAATTCTGTCGACACATTGCAAGGCCGCGCCACTTTGCGCATCAAGCCCGGTGATGGCGGACTCGACATCGTGCTCAAAGCCTATGGCGGGCGTGATCGTGGTACACAGGCCGGTGTTCATGGCCTTGGTGCCTTCCGCACCGGACTTGGTTTTTTTGAAACCAACGAAAACCGCGTGGGCGACAACAACACCGACGCCTGGGGTTTTTCGGGAACAGTCGGCGTCGATTTGTCCGACGCTATCCGCCTGACCTCAATTACATCCTATGATGGCGGCAAACAGGATTTGCAGCAGGCAGCCGATGGTTCGCCAATCGATATTCTCGACATCACATGGCAATCTAAATACCGCCAGTTCAGCCAGGAAATGCGGCTCAACTATAGCAGTGACACGCTCAATCTGGTCGGCGGCGCTTTTTACGGTTGGGACCGGAACATCACCGACAACCAGTTCAACCTGCCGCTGCCGCCCGCAGGCGGTTTCTATCAGCATTACCGGCAAGTGCGGAAATCCTATGCGGTGTTCGCACAGGGTGACATCAACCTGACCGACCAGCTCGTGCTGACAGTGGGTGCGCGCTACACCAAGGACAAGTCGCGCTATGACGATGCCTTCGCCTTTCTGTTCCTAGGAACAGTGGACGACGCACCAACGCCGATCGCTACGACTGTTCCCTGCGCAACCCCGGCAGGCACCTGCGCCTATGATCCTGCAGCCCGGATTGCGCTGAGTGACACGAATAATGCGCTCACGGGCCGCATCACGCTCAGCTACACTTTGCCCGACGACACTTTGCTGTATGCAAGTTTCAACCGTGGCTATCGTGCAGGGGCGGTCAATGGCGGCGGCTATACCTCGTCGGCCGGAATCAGCTATATCGAGCCGGAAAGGGTCAACGCCTATGAACTCGGCTTCAAGGGGCGCTATTTTGACCGGGTTTTAACGCTGGCAGCTGCGCTGTTTTACTATGACTACACGAACCAGCAACTGCAGGACACGCGACCCGGGCCGGTATCCTTCCTGGTCAACACGCCCAAGTCCGAAGTCTATGGGGCAGAGCTGGAAGCGACTGTAAAGCCGTCGGATAGCTTTTCGCTCAACTTTGCACTGGGGCTGTTGCAAACCAAATATAAGGAGCTGACCCTTCAGGGGACCGATCTGTCCGGAAACGACTTGCCTTTCTCGCCCAAGCTGACCGCGCAGGCAGGCTTTGACTGGGACGTGGCCGAACTGGGCGGCGGCAAGCTGACCTTTTCGCCCAATCTGAACTATGCAAGCCGGCAATATTTCTCTCCGTTTAACACGATCAACGCCGTCGGCTCACCACAGGTCAATTCGGAGTTGCAGCAAAAGGGCTTTGCCAAGGTCAATGCAGCGCTTTCCTGGTCGAATGACAGCTTCACGGTCAGGGCTTGGGGCAACAACCTGTTCAACAAAAAGGTCTATGGCTATGGCCTCGACCTTCGTGGCGCAGGTTTCCCCTATAATTTCCTCGTGCCAGGCGCACCGCGCACCTACGGCATCTCGGTGCGCGCCGCCTTCTGATGCGCCTTATGCGTTGCCTTGCTGCTGGTGCGCGTTTCGGGCTTCCGTCCGCGCGCAAGCTGGCTAAGCTCTCTTCAGGAGTGAAGGAGAGAGGCTGATGGCGACGCATTGGGATAATCGCGCGATCATATGTGACGTGCTGGGCCGCGCGCCCGACGTGGAAATGGGGTCGATTGGTGAGGGCTGGTCCTTGTGTCGCTGGCGGCAATTTGTCGGCAGCTACGCATTGCCCCCGCTGCCCGACCCCATGTTCATCGTGCACATCTCCGGCAAGCCGCAGATCAAGACATGGGATCGGGATGGCTGGAGCCAGTCGAGTTCGATTCCCGGCTGCGCCACCATCCAGCCATCGGGCATGCCCAGCGGCTGGCTGGTCGATGGCGAACTCGACGCGGTGACGCTTTCGGTGTCGTCCGATCTGCTGAAGAATATCTCGGCGACCGAGCAGTTCAGCAAATTGCGTTTCGCCTTTACCGATCCGCTGGGCGTTGCCCTCACCCGGCAAATCTTGTCGGAACTTTATGCGCCCGATGCCGACGAGCGCGAACATTATGTCGCTGCGATGGTCAACGCGCTCAAGGCGCATATCCTCGCCGGGCCTCCCGCGCATGGCAACCCGACCGAAATTCCGGTCAGCGATTTTTCAGCCTACCGGCTACACAAGGTGATGAACGCCATATTGGCGAACCCTGCCGAAGAGCATAGCCTTGAGGAAATGGCGGCAACCGCAGGAGTCACGCCGCCGCACTTCTGCCGCATCTTCAAAAAGGCGACCGGCATAACGCCGCACCAATATGTGATGAAGGCCCGGCTCGACCGGGCGCAACAAATGCTCGTGCAAACCGACATGACGCTTGCGGCCTTGTCCGAAGCGGCCGGTTTTCAGAGCCAGAGCCATTTCAGCCGTGCCTTCCGCCAATATGCGGGCATCGCACCCAGCGAATATCGCGATCAGCGTCGCCGGGCGGAGGCAGGCTAGCCCTTATCCTATGGAGAGCCTGATATGTCCGAAACGATGATTCCGCCCGAATTGGTGGCCCCTGCATTCAACCCGGCAAGTTTTGCCAACAGGGATGATGTCCACGCCATCTTCACCCGGCTTCGTAAGGACTATCCGCTCTCCCAAGTCGAAGTGCCGGGCTATGATCCGCACTGGATCGTCACCAAATATGCCGACCTGCGCGAGATCGCGCGGCAGGATGAAATCTTCCACGGCGGCGATCGTTCCAAGACGCTGATCAGCCAGGTGGGCGAGGAACTGGTCAAGCAATATACCGGTGGCCAATCGAACATTTTCCGCTCGCTCGTCCAGCTCGATCCGCCCGAGCACCAGAAATATCGCGCGGTATGTTCGGGGGCGTTTTCGCTCGACGGCATTAAGGCTGCGCTGCCGGGCGTGGAAGCGACTGCGAAAATCTATGCGGACAAATTGATCAGCCTCGCCCCCGAATGTGATTTCGCGGCCGAAATAGCGTTTCTCTATCCTTTGAAAGTTGTCCTCGACCTGATCGGCGTTCCCGAGCCCGACCATGCAAAGATGCTCGAACTGACGCAGTGGCTGTTCACTTATGCCGACCCTGATCTTAAGCGGCCCGGATCCGATCTGACCGACCCGCAAGAAATCACCCGCACCTGGGGTATCGTATTCGAAGAGTTTGAGAAATATTACACACCGATCATTGCCGACCGCCAAAAATGCCCCCGCCACGATCTGGCCTCGGTCATTGCCAATGGCAAGATTGACGGTGGGCCGATGGAGCATCGCGCGCTGATTTCCTATTTCGTCATCGCGTCGACAGCCGGGCATGACACCACAGCGGCCACCACCGGCCATGGGATGTGGCAGTTGGCGCAGCGCCCCGACATTTTGGCTGACCTTAAGGCTAATCCCGATCTGATCCCCGGCTTTGTCGAAGAAACCATCCGCTGGGCCAGCCCGGTGCAGCAGTTCGTCCGTTCCGCCACGCAGGATTATGAAATCAAGGGTCGCACAATCCGGAAGGGTGACCTCGTCTATCTTTCATACCTCTCCGCAAACAGAGACGAGGAAGCCTTTCCGGATCCCTTCACTTTCGATCATCGCCGTTCACCCAACCGCCATGTCGGTTTCGGCTTTGGCGGGCACACCTGCCTTGGCATCCACCTCGCGCGGATGGAGATGATCGCGCTGTGGAAAGAGATCATCCCGCGCCTGAAATCGGTCGAACTCACTGGCACCCCACGCATGGCGGAATCGGAATTTGTCTGCGGCCCCAAAACCGTGCCGATCCGTTTCGAGGTTGAAAAGGCGTGAGCGAGCCGGAATATAGCGTCCATCGCTGCGGCAAATGCGGCTTTCGCTATGACGAAGCGTTGGGATTACCCGAAGACGGCATTCCCCCCGGCACGCGCTGGGAGGATATTCCCGATGACTGGTTCTGCCCGCAATGCGGCGCATCGAAGGCCGATTTTGGCGAGATGTGAGAAGGCCGAATAGGGCAAGAGGAGGGGTTGAATATGACAGAGGCAGTGGCGGCGGTTGCCCGCATTCCAAAGGGTGACTTCTCGATCGAGCCAGTCAGCGTCGAAGCACCGCGCGCCGGCGAAGTGCTGGTCAAGATTGTCGGCGTCGGCCTGTGCCACACCGACCTTATCTTCCGCGACCAGTTCGCTCCCTACACCCTGCCCGCTGTTTTGGGTCATGAAGGTTCGGGCATAATCGAAGCGTTGGGCGAAGGCGTCACTGGCCTCGCGGTCGGTGACAAGGTCGTGCTTGGTTTTTCAAGCTGCGGGGATTGCCCGCGCTGCGACGAAGGCTTGCCCAGCTATTGCCGCAGCTTCGTTCCACTGAACTATGCGGGGGTGCGGCTGGAGGATGGCTCGACTGCCTGCTGTTCGGGTGACGAGCGGATCGGTTCACATTTCTTCGGGCAATCGTCCTTCGCCAGTCATGCCATCACCCGCGCACGCAACGTCGTCAGGGTTGGCGATACCTCTGCCCCGCTCGAATTGCTCGGCCCACTCGGTTGCGGCTTCCAGACCGGGGCTGGGGGCGTAATGCGCTCGCTCGCATGCCATAAGGGCTCGACCATTGCCATTTTCGGCGGCGGCCCGGTCGGCTTGGCGGCGGTAATGGGTGCGGTCATCCAAGGGTGCAGCACGATCATTCTTGTCGAACCCATGCCCGCACGGCGCGAAGTTGCGCTTGAGCTGGGCGCAACCCATGTCATCGACCCTGCGGCAGGCGACCTGACCGAAGCCTTGCGCGCGATCGTGCCCGAAGGCCTTGATTTCGCCTTCGACAGCAGCGGTGTGGTCAGCGTGATCGAAGCCGGATTGGCTGCCCTCGGCAGTCATGGCGCAATCGGACTGGTCGGGGTTCCCAAGGAACCGACCGACAGCATCAGCGTAAATATCTCCGCCCTTATGACACCCGGACTGCGCATCATCGGCATCATCGAAGGCGATAGCGACCCGCAAAGCTTCATCCCCGAACTGCTCGCACATCATGCCGCAGGGCGATTCCCCTTTGACAAGCTTATCCGGACGTTCAAACTGGAACAGATCAACGAGGCCATCGCGGCGCAGGCGCGCGGCGAATGCATCAAGGTGGTGTTGCTGCCCTGATCGACAGAGGAGAGAGACAATGCAATTCGATTCAGATTATCGCATGCTGATCGGTGGAAAGCTCGAAACAGGTTCCGCCAGCTTTGATGTGCTCAATCCGGCCAATGAGCAAGTTATCGGCCAGGCACCCGACGCGACGCCCGAAGATCTGGACCGCGCGGTAGCCGCAGCGCGGGCCGCCTTTCCGGCATGGTCGGCGCTCCCCATCGAAAAGCGCCGCGAATATCTGAACGCGATGGCGCAGGCCATTCTCGCCAATATCGATCCGCTAAAGCGCCTGCTGACGTCGGAGCAGGGGAAGCCGCATGCCGATGCGGAAGCCGATGTCGGCGGCGCGGCTTTCTGGCTGATGGGCGCTTCCTCGCTCGATCTGCCGGTTGTCGTCAACGAAGATAGCGACGAACGCTATAGCGAGACGCGCCGGGTTCCTTTGGGAGTAGTCGGTGCGATCGCGCCCTGGAACTTCCCCCTGATCCTTGCCGCTTTCAAGATCGGCCCCGGACTGCTTGCAGGCAATACGATGGTACTGAAGCCATCCCCCTTCACCCCACTAACCACGCTGAAGCTCGGTGAGATCATCAAGGACATCCTGCCCGCTGGCGTGCTGAACATCATCTCGGGTGGCGATAATCTCGGCCCGTGGATGACCTCGCACCCCGATATCGACAAGGTCAGCTTCACGGGCTCGACCGCGACCGGCAAAAAGGTGATGCAATCTGCGTCAGCAACGCTGAAGCGCGTTACGCTCGAACTCGGCGGCAACGATCCTGCGATTGTAATGCCCGATGTCGATGTCGAAAAGGTCGCCGAGCAGCTCTTCTGGGCCGCCTTCGGCAATAACGGCCAGATCTGCATCGCCACCAAGCGCATGTATGTCCACAAGGACATTTACGAGCCGCTGCGCGATGCCATCGTCGCTTATGCCAAGACGGTGAAGATCGGCGACGGTTCCGAACAAGGCACACGGCTGGGCCCGATCAACAACCGCCCGCAATATGAGCGTGTGCTCGATTTGATCCGCGATGCCAAGGAAAAGGGCTATACCTTCCTGATGGGTGGAGAAAAATCGGATGTGCCCGGTTATTTCATTCCGGTGACGATTCTAGACAACCCGCCCGAAGACAGCCGCATCGTACAGGAAGAGCAGTTCGGCCCCGTGTTGCCGCTGCTGAAATTCGACGATTATGACGATGTCGTCGCGCGCGCCAATGCGACCGAATATGGTCTTGGCGGTTCCATCTGGGGCAATGATGAGGATAAAGCGTTCGAAATCGCCAAGCGCATCCAGAGTGGCACAGTCTGGGTCAATGAAGTCCAGCACCTGTCACCGACAGCGGCCTTTGGCGGGTTGAAGCAATCCGGACTTGGCGTCGAAGGCGGCGAGGAAGGGCTGCTCGAATATACCAACGCGCAGACGCTTGTTCGTAAAAAGCGCGCTGCTGAATCTGCAGGTTAAACACAAAATTGCAAGAAATGGTCGGGGAGACAGGATTCGAACCTGCGACCCTCTGCTCCCAAAGCAGATGCGCTACCAGGCTGCGCTACTCCCCGACATGGAGCATTATGGTGGGCCCGGAGGGACTCGAACCCCCGACCTAGCCGTTATGAGCGGCCAGCTCTAACCAACTGAGCTACAGGCCCCCTGAGCACCGCGCCGATAGCGGATGCCTGCCTAGAAAGGCAAGCAACAAATCACTACAGACGCAAATCACTTCGGGAAAGCAGCAGCTGTAATGTCGGCGATAGACGATGGCTTTACGCTCCGCTTCTGAAGATGCGTAAAAACCTGCTCCCACCAGGAATAAAATAGCTCGAGTTGCTGTTCCGTGCGCACATAAGGGGTGTGACCTACAGCCAAGGACGGGGAGTGGAACGAAAAAGTCAGCACCGGCAAACCATCGTCAATTGCCAAATCAATAGCTTCGATTGCCTTGTCTGCCGGGATGCCCTCCGGCGTAAGCGCAATTCGTTCCAGCATCCCGCTGCGCGCAAGCGCCGAACGCATGGTTTCCGAACCAAAAACCTGATCGAAAAGCAACGGCCCCATCGATCGGAACAAACCACCAAATAGTGAGGTTACCGGTAACTCCAGTAGACTGCCCGGCTGAATCCAATAGGGCGTCAAAGGACAACGTGCATAATTCGGCCCGCCCTGTTGGCGATAATCAAATAATGACCGCACCGAAGTATCCACACGGATCCCAAGCTCGGCAAGGAACCCAGGTGTATGGGCTCCTGCCCCATAACGGCCTGCACGATAGCAATCCGGCTGACAACCCAGCTTTTTATCTACAATTTCAAAAAGCTTGAACAGCTTTGTTCTCTCCAGATCAGGCGCTAGGTTACATGCATAGCTGTTGTGGACATTGACCTCTTCATCGAAGGGCGGAGTCACCCACGGATGCAATTGCAATCCGACTTCCGCGACACCGCTGCCAACCAAGCCAGCAAAGAATTCAGCTCCAAAGCCGTCCTGCGCCACCGGATAATCGACAAGATATACCGGTGTGACGCCAAAACGCTCGCATAGTTGCTGGAACGGTTCGATTGAAGAAAGGTGGGTAACGCCATGCCCGCTTCGACTGAAAGGTGCGGACCAGTCAAACTCTTCTTCGGTATCAACCGTTACCAGAAAGCAGGGTGTCGGCTGACCAGAGAGCACTACCGGCGGACCGATTTTCGGAAAGCCTTGAGGATCGGACGACATTGCCACCTCCCCACGCTGTTCCATGTTAATCGCCCCCGATATCCCTGAAATCCATATCGCCATCCTGTACGGCTGGGATAGACAATACTAGACTTTCCTTTTGAAAGCGTAAATCGCCACCGGCTTTTCGCGCCAAATTCCTCACTAGACGAAGTGAAAAACCAAGCCCGAGCAACGGAGAAGATGTATCCGCCGGCTGTTCAAATTCATTATAGGAAGGATCGGTTCCGAAAAGTTGATCGTCTGAAAACTGCCGTAATTTGGCGGGCAGTTCCAAATAGAAAAAATTGGATGCCGTAACCCCGGGTTCGGTCTTGAAGCGTCCGTTCAGGCTTTCACCCTCACTGCAACCCATCATGACAGCGGACAACAGCCTTGAAAAAATGCGCTCTGCCAACGTTCGATCAATGGCAAATGCCCTAACCGGGTCGGCAATTGCCAGGTTCAGCTGGATCCGGTTTTCCTCGCTGACCGGCTCCAGGCGCTCTGCCAATCTTTTGGCAAGCCAGCGACATTCGGTTACGCCCGGTTCCACCTCAAAATTGCCCGCATCCAAGCGCGAAGCGACCGACAGGTCCTCAAAACCGGCCAACAAACGTTGCGCATCGGCAAGGATTGCAGCTGCCATCTGCCGATATTCGTTTGAGACCGGTCCGAAAAGCTGTTGCTCGATAATCTCTGCAAATCCGGCTATGGCTCCAAGCGGGGTTCGCAGCTCATGCACGACTTGCTGCATGCCCTCACCACGCTGACGGCGCCATTGCTCACTCAAAGCATCAGCTTCTGGTTTTTCGGTCAGCTTTGGCCGGCGCATCATGCCACGATAGCCACGGAAACGCCCTGTCATCGGATCGAAAAATGGGGCAGCGCTAATCCGCCAATCTCCATCGACCAATGGGCTGCCCCTTAGCCGCATTCGCGCATTTTCGAGCGGCATGCGCTGACGGAAAGCAGCTGCGCCATAGGCGTCGGGGCCTGGGCCATCGTCATAGGCTGCCCGCGCGATATCCACACCTGCGACCGCACCTCTAGGTATGTCGTCAGCCCAGATGATCGTTCCATTATCATCAGTTTCAAAGCTGAATTCATTAGAGGGCAGAATCTCGTCTTCGGCAAATTCATCGCCGAGTGGCAGTCGCGGCGAATCCCCCGCTTCGCGATCTTTGCGCCACTGTTCAATCCTGCGAACTAAAGCCCCAATCTCTCCCGAAGGTGCCGCTTCGGCTGTACTGGTCGCGGATACCGCTTCGATTGTGCCTTGAATACGGAAATCAGCACCAGACCAACTGTTCAAGGCAAGTTGTGTTTTCTGACCCAAATTCGGCCGGTTTCGTAAAAACCCGCGCGCCCTGACTGGAAGTTCAGGTATCAATTCGCTCCATTCGCTGTCGGAGAGATCCGCGCCGTAAATTGCGGCGGCCGCGATAGCTGGTTCATCTCCTGCCAGCAATTGCACCAGAGGCGCTGACCGTATCCGTCCCGACAGGGCCTGAACCCCGGCGAGTCGCTCTTTTGCATCGAGTGTGCGACCAAGTGCATGCGCGTTGACCAGGCCTTTGGCCACCATTTCGCCGGGAAAGTCGCGCGGATTTTGCGCGAGAATATCGATCAATTGCCGCCATTGGCCGATCCGCGCCGCCTCAGACGAAGTGTCGATATTCTGCAATGCAGTGGCAAGGCGATCGTCTACACGCAACAGGCTTCTTCTGAACGAAAAGGGTTTGGTCCGGTCTATCGATAGCGGGGCAAGAGGTGCCGCAAAAGCTGCATTTTCACGGCGTCACACTATGGGACATAGATTATCCACAATGTTGACAAACCCACCTGTCCGGCTTTGGAACAATTGCAATTGCCTATAATTTTATTTTATGGTTAGCTGTGATCTGGTTAGGGAAATAACATAAAATGGCAGCAATCAGTTTCGATGCGATCGATTTGAAGCTTTTAGCCGAGCTTCAGGAAAATGGACGCATTACCAATGTCGAATTGGCCAGCAAGGTCGGACTAACAGCTCCGCCCTGTTTGCGTCGGATGCGTACACTTGAACAATCGGGTGCGATCCGTGGTTATCATGCAGAGGTTGACCCGGCCGCGCTTGGCTATTCAATTATGGTTTTTGCTATGGTCAGCCTCAAGAGCCAAGCGGAAGCTGACCTGCGTGCCTTTGAAGAGCATGTGCGTTCGCTTCCCAATGTGCGGGAATGCCATATGCTAAATGGCGAGATTGACTTCATCCTCAAGATTGTCGCGCATGATCTGCAGTCATTTCAGGAGTTCCTGACATCGCAATTGACCGCTGCTCCGAATGTTTCGAGCGTAAAGACATCGCTGACAATCCGGACAGCCAAAGATCAGCCCGGGGTGCCCATATCAGACTAAAAAAAGGGCCCGCGCAATCGCGCAGGCCCTCATTATCACATTTGGCGCAGGGCTATGCTGCAGGTACAGCTGCCTGCTGGTCGATGTAGATGTTCCAATATTCGGCAATACCTTTGCGCTTAGCTCCCGTGATTTTGGCCAATGCAGCCTTGGCTCCGGCCCAATCCTTCAAATAGACATTGGCAATCGCAAGATTTGTAAGTGCACGGTCGGTCTGATCAAGGCCATCGCGATCAACGATGCCGCCCTTCGACAGCGCAGCTTCATACATGACCTTCGCGCGGCCATATTGAGCGAACGACAGCAGGGCGTCGCCGGTCAGCATGGCAGAATATCCCTTGGGCGCGGCCAGAGCGGCTTTTTCGTCTTGCGCCCACGTTCCCGAAAGCTCGGGGATCAGTTTCTGTGCGCTCGAGTAGATTTCCGAAAAGGTCAGATTGCTCTTCGAAATCGTACCCTTGGCAAAGCCTTCGTCCAGCACTGCTGCCACTTCGGCGGGATAGCGGCGTGCATCGGCATATTCGACATATTGTTTGAACTCATGCTCAAACATCAGCGCCTTGTTCAGACGCGCCAGACGTAGGAGCGACAGCGACTCGAGATTGTCGAGATCGGCGATCCGCTGATACTGGAACAGGGCATCGTGATAGGTTTCGGGGCGCGGGTCGACCTTGATCATTTCCTTGCCCCAATGAAGGATCTGGGTGTTGTCCTTGGCGCGGCTGGCGTAATTCAACGCCTGCGCATACCATTGCGGATCGGGTTTTCCGCCTGCAGCCTTGGTCGCTTCAACTGCCTTGCCAAGCCAGTTGATGGCCTCGCCATAATTATTCTGCAGGCGATAGGCGTTCGAAATCTGGACCTCTGCATTGCTGCCGCGATAGCCCATATTATAGGCTTCGAGCATCTTTGTGGTCGCGGTAGGATAATCTTTGTCGTTGTAGAAATAGAGCGCCTGCTGGAAGGCATATGCAGGTTTCATCTCTGCCGGTGCCACGCCGCTTTCAACGATAAGGTTGACGCCCTTGCGCTGCATTGACGCGTCTTTCATCTGGCTTCCCAGATTGAAGGCGAAAACGCCTGCTTCGAAACGATCATCTGCATTCATGATGGCCGCTTCAACCGCCGGGAAAGCCGCCGCGGCAGCAGCCAAATCCTTCTTCTTCGCCAGTGCATCAACAGCAGGCGCATAGGCCTTCTGGAATTCCTTGGAAAAGTTGCGTTTAACCGGCTTGGCGGCTTCTGCTTTTTTCTTGTCGTCCTTCTGCGCATGAGCAGCAGGCACAGCAACAAATGCACCCAAAGCAAGGGCAGCGGCAAATTTCGAAATGCGATTCATTCTACTCTCCAACTAGAAAACAGACCGGCCAATCGCACAAAAGGCGGCCCTGATTTGCCGCCATCCTTACGCGCCTCGCCCATGTTTCGCAATCGGGATAGCGGGTCGCAGATGAATTCTGGTTGAATGTATTTGTAAACTATCCCCATCGCCCCGAATCTGTGGATAAACTGGTGAAAAACGCGCAATTTAGGGGTGCTCGGGTGGCTATTTCCGGCCCGCTGGGCTAGGGTTTGCCGATACAGAAAAAAATAAGGATTTTTGCGGCGTGAGCGAAGAGATCGAACCGATCGAACCCACTGATATTTCCCCGGTAGACATCGTCGACGAAATGAAGTCGAGCTATCTCGACTATGCCATGTCGGTGATCGTTGCCCGCGCGCTGCCCGATGTGCGCGACGGGTTGAAGCCTGTGCATCGTCGTATCCTGTTTGCAAGCCAGGAAGGCGGCTTTGTCGCCGGGCGTCCGTACCGCAAATCGGCGAAGATCGTCGGCGACGTGATGGGCAATTACCACCCGCATGGCGACAGCGCGATTTATGACGCGCTTGCCCGCATGACGCAGGATTGGTCGCTGCGCGTTCCTTTGATCGATGGTCAGGGCAATTTCGGTTCGATGGATCCCGACCCGCCAGCGTCGATGCGTTACACCGAGGCGCGGCTGAAAAAGGTCGCCAATGCGCTGCTGGATGATCTCGATAAGGACACGGTCGATTTCCAGCCTAACTATGATGGCTCGCGACAGGAGCCGCAGGTCCTCCCTGCCCGCTTCCCTAACCTGCTCGTCAACGGCGCGGGCGGCATTGCGGTCGGCATGGCGACCAACATCCCGCCGCACAATCTGGGTGAAGTTATCCGCGCCTGCCTCGCCTATATCGAAAACCCCGCGATCACGATCGACGAACTGATCGAGATCATCCCGGCCCCTGATTTCCCGACCGGTCCGCTGATCCTTGGCCAGACCGGTGCGCGCAATGCCTATCGCGATGGCCGAGGCTCGATCGTGATGCGGGCGCGGCACGAGATTGAAGAGGGCAAAGGTGACCGCCGGTCGATCGTACTCACGTCCATCCCCTTCCAGGTCGGCAAGTCCGGCCTCGTTGAAAAAATCGCCGAAGCCGCGAAGGACAAGCGGATCGAGGGCGTCTCCGACATCCGCGACGAATCGAGCCGCAAGGGCGTCCGCGTCGTCATCGATCTGAAGCGCGATGCTACCCCTGAAGTCGTGCTCAACCAGCTCTGGCGGCACACCCCGGCGCAGTCGAACTTCCCGGCCAACATGCTCGCCATCCGCGGCGGTCGGCCCGAAGTGCTGACACTGCGCGACTTTATCGAGGCCTTCATCCGCTTTCGCGAAGAGGTCATCACCCGCCGCACCAAATTCGAGCTGAACAAGGCCCGTGACCGCGCACATATCTTGCTCGGCCTTGTCGTCGCCGTGACCAATCTCGACGAAGTCGTGAAGATCATCCGCGGGTCATCCTCCCCGCCAGTCGCACGCGCTGCGTTGATGGCGCGCGAATGGCCGGTCGCGGAGATTGCGCAATATATCAAGCTGGTCGAAGCGATCGAGACCGAGGTTGAGGGCGACAGCTATCAGCTTTCCGAGCTTCAGGTCCGCGCCATCCTCGACTTGCGCCTCCACCGCCTGACCGCGCTGGGCCGCGACGAGATTGGCGATGAGCTCAAGAAACTGGCGCTCGAGATCGAGGAATATCTCGCCATCCTAGGTGACCGGGTGAAGCTCTACGCGGTGATGCGCGAGGAACTGGAGGCCATTGACCGCGAATTCTCCACCCCACGGCTGTGTGAAATCGCACCCAGCTGGGATGGTCTTGATGATGAAGACCTGATGGAACGCGAAGAGATGGTCGTCACCGTGACCCATGGCGGCTATATCAAGCGCACCGCGCTCGCCACCTTCCGCGCGCAGAACCGCGGCGGCAAGGGCCGTGCGGGCATGGCGACCAAGGATGAGGATGCCGTCACCGAATTGTTCGTGACGAGCACGCACACCCCGGTGCTGTTCTTCTCCAACATCGGCAAGGTTTATCGCCTGAAAGTCTGGCGCCTGCCCGAAGGCGGGCCGTCGACCAAGGGCCGCCCGATGGTCAACCTGTTGCCGCTGGGCGAAGGTGAAGTCATCTCCAACGTGCTCACCTTGCCCGAGGATGAAGCCGAATGGGGCGGCCTTTCGGTCGTCTTTGCCACCGCCAAGGGCTATGCCCGCCGCAACAGCATGGATGCGTTTGCGAATATCCCCTCGAACGGCAAGATCGCGATGAAGTTTGAGGGCGAGGATGCCGATGACAAGCTGATCGGCGTTGAACTGCTGACGCCCGACGACGATGTTCTGCTCGCAAGCCGCGCGGGTAAGGCGATCCGCTTTGCCGCAGACGACATCCGCGAATTCCAGAGCCGCGCCTCCACCGGCGTACGCGCGATGAAGCTCGCCAAGGGAGATGAAGTCATCTCGCTCTCGATCCTGAAACGTGTCGGCACCACGCCCGAAGAGCGCGAGGACTATCTGCGCTTTGCCCCGTGGAAGCCCGAGAAGGAAGGCGAACCCACGCTGTCGCCCGAACGCCTCGCCGAAATGGCGGAGCGTGAGCAGTTCATCCTCACCGTCTGCGCCAATGGCTATGGCAAACTATCGTCAGCCTATGGATACAGGCGGACGGGCCGCGGTGGTCAGGGGATCACCAATATCGACAATATCGAACGCAACGGGCCGGTCGTCGCCAGCTTCCCCGCGACCAAGGGCGATCAGCTGATGCTCGTCACCGACCAGGCCAAACTGATCCGCATGCCGCTGGATTCACTGCGCGTGCTGGGGCGCGGGACGGCTGGTGTTCGGTTGTTCAATGTTGATGATAACGAACATGTTGTTGGTGCAGCGCGGATTGAGGAGAGTGATGAGGGGGAAGCAATCGACGCTGACATCGTTTAGCAATTCCGCATGCGCCAACTTTTTATGTGCTCATCGTTAGGGGATGTTTGATGATCGATTTTCAAAATGGTTCGGTATTCAAGTTGAAGCAAAATGACGAATATGCATCAATGGTGTCAGAATTGCTTCTACCGGACGAACAGATCATCAGTTCATTCAAGGCGATACGAGATGGCGTAGTATTCACCAACAAGCGGATTATCGCCGTAAATGTTCAGGGCATTACGGGTAAAAAGAAAGATTATTCCTCGCTCCCCTATAGTAAAATTTCTGCGTTTTCCGTTGAGACAGCTGGCTCATTTGACCTTGACTCGGAATTGGAAATGTATTTTTCCGGTCTTGGCAAAGTGAAATTGGAATTTACGGGTAAAACAAATCTAGTCGAAATTTCAAAAGTTATTTCCAGCTATGTTTTATAGAATTTTGGAAGCACAATCCTAAATTCCAAGTGACAGCTCTCTTCTACTCCTGCCGATATCTTCGTTAAAAGAAAGCAGGAAATAAGAGAGGAGACGGTCAGCAAGGGCTTCCACCCTGCCCGCCCGAACTGCACCCTTTTTTCTTCCTTCCTTTTTTCTTTTAGGGGAGTCTATCCCCTTCTCCCGGAACGTAGCGCCCTTCGTGCGAAACGAAAAAAATCCGCGCTGTCCTACACGCACCTCTTTCGCATATGCCCTGTGCCTTTTCGAAAAAGGACGCATGCCATGAACCACCCCTCCCCCCTCCGCCACGATAGCGACGCCAAGCTGCCCGCCGCCGCCTATCTCCGCTATGAAAGCCGCGCCGATGGCTGGAGCCCGGGGCGGCAGGCGGCGTTTTTGTCGCATCTCGCCGACAATGGCTTGGTCGAGGATGCGGCGCGCAGTGTCGGGATGAGCGTCGGGGGTGGCTATTCCCTGCGCCGCACCGCGCGCGGCTATGCCTTCAATCTGGGGTGGGAGGCCGCCCTCATTATCGCGCGGCGGGTGATATCCGACCGGCTGATGACCGCCGCGATCAAGGGCGAGGAAGCGCGCTGGGTGCGCGAGGATGGCGTCACCACCTACACGCGGCAGAATACGAAACTCTCGCTCGCGCTGCTCGACCGCATCAATCCGGCGACCACCCTGTCCGAAGTGATGGCGGTGGCGACGCGCTTTGACTGGTTTCTGCAACCGATCGACGAGGGCGCTCGTGCCGAGGAGCTGTGGGATTTGTTCTTCGACGATGCCCTGCCCACAAGCGACATCGAAGCCCGGGCAAGGGTAAGGGCTTCGCTTCTACTTTGTGAAGAATCCGCGGGTTTTGAGGAGGAAGACGAGGAGGAAGATGAGGACAAAGGCCCCATCGAGTATAAATCCATGGATGGGCCACCAACACCTAATGGCCAATCGCGCAAAGCGCATTCCCTATCCTCTGCGACCTCTGCGCCTCTGCGTGATAAAAAATTTGGCTCACGCAGAGGCGCAGAGAACGCGGAGAGTTTAAGTGCAGTTGCGCTGCATTCGGGATTACCCCTCGGCGAAATGCCCGCGCTTGACCAAGGTTGTCACCACCCCGGTCGCGACCATCAAAACGCCGCCATAATAGAGCACCCAAATGGCAAGGCTGACCCAGCCTGCCTCGGCCAACGCCCCTGCCCGCGCAAAAATCAGCAGGTCGGATGCGACAAAGGCCATAGCGCCGAGGCCGACGCGGTAGCGCGGGAAATTGCTGTTCCACGCGCAGGCCGCCATGCCCGCAACAAACAAGGTATAGACCGCCGCCTGCATCCCCAACTCCCGCTCGGCGGGCAGGTAAAAGGCAATTACCGGCGCGAGAATGAACACCGCAACCGCGAGCAATTTCTGGCTTAACACCGGATGCACCCGGCGGTGGCGCAGGAACAGCGCGATGGCGATCACATGGCCAATGGCAAAGGCAATCGCGCCCCAGATCATGTCGATCTCGAGCAAGCCGTCGCCCTGCGCCCAAAAGGCCATCACCGCCGCGAGCAACAGAAATTCGCCGGTGTGATGCTTGCGCAAGGCAAAACCGGCAAGCAGCCCCACCCCGCCCATCTTCCACGCAATCGCGGCAATTTCGGGCATATCGAGCTGCCACGACAGCGGAAAGCTCAGCCCGAACAACAGGCTGCCAAACAGCCAAGGGCGTTTATGGGCGAGATCTTGGGTCATCGCTTCATCCTTTGCCGAGGCATCCAGCCAAGACAAGCGGAATCCAGTCCATCATTCCATCCGCGGTCAACCCTGGCCCGGAGCGGACACCAATATCGCCATGTAACCACGCGCCGATGCACGCGGCTTCGAACGCCGTATTTCCCTGCGCGAGCAAGCCGCAAATGAGCCCTGCCAACACATCCCCCGATCCCGCCGTCGCCAGCCAAGGCGAGGCGTGGCGGTTGACCGCCAACCGCCCGTCAGGTGCCGCCACGATTGTTTCAGGCCCTTTGAGCAATATCACGGCACCACTCAGTTCCGCCGCCAGTCGCGCCGCGGTCAGCCGATCATTAAGGTCGATGGCAGGAAAGACTCGCGCAAATTCGCCTTCATGCGGGGTGAGGACGACCTGGTCGTGCAACGCTTTGAAGAACTCCGCTGTCTGCCCCTCAAAACTGGTTATCGCGTCGGCATCAAGCACCAGCGGCAAACCGCGATGCAGCAGGCGCAGCACCCGCTCGCGGGTTTGCGCCGATACTCCTGCCCCCGGCCCGATTGCGGCGGCGCGCACCCGATCGTCAATGATCGCCAAATGCGCGTCTTCCTCGCGCAGCATGATCGCCGTCACATGAGCGGCATGTTCGTGCAGTGCGTCGCGCTCGCCCACCAGCGTCACCAACCCCGCGCCGACCGCCAGCGCCGCCTGCGCTGTCAATCGCGATGCCCCCGTATGCAAGGCAGGCCCGCTGAACACCATCGCGCTCCCCCGCGCATATTTGTGCGTGTCAGCAGGCGGCACCCGCAGCACTGGGCGCTCGATCACCCGCTCGTCGGAAATGGTGCAGAGGAAGCTCATGCCACGAAGCATGCCGCTTTTGCCTGTGCATCGCCATGCTTTTTTGATAGCGGCGCGGCCTATGTCTAATCATCAGGTTCATATCATCGGCGGCGGGCTTGCCGGAAGCGAAGCGGCGTGGCAGCTTGCCAAGCGCGGGGTCCAGGTACGTCTGTCCGAAATGCGTGGCGGCGGCGATATGACGCCTGCACACCAGACCGATGGTCTTGCCGAAATGGTCTGCTCGAATAGCTTTCGTTCGGACGATGCCGATAATAATGCGGTTGGCTTGCTGCATCAGGAATTGCGCAAGCTGGACTCGCTGGTGATGCGCGCCGCCGAAGTGGCCAAGGTACCCGCGGGATCCGCCCTCGCCGTCGACCGCGATGTGTTTTCGGGTGAAGTCACGCGTTTGCTTTCCGAACAGCCTAATGTCGAAATTGTCCGCGAACGCGTCGATAAGCTGCCAACGGATGGCCTGACGATTGTCGCAACCGGGCCGCTGACCGCCCAATCGCTGGCGCAAAGCGTTCTCGCAGCTACCGGTCAGGACAGCCTCGCCTTTTTCGATGCGATTGCCCCCATCGTCTATCATGACAGCATCGACTTGGACGTCGCGTGGTATGCTTCGCGCTGGGACAAGGGTGACAGCAAGGATTATATCAACTGCCCAATGGATAAGGACCAATATCTGGCCTTTCATCAGGGCCTGCTCGATGCGCCAAAGGCCGAGTTCAAGGAGTGGGAGACCGACACCCCCTATTTCGAAGGCTGCATGCCTATCGAGGTGATGGCCGAGCGCGGGCTTGATACGCTGCGCTTTGGCCCGATGAAGCCGGTGGGGCTCGATAATCCCAAAACCGGGCGCTGGCCGCATGCGGTGGTGCAATTGCGGCAAGATAATAAACAGGGCACATTGTGGAACATGGTTGGTTTCCAGACCAAGATGAAGCATGGCGCGCAGGTCGAATTGTTCCGCACTATCCCAGGTCTGGAGAAGGCCGAATTTGCACGACTGGGCGGATTGCATCGCAACACCTTCATCCGCTCACCGATATTGCTCGACCGTCAGTTGCGGCTGAAATCGGCGCCACATATCCGCTTTGCCGGGCAGATTACCGGGTGCGAGGGCTATGTCGAAAGCGCAGCAGTGGGTTTGATGGCGGGCATCATGGCGGCGAGTGAACTCGCGGGGCGGGCCTTTTCTCCTCCGCCCGCAACGACTGCTTTCGGCGCATTGCTTCACCACATCACCGGCGATGCAGCGGCGGATAGCTATCAACCGATGAACATCAATTTCGGCCTGTTCCCGCCACCCGAGGGCAAGGTGCACAAGAAGGAGCGCAAGGCGTTTATGACAAACCGTGCGCGATCCGATCTGGAACGCTGGATGAACGAATTCAAGGTCAGCAGCGGCAGTTAGGCTTAGCCACGCGTTTCGGTCGCGTTGACAGGAATTCCTTACGGGTCAACAAATTGTCGCGATTGGAATCTGCGCCGGCGAAGCGTTCGCCTGTTGCAGCCGCCCACTCTTCGAAAGACAGCAAATTATTGCCGTCGCGGTCGAGTTTCTTAAAGTCCTTGGTGCGGCTCGACATCATCTCGATCCGTGAAACCAGATCGTCGCGGTTGCGATCATAGCGGTTGAAGCGCACCTCCTCCCGGCTCAGCTTTGCTGCCTTGGGCGGCTCAGGCGGCGGAGCGCCAAAGGCTAGCGCGTCCTTGCCCGCGACAGGCAATTCCACCGAGGTTGGTTCTTCTGGCGGCGGTTGCGGTATGATCGGGTCAGCGGCAGCCCAACTCTGCCAAAACCAATATCCCATCGAAGAGGCAATCAGGGCAATGCCCGCGCCAGCCAAAAGCTTCCGCATGGCTCAACACTCCGGCACCACCCTGTGTGAAGGCCCCGATTGTGCGAAATTCTAGCGGTTCGTCAAGGCATGCCAGAACAAGCGTGCATATTTGCCAGTTCGCCGTAACACACTGGTTTCCGCCTCGATGCCAGCCGACAGGAGCAAGAGGTTTAGAGGCTTGAGGCCCGTAACGAGTTCGAGGTTTGCAGAAGCTATTGCCAACCCAAAGCTTTGTCGCGACCAAATCGCGCCAGCTTTTCGGGCCCTTTCGAGAGCTGGCTGGTTCACACCCACCCAATCCGCATAACGCCCGAAGATCGCGTTGCCGCGCACTATGCAGGCCTTGTCCAGTGCGGATTGTGCGACGGCATCTTCTGAAGAAACGACAATATCCCAGGCATCAAGCAATTCACTCAACGCTTCTTCAAGGTGGTGCGATGAATTTTCAGCCCTAATTCTGGCAAGAAGCGGCTCACCCTTAGGCCGTTGATCGGTGGGCTTCCCCAGTTGCTCTCTCCACCATGCATATCGCAGCTGTTTTAATACCGGTTCCTGCCCTTTGGAGGCGATCGCCATCATACGGTTATCGAATTCCAGCAAGATGGACAGCGCATTGCGTAGCGCCGATGGCGCATGGGCAACGGCCATTTGCTGCGGAGGACTGAGATGATTATCAACTTCCATCACCCTTCCCCAAACACGGATTCAGGGTCTGGCACAAGGCTCTCTGCCGGCGAACCTTCGCACCCAAGACATGAAAAGGTTAACTCGAAACAGTGGAAATTACCCTGAAAACCTGTCTTTCCAACACTTAGCATGCTGAATTTCCCTGCAAATTAACCCGTTCCTAACCCTGTTTCTTCAGAGGACAGTTACGTCCGTCAATGTAGATGGCACAATGAATCTAATTGGATTTGACAGGGGATTGTCGCAGTGACGAAGAAACTGGAGACAAACAGTCTCACCGGCGTGCTTTCGCGCCTGTGCAATGATCAAGCCGGTAATACCATCGCGATTATGGCCGCAGCTGTCATCCCGGTGATCGGTCTTGTCGGCGGCAGTGTCGACATGAGCCGTATTTACCTCACACAGACACGCCTTCAGGCGGCATGCGATGCCGGTGCGCTGATGGGTCGTAAGGTCATGGCCGGTGGTGCCTGGGCGGACAATAGCGGCCGCGCCAACACACAGGCCCTCGCCGCCTTCAATGCGAACTTCGAAAGCGGTGCATATGGCACCGAAAATATTCAAAGGTCCTTTACTGAATCAGGCGGCAAAGTGTCCGGCACCGCATCGGTCGATATTCCGATGACGCTTATGAAAGTGCTTGGCCAGGAAGAGCGTACAATAAGTGTCAGCTGCAGTGCCGAAATGCGCATCCCCAATTCCGATGTCATGTTCGTGCTCGATACCACGGGGTCGATGGACAACCCGGTCAACTCCAGCGAATCGGTGTCCGCGACAAACCCGGTAAAAATCACTGAATTGCGCAAAGCTGTGAAATGTTTTTATGAGACGCTGACGCAAAAGAACATAACCGATGTCACTGCGTCTCAATGTGGTGAAACGGCTGATCCGGTTGAATCCGCGTCCAACACGTCACAAATTCGCTTTGGGTTTGTGCCCTATTCGATCAACGTTAACGTCGGTCGCCTGCTTCCGCTGGAATACATGGCGGATACATGGTTTTATCAAACGCGGCGCGCGAACACGACTGTCGATCCCGATAACACCTATACTTTGAGTGCGCCTGGGACACTTAGTCAAGCTGGTTCACCTTCGACGGATCCAACCCCTGGCAGCTGGCAAAATGCAGCAAACAACGTAACGATAAGCGGAACCACTTATTTGAAAACGGTGTCGGTCAGCAAGGCACCGCTAGACTGTAACGCTATCTCATGGCCGCCAACGCAGAATACAGGGCCGACGGTAAACGGGCCATATGAAACTTCAACCGATACACCTGCATATCCGGCCACCTCTACTACGTCTTATTATGAAAAGACTGAGACGAGCGGCTCTACAGAATATCGATACATTCCCGAAAACAGCCAGGTCAGCAAAAACAGACGATGCTTCCTGCAACGCAAAGTCAGTTCGTCGGTGACGACTACCGAATATACAGCTTCACGCCCTGTGACTTGGGTACCCAAAACCATATTCAACAACTGGACCTACGATCGCATCGAAGTCGATGTATCGGGACTCAAAAATACGGGAACGAACAGCTACAACAGTTCGATTACGCTGCCGATTGGCACAAGCGGTGCCAACACTACGATCAACTGGGATGGTTGCATACTCGAACGCCCGACGCAGAAAAATGTGACCACATGGGACACGTCGGCAACCTCGGCGCAAAAGGATATGGCCATTGACCTTATCCCCACTTCGTCCGACCCGACCACATTGTGGGGTCCGCGTCTGAAGGATGTGTTGTATTCGCGCAGCGACTCAAATGGCTGGACGCTCAACCCCGTTACGACAACGTCCAATTTCAGCCGCCCGACATCGGGCAGCACCACCACTGCTTGCCCCTCACCTTCCAAGCTACTTGAAGTTTGGGATCCGAGCGTTTTTCAGACTTACATTAACAACCTGACCACCGACGGTTACACGTTCCACGACATTGGCATGTTGTGGGGTGCGCGCCTTATGTCGCCAACCGGCATTTTTGCGGAACACAATGCTGTCGCCAATGACAATGTGCAGCGGCACATGATTTTCATGACCGACGGCGATACCAACGCCAATCCTGATGCCCTGTCGGCTTATAATGTTCCCTGGTTCGACAGGCTGCAGACCGACAATGCTCCGTCAACTTCGACTTTGAACACTTTGACGGACCAGCGCACTGCCGCCCTGTGCACGGCGGTCAAGAATATGAACATCACATTGTGGGTCATATCTTATGGGTCGGACGTAAACAGTACGACCAATGCAAATCTGCAGGCCTGCGCGTCACCGGGCAAGTTCTTCCAGTACCAACCGGGCGTCAGCCTGACGACCCAGTTCAAACAGATCGCGGGACAAATCGCTGCCCTGCGCCTGACAACCTGAGGATGGTTGCGATGAAGAAATTCGAACTGCAAAAGCTGCTGCGCGACCAATCCGCTGTTTCGGTAACCGAATTCGGATTGATAGCCCCTGCCGTCGTTACAATGCTCTTGGGTACCATGGATGTCGGCCATACATTGTATATGCGCACCGTTATCGACGGCGCCATTCAGGAAGTGGCGCGCGACTCCGCGCTTGAGGATGGCGGTATTCTGGCAAAGCAGGAAGCCATTGATGCGCGCATCAAAAACCAGATCCGCAAACTGAACAATAGCATTGATCCGGACGAAGGGATCATTGTCAAACGTCGCTATTACCGCAATTTTTCCAATGCGTTCAACGCTGACGAGGAAGAATATACCGACACCAATGACAATGGCGTCTGTGACAATGGCGAACCTTATGTCGATGCCAACTTGAACGAAACCTGGGACTCGGATGGCGGTGACGAAGGCCAGGGTGGCGCGAAGGACGTTTCAATTGTCACCGTGACAGTGACTTATGACCGCCTGTTCCCCTTGGCCTCATTGATCGGCCTCCCAGAACAAATCACCATTGCCGCGAATACGGTTTTGGCGAACCAGCCTTATGCGGAACAGGCCGCTTATGCCGCTCCACAAACGAGAAACTGCGATGACTGACATCATGAAAAGACATCGGAATATCCGCACTTTTGCATCCGCGTTGCGCAAAGACCGGAGCGGGCTTGCACTTGTCGAGTTCGCTGTATCGCTTCCATTCTTTATGGGCCTCGCCGTTGCCGGTATTGAAACGGCTAACTATGCAGCGACCACAATGCAGGTAAACCAGATTGTGGTTCACGTGGCCGATAACGCCGCACGCATGGGTGCCAACAGCCTCTTGTCGGCGAAACGTGTGTCAGAAATCGATATCAACGACGTGTTCACGGGTGCCCGTCACGAAGGTCGCGGTCTGACTTTGGATGGCTTTCACCCCTATCTGGATCCGGGCACCAATCAGGTCGTTTCGCGCGGGAATGCACGCATATTCTTGTCCAGCGTGGAGCCGGTTGCCAATCCCAACCCGAGCAACAAATTCCGCATTCGGTGGCAGCGTTGTTCGGGCCCAGGCACGCATTATGAGCCGCTTTATGGCAAGCCGGGCACACATGGCAATGTCGACGGCATCGGGCCGGCAGGCCGCCAAGTGACAGCTCCAGAATATGGCGCTGTCATGTTTGCCGAAATTCACTATCACTTCCGGCCAATGCTCGACATCGGCTTCTCCAATCTGGTGGAGAAGGAAATTGTGGCCACTTCCGCAATGATCGTACGTGACTCGCGGGATTTCACGCAAATCTATAACGCCGAAGGTGTCACTGCTTCAACTTGCAGTTGATGGCGTTCGCCAAATTCTAGCGGCCAAATAATTTCCTGACACCACCGGCAATCTTGTCGGCGTTTATCAGCGTCGCGCGCTCCAAATTGGCCGCATAAGGCATCGGCACATCTTCGTTAGCGATGCGTAAGACTGGAGCGTCGAGGTCATCGAAGCCTTCTTCCATACAAATGGCGGAAATCTCGCTGCCGACTGAACAGGTTGCCCAGCCCTCCTCCGCGATGACAAGGCGATTGGTTTTGGCCAAGCTGGCCAGCACCGTGGCTTTATCCAGCGGACGGATGGTACGCAGGTCGATGACTTCGGCATCAATCCCCTCACCTCCCAGCTTTTCGGCAGCTTCCAGTGCAAAGCCGACACCAATCGAATAGGAGACGATAGTGACATCGCGGCCTTCCCGCACGACGCGGGCCTTACCGATCGGCAGGACGAAATCGTCGACAGCCGGCACGTCAAAGCTGCGACCGTACATCAGCTCGTTTTCGAGGAAGACAACCGGGTCCTCACAGCGAATTGCGGCTTTCAACAAGCCCTTGGCGTCAGCGGCGTCGTAAGGTGAAATCACGATCAGGCCGGGAACGCTGGCATACCAGGGGGCGTAATTCTGGCTATGCTGTGCACCGACGCGCGCCGCAGCGCCATTGGGGCCGCGGAAGACAATAGGGCAACGCATCTGGCCACCGGACATATAATTGGTCTTCGCCGCTGAATTGATGATATGGTCAATCGCCTGCATCGCAAAGTTGAAGGTCATGAATTCAATCACCGGGCGCAGGCCACCCATAGCGGCCCCCGTGCCAATGCCGGCAAATCCGTATTCGGTGATCGGGGTATCAATGACGCGGCGCGGCCCAAATTCCTCGAGCAGGCCTTGGGTGACTTTATAGGCACCCTGATATTCGGCGACTTCCTCACCCATCACAAAGATGCGGTCGTCAGCTCGCATTTCTTCTGCCATCGCATCACGAAGCGCTTCACGAACCGTAACCGTCGCCATAGCTGTGCCAGCGGGAACTGAGGGTTCGGCTGCAACTTTTGGAGGAGTAGCGACAGGCTTCGGCGCTTCGACAACTGCGACTTCTGCCGGTTCAGTTTTTGCAACTGGCGCAGGAGCGGCTACCTCATCGTCGCTTGCAATCAAAGCGATGACAGTGCCAACCTTCACGCCATCGGTGCCTTCGGCCACCAGGATCTGTGAAACGGTGCCTTCGTCAACTGCCTCAAATTCCATCGTCGCCTTGTCGGTCTCGATTTCGGCAAGGATGTCGCCAGAAGACACACTATCGCCTTCCTTCACCAGCCATTTCGCCAGCGTGCCCTCTTCCATGGTGGGCGACAAAGCGGGCATTTTGAGCTCGATTGCCATCAGTAAGTCTCCACCAGCACGTCAGTATAGAGTTCGGAAAGTTCCGGTTCGGGTGCTTGCTCCGCGAATTCCGCCGATGCGTTGACGATCGCGCGGATTTCCTTTTCGATGGCTTTCAACTCGTCCTCAACAACACCCATTGCGAGCAAATCTTCCTTGCACCCGTCGATCGGATCGGATTTTTCACGCACCGACTGTACTTCTTCGCGACTGCGATATTTGGCCGGATCGGACATAGAGTGACCGCGATAGCGATATGTTTTCATCTCAAGCAGGATCGGCCCCTTGCCGCTGCGCACCCAATCGAGCGCAACTTCGGCTGCCCCGCGAACAGCCAGCACATCCATACCATCAACCTGAAGTCCCGGAATGCGGAAGCTTTCACCGCGGCGATAAAGCTGGTCTTCGGCCGAGGCGCGATTTACACTTGTTCCCATCGCATATTGGTTATTCTCGATCACGAAAATGATCGGCAGTTTCCAGAGCTCGGCCATGTTGAAGCTCTCGTAAACCTGGCCTTGGTTGGCCGCGCCGTCACCGAAATAGGCAAGGCATACGCCGCCATCATTGTTATATTTGTGCGCGAAGGCGAGGCCAGCGCCAAGCGAGACCTGCGCGCCAACAATGCCGTGGCCGCCGTAGAATTTGTGCTCGGTCGAAAACATATGCATCGACCCGCCCTTGCCTTTGGATATCCCCGCGGCACGGCCCGTCAATTCCGCCATGATGATGTTGGGATCGATGCCATAAGCCAGCATGTGGCCATGATCACGATATCCGGTGATAACACTGTCTTTGCCGGGAGTCAGAGCCGATTGAAGCCCGATGGCGACGGCTTCCTGTCCGATATAGAGGTGGCAAAATCCGCCGATAAGACCGAGACCGTACAACTGCCCCGCCTTTTCTTCGAACCGACGAATCAACAGCATCTGCTTGTAGAATTCGAGCAGTTCTTCCTTGCTCGCCTTGTAAGGCACCGGAGTTGCGGGACGTTCGCGGTTCGCAATCGCGTCGGTCGAAACCGATGCGGGTTTGGCCTTGCTCGGTTTGCTAGCTGGGGATTTTGCCAATGCGTCGTCCTCTCACGGGCTTTTGGTTTGACGTTAGGGAAAGCGACTAGTCAATCGCGCAGGCAGATGGAAGTGCCTTTATGTGGCGGGCCTATAAGACATAGCTATTCATTATCCTTCAGCGGGATAACAATTTCGTCAGGCGCAACGACATTCAACTCCTTGCGCATCAACTCACCCGCCAGATCCGGATCAACATTGTCGCGATCAAGCAACCTCTGGCGGTTGCGCAGTGCATCGCGTTCCTTTTCCAGCTTCGCCAACTCTTGGCTGCGTTCATTGATCGCCTGCCGATATTCGGCCCATGCGAGGATCCCCGTTGGGCCAAGCAGCGCATAGGCCGCTATCAGCAACAATGCCACCAGCGCAGCAGCCGTGACCAGCTTTGCCCGGAATTCTTCTGGATTCGTCTTGCGCTTTGCCTTGGCCATAAGGTTCTATACCATCATGGCGTCAGACGGCGCAATCACCGGAAGATGGAACGCCCGGCGTAAATTGCGCTCGATCCCAACTCTTCCTCGATACGGATAAGCTGGTTGTACTTGGCCAGACGGTCTGATCGGGCAAGGCTGCCAGTCTTGATCTGTCCGCAGTTGGTGGCGACAGCAAGATCGGCGATCGTCGAGTCCTCGGTTTCACCCGAGCGGTGCGACATGACGGCTGTATAGGAAGCGCGCTGAGCCATCGATACGGCAGCCAGCGTTTCAGACAGTGTACCGATCTGGTTGACCTTAACGAGCAGCGAATTGGCGAGGCCTTTTTCGATGCCCATCGCCAGACGCTTCGGATTGGTAACGAAAAGATCGTCGCCAACCAGCTGGACCTTGTTGCCGATCATATCGGTCACGGCCTTCCAGCCTTCGAAATCGTCTTCGGCCATGCCGTCTTCGATCGACTTGATCGGATAGTCTGCGCACAAATCTGCAAGATATTGCGCCATGGTGTGTGGATCGAGCGAGAGCCCTTCCCCACTGATTTCATATTTGCCGCTTTTGAAGAATTCGGTGGCCGCACAATCGAGCGCCAGAACCACATCGTCGCCCGCCTTGAACCCTGCTTTTTCAATCGAGGCCATGATGAAATCGAGCGCCGCGCGGGTCGACGAGAGGTTGGGCGCAAAGCCTCCTTCATCGCCTACCGCCGTCGCAAGGCCTTTTTCGTGCAAGCCTTTTTTGAGCGTGTGGAAAATTTCCGAACCCCAGCGCACAGCTTCGGCAAGGCTGTCTGCGCCTACTGGCATGATCATGAACTCCTGGAAGTCGATCGGGTTATCGGCATGTTCCCCGCCATTGATGATGTTCATCATCGGAACGGGCAGCACCTTGGCATTGACCCCGCCAACATAGCGATAGAGTGGCAGGCCGCGCGCGTCTGCGGCGGCCTTTGCAACGGCAAGGCTCACGCCAAGAATTGCATTAGCCCCGAGGCGGGATTTGTTTTCAGTGCCATCGAGCGCAATCATAGCGGCATCGATGTCTTCCTGATCTTCCGCCTCAAAATCAGTCAGAAGCGGTTCGATTTCATTGATAACAGCCTCTACCGCATGTTGGACGCCTTTGCCCATATAGCGGCTCTTGTCGCCATCGCGCTTTTCGACTGCTTCATGTGCACCGGTCGATGCACCAGAAGGAACCGCCGCCCGACCAAAACTGCCATCCTCCAGCAGAACATCGACTTCGACGGTCGGGTTGCCCCGGCTGTCGAGGATTTCGCGGGCGTGGATATTGATGATGGCTGTCATGTGAGGCTCCCGGGAGAAATGTTCGCCGCGCCCTTAATCGCTATTTCCCGTGCTGGCAATCGGTGCTCAATCCGAGGCCAATGGAATATGAATGCATGGCCAGACTTGCAAAATCGTGCTGTCCTAGTTGACTAAAGCACCTGCAGTACCAATATGGGTGAAAATGGTCCCGAAAGGAGGATTGAAATGGCTACACCCAAGAAACCCGCTGCCGCAGCGAAGAAGCCTGCTGCGAAGCCCAAGGCCACTACTACCAAGTCGACGTCAACCAAAACAACAGCTGCCAAAACAGCCGTCACAAAGGCGAAGCCCAATCCCGGCAAGGTCGAGACAGAGGTCAAAACCAAGATGAAAACCGAATTTGCCAATATGAAAGACAAAGCCGCAGGTCGCGCCCGCGAAGCCGCCGAAAGCGGCAAGGATAAAGCAAGCGAGGCCCTCGAAGGCTTTGGCAAGATCCTGCGCGACAGCGCGGAGCAAATCGATGAAAAGGTCGGCGCGCAATATGGCGATTACGCTCGCAAGGCTGCGGATGCAGTCGATGATCTTGCCGGCAAAATGGACGCCAAGCAGGTCGACGATATTCTTGAAGATACGCGACAGTTCATCCGCAAGAGCCCCGGCGCGGCTATCGGAGCTGCGGCAGCAATTGGCTTTGTACTGGCGCGCCTCGTCCGTTCGGGACGCGACTGACGCCGAAACGGCTTCAATAAAACGGCTTGCCGCATTAAAGGCGGGGGAGTGATGGATAAAGACACCTCTCCCGCCAGCGACACAGAAGCCGCCCCGCCCTCGCCCACAGAACAGGTTCGAACACTGGTGGCTGATGTGCGTGCTCTGGCGGAAGCCGAAATAGAATATGCCAAGGCGCGGCTAAGTTACAGCGGCGGGATCATACGAAAGGCCGGAATTCTGGCTTTTCTGGCCATCTTCTTCCTGTCTGGCGCGATTATTGCGCTTATCCTCGGACTTTTGCTGATCCTGAACCATTATGTCGGCCCTTGGTGGGCGACTGCTATTGTCGTCGTTGGCTTTACGCTCGCTGCGTGGGGCGCCGGTTCGGCCGCGCGTCGAACCGCCAATAATCTGAAGTTCGATGAAAGCGACGATCATGGCTGATGCCGAGCGCGAAGCGATACTGGAGCGCGATCGGGCGCGCAAACTTTTGCGACAGACGCTGCTCTCCGATGTCGAGCAAGCAAAGCATGATCTGCACCCTCGTACAATCTCCACGCGCTGGGCCGACAAGCAGAAAGCGCGATTGACCGCCGCAAGTTCGTCCGCAAAGCAAAATGTTGCAAAAAATGCACCGCTTATCGGGTTTGTCGCTGCGGCCGGGTTGCTATTTGCCGCACGGAAACCCATTTCGAACTGGATAGAGCGTTTTCGCAACCGCGGACCGCATGAAGAAGGCGATGACTGATGAGCAAGCTAGGCGATAATCTGAAAACCGCAACCGATACCGCCCGCGAAAGCATTGCGCATGCAGGTGAAAAAGCACGCGAAGCCAGCGCGGCTGCGAAACGCTCCGCTGCAGCTGCAGCCGAAAAGAGCAAGTCCGCCGCTTCGCGCAGCGTAGAAAGCTCTAAGCAGCTGGCGAAGAAGGCGAGCAAAGCCTCCAGCGATGGCATCGATAAGAACCCGCTCGCAATCGTCGCGGGTGGCATTGCCCTTGGCGCGATCATCGGGATGCTGCTTCCCAAGACCCAACGCGAAAAGAAAGTGCTCGGCAAGGCTGGCAAGGTCATCAACGAAACCGCCAAGCGTGCGGCCAATGCAGCAAAAGATGCCGGCAAGGCAAAAGTAGCTGAGGTCGGACTTGGCAGCGATGCGATTCGTGACCAGTTCCGCGATCTGGTCAGCAAGGCGAGCGAAGCGGTGAAAGCCGCCGGTCAAGCCGCTGCTAACGAAGCCCGCAAACGCGACTAATTCGCTCTAGCCTTTCCTTGCCGAACTCGCTAAGGGCGCCGCCAAGCCGTAACGGCACCCTCTCTCAGGCAAGGAAAATGGCAATGGCTCGGGCCAAATTGCATCTGGTATTCGGCGGTCGCGTCAAGGACCCGCAAACGCTCGATTTCTGTGAACTCGACAAGCTCGATATCGTCGGCATTTTTGCTGACTATGCCGAGGCTGAAGAAGCCTGGCGCGGTGCCGCGCAGCGCACGGTCGATGATGCCGAAATGAAATATGTCGTCGTGCATCTGCATAAGCTGCTCGAGCCTGACCAGCAGTCGGCTTGACGATCAGGCGTTACGGTAGCGCCAGTTCAACAGCGGCCAGGTTAGCGCAAGTCCGGCAACAAACCCGCCAATATGCGCCCAGATGGCGATATTCACACCGATGCCTGGGCCGACAAAGCCCAGCATCAGGTTGAACGCGACCCATGCGACCAGCAATTGCAGCGCGTGCACCAGCTTGCCTGAAACGCGTCCCCAGTCGGCGGGCCGATTACGCGGGAACAGCTGCATATGCGCTGCAAACAATGCCGAAATGGCGCCGCTTGCACCAACCACGGGTACCACTGACTGCGGGTCGCTGGCGAATTGCGCAGCAGCTGAAGCGACGACTCCCGCGCCATAAAGCAGTGCAAAGCTTTTGCTTCCCAACACCCGTTCCAGATTGGCACCCACCATCAGAAGCATCAGCATGTTGAGCGCGACGTGCAAAATGCCACCATGCAGAAAAGCTGAACTGAACGGCGTCAGCCAGACGGGCAGCATATAGCCGACATCGCCAAACACACCGTCACCGAACGTAAAGCGCGCGGGGATCAGGGCACCCGCGACTGTAACCGGCGCATACAGTCCCGGTATTAATACCAGCACAGCCAGCGCGATGTTAATCGCAGCGATTGTTTTGGTCACGGGTCCGGCGGCTACATGCATCGCCTATCCCTGCCAGAAATTGACAATCAAATGAACTCGATCTTCTGCACGAGATAATATTTGTCGCCCGACGGCACGGTCACTTCGACTTCGTCGTCGACCTGACGACCGATCAGCGCGCGGCCAAGTGGCGAATTATAGCTGATGCGGCCAACCTTGGCGTCTGCTTCGGCTTCACCCACAACCTGATAGCGCACCGGCTTGTCATCTTCATCAAGCAAAGTGACGGTCGCGCCAAATACGATCTTGTCGCCCGAAAGCGTTGTCGGATCAATTATCTGCGCACGGCTAATCTTGTCTTCGATGTCCGAAATCGAGGCTTCAACCTGGCCCTGACGTTCCTTCGCGGCGTGATATTCGGCATTTTCCGAGAGGTCACCATGCGCGCGGGCTTCTTCGATGGCGTCGATGATGGTCGGACGCTCTTCGCGCAGCCGTTTGAGGTCAGCAGTCAGCTTTTCAAAGCCCTCAGCCAACATCGGCATTTTGTCCATCGTCGCCATGCTACTCGTCTTCCTTCAGTCAAAAACTCTCTCGGAGCCGGAGGGCCAGCCCGCAATTTTTCAGCAATATGGGGAGTGCTGTTACCGCTTATGATAGTCCTGAAGCGTGCAAACTTCAAGTTTTCTCGCTTTCAGGGCCTCGATGGCTTCCGCAGCCGCCAGCGAAGCACTGGCGGTGGTGAAGTAACTCACCTTGTTGACCAGCGCCGAACGGCGGATGTCTTCGCTGTCTTTCAGGCTCTGCCAGCCCTCTGTGGTGTTGAACACCAGAGCGATTTCGCCGTCGATTATCTTGTCGACAATATGCGGGCGGCCCTGCGCCACCTTGTTGACGCGTTCGACGGCGATCCCCTGCCCTTGCAGATAGTCGGCGGTCCCACCTGTGGCGCAAGCGGTGAAGCCCATCTCGATAAGCTTGGAAACGGCAGGCACGATATGCGGCTTGTCGCTGTCTTTCACTGAAACGAACAGCTTGCCCGACTGCGGCAATGTCATGCCGGCACCCAGTTGCGCCTTGGCAAAGGCCATCGCAAAATCCTTGTCAATACCCATCACTTCGCCGGTCGATTTCATTTCTGGCGAAAGCACGGGGTCGACGCCGGGGAAGCGGTTGAACGGGAAAACGGCCTCCTTGACCGCGATATAATCGATATCGAGGTTGATTTCGGGAAGATCCTTGAGTTTCTCGCCAGCCATCACCCGCGCCGCAATTTTGGCAATCGGCGCGCCGATCGCCTTGGCGACAAAGGGCACGGTCCGTGAAGCGCGCGGGTTGACTTCGATCAGATAGACCAGCCCATCTTTTACCGCGAACTGCGCGTTCATCAGGCCTTTGACCTTCAGCGCACGCGCCAGAACCTCCGCTTGACGGCGGATTTCGGCGATGATTACCTCGGGCAGATTATAGGGCGGCAGAGTGCAGGCACTATCGCCCGAATGGACGCCAGCTTCCTCGATATGTTGCAATATGCCCGCCACCACGACGTCATCGCCATCGGCAACACAATCGACATCGACCTCTACTGCATCGCGTAAATACCGGTCGATCAGCACGGGGCTGTCGCCTGATACGCGGACTGCGGTTTCGATGTAATTTTCCAGCTGCGCCTGAGTATCGACAATTTCCATCGCGCGGCCGCCAAGGACGTAAGAAGGCCGCATCAGCACCGGATAGCCGATGGTTTCAGCGACCTTGATCGCTTCCTCACGGCTGCGCGCAATGCCATTTTCGGGCTGTTTGAGCTTCAGCTTATTGATCAGCGCAGCAAAACGCTCCCGGTCTTCGGCCAGGTCAATCGCGTCGGGCGATGTGCCGAGAATCGGGATGCCTGCATCTTCCAGCGCCTTGGCCAGATTGAGCGGGGTCTGCCCGCCAAACTGCACGATCACGCCCTTCAGCTTGCCATTTTGCTGCTCGACATGCAGGATTTCGAGGACATCTTCGGCGGTCAGCGGCTCGAAATAGAGCCGGTCGCTGGTGTCATAGTCGGTGGAAACCGTTTCCGGGTTGCAGTTGACCATGATTGTTTCATAGCCCGCCTCTTCCAGAGCGAAGCATGCGTGGACACAGCAATAGTCGAACTCGATCCCCTGCCCGATCCGGTTCGGACCGCCACCCAAGATGACCACCTTCTCGCGGTCGCTGGGTTGCGCCTCGCATTCGGGCTCGCCAAAGGTCGGGGCCTCATAGGTGGAGTACATATAAGGCGTTTTCGCCTCAAATTCCGCCGCACAAGTATCAATGCGCTTGAACACCGGGCGGACGCCCAGCTTATGGCGCGCCTTGCGCACTTCGGCCTCGGTAATCCCGCCGGTCATAGCGACAATGGCCTCGCGGATCAGGCCCGAACCGCGCCGGATGGCCGATTCCATGCCCGGGCGGACATGGGCGGATTCGAGCGCGAGGAAAGCGAGGCGTTTGTCCGAAAAACCCATGGCTTTCAGGCGGCGCATCCCCTCGGCATCCTGCGGAATACCGTTGGTTTTCACTTCCTCTTCCGCCACAACGATCTCTGCCATACGTTCGAGGAACCAGGGATCGAATTTCGAATATTGGTGCACCTCGGATACCGACATGCCTTCGCGCAGCGCCTGCGCCGCAACCAGCAAACGGTCAGGCGTCGCGCGAGTCAGTGCAGCTGCCAGCTCGTCCTTGGGCGCGCCTTTCAACTCATCGACATAGTTGAAGCCCGACAGCCCGGTTTCAAGACCGCGCAGCGCCTTTTGCATCGATTCATGGATGTTGCGGCCAATCGCCATCACCTCACCGACCGATTTCATCGCGGTCGACAGCAAAGGTTCCGAACCCTTGAACTTTTCAAAGGCGAAACGCGGGATTTTGGTGACGACATAGTCGATCGTCGGCTCGAACGACGCCGGCGTCGCACCGGTGATGTCATTGTCAATTTCGTCGAGCGTATAGCCGACCGCGAGCTTGGCCGCGACCTTGGCAATCGGGAAGCCGGTGGCCTTCGATGCCAGCGCCGAAGACCGCGACACGCGCGGGTTCATTTCGATCACGATCAGGCGGCCATCCTTCGGATTGACTGCGAACTGTACGTTCGAACCGCCTGTTTCGACTCCGATTTCGCGCAACGTCGCGATGCTCGCGTTGCGCATGATCTGATATTCCTTGTCAGTCAGCGTCAGCGCGGGCGCGACGGTGATCGAATCGCCGGTATGCACACCCATCGGATCGACATTTTCGATCGAACAGATGATGATGGCATTGTCCTTTTTATCGCGGACAACCTCCATCTCATATTCTTTCCAACCGAGCAGCGATTCCTCGATCAGCACCTCGGTCGTCGGGCTGGCATCAAGCCCGCCGGTGACGATCTGGATGAATTCGTCGCGATTATAGGCAATCCCGCCGCCGGTGCCGCCCATTGTGAAGCTGGGGCGGATGATGGCGGGCAGGCCAGTGCGCTCGAGCACGGTCAACGCCTCTTCCAGCGTATGGGCGATGCCCGAGCGCGCGGATTCGAGGCCGATCTTGTCCATTGCGTTGCGGAATTTGATCCGGTCTTCGGCCTTGTCGATCGCTTCGGCGGTTGCACCGATCATTTCGACATCATATTTCGCCAGCGTGCCATTGGCCTCCAGCGCCAGCGCGGTGTTCAGCGCGGTCTGCCCGCCCATTGTGGGGAGCACGGCCATTTTTTCTTGGGGGTACTTTGCCCGCTCATTTTCAATGATCTTGGCGACCACTTCCGGCGTGATCGGCTCGACATAGGTGGAGCCATTTTCGCCGACCATTTCCGGATCGGTCATGATCGTCGCCGGATTGGAATTGACGAGGATGATGCGATAGCCCTCCTCGCGCAGCGCCTTGCACGCCTGCGTCCCCGAATAGTCAAATTCGCACGCCTGACCGATAATGATCGGGCCAGCGCCGATGATGAGGATGGATTGGATGTCAGTGCGTTTGGGCATTATTTTTGCTGTTCTAGCTGTTCTAAGAGTGGGGGAGGGTTTGGTGCGTTTATCCAATCCCACGCATACTGGGGCAAACCTCCACCCATCAAATTTGGAAAAACTTGCGAGATAACGTATGAATCACCAGCAAAAAAATCATGATAGCTTTCTATCAAGGGAAGCAATTTCCAGTCTGTTTTGACAAGCATCGTCCCAGCAGTTGCTATATAAAACTGATAGGTGGCTGTGTGCGCCTTAATAAATGCAACTAGTTGGGGAACCGTGTATTTTTCCGAAAAGGGACTGTAGCTCAAGATATAGGTATTATACATCACCAATACCTTCCAGAGAGGGATTATTAATCGACTTCTGGTCAACAATGGTCACTGTGCCGCTTTTATCACCAATTTGATTATTCATTTGATTCAAAACCATTTTGGTCTCAACATGACGCTCGCTTTGCAGACGGTCACGATCAAAAAAAGTGAAAAGCAGAATCTGAAATATAGCTACTGCAGGGGGGACTGCGGCTAGTCCAACCAATAGCAGGTTATTCCACTGACCAGAAAAGGCAGCGATAGCTAAAGCTATGGGTGAACAAATTGCCGACAGAGTGAGAATTGGATTTAATGCGCTACTGGTGGCCACTGACTTTGTCATGCCTGCGGCGCTTTCGAAGCCTGGTATTTTCATCCCATCATCCCCGCAAACTTCTCGAAGAGATAGTGGCTGTCCTGCGGGCCGGGGCTCGCTTCGGGGTGGTATTGCACGCTGAAGGCGGGCTGGTCGGTGAGTTCGAAACCGCAATTGCTGCCGTCAAACAGGCTGGTGTGCGTTGCGCGGGCGTTAGTGGGCAGTGTATCGGCATCGACCGCAAAACCGTGGTTCATGCTGGTAATCTCAACCGCGCCGTCGGACAGCCGCTTCACCGGATGGTTCGCGCCGCGGTGGCCCTGATGCATCTTCTCGGTCTTGGCACCCACTGCCAGTGCCAGCATCTGGTGGCCAAGGCAGATGCCGAACAGCGGCTTCTTCGTTTCCAGCCACGCCTTGATCACCGGCACCGAATACACGCCCGTCGCCGCCGGATCGCCGGGGCCGTTCGACAGGAACAGGCCGTCGGGCTGATGCGCCATGATCTCTTCAAAGCTCGCGGTGGCCGGAACGACGGTTACTTCACATCCCGTATCAACCAAGTTCCGCAATATATTGCGCTTTATGCCATAATCGATCGCAACGACTTTCGGTCGCTTGGCTGCACGTAGGTCAGTTGTCTCGGCATAGCCCTGCCCCAGCGTCCAAAGCCCGCCGTCCCAGCCATAGCTTTGCAGCGTCGTCACATCCTTCGCCAGATCCATACCCTCCAGCCCCGGCCAGGCCTGCGCTTTTGCCAGCAAGGCTGGAATATCGAATATGCCATCGGCGCTATGCGCAATTACCGCATTGGGCGCGCCTTTCAGGCGGATCAGGCGGGTCAGCGCGCGGGTATCGATGCCCGAAAGCCCGATCCGGCCATTGACCGCCATCCAGTCGCGGAAATGCTGGGTTGCGCGGAAATTGGATGGGTTGGAGACATCCTGCCGCACGATGGCGCCCAGCGCATGCGGGTTGGTCGCCTCTATATCTTCAGGGTTCGTGCCGACATTGCCGATATGCGGAAAGGTGAAGTTGATGATCTGCCCGGCATAGCTGGGGTCGGTCATCACTTCCTGATAGCCTGTCATCGCGGTGTTGAAGCAGACTTCGCCGACCGCGCTGCCTTCCGCGCCAAAGCCCCTGCCCCAGATGATCTCGCCACTGGCCAAAACCAATACGCCTGTCGCTCCGGTGGGCGCGCGCGTAGTGGTAGGGTCAGCCATGGAGGCGGTCCTTTTTCAACAGAGTTTATGGCGATGTCGCTAAGGCACCGCGCCTAGAGACGAGCCGCCGCAAGGTCAATCTATTAAAATCGGAAAGTTGTGGCTAAGAGGGCCGCTTCCACTTTTTCAAAGAAATCGGAACATGATTCGAGAAGACATAAAGGCGGCCCAGATCGCCGCAATGAAGGCTGGCGAGAAAGACCGTCTTGCAGCCGTACGACTGATCCTCGCCAAGCTGAAAGACCGCGACATCGAACTGCGCACCCAATCCGCCCCTGCGGATGATGATGCCGTGGTCGTCGATGTGCTGCAGAAAATGGTCAAGCAGCGCCGCGAATCGATCGCGCTCTACGAACAGGGCGGCCGTCAGGAACTGGCCGATGTCGAAAAGGCGGAGTTGGCTGTTATCGAAACCTTCCTTCCCGCGCAGATGGACGAAGCCGAAACAACTGCGGCCATCGAAGCCATCAAGGCCGAACTGGGTGCCAGCAGCGTCAAGGATATGGGCCGCGTGATGGCGACCTTGAAGGAACGCCATGGCCCCCAGCTTGATATGAGCAAGGCAAGCGCGCTGGTGAAGGCGGCTTTGACCTGAAGTGTCGCTCACCCCGCAATGGCTGGATGAACTGCGCGCGCGGACCTCGCTTTCCGCGTTGATTGGTCGCAGCATCAAGGTGACCAAAGCGGGGCGCGAGTATAAGGCCTGCTGCCCTTTCCATAACGAGAAGACGCCCAGTTTCACGATCAACGATGAAAAGGGTTTCTACCACTGCTTTGGCTGCGGGGCGCATGGGGATGCCATCCGCTGGATGACCGACCAGCGCGGGCTGAGCTTCATGGACGCGGTAAAGGAATTGGCCGATGCCGCAGGGATGCAGGTTCCTGCAGCCGACCCGAAAGCCGCAGCCAAGGCCGAACGCGCCAATACGCTATATGACGTCATGAAGGCAGCGCAGGAGTGGTTTGTCGCGCAATTTCAGGGGCTGGAGGGCGCAGAAGCCCGGGCCTATTGTGAACGGCGCGGATTGAAGCCGGAAACGATCAAGACATTCGGCATAGGCTTTGCACCGGACAGTCGGGGCAAGCTGAAAGAAGCGATCAAGCATTTTGGCGATGACAAGCTGGTCGAGGCAGGCCTGTTGATATCGGTTGAAGACAAGGAACCTTATGACCGGTTCCGTGGTCGCCTGATGATCCCGATCCGCGATCCACGTGGCCGGGTGATTGCCTTTGGCGGGCGGATATTAGGTGCGGGCGAACCCAAATATCTCAATTCGCCCGACACGCCTTTGTTCGACAAGGGACGCACGCTCTACAATCTCGACAAGGCATCCGCTGCCTCACGTGCCTCGGGCCGGGTTATTGTCGTCGAAGGCTATATGGATGCGATAGCATTGGCACAGGCAGGTTTCGGCGAGGCTGTAGCGCCATTGGGAACCGCGTTGACCGAGCAACAGATAACCATGCTGTGGCGAATGGTGCCCAAGCCGCTTCTCTGCTTCGATGGCGACGCTGCCGGGCAAAAAGCCGCCTTCCGCGCGGCCCAGCGCGCTTTGGGAGGACTGAAGCCTGGCCACAGTCTTGAATTTGTGACCTTGCCCGAAGGTCAGGATCCAGACGATCTGGTGCGCAGTGCTGGTCCTCGCGCCTTTGCCGAGCTGCTGGAAGCTTCGGAACCGCTGGTCGAACGCCTTTGGAAAACCGAACTGGCCGCAGAACCCGTCGACACGCCCGAAGATCGTGCCGGTTTCAAACAACGCCTCGGCGTTCATGTCGCCAACATCGCCGATGCGGAAATTCGCCGCCATTATGCCGACGCGTTTCGCGAGCGCTTCGACAATCTGTTTGCACGTCGTGAACAGCCGTTTCGTCCAATCGCGCAGAAGCGCGGACCTTGGAAACCAAATACCCCGCCACCCGCATCGCACGAAGCCAAGGCCATTGGTAGTCAGGGAACCGACATTTTGTTGCGCGGCGTGCTCGCGGCATTATTGCGCGAGCCTTCGCAGATCATCCGGCATCAGGAGGCTTTGGCTGGTTTCGTCCCGCGCGACCCGGCACACGCCCGACTGCTCTCGGCAATGCTCGATTCGGCATTGTCCCATTCAGGCAAAGAAACACTTGATAGTGCGGCATTGCTTACCATATTAGGGGACGATCTGTATAATATGGCTCAAGCCTTGTTGCAGGGTGGTGGAACGGCCTTCGGGTTCAACCGTCAATCGGGCACCGGGGAACTGGCTGGGGCACAGGCCTTCAGGCAGCTGGATGAAGCAATCCGGCTGATGAAGCAGCGGCCCGAGTTGGAAGCAGCACTGCAAAGGGCAACCGAATTGGCGAGCACTGACCTCAACGAAGCCAATTTCGCCGAACAACAGCGGCTGCGACAGGAAAAACACGAATTTGACATGCGTCTGGCTGCGCTGTTGCAGCGCGAAGACGTTTTGTAAGAAGACGGGGAAACAGGAACTTGGCTACGCAACCCGAAATGGAAGAAGGCGAAGGCGGCGACGCTCCGCTGATCGATCTCAACGACGCGCAGGTTAAAAAGCTTCTCGCGAAGGCGAAACGTCGCGGCTATCTGACCATTGACGAACTCAACGCAGCCGTTCCGCAGGACCAGTTCACCTCTGAACAGATTGAAGACATCATGTCTGCGATCAACGATATGGGTGTGCAGATCGTCGAAAATGACGAAGCTGGCGAAGATGGTGAGGATCGCGATGATGACGATTCCGAAACCGTCGAACATATCGGTGAGAACGACCCTCGCTCGCTGACCTCTACTGTCAAAAAGACCGGTACCGGTGATCGCACCGACGACCCTGTGCGCATGTATTTGCGCGAAATGGGCGCAGTTGAACTGCTCAGCCGTGAAGGTGAAATCGCGATTGCCAAGCGCATCGAGGCCGGTCGGGACACGATGATTCTCGGACTGTGCGAAAGCCCGATTACGTTCCACGCAATCATCGAATGGTCGAATGCGCTCAACAATGGCGAAATGCAGTTGCGCGAGATTCTTGATCTCGACGCGATGCTTTCAAAGGAGCCTGCGCCGGAAAGCCTTACCGAAGACGGTGAAGACGAAGACGACGGCGAGATCAGCGAAGCAACGGCTGGCCCTTCCTATAAGGAAGAGGAAGATATCGAGGAAGAACAGAGCGCCGACGAGGACGAAGACGATATGACCGAGCGCCGCGCGCGCCCGGTCGAAGAGGAAGAGGAAGACAACACCCTCAGCCTCGCGCAGATGGAAGAGGCGTTGAAGCCTGCTGCGCTCGAACGCTTTGCGACCATCACCAGCCTGTTCAAGCAGTTCTCGAAGATCCAGAACGACCGTATGGTCGCTATGGCCTCTAGCGGCGAATTTCCTAAGGCTTCGGAGAACAAATATCAGAAGCTGCGCGAAGACCTGACCGCTGAAGTCGAGAGCGTGCAGTTCCATGCGAACAAGATCGAATATCTGGTCGACCAGCTTTATTCGTTCAACCGCCGCCTTACCGCATTGGGCGGCCAGATGCTGCGCCTCGCCGAACGCCATAAAGTTCCGCGCAAGGATTTCCTCGACCGTTATATGGGCCACGAGCTTGACGAGGGTTGGCTTGAAAGCGTTTCGGCGCTCGACAAGAAATGGGCCAAGTTCGCCGAAAATGAAGTCGATGCCGTCGAACGTATCCGCGGTGAAATCTCCGATATCGCAGCAAATACGGGCATGAGCCTCAACGAGTTCCGCCGCATCGTCAACATGGTGCAGAAGGGCGAGCGCGAGGCACGTATCGCGAAGAAGGAAATGGTAGAGGCTAACCTTCGCCTCGTGATCTCGATCGCCAAGAAATATACCAATCGCGGCCTACAGTTCCTGGACCTTATCCAGGAAGGCAATATTGGTCTGATGAAGGCGGTCGATAAATTCGAATATCGCCGCGGATACAAGTTCAGCACCTATGCGACCTGGTGGATTCGCCAGGCGATCACCCGTTCGATCGCCGATCAGGCGCGTACAATCCGCATCCCGGTACATATGATCGAGACGATCAACAAGCTGGTGCGTTGCAGCCGTCAGTTCCTCCACGAACAGGGCCGCGAACCGACTCCAGAAGAAATGGCCGAGCGCCTCTCGATGCCGCTCGAAAAAGTTCGCAAGGTTATGAAAATCGCCAAGGAACCGATCAGTCTCGAAACGCCGATTGGCGACGAGGAGGACTCGCATCTCGGCGATTTCATCGAGGACAAGAATGCAATCATTCCTGTCGATGCGGCGATTCAGGCAAACCTGAAGGAAACGGTCACCCGCGTCCTTGCCAGCCTCACTCCGCGTGAGGAACGCGTGCTGCGTATGCGCTTTGGTATCGGGATGAATACGGACCACACCTTGGAAGAGGTCGGCCAGCAATTCTCGGTGACCCGCGAACGTATCCGTCAGATCGAAGCAAAAGCGTTGCGGAAGCTCAAACATCCGTCGCGTTCGCGCAAGATGCGTTCGTTCCTCGACCAGTAATCGCTTCATCGGGCCGTAAACTTCCCGTTTAGCTTTTGCTGATATTTCCGACTTGTAGTGCTGTCTGAACCAGTCAGCGCAAGCCGGAGTGCGGAATGGGACTGACAGCCAGCAATCAACTGGATTTCGGGCGGCAATTTGTCGACAGCGTAGCTGCGCAAGGTTGCGATCCGATCGTTGCGCCCTTGATCGCATTTCTGGAGAAAAGCGATATTGGCATTGAACTGCGCTCGCAGGTCAAATTGTGTCGACCGGCGCTTAAAGCCGACATCGCGCACTTCATGAATGTTTGTTTCGGCCGTCATCCGGGCGTAATCGACTTTGCCGGACAGAAAATAGTCGAACAGGAAGCCCGCGAATGGCTTGTTCAAGCCATCGACGCATTTGCTCTGGAACGCGTATTCCTGAATCGCCTGACAGTAGCGGCTGGTCCAATCCACCGTCAGATAGGCCAGGATCGCGTAAACGGTCTTATCGAGAATCAGGGCCGCAGCATGGAAATGTTGGCGACCTCGGATCGCAATGGTTGCCCGGCAGGTGCCGCAATGGCCTTTGTGCTGGACTGGCAACGCAGCCGTCCATTGCTCGATTATGTAGCGATGCGATTGGGCATTGAAGCACCCGCCTGCCTGCTTCCAAGCCGGGATGCAACCGCAGACCTTGCCAGCAAACTCGCCCGGAGTGCGGCGATTCAGCGCGCAATGACATTTGGTCGTGACCAGATGCTGGCACAGCAACGCGGCCTTTGGCACGTAATTGCTGCACGCCACCACGCGCTTCTCAGCGAATAAATCCCCAATCCATCACAAAGTCTGTTGCATTGCAGCCTGTCGCTGCTTAACGGTTAATCGGATGATTAAACCGGGGAAGATAGATGCGCTTTGACGGCACGCAAAATTATGTCGCAACCGACGATCTGAAAGTTGCCGTGAATGCAGCGGTGAAGCTACGGCGCCCGCTTCTCGTCAAAGGGGAACCCGGCACCGGCAAAACCGTGCTGGCACAGGAAATAGCCAAAGCCATGGATGCGCCGCTGATCGAGTGGAACATCAAATCGACCACCAAGGCACATCAGGGCCTTTATGAATATGACGCCGTCGCGCGCTTGCGCGACAGCCAGTTGGGCGACGAGCGCGTTCACGACATCCGCAACTACATCAAACGTGGCAAACTTTGGGAAGCCTTCACTTCAGAGAAGCTCCCAGTCCTGTTGATAGACGAGATCGACAAAGCTGACATCGAGTTCCCGAACGACTTGTTGCAGGAACTCGATCGCATGGAATTCTATGTTTATGAAACCCATGAAACCATCAAGGCAGTCGAGCGCCCAATAGTCATAATTACGTCAAACAACGAAAAGGAACTGCCTGACGCCTTCCTGCGTCGCTGTTTCTTCCACTATATCAAATTCCCCGACCGCGAGACGATGCAGGCAATTATCGATGTCCACTTCCCTGGAATCCAGAAAGTGCTGGTATCGAAGGCCATGGATATTTTCTATGATATCCGCGAAGTACCGGGATTGAAAAAGAAACCCTCAACCAGCGAACTGCTCGACTGGCTCAAACTGCTTCTACATGAAGACATGCCGCTGGACGTTTTGCAGAATCGCGATCCGACCAAGGCAATTCCGCCATTGCACGGCGCGTTGCTCAAGAACGAGCAGGACGTGATGCTGTTCGAGCGGCTTGCGTTCATGGCGCGCCGCCAAGGAAATTGATCCTAGAGGATATACGCAATCTCTAGATCACCCCAGCGGCGTCCTTTGAAGCGCAGCGGGACATAGACATTCCGTACAACTGCCGAATCGCGATTTCCGCCTTGCGATGATGCACCGGTGTGCCGATAGACTGCCATCATATAGTCTTGCTCGCTGGCTTTCGCGATCAGATCGATGCCTTCATCGTTGAACACACGTCCGTTACGGCAATATCGGGTGTCGTGGGACAGGTCGCCAGTTGGTGCCCGCGAGAATTCACTTAAATGGGTCGGGAGGAAGCCGTTGCGACTGGTGCAGACTACCGTCAGGATTTCTGGGCGTAATGCTTTGGTTCGGTCGTAAAACGGTCGCCAGTTCTTGTCTGCCCAAGCCGTCAACTTTGAAGTGAAGCGGGGCGGATTGCTGCCAGCTATGAGAACCAGATTCTCGTCAAACAGCTCGTCAATCGTCAAATCGCCAGCTTCGATTGCAGCTTCGGTCAATGCTACGACATCACGGTTTTTTTCGAGCGCGAGTTCGACGAAAACGCTGTCATCTTTTGACATGCCGCTGTGAACAATCTTGTCGAACATGGTGTTTGCACGCAGTTCAAGTTCGGAAAGCTCCTTGTGCGCTACCTGCAACCGATCATGCATCTGATCGTTCGCCTGCGAGACCGCAACGCGGACATTGCGTGATTCGGCGAGTCCTTGATTGATGGCAGCCGTATTGACTGCGATTTCGCTGGTGCGATCGTCCACTTGGCCCACAATTTGCGTCAAACCGCCCAGCAAATCTTCCATATTGGCAAATTGGGCTTGCGCCTCACCGCTGCCTTCTATGCCGGTTCCGATCTCTACAGCTAACTTCTCGGCTTCGGCCGCCAATGAATTGACGGTACCTGTGATTTCTACAGCCGCAGTTCGCGAATCTAGAGCGAGCTTTTTGACTTCTGCAGCGACGACCGCGAAAGTCTGCCCTGCCTCACCCGCCTTTTGCGCTTCGATCGCCGCGTTGAGTGCGAGCATATTGGTAGTCCGGGCGATGTTGTCGATCGCCTGCGATGCACGCTTCACCTGCTCCATCGCGGCAGCAAATCCGGCAATATGATTCCCCAAACGGTTTATCAGGCCAATCATGTCAGAGAAGCCCGCCATAGAATTTTCGATGGTCGTATGGCTCGCCTCCAGCTTTTCGCGGGCTGCATCGGAGAGCTCTTTGGCCTCTTCCGTAGCATGGGCTACATTCTCGATTTCGTGCGTCAATTTGTCGGTTATCGCTTCGAGCAAACCGTGCTCGCGACGCAATTCCTCGGCAGCTTCTTTGGCCTGCTCAAGGGTTCCTGCAGTATCCGAACAATCGACCGCAACTTCACCACAAATTTTTGCGGTGTCATCAATCCATTTATTGGTCTGCAAAGCCAAGTTTTCCATTTTGTTGCGAGCCCTTTATCAGCTTGCAAACATGGTAAACCGGAATGCTTAGCGAGTGGTTAAAACGCGCAATGCCAATTCGGTTGACGAATGCAGTCGCTGGGGCCATGAATTTCTTAATTGGCTGATTAACCGGAAGCAGACACATGTTCTTCAATTTCCTAGACGAGCTCCGCTCCGCCGGCATCCCGGCTTCTCTGAAGGAACATCTGGCGCTGCTTGAGGCGCTTGATGCCGATGTTATTGAGCAGAGCCCCGAGGAGTTTTATTACCTGTCGCGCGCGATACTGGTGAAAGACGAGGCCCAACTCGACCGGTTCGACCAGGTTTTCAACAAGGTATTCAAGGGAATCCTCTCGGAATATGGCACCAACTCCGCAGAAATACCCGAAGACTGGCTAAAGGCGGTTGCTGAAAAATTCCTCACTCCTGAAGAGATGGAAAAGATAAAATCTCTCGGCACGTGGGACGAGATCATGGAGACGTTGAAAAAGCGTCTGGAAGAGCAGCAAAAACGCCACGAGGGCGGAAACAAGTGGATCGGCACAGGCGGAACATCGCCATTCGGAAACAATGGCTACAACCCCGAAGGTGTGCGCATAGGCGGCGAATCCAAGCATAAGCGCGCATTGAAAGTTTGGGAAAAGCGCGAATTCCAGAATCTGGACAACACAAAGGAACTCGGCACTCGCAACATCAAGATTGCGATGCGCCGCCTGCGCAAGTTTGCACGTGAAGGTGCGCAGGATGAGCTTGATATCGACGGCACCATCAATGGCACCGCGCGGCAGGGCTGGCTGGACATTCAAATGCGCGCCGAACGTCGCAATGCCATCAAGGTACTGCTGTTCCTCGATGTAGGCGGGTCGATGGATCCGTTCGTCAAGTTATGCGAAGAACTGTTCAGCGCGGCGACGGCGGAATTCAAGAACCTTGAATTCTACTACTTCCACAACTGCGTCTACGAAGGCGTGTGGAAGGATAATCGCCGCCGCTTTGCCGAGCGCACGCCTCTGTGGGAAGTGCTCCACAAATTCCCGCACGACTATAAGCTGATATTCGTCGGCGATGCGGCGATGAGCCCTTATGAAATTTCGCACCCCGGCGGCTCGGTTGAACATTTCAACGAAGAGGCTGGCGCGGTCTGGCTCCAGCGTATGGTCAACACCTATCCGGCAACGGTTTGGCTGAACCCGACTCCCGAAGCGCACTGGAATTATTCGCAGTCGACCAAGATCATCAAGGAATTGGTGAAGGACCGCATGTACCCGCTCACCCTTGAAGGGCTGGACGATGCCATGCGCGAACTAGTCCGCAAGAACGGCTGAGCCAAACTCAGCCTTTCTGGTCTAGTTCCTTGTTCAGATGCAGGCTCGCCCTCCAAAAGAAAAAGGAGGGAATGAGCCCGAGCAGCGCCGCGCCGTAAAGCACCCAGCGCACGCTTTCGTCACCCGCCATCGGTTTGATGCCGTCCGACAGCATTCCAAAGAATAGCGGCCCCAGGCCCAATCCGATCAGATTTTGTGCGAACAGCAAAACGGCAGACGCCATCGCGCGGGCGCGGAGCGGCACAAGACCCTGTGCGCAGCTATAGGCAGGGCCGACATACATGGAGTTCAGGAAAGTCGGCGTCATAATCAAAATGAGCGCGTACCACCAATTCTCAACCCAATAGGCACTGATCGCAATGGGGATAGCCAAGAGCATGCCGATGGCAGGTGCAGTCAACACATGCCGACGGTTCACCTTGCCATATTTGTCCGCGAACCAGCCCCCGGCAAAGGTTCCGATTATGCCCGCAATACCCCCGCCAATACCGAACCAGAAGCCGACCTCTCCCGGTGAAAGCTCATGCGTCCGTTGGAAGAAAATGGTCGTCCAGGTTGCTTTGCCGTAGCTCAGAAAAGCGGCCATTGCGCCGCCGATCGCCAGCATGATAAATGCACGGGAAGCCAATATTTCCTTGAAGGCCTCGGCTGTCGAAATCGCTGGCTTGGGCTCCGCAGCCTTGAGATGTGCAGACATGCGCGGATCGCGCAGAACAAAAAACACAATAGCGGCCAGTGCGATTCCTGGAAGACCGGCAACCAGAAAGGCCGCACGCCAGCCATAGGCGTCGGCAATCATTCCGCCGATCACCATTCCAAGCAATGATCCTATCGGAATACCGAGCGAGTAGAAGGAAATGGCCGATGCGCGTTTCTCGGGCGGTGCGAGATCTGCAATCAACGAGTGCGCTGCAGGCGTGCACCCTGCTTCTCCGACACCAACACCGATACGCGCCAGCAATAGTTGAACGAAATTTTGCGCCATCCCGCACAATGCCGTCATCCCTGACCAGATGATCAGCGAAACCGATATCAGTCCGACACGGTTGGTTTTAGGCCGATCTGCAAAGCGGGCAATCGGAATGCCAAGGAAAGTGTAGAAAGCGGCAAAGGCTATACCTGTCATCAGGCCGATTTGCGTATCGCTGAGCCCCAGATCGCGGCTGATCGGCTCGGCGAGAATATTGACGATCTGGCGGTCCAGAAAATTGAAGATGTAGACGATCAGCAAAACCCAAAGAGTCAAACGCAATGAATTGGGCGATTTCGGCAGTTCAGCCTTTGCGGGCTCTGTCGTCAACATCTCTCTCCTCAATACAGGAGATAGCGTTGCCTCTCCTCTCCCCAACTGTCTTCGTCTGCCTTTGCGTAGACGTCAAGGTCCGAAGGCATGGCTGCTGCATCATCGACCCACTCGCGAAGCAATGGCCCGCCATTGATCACATCAATCGCCAGCACATCATTGGTATATTCATATTTGAAATCGGTGCCGCGCCATAACTGGTAATCGGGATACAGGCGGCGAATGGCCTTGAAGGCCAGTGCTTGCAGCCGCCAGGGCTGGAAGCTTTCATGATTGTAGAAGCTTCCTTCGCCATGGATGTGCACGCCGTGGCACATTTTTCCGCTATGCTTATGGAAGGTCGGTTCAAACCAGATCTCGCGCATCTTGCATCCACGTAGCCATTTCGGTGCCAGACGTTCCATTTCCGCCATAACGAGGCGGGCGTCGATATCGGGGGCGCCAAAAAGCTCCAGCGGACGCGTCGTCCCTCTGCCTTCGCTCAATGTCGCGCCTTCGAGCATCACCGTGCCTGCATAGGCCCGCGCCATGTTGAGGTTGGCCGCATTGGGGCTGGGATTGATCCAGATACGCTCATCCGAAGGCCAGCCAAAGCCCGGCCCTTCATTCGGGTCATAGCCCTGCATCTCTACAACATGATAATCGACGTTCAGCTTGAAATGATCGATGAACCAATGACCCAGTTCACCCAACGTCAGGCCGTGTCGCATCGGGATTGGCCCTGCCCCAACGAAACTCTCCCAACCTCCGCGCAGCGTCAACCCTTCAATAGGGCGACCGGCAGGATTGGGGCGATCAAGAACCCAAACCGTTTTGCCATGCTTGGCCGCCTCTTCGAGGATGTACAGCAGCGTCGTAATGAAGGTGTAGATGCGGCAGCCCAAATCCTGCAGGTCGACCAGCACAACATCGAATGTCGACATCATCTGCCCGGTCGGACGCCGCACCTCGCCATACAGGCTGAACACCGGAATGTTGTAAACTGGATCAGTATAGTCGTCGGACTCGACCATATTATCCTGCTTGTCGCCCTTCAGTCCGTGCTGCGGGCCAAAAGCGGCGGAGATATTGAGGTCTCCTGTCGCGATCAGCGCATCGAGCGAGTGCAGGAGCCCCGCAGTCACCGAAGCAGGGTGTGCAACCAGCGCAACGCGTTTACCGGCCAATTCGCGGCGCAGTTCGGGTTCGGAAAGCAGGCGATCGATACCGAATTTAATCATGGCTCGGCTCGTGCCGGAAGACGCAATGTAAAGCAATCGGGATGATGGAAATCAGGTGCGCCTGCCGGATGCGCAAGAGACCAGTAGGATTTGGTACCGTCCCGTTCTTCAATCACGGCCGCAATAGCCAACAATAGATCTATGTCTGCAAATGCGTGCGGTAGTTCGAATGTCGCTTCCAGCGCAAAGTGGCTTTGACTGGCATCGTTGCTTAGTTCCGGCGCAATCGGCATCGGCAACTCCTCCATGGATTCCCGATAACCCGAAAAACTGTACGCCGCCCATTCGCTAGAAGGGGCGAAGTTGAATTCCAGATAGACGGGGATGTCAGCTTCCATCACAAACGCTTCGAAGCATGTTGTTTGCCACAGACCATCGCGTCTTTGGGCCTCTCGCGGAAATCCCAATTCCAACGCATCAACCGGCGCTTCGACATGATAGCGAACCCAGATCCGGTCATTTTCCTGTCGTTCGACATCGACAGCAAACTCATCAACGGTTTTGGCCGGTGTATCCGGGTGACATTTCATAGAATGCTTGGCCAAGCGCGAAACTCCATGCTAGGCGGCCCCGAAATTCAAACAGAGACCGACATGAGCCAGTATAAATCCGATCTCCTGCGCCTACTCGATAGTCGCGGCTATATCCACCAGCTAACCGATGCCGAAGGTCTCGATACGCTTGCGGCCAAGCAGATTGTTCCTGCCTATATCGGTTTTGATGCAACTGCCCCGTCCTTGCATGTCGGATCGCTGGTGCAGATCATGATGTTGCGCCGTTTGCAGCAGACCGGACACAAGCCAGTGGTATTGATGGGTGGCGGAACTACGCGGATCGGCGACCCCACGGGCCGCGACGAAAGCCGCAAGATGCTGAGCGACGATACAATCGAAGCGAACATCGCCTCGATACGAACGATCTTTGATCGATTTCTGAAGTTTGGCGATGGCCCGACCGATGCGATCATGGTCAACAACCATGATTGGCTGGGCAAGCTCGGCTATATCGAAATGCTGCAAAAGGTCGGCACGCATTTCACCATCAACCGGATGCTGTCGTTTGATTCGGTCAAATTGCGGCTCGATCGCGAGCAGCCAAT
>JADHED010000222.1_pt1 | contig 77716 bp, 71 predicted proteins | sample 8952041 | NCBI WGS metagenome assembly JADHED01 (sample SAMN16124423, study PRJNA663239) | bioreactor sludge metagenome | isolation source: sludge (control) | place: India:Bengaluru | collected 2018-09-08
GGGCCGCTGCGGACAATTTGCAGCCGACGATTCCCAAGTCCGACAGCCTCCTAGGTTCAAGGATCCCTCATGCCACTGCCCCCGCCCGCCCTGCACCCACGCGCCACCTGGCTGGCCGTGCTGCTGGCCCTGCCCGGCCTGGCCTGGGCTGCGGCCGATGCGGCGCCCGGCCTGCAGGACGTATCCGTGCTTGCCGGCACCTGCGCCAACTGCCATGGGCCGGACGAGCACACCGGCGGCGACATTCCCGCGCTGCGCGGGCAGCCCGCCAGCCGGCTGCTGCAGCGCATGCAGTCCTTCAAGGCCGGCACGGCCCTTGATGCCACGGTGATGACGCGGCTGATGAAGGGCTATGACGATGCCCAGATCCAGGCCCTTGCCCAATGGTTTGGCCGTCAGCAGGAGGGCCGATAGATGCCGATGCACATCAACCGCCGCCTGGTGCTGGCCGGCCTGACCCTGCCCGCCATCGTGCGCGCGCAGGCCGCTTCGGCGCATGTCGTCGTCGTGGGCGGCGGCTTTGGCGGCGCCACGGCCGCGCGCTACCTGCGCCTGCGTGCGCCCGGCGTGCGCGTGACGCTGGTGGAGCCCGAGCCGCGCTTTTTCACCTGCCCGTTCTCCAACCTGTACCTGGCCGGGCTGCGCACCTGGGACAGCCTGGGCCACGGCTATGACGGCCTGCGCGCCGCGGGCGTCGAGGTCATCCACGCCCGCGCCGAAGACGTGAACGCCAGCGCGCGCACGCTGCGCCTGTCCACCGGCCAGCAGCTGCGCTGGGATCGGCTGGTGCTCTCGCCCGGCGTGGACATGCGCTGGGACGCGCTGGAAGGCTATGACGAGGCCGCCGCCCGCAGGGCGCCGCACGCCTGGAAGGCCGGCGCGCAGACGCGCCTGCTGCGCCAGCAGCTGGAGGCCATGCCCGATGGCGGCAGCTTTGTGATGGTGATACCAGACGATCCCTTCCGCTGCCCGCCCGGCCCCTACGAGCGCGCGGCCATGGTGGCCCACTACTTCAAGCAGCACAAACCGGCCGCCAAGATTCTGCTGCTGGACGCCAAGGACAACTTCTCCAAGAAGGGCCTGTTCCAGCAGGGCTGGAAGGCGCTGTACGGCGACATGATCGAATGGGTGGGTCTGTCAGACGACGGCCGCGTGCTGCGCGTGGACGCCGATGCGCTGGAGGTGGAGACCGCCTTCGGCACGCGCCACAAGGCGGCGGTGCTCAACGTCATCCCGCCGCAGAAGGCCGGCTTCATCACCGGGCGCGCCGGCGTGGCAGACGCCAGCGGCTGGGTGCCCGTCAAGGCCGAGAGCTTCGAGTCGCGCCAGGTGGCCGGCATCTACGTGCTGGGCGACGCCACCATCGCCGCGCCCATGCCCAAATCGGGCTTTGCCGCCAACACCCAGGGCAAGGTGGCCGCAGCCGCCATTGCAGCCGACCTGACGGGGCGCGAGCGCCCCGCCGCGTCCTATGCCAACACCTGCTACAGCCTGGTTGGCCAGGACTACGGCATCTCGGTGGCCGGCGTGTACCGCGCCCAGGATGGCAAGCTGGTCGAGGCGCCAGGCGCGGGCGGCGTCAGCCCCATGGATGGCGCCGCGGCCTTCCGCGCCGCCGAGGCGCGCTACGGCGCCGCGTGGTACGCGGCCATCAGCGCCGACATCTGGGGCGGCTGAACCATGACGCTGCTGTGGGCCGGATTCTTGCTGGGCTGCGCCTTTGGCATCGCCGCGCGGCTGGGGCGCTTTTGCCTGCTGCGCGGCTTGCGCCAGTGGGCGATTGCCACCGCCCGCGAAAACGGCGGCGCGCCCGCGCTGCAGGCCTTTGCGCTGGCGCTGGCCGTGGCGCTGCTGGCCTCGCAGGCGCTGGCCTGGGCGGGCCTGGTCGATCTGGGGCAGGCCCAGGTGGTGCGCGCCAGTTTCTCGCTGCCCGCCGTGCTGCTGGGCGGCCTGCTGTTTGGCTGCGGCATGGCGCTGGCGCGCAACTGCGGCGCGCGTGCGCTGGTGCTGCTGGCCGGCGGCAACCTGCGCGCCCTGGTCGCGCTGCTGTGCCTGGGCCTGGCGGCGCAGGCCACGCTGACCGGGGTGCTGGCGCCCGTGCGCCAATGGCTGCAGGGCTGGGGCACGACTGCGCTGGAGCACGCCACGCTGGCCCAGCAGTTGCAGGCCGCAGGCCTATCACCCCTTGCCGCGCTGGCCCTGGCCGCGGGCCTGCCGGCGCTGCTGCTGCTGGCCTACGCCCTGTGGCGGCCGGCGCTGCGCCAAAGCGCTGTGCAGCTGTGGACCGCGATTGCCGTCGGCGCGCTGGTGGCCGCCGGGTGGTGGGTCACGGCCCATGTGGGCGTGGACCCGTTCGAGCCCACACCGATCACGTCGCTGAGCTTCATCGGCCCCGTGGCCGAGGGCCTGCTGTTCCTGCAGCTGGCCGTGGGGCGCAGCGCCAGCGTAGGCCCGGCCATCGTCGCCGGCACGCTGGCCGGTGCCTTTGCGGCCGCGCTGCTCACCCGCAGCCTGCGCTGGGAGGGCTTCGAGCAGCCCGGGCGCCTGGCCGCATCGGCCCTGGGCGGCCTGCTGATGGGCCTGGGCGGCGTGCTGGCCGTGGGCTGCTCCATCGGGCAGGGGCTCTCCGGGCTGTCCACCCTGGCTATTTCCAGCCTGCCTGCGGCCATCGGCATCGCGGGCGGCGCATTACTCACCCTGCGGCTGCAAGCCGCCTTTCAACGTTGACCCAAGGAGAACCGCCATGAAACGCCGCAACTTTCTCATCAGCCCCCCGGCCCTGGCGCTGGGCGCTGCCGCCGCGCCCGCATTGGCGCTGTCGGCGCCAGCCATCATCAGCCCGGCAGCGCGCATCCTGCCGCGCGAGGGCAAGGGCCCGCGCATCGTCATCTGCGGCGGCGGCTGGGGCGGCCTGACGGCCGCGCGCTACCTGCGCGAGCTGATCCCCAACGCCGACGTGGTGGTACTGGATCGCAACCCGACGTTCTGGTCCGGCCCCATGAGCAACAAGTGGCTGGTGGACATCGTGAACACCGACTTCGTGCAGCACGACCTGATGCGCCCGGCCAACCGCTACGGCTACAAGCTGCTGCAGACCGAGGTCACCGCCTTCGAGCGCGACAAGAAGCTGGTGCACACCACGCATGGCCTGATCGAGTACGACTACCTCATCCTCTCGGGCGGCATCCGCGACGCCTGGGACGCCTGGTTTGGCGACGACCAGCGCGCCATCGAGCACACGCGCCGGCACTACGCCAGCGCCTACATCCCCAACCAGCAGATGTTTGGCCTCAAGCAGCGCGTCAAGGATTTCAAGGGCGGCACGCTGGTCATGACGCTGCCGCCGCCGCCGCACCGCTGCCCGCCGTCGCCCTACGAGCGCGCCTGCCTGATCGCCTCGCACATCAAGAAGAACAAGATCCCGGGCAAGATCGTCATCCTCGACCCCAAGCCCAAGATCGCCCCCATCGGCGTGGGCTACAAGCAGGCGTTCGACGAGCTGTACGCGGACATCATCACCCATGTGCCCAACGCGCGCGTGCAGGAGGTGGACCCGTTCAACAAGAAGATCAAGACCAGCGCGGGCGAGCTCAAGTTCGACGAAGCCATCTTCATGCCGCCGCACCAGGCGGCCGACATGGTCTGGCACGCCGGCCTGATCGGCAAGGACGCCACCACCGGCAAGCCCACGGGCTGGGCCGACATGCACCCGCACCTGTTCCACGCGCACAGCGACGACAACGTCTATTTTGTGGGCGACCTGATGGGCGCCATCTCGCCGCAGTTCGGCCACTACCCCAAGAGCGGCCATGTGGCCAACTACATCGGCCGCATCGTCGCCAAGTACATCGCCCAGCGCGTGGCGGGCCAGGAGGTCAAGGCCATGCTGCCCGACAACCTGTGCTACATGATGGTCAACACCGAGCCGCAGGAGGAAATCTCGGTCAAGTTCGAGTACGAGGTGGACGCCAAGGGCCAGGTCAACCAGACGCAGATCGACATGGACGTGCGCTCGGGCGACCTGGTGAAGGAAGACTTCGCCTGGGCGCGCGGCATGTTCAGCGACTTCCTGGCGATCTGACATGCGCCAGCCCCACCCCACCCGCCGCAGCCTGGTGGCCGCAGGCGCCGCGCTGGCCCTGCCCGGCGCCGCACTGGCGCAGCCCAAGGCACCGCTGGTAGGCCCGCTGGCGCCCAACCCGCAGGCATTCAAGCAGGCCATGGAGCAGTTCATCGGCAAGGCCAGGCCCCAGGCAGAAGGGTTGCTGCTCGATCTGCCGGTGCTGGCCGACAACCCCAGCGGCGTGCCGGTGAAGGTCAAGGTCACCCTGCCCATTTCCGAGCAGGACTGGTGCGAGGAGATCATCGTGCTGGCCGACCTCAACCCCTCGCCCCTGGCCTGCCGCCTGCAGTTCACTGCGGCGGCGGGCACGGCCGAGGCCTCGGTGCGCCTGCGCCTGTCGCAGACGCAAACCATCCACGCCCTGGCGCGCATGAAGAGCGGCAAGGTGCTGGCCACCAAACAGGCCGTCACCGTCGCCGCCAGCGGCTGTGGCATGTAAGGACGGCACGATGCAAAAACCACCCCGCATCTGGATCAGCAACGCCACGCCCAAGAAGGGCGAGCTGGTGCGCGTACGCACGCAGATCGAGCACATCATGGAAAGCGGCCTGCGCACCGACGCGGCAGGCAACATCCGGCCGCGCAACATCATCACGCGCTTCGAGGCGCGCATGGGCACCACCCTGCTGCTGGCCTGGGAGCCAGGCATCTCGGTGGCGCAGAACCCGTACATCGAGTTCACCTTCCTGGCGCGCGAGAGCGGCGAGCTGCACCTGCACTGGAAGGACGATACCGGCCAGGCACTGAGCGCGCAAAAGACCATCACGCTGGGCTGATCTATAGTGGGCGCCCCCGGCCCACCGCAGCCCCGCCCGTGTCCCACCACCGCCCCACCCGCCCCGCCGACCGCCACGGCTTCGACGCCATCATCGACGCGCGCTCGCCCGCCGAGTTTGCCGAGGACCACATCCCCGGCGCCATCAACTGCCCGGTACTGGACGACGCCGAGCGCGCCACCGTGGGCACGCTGTACCACCAGCAAGGCCCCTTCGAGGCCCGGCGCGTGGGCGGCGCGATGGTCGCCGCCAACCTGGCGCGCCACCTGCGCGAGCAGTTTGCCGACAAGCCCCAGGGCTGGCGCCCGCTGGTGTACTGCTGGCGCGGCGGCATGCGCAGTGGCTCCATGGTGCAGTGGCTGCGCCTGGTGGGCTGGGATGCGCAGCAGCTCGCCGGCGGCTACAAGGCCTTTCGCCGCCATGTGATTGCGCAGATCGAGGCGCTGGTGCCGCAGCTGCAGCTCACCGTGCTGGTTGGCGCCACCGGCAGCGCCAAGACGCGCGTACTGCAGGCGCTGGCACGGCAAGGCGCGCAGGTGCTGGACCTGGAGCACTGCGCGCGCCACAAGGGCTCGCTGCTGGGCGCGCTGCCCGGCGTGGAGCAGCCATCACAGAAGAACTTCGAGACACAGATCGCCACCACGCTGGAAGGCTTTGACCTGTCCCGCCCCATCTATGTGGAGGGCGAGAGCGCGCGCATCGGCCGCCTGGCCCTGCCCGTCCCCCTGGCGCAGCGCCTGCGCGCCGCCGCCTGCATCGAGATCCGGGCCACGCCCGAGGAGCGCCTGACCTACCTGCTGCGCGACTACGCCTACCTGGGCGACAACCCCGAGGCCCTGGCCCAGCGCCTGGGCGCGCTCACCGAGCTGCACGGCAAAGAGACGGTGCAGCGCTGGCAAGGCTGGGCCCGCGAACGCCAGCTTGCCCCGCTGTTCGACGCGCTGATGCGGCTGCACTACGACCCGCACTACGGCCGCTCGCAGGCGCGCAACTTTGCACAGTGGCAGGGCCGCCAGGTGGTGGATGCGCCGAGTCTGTCGGACGAGGGGATAGAACGGCTGGCGCAGACCGTGCTGGGCCTGGAGTAGTTTTTTTAAGACAAAAATACCTGACTAGACACATGCCTCAGACTGAGCCGCGAGCCCTCACCCCCACCCTCTCCCAGAGGGAGAGGGAGTAAAGCCGGCGCAACCGGTCGCCCTCGCCCCTTTGGGGAGAGGGAGGGGTGAGGGGCCTCTGCGATATGTGCATAGTCAAGCAAAAACGGGCTGTAGCGCTTGATAGACGTGCGCTTACAGCTATCATTTTTAATAGTTTGCCGGGGCGCCAGCGCATCGCCGGCGCCCGGCTGTATCAGCTGCCTGCCACCTTCATCCGGTTGATCAGGATGGACCCCACCGTCTTGGCGCCGTAGGTGTAGCTGTCTGCGCCCACGGCCTCTATGCCGCGCAGCATGTTCTTCAGGTTGCCGGCGATGGTGATCTCCTGCACCGGGTAGGCGATGCGGCCGTTCTCCACCCAGAAGCCGCTGGCGCCGCGCGAGTAGTCGCCCGTCACGTAGTTCACGCCCTGGCCCATGAGTTCGATGACGAACAGGCCGGTGCCCAGCTTCTGCAGCATGGCGTCCAGGTCGTCGCCGGCCTTGGTCAGCCGCGACGACAGCACCAGGTTGTGCGAGCCGCCCGCGTTGCCGGTGGTCTTCATGCCCAGCTTGCGCGCCGAGTAGGTGCTGAGAAAATAGCCCTGCACGCGCCCGCCCTCGACCACCTGGCGCGGCGCCACGCGCACGCCCTCGTCGTCGTAGGGCGAGCTGCCCTTGCCGCCCAGGATGAAGGGGTCTTCGCTGACGTTGATGTGCTTGGGAAACACCTGTTTGCCCAGTGAGTCCACCAGGAAGCTGCTCTTGCGGTACAGCGCGCCGCCGCTCACGGCCTGCACAAAGCTGCCCAGCAGGCCGGCGGCCAGGGGGGATTCGAACAGCACCGGGCATTCGGTGGTGGGGATCTTGCGGCTGCCCAGACGGCTCAGGGCACGCTGGGCGGCGTAGCGGCCGACGGCCTCGGGCGCGGCCAGGTCGGTGGCGTTGCGCTCGGAGCTGTACCAGGCGTCGCGCTGCATCTCGGCGTTGCGCCCGGGCAGCGAGGCAATCGGCGCCACCGAGATGCTGTGGCGCGAGCTGGCGTAGCCACCGCGAAAGCCGCGCGTGTGGGCGCTGAAGAAATGGCTTTGCTGGGCCGACACGCCCGCGCCCTCGCTGTTGGTGATGCGCCTGTGGGTCTTGAGGGCGGCGGCCTCGCACTGCAGCGCCAGCTGCGCCGCCTCTTCGCTGGTGACGGCCCAGGGGTGGAATAGCTGCAGGTCACGGTGGGTATCCTGCGGGGCGATGTCGGCCTCGTCGGGCAGGCCGGCCACCGGGTCTTCGGCGGTGAAGCGGGCGATGTCGTAGGCGGCCTGCACGGTGCGCTCGACGGCGGCGGGCGAGAAGTCGGACGTGCTGGCATTGCCGCGCCGGTGGCCCACATACACGGTCACGCCCAGGGACTTGTCGCGGTTGCGCTCCACCGTCTCCAGCTCGCCCTTGCGCACATTGACCGACAGGCCGCAGCCCTCCGAAGCGTCAGCCCCGGCGTCGGTCGCTCCCAGCTTCTTGGCGTGGGCCAGGGCATGGTCCACCAGGCCGGCGAAGAATTCGCGCGTGTAGCTGAAGCCGCTTTCGGGTTGGTTGGTAGATTGCGCAGGGGCGGCGCTCTGGGCGCGGGAGCTGGGTGTATTCATAGCGGCGGCTATGATACTTGCCGCTCAAATCACCGCAGGGCGGCCGCCATTGCGGCGCTGCTTCTGCCCTGCCCCACCATGTCACGCAAACCCACCAAAGGCTATTTCGTCAGAGGCCACTTCGTTGCCGAGGGCAGCGAGCTGGACCTGCAGTACAAGGCCGAACTCAAGGGCACCACAGGCGCCACCAAGACCGACCTCAAGCGCGAGATGGACGCGCTGCAGAAGCTGGGCGCCGAACTGCTCACACTGCGCGCCGACCTGTCTGCACGCCTGGATCTACCCGAAAAGCTGCAGGACGCGCTGGCCGAGGCCCGGCGCATCACCAACTTCGAGGGCAAGCGCCGGCAGATGCAGTTTGTCGGCAAGCTGATGCGCAAGCTGGACGACGACGCCGTGGCCGCCATACAGGCCGCGCTGGACGAGCAGCACAGCGGCTCGGCGGCAGAAAAGCTGGCGCTGCACCAGGCCGAGCATTGGCGCGACCGCCTGATCGCCGGCGACGAGGCCTTGGCGCCGTGGATGCAGCAGTTCCCGGACACGGACACGCAGCAGCTGCGCGCCCTGATCCGCCAGGCGCGCAAGGACGCGCCGCCCGAGGACAAGGCCACCGTGTCGCAGGGCCTGGCGCCGCGCAAGGGCCGCGCCTACCGCGAGCTGTTCCAGCTGGTGCGCGAACACATGGCGCGCGCGCAGGCCCACAATGAGGCCTCGTCCGAAACACACCACGAGGAGCAAAGACCATGACGAACACCGCCCATGCGTACGCGCCGGTCAAGATCGGCATCGTCTCCATCAGCGACCGCGCCAGCAGCGGCGACTACGAGGACAAGGGCCTGCCCGCGCTGCACGACTGGCTCAAGCGCGCGCTGCACAACCCCATCACCTTCGAGCCGCGCCTGATCCCCGATGAAAAAGACCGCATCAGCGCCACGCTGATCGCGCTAGTGGATGCGGGTTGCTCGCTGGTGCTGACCACCGGCGGCACCGGCCCCGCGCTGCGCGACGTGACGCCCGAGGCCACGCTGGCCGTGGCCGACAAGGAGATGCCGGGCTTTGGCGAGCAGATGCGCCAGATCTCGCTCCAGTTCGTGCCCACGGCGATTCTGTCGCGCCAGGTGGCGGTGATACGCGGCAAGAGCCTGATCATCAACCTGCCGGGCCAACCCAAGGCGATTGCCGAGACGCTGGAGGGCCTGCGGGGCGAAGCCGGCGGCCAGCCGGTGCCGGGCATCTTTGCCGCCGTGCCCTATTGCATAGACCTGATCGGCGGGCCCTATCTGGAAACCAGGCCCGAGCTCTGCAAGGCCTTCCGCCCCAAGTCGGCCATGCGGCCCACGCCGGCACGGTGATACCCGAGCAGGCCGCTGCGATGTAAGCCAGCGGCCGTCCCCATGGCCTATGGTGACCTTTTCACACGAAAGGAGTGCCACCATGACCGCCATGATGAAAGCCGCCGTGTTCGTAGAAAAAGGCCGCATCGAGCTGGCCGACAAGCCCATACCCGGCGTGGGCCCCAACGATGCGCTGGTGCGCATCACCACCACCACCATCTGCGGCACGGATGTGCACATCCTCAAGGGCGAGTACCCGGTCGCCAAGGGCCTGACCGTGGGCCATGAGCCGGTGGGCGTGATCGAGAAACTGGGCAGCGCCGTGCAGGGCTACCAGGAGGGCCAGCGCGTGATTGCCGGCGCCATCTGCCCCAACTTCAACAGCTACGCCGCGCAGGACGGCGCGCCCAGCCAGGACGGCAGCTATCTGGTGCCGCGCGGCCAGTGCGGCTGCCACGGCTACAAAGCCACGGCGGGCTGGCGTTTTGGCAACCTGATCGACGGCACGCAGGCCGAATACGTGCTGGTGCCGGACGCCCAGGCGAATCTGGCGCCCATTCCCGACGGCCTGACGGACGAGCAGGTGCTGATGTGCCCGGACATCATGTCCACCGGCTTCAAGGGCGCCGAGAACGCCAACATCCGTATTGGCGACACCGTGGTGGTGCTGGCGCAGGGCCCGATCGGCCTGTGCGCCACGGCCGGCGCGCGCCTGCTGGGCGCGACGACCATCATCGCCGTGGACGGCAACGACCACCGCCTGGGCATCGCGAAGAAGATGGGCGCCGACGTGACGCTCAACTTCCGCAACGTGGACGTGGTGGAGGAGGTGATGAAGCTCACCGGCGGCAAGGGCGCCGACAGCTCCATCGAGGCCCTGGGCACCCAGGCCACGTTTGCCCAGGCCATGCAGGTCCTGCGGCCCGGGGGCACGCTGTCCAGCCTGGGGGTGTATTCGGAGGATTTGTCCATCCCGCTGGCGCAGTTTGCCGCCGGCCTGGGCGATCACACCATACGCACCGCGCTCTGCCCCGGCGGCAAGGAGCGCATGCGCCGCCTGATGAACGTGATCGCCGCGAACCGCCTGGACCTGGGCCCGCTGGTGACGCACCAGCGCAAGCTGGACGAGATCGTGGAAGCCTACGACCTGTTTGCGCACCAGCGCGACGGGGTGCTGAAGATCGCCATCAAACCGTGATGGCTTGGCGGCCGGTGCGCCCCATCACCCCCTCACCCCTGCCCTCTCCCCCAAGGGGGCGAGGGAGCTGAAGCCAGTGCCAAATAAGCGTCTGGCGCTATCAAAAAACACCCCCTCTTGCTCCCTCCCCCTCTGGGGGAGGGCAGGGGTAGGGGCCAGCGACGCGCGCGCCCGCACATGTGGGCAGGATGCCGGCGTTCCCGGCCCCCATCCCAACCTTCCCCCAGAGGGGGAAGGAGATAAACCAGCGCCAAACAAGCGCCAAACAAGCGCCAGGCGCTATCAAAATATCTCAGGCAAAACCGCGCAGCTCGCACCAGTCTTGCGCGGGCGCACGCGTGGAGCGCAGCGCGTTGATGGGCGCGGCCTCGTCCTCGTAGCCCAGCGCCACGCCGCAGGCGACATGGTAGGGCTCTGGCAGGGCCAGCTGGCGCTGCAGCGTGCCGGCGTAGCGGCGCCAGAAGCCCTGGGCGCAGGTCGCCAGACCATGGTGCACGGCCAGCAGCATCAGCGACTGCAGGTAGATGCCCAGATCGGCCCATTGCGGCAGGCCCATACGCTCATCGACGCAGACGAAGATGCCCACGGGCGCGCCGAAGAACTCAGCGTTCTTGGCCAGCTGTTCCAGCCGCCCGGCCTTGTCCTCGCGCGGTATGCCGATGGTGCGGTACAAGTCCTCTCCATTGGCGAAGCGGCGCGTGCGGTAGGGCTCCCACAGACTGGGCGGGTAGGACTGGTTGGCGGGGCCATCCTCGGCCGGCGCCGTGGCCACGGCGGCCAACACCTGCCGCAGGGGTTCGCCCGTCAGCGCCACGACGCGCCAGGGCTGCAGGTTGCCGCCGGACGCGGCCTGTGCCGCCTCTTGCAGCAGGGTCTGCACCAGGGCGGCGGGCGGTGCGTCGGGCAGAAAGGCGCGCACCGAGCGGCGCTGGCGCAGGGCTTGGGTTACGTCCACAAGAGTTTCTCCATGTTGTTATGAGGCAGCGATGCCGCATGAGACTGGCGCGCGCCAAGCCAGGGCCGCCGTGCAAGGGCCGCCCCGCAGCACCGGCGGCGTCCCCCTGCCCGCATTGCGCAGCAATGCGAGAGCGGGGGCTGAGGGCTGCGGCTCCAAGCCTGCCTGCGCAGGCTTGGACCGCCTCGAAGGGCTGCCGCCTCTGGCGGTTGTACCGAGACGCGAAGCGTCTCAGGGGGGTGCCCCGTCATTTGCCGATGATGTCGTTGAGCTTGGCGGCCTGGAACTGCTCGCTCAGCGCCGCGTCGCAGGGCACGCAGCCCTGGCCCTGCGGCGTGGATTGAGAGAGTTTTTCTATGGCCTGCCACAGCAGGGTGATCTGGTGCTCCTGGGCGCCGGCGCTGTCGATCAGGCCGCGCATGGCCTGGGTCACCGGGTCGTCCTGCTGGGCGGTCACGCCATAGGCGCTGAAGGCCGTGTCATCGCCCTTGTGCGGCTCGGTCACATCGGCGCTGTGGCCTTCCTTTGACGGGATGATGCGCGCCGGTATGCCCACGGCCGTGGCACCCGCCGGCACGGGCTTGATGACCACGGCGTTGCTGCCGATCTTCGCTCCGTCGCCGACCTCGAAACCGCCCAGCACCTTGGCGCCAGCGGCCACCACCACGTCGCGCCCCAGCGTGGGGTGGCGCTTGGCGCCCTTGTAGAGCGAGGTGCCGCCCAGCGTCACGCCGTGGTAGATGGTGCAGCCGTCGCCCACCACGGCCGTCTCGCCGATCACCACGCCCATGCCGTGGTCGATGAAGACGCGCTCGCCGATCACGGCGCCGGGGTGGATCTCTATGCCCGTGAACCAGCGCGCCACATGCGAGATGAAGCGCCCCAGCCACTTGAGCCCATGCGTCCAGCACCAGCGCGCGGGCAGGTGCAGCCAGATGGCGTGCAGGCCCGGGTAACAGGTGACGACCTCAAAGCGCGAGCGCGCGGCCGGGTCGCGGTCGAGAATGCACTGGATGTCCGATTGCAGGCGGGCAAGCATGAAGGGCTGTGGCTGTGACAAAAAAGGCTTTGCAGTCTAGCGGTTTGCCCGCGCGGCCTGCAGCATGGACTTGGCGACACCGCGCAGGATATGGATTTCCTCCTGCGTCAAGGCGGCGCGGTTGAACATCTGGTTCAGCCGCGGCATGAGCTTCTTGGGCGCGGCCGGGTCCAGAAAGCTGATCGCCGCCAGCGCCTGCTCCCAGTGCGCCAGCATGCCGGCCAGCTGGGCTGCGTCGGCGCGCTCGCCCTGGGGCGCGGACTCGGGCACGCCGTAGCCGCCCAGCGCCTGGCGCCACTCATAGGCGATGACCTGCACCGCCGCGCCCAGGTTGAGCGAGCCGAACTGCGGATTGGTGGGAATGGAAAGCGCCACATGGCAGCGATAGACATCCTCGTTGGCCATGCCGAAACGCTCGGAGCCAAACAGGAAGGCGACGCCGGATTCAGACGAAATACCTTGATTTGAACTCGCGTGACTTGGCACATGTCGCAGATGCCCCTCACCCCTCCCTCTCCCCAAAGGGGCGAGGGCGACCGGTTGCGCCGGCTTTACTCCCTCTCCCGCTGGGAGAGGGCTGGGGTGAGGGTCTGCGGCCCTGTTTAACGCATGTGTCTTATCAGCAAAATTAGCCTCTTGCGCCCTACCATCAAGCGCACATAGCTCTCCTTTCAATAGCAAATCAAAATGCTCGCGCGGCGTGCGCGTGGGCGGGCCGAAGTCGCGCGGCGTCATGGCCGTGGCGCACAGGTGGCTGATGCCGTCCAGCGCCTCGTCCAGCGTGGCGACGATGCGCGCATTGGCCAGCACGTCCAGGGCGCCGCTGGCGCGCTGGATGGTTTCTTCCTTGCGCAGCACATTGGGCCAGCGCGGGGCGACCAGCACCAGATCGTCAAAGCCCATGGTTTTCATGGCGCGCGCCACGGCGCCGACGTTGCCGGCATGGCTGGTCTGGATGAGGATGAAGCGGGTTTTCATGGCGGGCGGGTGGCGGGCAGGCCGGTGATTGTCGCCGCTGGCGTCAGGCAGGAATCCAGCAGGAACCAAGGGCCACGGCTAAAATGCGCGCTTTGCGCCCGCATCGCCGGCCGCACGCCCCGGCCACGAGCCGCCCCACGCTCCTTAGTCACAACCTATGTCGTCCAATCTGCACCCCATGCTCAACGTGGCCATCAAGGCCGCCCGCGCCGCCGGCGCCCTCATCAACCGCGCGGCCCTCGATGTCGAGGCTGTGCGCATCTCGCAAAAGCAGATCAACGACTTTGTGACCGAGGTGGACCACGCGGCCGAGCGCGCCATCATCGAAACCCTGCTCACGGCCTACCCCGGCCACGGCATCCTGGCCGAGGAGTCGGGCACCGAGCATGGCGCCAAGCATTCCGACTACGTCTGGATCATCGACCCGCTGGACGGCACGACCAACTTCATCCACGGCTTTCCGGTGTATTGCGTCAGCATCGCCATGGCCTTCAAGGGCAAGGTGGAGCATGCCGTCGTCTATGACCCCTCGCGCAACGACCTGTTCACCGCCACGCGCGGGCGCGGCGCCTTCCTGAACGAGCGGCGCATCCGCGTCTCCAAGCGCACGCAGCTCAAGGACTGCCTGGTCTCCACCGGCTTCCCCTTCCGCCCCGGCGACAACTTCAAGCAATACATGGCCATGATGGCCGAGCTGATGCCGCGCACCGCCGGCCTGCGCCGCCCCGGTGCCGCAGCACTCGATCTGGCCTATGTGGCCGCCGGTTACTGCGACGGCTTCTTCGAGTCCGGCCTGTCGATCTGGGACGTGGCCGCAGGCGGCCTGCTGGTGACCGAGGCCGGCGGCCTGATCGGCAACTTCACGGGCGAGGCCGACTTCATGGAGCAGCGCGAATGCCTGGCCGGCTCGCCGCGCATCTACGGCCAGCTGGTGGGCCTCTTGGGCAAGTACAGCAAGTTCGCCCCTGCGGGCGACAAGGCCGCCGTGCGCCAGGCCCTGGCCAATGGCGCCGACCAGAGCGCCGCCCTGCCCACCCCCGCCACACAGGCCACGGACGAGGCCGCCACGCCCGCCGCAGGTGCCGAAGATGGCGCACAGACCGGCCCGGCCGCAACCCCCTGAGCCCCCCACAGGAGCGACGCACCGTACGGAGGATCATCGGCGTGCCATTTGCCGCCAGGCCACTGCATGACCTGCATGACCTGCATGACCTGCGTCAGTGCTCCGTAGAATGCGATCCTTGTAAAAACGTGTAGCGCCCGGGGGCGGGCCTGCGCGCTTTACTGATTGCCCAGGTACGCAGCCACCCCTCGCGTTGCCTGGGTATCTGGCGAAGATCCCTACCCTGGAGACACCATGCAAGCCCTACTCGCCCTATCGCGGGCCATAGACAAAATCAACGCCTTCGTCGGCAAACACTCCATCTGGCTGATATTTGCGGCCACCTTCATCAGCGCAGCCAACGCCGTGGTGCGCAAGGCGTTCAACACCAGTTCCAATGCCTTTCTTGAAGTGCAGTGGTACCTGTTCGCCTGGTCGTTTCTGGTCGCCGCCGGCTGGACGCTGCTCAACCGCGAGCATGTGCGCATCGACGTGGTGAACAGCCGCCTGTCCAAGAAGACACAGGTGTGGATCGACATCATCGGCTTTGCCTTCTTCCTCACGCCACTGTGCCTGGTCATCCTGGTGCTTTCGGTGCCCGAAGTGGTCCAGAAGTACAACTCGGGCGAAATTTCCGGCAACCCCGGCGGCCTGATCCGCTGGCCGGTGTGGGCCGCCATTCCGCTGGGCATCACGCTGCTGATGCTGCAAGGCTGGTCTGAATTGATCAAGCGCATCGCCTTCCTGCGCGGGCAAGGGCCCGACCCCATGGGCAAGCTCAGCGACAAGAGCGCCGAAGAGGAGCTGGCCGAAGTCCTGCGCGCAGAGGCCGAGAAGAAACAGGCCGAGGCCCTGAACCAACGCTGAACACAGGAATCTCGACCATGGAATTCATTACCGCCAACTACGCCCCGATCATGTTCGCGGGGCTGATCGTGTTCCTGCTGCTGGGCTTTCCGGTAGCGTTCAGCCTTGGGGCCTGCGGCCTTGCATTCGGTTTTCTCGGCATCGAGCTTGGAGTGTTCCCCTCCTCCGTGATCGCCTGGCTGCCGCAGCGCCTCCTCGGCATCATGGCCAACGACACCCTGCTGGCCGTGCCCTTCTTCACGCTCATGGGGCTGATCCTCGAGCGATCGGGCATGGCCGAGGACTTGCTGGACACCGTGGGCCAGGTGTTCGGCCCCATACGCGGCGGCCTGGCGCTGGCCGTGATCTTCGTGGGTGCGCTGCTGGCCGCAACCACCGGCGTGGTGGCCGCTTCGGTCATCTCGATGGGCCTGATCTCGCTGCCCATCATGCTGCGCTACGGCTACGACCGCTCGCTCTCCAGCGGCGTGATCGCCGCCTCGGGCACGCTGGCGCAAATCATCCCGCCGTCGCTGGTGCTGATCCTCATGGCCGACCAGCTCGGCCGCAGCGTGGGCGAAATGTACAAAGGCGCCTTCATCCCCGGCTTCATGCTCATGGGGCTGTACGTGGCATGGGTCGCCATCCTGGCCATCTTCAAGCCCGCGACGGTGCCGGCGCTGCCGCCCGAGGCGCGCATCTACCGCCAGGCCAACGGCAGCGGCGGCTACATCTCGCTGGCCGTGGTGATGGGCGTCTCAACCATCGCTGCCATCTTCGTCGCCGAGCACCTGCCCGACATCCACACCTGGTGGACGGGCAAGGAAGTGCTGCAGGTGGCCACCGACGAGAAGATCGTCACCGCCATGTGCGGCGGCACCTTCCTGGCCTTCGTGCTGGCCAGCATCAACAGCGTGTTCAAGCTCGGGCTGCTGTCGCGCCTGGCCGAGCGCGTGACCTTCGTGCTGATCCCGCCGCTGCTGCTCATCTTCCTGGTGCTGGGCACCATCTTCCTTGGCATTGCCACGCCTACCGAAGGCGGTGCCATGGGAGCCATGGCGGCGCTGGTAATAGGCTTTGCGCGCAAGCGGCTGGACATGAAGCTGCTCAAGCAGGCACTGGGCTCCACCACGCGGCTGGCCAGCTTTGTGATGTTCATCATGGTTGGCGCCACCACCTTCAGCATGATCTTCCAGGCCGCTGACGGTCCGAAGTGGGTGGAGCACCTGCTGACCGGCCTGCCCGGCGGCCAGGTGGGCTTCCTGATCGTGGTGAACGTGATGATCTTCTTCCTGGCGTTCTTCCTCGACTACTTCGAGCTGTCCTTCATCGTGGTGCCGCTGCTGGGCCCCGTGGCCGAGAAGATGGGCATCGACCTGATCTGGTTCGGCGTGCTGCTGGCGGTCAACATGCAGACCTCGTTCATGCACCCGCCCTTTGGCTTCTCTCTGTTCTTCCTGCGCAGCGTGGCCCCCGACAAGCGCTACGTGGATCGCGTGACGCACAAGGTCATTGAACCCGTGACCACCATGCAGATCTACAAAGGCGCCATTCCGTTCGTGCTGATCCAGCTTGTCATGGTGGGCGTGCTCATCGCCTTCCCCGGCATCGTTACCGGCGCGCTCGACAAGAAGGAAAAGGTGGATCTGGATGCCGTGGGCACGCAGATGATGCAGGACATGGGTGGCGACAGCGGCTATGGCGGAGACGCCGGCTACGGCAGCGACGAACCCACGGCGCCTGAGGCCGAACCACCCGCCGACCAGCCATCGGAACCAGCCCCCGACGCCACCCAGACCGAAGGCGGCGACGACCCGCTCAAGGCCGCCCTGGAGGAGGCCGCGAAGCCGGCTGCGGACGCTGCGGCGAAGTAGTCTCGCACCAGAACGCCCTGGATACCCGCACAACAAAAAGGGAACGTGAAACACGTTCCCTTTTTGTTGTGCCGATCAGAACCGCAGATCTGGCTGACCTGCACCGGCGGTCAGGCGACTAAGCCGCCATGGACACTCAAATCTTCACGCCGTTCATGTACTGGTTGTACGGGAACTCGGAGGCACGGTTCCAGAGAATCTGATCGCGCTGGAACGCACGCATATCCTCGTAGATCTTCTTGAACTCGGGCGACTTGGCCACATGCTCGGCATACACCTGCATCGAGGTCTTGAAGCCCGCGTCAATCACCGCCTTGGGGAAAGCCGTGAGCTTGGTGCCGGAAGCAACCAGGCGCTTGAGCGAAACCGGGTTCTGCGCACCGTACTTGGACGTCATGTCGGCGGCGGCCACGGCAGCCGCGGCTCGCACGATGGCCTTGTTCTCGGGCGACAGCTTCTCGAACGCCTTGTTGTTGATGAAGAACTCCAGGTCTGCGCCACCTTCCCACCAGCCGGGATAGTAGTAGTAGGGGGCCACCTTGTTGAAGCCCAGCTTCTCGTCGTCATAAGGGCCGACGAATTCGGCCGCGTCCAGCGTGCCCTTTTCCAGCGCCTGGTAGATGTCACCGGCCGGCAGGGACTGTGCCACCACGCCGAGCTTGGCCATCGCCTCCCCGAAGATGCCGCCGCCCAGTCGCATCTTCAAACCCTTGAGGTCTTCAGCGGTCTTGATCTGCTTGCGGTACCAGCCACCCATCTGCGTGGTGGTGTTGCCCGCGCTCAGAATGTTGAAGTTGTACTTGGCGAAGAAGTCGTTCAACAACTTGCGGCCATTGCCATGATCCTTCCACGCTGCCATCTGCAGCGTCGTCGGGCCAAAGGGCACGGCGCAGCTCAGAGAAAAAATGGGGTCCTTGCCGGCAAAGTAGTAAGCGGCCGACTGGGCCATTTCGATCGTGTCTTTCTCCAGCGCATCCACCACGCCGAACGCGGGCATCAGCTCACCAGCCGGGTGCACCGACACTTCGAACTTGCCGCCGGACAGGGCCTTGACGGTTTGCGAGAACTTCTCTGCACTGCCAAAAATCGTGTCCAGCGACTTGGGGAAGCTGGAGGCCAAACGCCAGCGCACTGTGGCCTGAGCATGCACGGCAGGCGCAACACCAGCCGCCAGCACACCGGCCAGGCCTGCGTTTTTAATCAGGGAACGACGATCCATGAGTGGTATCTCCTAAGTTGTAATGACCAACAAACAAGGCTCCGGAAAACGGCGCGCATGGCGGCCGGCGACCTATCGAGCCCGTCAAGTGTAACTGGCTATATCAGATGGAAAGGCCAACCTGACCACCAAGCCATCTGCAGCTGCGGCGCGCCGCCCGGATTGCGACCCAAGAGATGTGCGAGGCCATTTCGGTAGCCCGCTACGCCTTTCTCTGCCAGACCGCCGCAAAAAAACCGTCGGTCTGGTGCAGGTGCGGCCACAGGCGCAGGTAGGTCTGGCCGTCCGAGCCGCCGCTGCACAGGCTGGCGGCCTGCGCCACCTTGAGCTGCGCCAACAGCGCACCCGCCTGCAGCGGCACAAAATCCGGGTGCGTGGCGCCAAAGGCCTCGGCGATGGCCTCGTTCTCATCGGGCAGCACGCTGCAGGTGGCATAGACCAGGCGGCCGCCGGGCTTGACCAGGCGCGCGGCGCTCTCCAGGATGGCGGTCTGCTTGGCCGTCAGCTCGGCCACCGCCTGGGGCGACTGGCGCCACTTCAGGTCCGGGTTGCGGCGCAGCGTGCCCAGGCCCGAGCATGGCGCATCGACCAACACGCGGTCGATCTTGCCGGCCAGGCGTTTGACGCGCTCGTCCCGCTCATGCGCAATCGCGGCCGGGTGGACGTTGGACAAACCCGAGCGCGCCAGGCGGGGTTTCAGCGCATCGAGCCGGTGCGCCGACACGTCAAACGCGTACAGCCGCCCGGTGCTGCGCATGGCCGCGCCAATGGCCAGGGTCTTGCCGCCGGCGCCGGCGCAAAAGTCCACCACCATCTCGCCGCGCTTGGCGTCCAGCAGCAGTGCGAGCAATTGCGAGCCCTCGTCCTGCACCTCGATGGCGCCGCGCGTGAAGGCATCGAGCCGGGTCAGCGCCGGCTTGCCCTGCACGCGCAGGCCCCAGGGGGAGTACGGCGTTACCTCAGATTTGATAGCTGCCTGCGCAAGCTCCTTCTGCACCTGGTCGCGTTTTTCCTTCAAGGCATTGACGCGCAGATCGAGCGGCGCGCTCTGGGTCAGGCCGTCGGCCAGGGCCCAGAAGCCGGCCTCGCCCAGCTGGCTTTTGAGCGGCCCGGTCAGCCATTCGGGCAGGTTGTGGCGGTGCGGCTCCAGCAGGTCTTCGGCGCGCACGGCGTCGCATGCATCGATCCAGTGCTTCTCCTGATCCGACAGCGCGCTTTTCAGAAAGTCGCGCGGGCCGTGCTCAGCGCTTGCGCTGGCGCATCTGGCTTGTTCGTCGAGGTAATGCGCAAAGCCCAGAATGGCCAGGCGCCGCTCGCGCGGGCCCGAGCCCGAACGCGCCAGGCGCTCGAACAGCAGCTTTTTGCGCAGCACGGTGTAGGCGGTCTCGGCCAGGGTGGCGCGCTCGCGCGGCCCGAGGGCGCGGTGCTCGCGAAAGTAGCGCGAGACCACGGAATCGGCCGGGTGTTCAAAGGTGAGTATCAGCCTGACGAGTTCGGCGCAGGCGTCCAGAAGGGCTTTGGGGTGCATGGGCGTGATTGTCCCACCTCGCGGCGCTGCGGCGCCTCCGGAAGGACTTATGAACAAAACAGGCTGTAGCGCTTATTCAGAAAGCGCAAACAGCTATTATTTTGCAAGCAAATGCGCCAGCACCGCACGCGGGTAGATCAGGTGCTCCTGCGTCAGCACGCGCGCCGCCAGGCTGTCGGCCGTGTCGCCGGCCAGCACCGGCACCACCGCCTGGTCCAGGATGGGGCCCACGTCGAGCTCGGCCGTGACCTCGTGCACCGTGCAACCAGCAAACCTGCAGCCGGCATCGATGGCGCGCTGGTGCGTGTGCAGGCCGGTGAAGGCCGGCAGCAGCGAGGGGTGGATGTTCACCAGCCGCCCCGCAAAGTGATCGACGAAACCCGGCGTGAGGATGCGCATGAAGCCCGCCAGCACCACCAGGGCCGGCTCGTAGGCGTCAATTGCCTGGGCCAGGGCGGCGTCGAAGGCCTCGCGCGTGGGGTAGGCCTTGTGGTCCAGCACCTGGGTGGCAATGCCCTGTTCGCGCGCGATGGCCAGACCCTTGGCGTCCTGCTTGTTGCTCAGCACCGCCGCCACACGTATGCCGTGGCGACCAGCCCAGTCCTGCTGCTGCGCCGTGCGCACCATGGCCGCCATGTTGGAGCCGCCGCCAGAGATCAAAATCACGATGTTTTTCATTACGCGCCAATTATCCCCGCCATGCCCTTCGACCCACGACAACGCCCCCTGACCGCCCCCGAGGCCCGCGTGCTCGCCACGCTGCTGGAAAAGTCGCGCACCGTACCCGACAGCTACCCGCTGACGCTCAACAGCCTGGCCGCCGGCTGCAACCAGAAGACCAGCCGCGAGCCGGTGATGCAGCTGGCCGACGGCGATCTGCTGCAGGCGCTCGAAGGCCTGCGCCAGCAGACGCTGGTGGTAGAGATAGGCGGCGCGCGCGCGGCGCGCTGGGAGCACAACTTTGCCCGCGGCATAGGCGTACCCGATCAGTCCGCCGTGCTGCTGGGCCTGCTCATGCTGCGCGGCCCGCAGACCGCCGCCGAGCTGCGCCTGAATGCCGAGCGCTGGCACCGCTTTGCCGACACCTCCTCGGTCGAGGCTTTCCTCGACGAACTGCAGGAGCGCAGCGACGAAAAGGGCGGCCCGCTGGTCGTGCTGCTGCCCAAGGCTCCCGGCGCACGCGAACCCCGCTGGGCGCAGCTGCTGTGCGGGCCAGTCGATGTGGCGGCGCTGGTCGCCAGCCAGTCCGGCAGCACCGGCCCGGCCCAGCCGGCGCTGCAGGCACGCGTGGAGGCACTGGAGGCCGAGGTCGCCACGCTACAGGCCCAGGTGCGCCGCCTGTGCGCCGAGCTGGGACTGGACGCGCCGCTGTCGCCCCCCGGACAGGAATAAAGCGAACGCCCATGCTACAAACGTCCCCTGCAAAGGAGACGTACGCATGGATCTCGCATTTACCCCCGAAGAACAGGCCTTCCGCCAAGAGGTGCGCACCTGGGTGCGCGCCCACCTGCCGCCCGAGATGGCGCACAAGGTGCACAACGCCCTGCGCCTGACGAGGGACGACCTGCAGGGCTGGGCCAAGATACTGGGCAAAAAGGGCTGGCTGGCCTTTGGCTGGCCCAAGGAGTTTGGCGGCCCCGGCTGGACGGCCGTGCAAAAGCACTTGTTTGAAGAAGAATGCGCCATGGCCGGCGCGCCGCGCATCATCCCCTTCGGGCCGGTGATGGTGGCGCCGGTCATCATGGCCTACGGCACGCCCGAGCAGCAAAAGCGCTTCCTGCCCGGCATTGCCGATGGCTCCGTGTGGTGGAGCCAAGGCTACTCCGAGCCTGGCTCGGGCTCGGACCTGGCCAGCGTCAAGACCCGCGCCGAGCGCGTGGGCGACAAGTACATCGTCAACGGCCAGAAGACCTGGACCACGCTGGGCCAGCATGGCGACTGGATGTTCAACCTGGTGCGCACCAGCAATGAGGGCAAGCCGCAGACCGGCATCTCCTTCCTGTTGCTGGACATGAAGAGCCCCGGCGTGACCGTGCGCCCCATCAAACTGCTCGATGGCGAGTGCGAGGTCAACGAGGTGTTCTTCGACAACGTCGAAGTGCCCGCCGACCAACTCATAGGCCAGGAGAACAAGGGCTGGACCTACGCCAAGCATCTGCTGTCCCACGAGCGCACCAACATCGCCGACGTGAACCGCAGCAAGCGCGAACTGGAGCGCTTGAAGCGCATCGCCCAGGCCGAAGGCCTGCTCCATGATCAGCGCTTTCGCGACCAGATCGCCCTGCTGGAGGTGGACATCGTGGCGCTTGAGATGCTGGTGCTGCGCGTGCTGTCGATGGAAAAGAGCGGCAAGAACCCGCTGGACATCGCCGGCCTGTTGAAGATCAAGGGCAGCGAGATCCAGCAGCGCTACGCCGAGCTGATGATGCTGGCCGCCGGCCCCTATGCCCTGCCCCTGATCCAGGAGGCCATGGACGCCGGCTGGCAAGGCAACTTCCCCGGCGGGCCGCTGGCCAACGCGCCGCTGGCATCGACCTACTTCAACATGCGCAAGACCACCATCTACGGCGGCAGCAACGAAGTACAGCGCAACATCGTCGCGCAGACGGTGCTCGGCTGACGCCGATCGCCGTCCGCGCTATGCGCGACAGGACTGCTCCCCCGCGCCCCCTCCGGGAGGGGGCTCTCGCAAGAGCTTCGCTGCATGTATAGGCGCTACGCGCTCACTAATAAACGCATTGAGGAGATTGGCAATGGACTTCGATTTTTCTGACGACCAGCAACAACTGCGCGATGCCGTGCGCCGCTGGGTGGACAAGGGCTATACCTTCGAGCGCCGCCGCGCCATCGTCGCCGCCGGCGGCTTTGACCGCGCGGCCTACGGCGAGCTGGCCGAGCTGGGCCTCACGGCCCTGACCGTACCCGAGGCACATGGCGGCCTGGGCCAGGGCGCGATCGACGCCATGGTGGTGATGGAAGAGCTGGGCCGCGGCATCGTGCTCGAACCCCTGGTGCAGACCTTCGTCACCGCCGGCGTGCTGGCGCACTACGCGCCGCAAGAGCTGCAGGCCACCTGGCTGCCGCGCATCGCCAGCGGCGAGGCCCTGGTGGTGCTGGCACAGCAGGAGCGCAAGGCGCGCTACCGCCTTGATGTTTGCGAAGCAAAAGCGGTTGTAGCGCCCAATGGATATGCACTGACAGCTATAAAAAACATAGTTTCAGCCGGTGACCAGGCCGACGCCTTCATCGTGCCCGCGCAACTCAATGGCCGCATCGCCCTGTTCCTGGTGGAGCGCGGCGCCGCCGGCGTCGCCACGCGCGGCTACGGCACCCAGGACGGCAGCCGCGCCGCCGACCTGCAGCTGGCCGGCACCCCGGCCACGCTCATCACCACCGACGGCCTGGCCGCACTGGAGCTGGCCGTGGACACCGCCATCGCCGCCACCTGCGCCTACGCCGTCGGCGTGATGAACCAGGCCTGCGCCGTCACCTTCGACTACCTGAACCAACGCAAGCAGTTCGGCGTGGCAATCGCCAGCTTCCAGGCCCTGCGCCACCGCGCGGCCGACATGAAGATGCAGCTGGAGCTGGCGCGCTCCATGAGCTACTACGCCAGCCTGAAACTCGGAGCGCCGGCCGAGGAGCGCCGCCGCGCACTGTCGCGCGCCAAGGTGCAGCTGGGCCAGTCCATGCGCTTCGTCAGCCAGCAGGCGGTGCAGCTGTCGGGCGGCATCGGCGTGACGGACGAGTACATCGTCAGCCACTACTTCAAGACCTTGACGCAGCTGGAGATGAGCTGGGGCGACACGCTGCACCACCTGGGCGAGGTGTCGGCGCGCATGCAGGAGACGGCGGGCGTGTTTGCCTGAGCCTGCCGGGAAGCCAGGGCGCAGCGCGCCCAGCTACAGGCCGGATCAGGCGGGGGTGTTTGCCTGAGCCTGCCGGGACCAACCACAATGGACTTGGTCTTCACTACGAACCTCTGGACGGATCAGTGGCTCGCTGCGTTGATGTGTCACGCACAATGGTGCAAGTCTTGTCCTGCCTCGTTCAGCTTCTGCGCAGCGACATATCTGCCCAAAAACTGCTCACAAACTTTTTGCTCAGCGCCATCCAGATCAAGATTGGTAGCAAGGCGGTAAAGATGAACAGATTGAAGTGAAAGCCAAACGCCACCACTTCAGCCACCCAACCAGGCAGTCGGGTTTGAGCCAGGGCTTCATGACCTGCACGATTGAGCACATCATTGAGCCACTGCAGGCTGACAGCGACCGCCTGCAGCACCAGCATGCCCGCCGAGCCCAGCAGTAGTTTGCGCAGCAACGCTGGTGGGCGCGAGGCAAGCAGCAAAGACCATAGCATCACCATGCCGTAGCCCTGCAACCGGTAGTCCGCGACCGGCGCCAATGCGCCCATGCGGATCTGGCCCTGATGCTGGCTAAACACCTTAATGCTGGTCTGCAGCACTCCTGACGCGCCCACGCGCTCGTAACCCAGGGCCCATTGAAAGATGCTTGAGCAAGCCTCGCCAGCCATATAAAACACCGGCACAGACAGTATCGGAGCCAGGTAATACCAGGGCGGCATGAGGCACAGCAACCCAACAATGGCGAGCGCAAAAAACCGGCTCAACGGCTTAGTTTGCATGTCCAGATACCTCTTCTTGCTCCGCCGTCTTTCTTGCAGTCCAACGAATCCACAGCAGCCACACCACCAGCACATCAAGCATGATCAAGGCCTGCCAGAGATACAGGTGTGCAAACTCAAACACCGGTAAATTCCACTGCCCCAGGTAATACAGGCTGATGATGCGCAACAGGTTCACCGCCTGCACGGCAGCAAAGCCCAGAGTCATGCCCAGCAGTTTCTGCGTCCAACTCGCCGGGAAGGCGACCATTCCGGCGATCAGCACAATGGCCGCCTCGATGCCGTTACACCCCGCCTCAATAGACACCGCAAAACCTGAGGCTTTGCTCATCAAGATGCGCCCCTGATGGAGCACATCTGTATCGAACACGGATATGAGATTCGCGCTGGCCGTGGCCAGCCATTGAGTCCATGGATCGGCGACCCGCTGCTGAACCGAATCAAGCATGTCGATGCGAAACAGCACCACCAAGCAGACCACGAAAATAACGAAGAACCGAGTCATGAACCAAGAACACAAAAAGGAGCCCGGGGATTATCCACAGACTCTTAGCCCCCAATGGTCAGCAATCGTTGATCGCCTCAGCTCAGCAGCCGCGACGACTTGGGCACATGCGCCATCAAGAACTCCATCTGATCGGCCAGGATGCGCCGGTTACGCAGAATGAAGTCTTCCCACAGGCTGGGCACGTAGGGCGCATACAAAAGCGGCATGTGCGCCTGCTCGGGCGTGCGCGGGCCCTTGCGGTGGTTGCAGGGACGGCAGGCGGTAACCACGTTCATCCAGTGGTTCAGCCCCTGGCGGGCGAAGGGCACGATGTGTTCGCGCGTCAGGTCTTCGTCGTGAAAATGCCCGCCGCAATAGGCGCAGATGTTGCGATCGCGCGCAAACAGCTTGGTGTTGGTCAGACTGGGGCGCAGGTCAAACGGGTTGATGTGGGGCACGCCGCGCGTGCCTATGATGCTGCTGACCGCGATCTGCGACTGCTCACCCGTGACGGCGTTGTGCCCGCCGCGAAACAGCGCGACCTGCGCGCCGATCTCCCAGCGCACCTCGCCCGCGGCGTAATGCGTGACCGCCTGCTCCAGCGTGATCCACGATTGCGGCAACCCCTGGCCCGACAGCTTCAAGACCTTCACCACCAACCTCCTGTCATTCAAAACAAGAACAGCAACGTTGACGTCTCGCCAGCCGCGCCATGGACGAGCCGGTAGCGCACAATATACCCCTTTCATGACAAATAGGCGTCAAGCGCTTGATGGTCTTGCGCCAAACGCTATTAAAAGAAAAGCATTCCGATGAAGATCTTCCGCGGCTTCCATCACCCAGAGGTGGCACCGGCCTGCGCGCTGACGATTGGCAGCTTCGACGGTGTGCACCGTGGCCACCAGGCCATGCTGGCGCTGCTCAACAGCGAAGCCCGGCACCGCGGCGTGGCCAGCTGCGTGCTGACCTTCGAGCCGCACCCGCGCGACTACTTTGCCGGCCGGCACAACCGCCCCGAACTCGCGCCCGCACGCATAGGCACGCTGCGCGACAAACTGGCCGAGCTTGAGCGCTGCGGCGTGCAGCAGGCCGTGGTGCTGCCCTTCAACGACCAGCTGGCCCAACTGCCGGCCCAGGCCTTCATTGACGATGTAGTGGTGCGCGGCCTGGGCGCGCGCTACCTGCTGGTGGGCGACGACTTTCGCTTTGGCTGCAAGCGCGCGGGCGACTACGCGATGCTGGACGCCGCCGGCCCGGCCGGCGGTTTTGAGGTGGCGCGCATGAACAGCTACGAAGTGCATGGCCAGCGCGTCTCCAGCACCGCCGTGCGCGCGGCGCTGGCCGCGGGCGACATGCAGGAGGCAGCGCGCCTGCTGGGCCGGCCCTACGCCATCAGCGGCCATGTGCTGCACGGGCGCAAGCTCGGGCGCCAACTGGCCGAGTCCGGCCCCGGCCGCAGTGACGGCTTTCGCACGCTGAACCTGCGCTTTGCGCACTGGAAGCCGGCTGCCAGCGGCATTTTTGTCGTGCAGGTGCATGGCCTGACCGACCAGCCGCTGCAGGGCGTGGCGAATCTGGGCGTGCGCCCCTCGCTCGACCCGGACGACGTGAACGGCGGGCGCGTGCTGCTGGAGACCCATTGCCTGGACTGGCCACAGCAGCTGGGCGCCGAGGGGGGCTACGGTAAAATCATCCGCGTGGAACTGCTGCACAAACTGCACGACGAGCTCAAGTACGAAAGCCTCGCCGCCCTCACCGCCGGCATCGCGCGCGACCGCGAGGATGCCCGCGCCTGGTTTGCCAGCCACACAGAAACCCGCCGCCAGACCACGCGCGACCGAATTTGACGGGGCCGCCGGTGCCCCGCTCTACCCTCAGTGTTGCCAGATTCCGGCCTACGCGCCCGGAATGCCCCTGTTTTGAAGGTTCCCCCATGTCCGAGAACAAATTCACCAAGCCCGAAGCGTCCGCCTACCGCGCGACGCTGAACATGCCCGACACCCCCTTCCCGATGCGCGGCGACCTGCCCAAGCGCGAGCCCGGCTGGGCCCGGGAATGGGACGAGCAGGGCACCTACAAAAAGCTGCGCGACGCGCGCCGGGGGGCGCCGAAGTTCATCCTGCACGACGGCCCGCCCTATGCCAACGGCCAGATCCACATCGGCCATGCGGTCAACAAGATCCTCAAGGACATGATCGTCAAGAGCCGACAGCTCGAAGGCTTTGACGCGCTCTACACCCCCGGCTGGGACTGCCACGGCCTGCCGATCGAGAACGCCATCGAGAAGAAGCACGGCCGCAACCTGCCGCGCGACGAGATGCAAGCCAGGGGCCGAGCCTTTGCCACCGAGCAGATCGCGCAGCAGATGGAGGACTTCAAGCGCCTGGGCGTGCTCGGCGAATGGGACAACCCCTACAAGACCATGAACTTCAAGAGCGAGGCGGGCCAGCTGCGCGCGCTCAAGAAGGTCATGGAGCGCGGCTTCGTCTATCGCGGCCTCAAGCCCGTCTATTGGTGCTTTGACTGCGCCAGCTCGCTCGCCGAGTTCGAGATCGAGTACCAGGACAAGCAAAGCCAGACGCTGGACGTGATGTTCCCCGCCGCCGATGCGGCGCGCCTGGCCGCGGCCTTTGGCCTGCCGGCATTGACCAAGCCGGCCTTCATCGTCATCTGGACCACCACCGCCTGGACCATTCCCGCCAACCAGGCGCTCAACGTCAACCCGGAACTGGAATACAGCCTGGTGGACACCGAGCGCGGCCTGCTCATCGTCGCCAGCGCCCTGGTCGAGAAATGCCTGGAGCGCTGGAAACTGCAAGGCCAGGTGCTGGCCACGGCCCTGGGGCAAAAGCTCGACCTGATGCCCTTCAAGCACCCGCTCTCGCATGTGGACAAGGCCTTCGACCGCATCTCCCCCGTCTATCTGGCCGACTACGCCACGGCGGAGGACGGCACCGGCATCGTGCACAGCGCGCCCGCCTATGGTGTCGATGACTTCAACTCCTGCGTGGCCCATGGCCTGAAGTACGAGGACATCCTCAACCCCGTGCAAGGCAACGGCGTCTATGCGAGCGAGCTGGGCCTGTTCGGCGGCCAGCATATCTGGAAGGCCGTGCCGGTCATCATCGACGCGCTCAAGGTGGCCGGCCGCCTCTTGGACAGCATCACCATCACCCACAGCTACCCGCATTGCTGGCGCCACAAGAGCCCCGTCATCTACCGCGCCGCCGCGCAATGGTTCGTGCGCATGGACGAGGGCGAGGGCGTGTGCACCGACCCGGCACAAAAACCGGCGCAAACGCTGCGCCAGATTGCGCTGGCAGCTATAGAAAAAACCAGCTTCTACCCCGAGAACGGCAAGGCCCGCCTGCGCGACATGATCGCCGGGCGGCCCGACTGGTGCATCTCGCGCCAGCGCAGCTGGGGCGTGCCCCTGCCCTTCTTCCTGCATGTGGACAGCGGCGAGCTGCACCCGCGCACCATGCAGATCATCGACCAGGCGGCCGAGATCGTGGAGGCGGGCGGCATAGAGGCCTGGAGCCGCGCCACCACGGAAGAAATCCTGGGCAGCGAAGACGCCAAGCTCTACAGCAAGAGCACCGACATCCTCGAAGTCTGGTTCGACTCCGGCTCCACCTTCTGGCATGTGCTGCGCGGCACGCACGCCGGCATGCACCACGACGAGGGCCCCGAGGCCGACCTGTACCTGGAGGGCCACGACCAGCACCGCGGCTGGTTCCACAGCTCGCTGCTCTTGGCCAGCGCCATCTTCGGCCGCGCGCCGTATCGCGGGCTGCTGACCCACGGCTTCACCGTCGATGGCCAGGGCAAGAAGATGAGCAAGTCACTGGGTAACACCGTCTCGCCGCAGGAGGTGAGCGGCAAGCTGGGCGCCGAAATCATCCGCCTGTGGTGCGCCGCCACCGACTACTCGGGCGATCTGGCGATCGACGACAAGATCCTGGCGCGCGTGGTGGACGCCTACCGCCGCATCCGCAACACGCTGCGCTTTTTGCTGGCCAACGTGAGCGACTTCGACCCGGCGCAGGACGCCGTGCCCTACGCCGACCTGCTGGAGGTGGACCGCTGGGCGCTGGCGCGCGCGGCCGAGTTCCAGCAGGACATGCTGGCGCATTACAAGGTGTATGAATTCCACCCCGTGGTCGCCAAGCTGCAGCTGTTCTGCTCGGAAGACCTGGGCGGCTTCTACCTCGACGTGCTGAAAGACCGCCTCTACACCACCGCGCCCAAGAGCCTGGCGCGGCGCAGCGCGCAGACCGCCCTGCACCAGATCACGCACGCCATGCTGCGCTGGATGGCGCCCTTTCTGTCCTTCACGGCGGAAGAGGCCTGGAAGCTGTTCGGCCAGTCCGACTCCATCTTCCTGGAGACCTTCCAGACCCTGCCCGCGGGCGACGCCGCGCTGCTGGCCAAGTGGCAGCGCCTGCGTGCCATCCGCGACGCGGTGAACAAGGAGATAGAGAACCTGCGCGCCGCCGGCCAGGTAGGCTCGTCGCTGCAGGCCGCCATCACGCTCACCGCACCGCCAGAAGACCATGCGCTGCTGGCCGACCTGGGCGAGGACCTGAAGTTCGTGTTCATCGTCTCCACTATCAACTTGGTAGCTGGAGACGCACTACAGATAAGCGTCACGGCCAGTTCTGACCAAAAGTGCGAGCGGTGCTGGCATTACCGCGCCGACGTCGGTCACAACCCGGCGCACCCCACGCTGTGCGCGCGCTGCGACAGCAATCTGCACGGCGCGGGCGAGACCCGGGTGCACGCCTGATGGCGCGCGCCCCCAAGAACGGCGGCGACGCCAGCCTCTGGCCCTGGCTGGCCTGGGCAGTGCTGCTGGTCATTGCCGACCAGTTCACCAAGACGCTGATCCTGGGCTATTACCGCCTGGGTGACGCCACCTACGTCACCAGCTTCTTCAACGTCGTGCGCGCGCACAACACCGGCGCGGCCTTTTCCTTCCTGGCCGACGCCGGCGGCTGGCAGCGCTGGCTGTTCACGGGCATTGCCGCGGTGGTCACGGTGTTCATCGTCTGGCAGCTGCGCGCCCACCCCGGCCAGCGGCTGTTCGCCTTCTCGCTCTCCAGCATCCTGGGCGGGGCCATAGGCAATGTGGTGGACCGCCTGCAGCACGGCTATGTGGTGGACTTTCTGGACTTTCACCTGCGCGGCTGGCATTTCCCGGCCTTCAACGTGGCCGACTGCGCCATCACGGTGGGCGCGGCCTGCCTGATCCTCGACGAGCTGCTGCGCGTGCGGCGCGGGCGCTGATCCAGCACCTCCAGGGTTAACCCGATTGGGCCGTGTGTCATCACGGCGTCATACTGGCGTGGCGAAATGAAATCGTTTTCATACCGCCATGTCCAAAGAACTTCTGAACATTCATCACGTTGCGGCGCGCGCCGGTGTGTCGCCCGCCACCGTGTCCCGGGTATTCAATTTCCCGGACAAGGTGGCCCCCGCCACGCGCGAGCTGGTAACCCGCGCGGCAAATGAGCTCGGCTACCAGCCCAACGCCAGCGCCCGCACCCTGCGCACCCAGCGCAGCCGCGTCCTGGGTGTGGTGCTGCCCACGCTGCTCAATCCCGTGTTTGCCGAATGCCTGCAGGGCATCGCCGTGGCGGCAGCCGCCCATGGCTACGCCATCCTGCCGGTGATGACCAGCTACGACGAGACGCAGGAGCTGCAGGCCGTGGCCCAGTTGCTGGCCGCTGGCGTGGACGGAACCATCCTCGTCGTCTCCAGCCCCTCGGACTCTGCGGCGCTTGTCCGCCTGCGCGATGCAGGCCTGCCCTATGTGCTGGCGTACAACGCCCACCCGGAGCACCCCTGCGTCTCGGTCGATGGCGAGGCCGCCGCAGCCGGGGCCGTGGCGCGGCTGGTGGCCCTGGGCCACCGGCGCATCGCCATGGTCAGCGGCACGCTGGCCGCATCCGACCGCGCCCAGCAACGCTATCGCGGCTACCTGCAAGGCATGGCCGCCGCCGCGCTGCAGCCACCGCCCCTGGTGGAAGTGCCCTTCGTCACCACCGCCGTGGAGGCGCTGTCGCACTACCTGCAATCGCAGCCGCGGCCCACGGCCCTTTTCTGCTCCAACGACCTGCTGGCAATGCGCAGCATCCGCGCCGCGCGCCTGTCGGGCCTGGACGTGCCGCGAGACCTGGCGGTCATCGGCTTCGATGGCATCGCCATCGGCCAGGATCTGACGCCGGCCCTGAGCACGATTGCGCAGCCCAACCACGAGATCGGCCGCCACGGCGTGGAGCTGCTGGTGCAGTCGATCGCACGCGGCAGCCCGCCCGCCGCCAGCGACAGCCTGTACCTCCCCTGCCGTTTTGAAGACGGCGAGTCCTGCGGCGCCGCAGGCCTTGCCACTGCCTGAGAACCGTTTTTTCATGCCCCACCCCCACCAAGGAGAAATGCCATGACAACCACCCTGCAACGCATCGCCCGCATCGGCGTACTTGCGGCCGCCAGCCTGGCCGCCGGCGGCGCCTGGGCACAGACCGCCATCTGCTACAACTGCCCGACCGAATGGGCCGACTGGGGCACGCAGCTGCGCGCCATCAAGGCCAAGACCGGCGTCACCGTGCCGGCGGACAACAAGAACTCGGGCCAGTCGCTGGCCCAGCTGGTGGCCGAGAAGGCCAGCCCGGTGGCCGACGTGACCTACCTGGGCGTGACCTTCGCCATCCAGGCGCAAAAGGACGGCGTGGTCGCCCCCTACCAGCCGGCCCACTGGAAGGACATTCCCGACGGCATGAAGGACCCGGCCGGCAACTGGTTCAGCATCCACTCGGGCACGCTGGGCTTCATGGTCAACGTGGACGCGCTCAAGGGCAAACCGGTGCCCAAATCCTGGGCCGACCTGCTCAAGCCCGAATACAAGGGCCTGGTGGGCTACCTAGACCCGGCCTCGGCCTTCGTTGGCTATGTCGGTGCGGTGGCGGTGAACGACGCGCGCGGCGGCAAGCTGGACAACTTCGCGCCGGCCATCGACTACTTCAAGGCGCTGCAGAAGAACGAGCCCATCGTGCCCAAGCAGACCTCGTACGCGCGCGTGCTGTCGGGCGAGATCGCCATCTTGCTGGACTATGACTTCAACGCCTACCGCGCCAAGTACAAGGACGGCGCCAACGTGCAGTTCGTCATTCCCGCCGAGGGCACGGTGGTCGTGCCCTATGTGATGAGCCTGGTCAACAAGGCGCCGCACCCGGCCGAGGCGAAGAAGGTGCTCGATTTCGTGCTCTCCGACGAAGGCCAGGCCATCTGGGCCAAGGCCTATCTGCGCCCGGTGCGCGCCAGCGCCATGCCCAAGGAGGTGCAGGCGCAATTCCTGCCGGCCGCCGAGTACGCGCGTGCCAAGACCGTGGACTACGGCGCCATGGCTGCGGCGCAGCGCGGCTTCTCCGACCGCTACCTGAGGGAAGTACGTTGACTCCCCGGCAGCGCCTGCTGCTCGCCGGCTGCGCGGCGCCGGCGGGGGCGTTCTTCCTGGCGTTCTGGCTGCTGCCGGCGCTGCGACTGCTGGCGCTGCCGGCCGAACAGGGCTGGAAGACCTATTTCATCGTGCTGACCGACGGCCGCTACATCGAGAGCATGCTCAACACCGTGCTGTTGTCGGTAGTCGTCACGCTCGCCACGCTGGCAATCGGCGCGACCATAGGCATTTATCTGGCGCGGCGCAGCTTCCGCGGCAAACATCTGCTGCTGGCGCTGCTGACGCTGCCGCTGTCGTTCCCGGGGGTGATCATCGGCTTCTTCGTCATCCTGCTGGGCGGGCGCCAGGGGCTGGTGGCCGACCTGTCGGCCGCTCTCACCGGAGGCGAGCGCATCACCTTCGCCTACGGCCTGCTGGGCATGTTCCTGGCCTACCTGTATTTTTCGCTGCCGCGCGCCGTGGCCACCTACACCGCCGCGGCCGAGGCCATGGATCTGCAGCTGGAAGAGGCCGCGCGCTCGCTGGGCGCCTCGCCCCTGCGCATCGTGCGCGACGTGTGGATCCCCGAGCTGGCCCCGACCACCGTGGCCTGCGGCGCCATCGTGTTCGCCACCTCCATGGGCGCGTTCGGCACCGCCTTCACGCTGGCGAGCAAGTTCGAGGTCGTGCCCATCACCATCTACAACGAGTTCACCAACTACGCCAACTTCGCGCTCGCCGCATCACTGTCGATCGCGTTGGGGCTGGTCACCTGGCTGGTGCTGTTTCTCACACGGCGCTTCGGCAGCGGCGCGCAAACGCGCTAAGGAGGCCAGCAGATGCGAGTCCCCACACAAAAACGCGCGCCCTTCCTGTTCGCGGTCACGGCGCTGACCACGCTGTTCATGGTCGCGCCCATGCTGCTGTCCATCTTTGCCGGCCTGGTGAACAACTACAGCGTGGGCATCAAGAGCGGCTTCACGCTGCGCTGGCTGACCGAGGTCTGGGAGGTCTATGGCGGCACCGTGGGCTGGTCCCTGGTCATCGCCGTGGCCAGCGTGCTGGCCACGGCCGTCATCGGCGTGCCCTGCGCCTACGCGCTGGCGCGCAGCCGCTCGCGCCTGGCGCGCGCCTTCGAAGAGCTCTTGACCCTGCCCGTGGCCGTGCCCGGCCTGGCCACGGCGCTGGCGCTGATCCTGGCCTATGGCCAGATCGCCGCCTTCCGCCAGAGCTTTGCCTTCATCCTCGTCGGCCACATCGTCTTCACCCTGCCCTTCATGGTGCGCACCGTGGCCTCGGCCTTCCAGCGCGGCGACCTGGTGGCGCTGGAGGAGGCCGCGCGCACCCTGGGCGCGAGCTTTCCGCAGCGCTTTCTGGGCGTGCTGGTGCCGGCCGTGTTCCCGGCCATCGTCGCCGGCGCCCTGATGGTGTTCACGCTCTCGGTGGGCGAATTCAACCTGACCTGGATGCTGCACACGCCGCTCACGCGCACCCTGCCCGTGGGCCTGGCCGACAGCTATGCCTCCATGCGCATAGAGATCGGCTCGGCCTACACGCTGGTGTTCTTCATCGTCATCCTCCCCGTGCTCTGGGCCCTGCAGGCCCTGGCCCAACTCATGCAGAAACGCTATGGAACTTGAACGCATACCGGTCGAGATCGACCACTGCTCGAAAACCTACGCCGACGGCACGCGCGGCCTGCAGCCCACCAGCCTGCATGTCGAGCCCGGCGAGGTGCTGGCCCTGCTCGGCCCCTCGGGCTGCGGCAAGACCACGCTGCTGCGCCTGATCGCCGGGCTAGAGACGCTCGACGAGGGCGGGCGCATTTTGTTTGGCGACCAGGACGTGACGCGCCGCCCCGTAGAGCAACGCGGCGTGGGCATGGTGTTCCAGAGCTACGCCCTGTTCCCGCAGATGAGCGTGGCCGCCAACATCGGCTACGGGCTGCGCATACGCGGCGTCTCCGCCGCCGAGGAAAAGCGCGCCGTGGGCGAGCTGGTCGAGCTGACGCGCCTCAATGGCCTGGAGGCCAAGCGCCCCGGCGAGCTCTCGGGCGGCCAGCGCCAGCGCGTGGCCCTGGCGCGCGCCGTGGCCGTGCGCCCGCGCGTGCTGCTGCTCGATGAGCCGCTGGCCGCCCTGGACGCCAAGCTCAAGGAATCGCTGCGCGAGGAGCTGGCCGAGCTGCTGCGCCGCCTGCACATCACCGCCATCCACGTCACGCACGACCAGCAGGAGGCCATGGCCATTGCCGACCGCCTGGCCGTGATGCGCGCCGGGCGCATCGTGCAGGTGGGCCGCGGCGAAGACTTGTACCGCGCCCCGTCTCACCCCTTCGTGGCCGAGTTCCTGGGCCGCGTGAACCGCCTCGAACGCTCGCCCGAGTCCATCGCCCGCGGCGTGCTGACGATTGGCGGGGCCACCCTGACCTGCCCGCCGGCGCTCAACCAGGCCACGCTGCTGCTGCGGCCCGAGGACATCGCCATAGGCCCGCGCCAGGATGGCTGGGGCGTGGCCCGGGTCGAGCAGCGCAGCTTCCTGGGCGACCGCATGCAGCTGCGCCTGAGCGCGGCCGGCCTGCCCGGCCAGCTGCTGGCCGACGTGGCGCGCGACGCGCCCTACCAACGCGGCGACGAGGTGGGCATACACATAGACCCGCAACGCCTGATGAGCACCGCAGAGAGCACGACATGACTACCACCGCCTACACCTTCCTGGTCCAGGTCACCGACCTGCACATCCGCGAGCCCGGCCGCCTGGCCTATGGCCGCATCAACACCGCACCCTACCTGGAGCGCGCGGTGCAGAGCGTGCTGGCCCTGCGCCAGCGGCCCGACGCCGTGGTCCTGACCGGCGACCTGGTGGACTTTGGCCGGCCGGCCGAATACGCGCACCTGGCCGAGCTGCTGGCACCGCTCGGGGATCTGCCCGTGTTCCTGATGCCCGGCAACCACGACGAGCGCGGCCAGCTGCGCCGCAGCTTTCCCCAGCACGCCTACCTGCAGGGCGGCGGCGAATTCGTGCAGTACAGCGCCCGGGTCGGGCCGCTGCGGCTGATTGCCCTGGACACGGTGGTCCCCGGCCAGAGCCACGGCGCGCTGTGCGGCGCGCGCCTGGACTGGCTGGAGCGCGAACTGGCCGCCTGCCAGGGTGAGCCGGTGGTCATCGCCATGCACCACCCGCCGTTTCGCACCCTCATAGGCCACATGGACAAGATAGGCCTGCTGGAGGGCGCCGAGCGGCTCGAGGCCATCGTGGCGCGCCACCCCAACGTGGAGCGCATCATCTGCGGCCACCTGCACCGCGCCATCGACGTGCGCTTTGGCGGCACCATCGCCAGCACCTGCCCCGCGCCGGGGCATCAGGTGGCGCTGGACCTGCAGCCCGACGCGCCATCGGCCTGGATGCTGGAGCCGCCCGCGTTTCGCGTCCATGCCTGGGACGGCCAGCGGCTGGTTTCGCACCTGGCGGCATCGGGGGTTTTCGAAGGGCCTTATCCTTTCCACGACAATGGAGTGCTCATAGACTGATAGCGCTCAAGCCCCGCCATACCAAGACATGAAGCATTTGTTGAACCTGCTGGCCGCCATTGCCCTGCTTGTGTGGGGCATACAGATGGTGCGCACCGGCATCCTGCGTGTCTTTGGCGCCAACCTGCGCCATTTGATCGCACGCGGCGTGCGCACGCAGTTGCTGGCCGTGTTCTCCGGCATGGGGGTGACGACGGTGGTGCAGTCCAGCACGGCCACGGCGCTCATCGTCTCGGCATTCGTGGGCCAGGGCATGATCAGCCTGACGGCGGCACTCACGGTGATGCTGGGGGCCGACATGGGGTCGGCGCTGATGGCTGTGGTGTTCTCACAAGACCTGTCCTGGCTTTCGCCGCTGTGCATTTTTGTGGGCGTGGTGATGTATGTGACGCACCAGGACGGCAAGGTCGGACGCATGGGGCGCGTGCTGATCGGCCTGGGGCTGATGCTGCTGGCGCTGCGCCTGATCACCGAATCCACCCTGGTGCTGACGCAGTCCGAGGTGGTGCGTGCCCTGCTCCTGGCGCTGACCAGCGACATCACGCTGGAGGTGTTGACGGGCGCCGTACTGGCCATCATTTCTTACTCCAGCCTGGCCACGGTGCTGCTGGTGGCCACGCTGGCGGGCTCGGGCGGCATTCCCACCGAGGTCGCCCTGGGCCTGGTGGTGGGCGCCAACCTGGGCAGCGGCCTGCTGGCGGTGCTGACCACCTTGCGCGCGGACGTGCAGACGCGCCAGGTGCCGCTGGGCAACCTGCTGTTTCGTGCGATGACGGCGGCGGTGATGATCCCGGTCATCGGCCTGTGGCACACGCATGTCCAGGGCATCGTGCCCGACAAGGTCAGCCAGGTGGTGCTGTTCCACCTGGCCTTCAACATCATGGGCACGTTGCTGTGCCTGCCGCTCACCGGCCTGGTGGCTGGCGCCGTGGGCAAAATCCTGCGCCGCAAGGAGCAGCCGGCCGCCCTGTCGCGCCCGCACCATCTGGACGCATCGGCCCTGTCCACGCCCTCGCTGGCGATCTCCTGCGCCGCACGCGAGGCCCTGCACCTGGCCGACCTGGTGGAGACCATGCTCGGTGGCCTGAAGACCGTGTGGCAGACCGACAACCAGAAGCTGAGCGCCGAGCTGCGCGCCCTGGACGACCAGGTGGACAGCCTGTATTCGTCCATCAAGTACTACATGACCAAGATCTCGCGCTCCGAGCTTGACGAAGCCGAGGGGCGGCGCTGGACCGAGATCATCGGCTTCACGATCAACATGGAGCAGGTGGGCGACCTGATCGAGCGCGTACTGCAGGACGTGGAGGACAAGAAGATCAAGAAGGGGCGCCACTTCTCGCAGGCCGGCCTGCAGGAGATCAACGAGATGCACGACCGCCTGGTGGCCAACCTGCGCCTGGCCATGAGCGTGTTCCTGACCAGCAATGTGCGCGACGCACAAAAGCTGCTGGCCGAAAAAACCCGCTTTCGCGAGCTGGAGCTGGCCTACTCGGCCACCCACCTCAACCGCTTGTCCGACAACACCATACAAAGCATAGAAACCAGCTCGCTGCACATCGACATCATCAGCGACTTGAAGCGCATCAACTCGCTGCTGTGCTCCGTGGCCTATCCGGTGCTGGAGGGGCGCAACGCCAATGCCCAGCCGCGCGAGGAGCCGCCCGCAGCGCCCGCGCAGAACGACCGGCTGTGACCCTTTGGTGGCCTACCAGCCGTAGTAGGCCGCCAGCACCAGCGCTGCCTCGGGCGTGAACGCGGCCTGCGCCAGCCGGGCCTGCACCTCGTCGTGCGCAATGCATTCAAAGCGCTCCACCTCGCCGTCCTGGTTCACGGGCACGGTGCCCGCAGGCACGGTGGCGTGGAACCAGCTGATGCGCTCGACCATGTAGCCGGCGCCGCCGCCCTCGTCGCTGGGCTGGTCGAACGCCACCGAGCCGCCGGGCGCCACGGCGTCGAGCTGCGCCAGGCGCAGGCCGGCCTCTTCCCAGGTCTCACGCTCCAGGGCGGCTTGCAGGCTGTCGGCGGCGGACACCATGCCGCCCATCAGCGTGTCCCACTTGCCGGGGTGCTGCGCCTTGGTGCGCGCGCGCTGCTGCACCCACATGCCGCCACCGGGCGCGCAGCCCACCAGATGCACGGCCTGCGTGGCCAGGCCCAGCACGCGCACGGCACCGCGCTCCACGGTGGCCAGGCAACGGCCGTCGGCGGCACACACGGCCAATTGCTCGCCCCGCCAGGGCCCACAGCGGCCTGCCGCACGCAAAGCCTGGGCCAGCGCGTTCAACGCGGCGGTGGCGTCGTCGGCGTGCAAGGTCCAGGCAGGGCTGCCTGAATGCTCTACAATTAATAGCTTATAGCGCTTATCCAGCAAGCGCTGCAGGCCAATTTGATCAAACAAACCTGCAGCCACCGAACCCACCGACTCACTGCCCAGCAGCAGTGCCATGCGCGGCGCGTTGGGGCCGCACAGGGCACGCGCGCGGGCCTCATCCACCCAGGCCGGTGCGGTGCTGGCTGCCATCACGCCAGCGTGAGGATGGTGGAGCCCGTGGTCTTGCGCGCCTCCAGGTCGCGGTGCGCCTGCTGCACGTCGGCCAGGGCGTAGCGCTGGGCGATATGGATCTTGACCTGGCCGCTGGCAACCACGGCAAACAGCTCGTCGGCCATGGCCTGCGTGGCGCCCCGCGTGCGGATGTGCGTGAACAGCGTCTGGCGCGTGACGTAGAGCGAGCCTTTGGCCCCCAGCATGCCGGGCGCGAATGGCGGCACCGGGCCCGAGGCATTGCCAAAGCTGGCCATCAGGCCAAACGGGCGCAGGCAGTCGAGCGACTTGTCCCAGGTGTCCTTGCCCACCGAGTCATAGACCACCTTCACGCCCTGGCCGTCGGTGATGTCCTTGACGCGCGCGGCGAAATCCTCGGTGGAGTAGTTGATGGCGTCGGCCGCGCCGTTGGCGAGCGCCAGCCGGCATTTGGCGTCCGAGCCCGCCGTGGCGATCAGGCGCAGGCCCAGGGCCCTGGCCCACTGGCAGGCAATCAGGCCCACGCCGCCGGCGGCCGCGTGGAACAGCACGTAGTCGCCCGGCTCCAGCCCCTCCACGGGGCGCGCCTTTTTCAGCAGGTACTGCGCCGTCAGGCCCTTGAGCATCATGGCCGCGCCGGTCTCGAAATCAATCGCATCGGGCAGCTTGCACACGCACATGGCGGGCATTACGCGCCGTTCGCAATAGCTGCCCGGCGGGTTGCTGGCGTAGGCCGCGCGGTCGCCCACCTGCAGGTGCGTGACGCCCTCCCCCACGGCCTCGATCACGCCCGCGGCCTCCATGCCTATGCCGGCGGGCATGTTCAGGGGATACAGGCCGGTGCGGTGATAGACGTCGATGAAGTTCAGGCCCACGGCGTGGTGGCGTATGCGCACCTGGCCCGGGCCGGGCTCGCCCACCTGCACGTCAACGATCTGCAGTTCTTCAGGGCCGCCATGCTGGCGGATTTGTACGGCGAGGGTCATGGATTCAGTTCTCCTGCGTGCATTGCGATGGCCAGGATCGTGCCATGTTTGCCTGGCCCCTGCCCGACGCGGGATACAGAACCTGGCTTACAGTCGCAGCCCCTATGACCCAAAGACTCTCGCCAGGCACGGCCGCCATGCTTGCCGCCGCGCCCCTGTTGTGGGCCGGCAATGCCGTGGTGGGCCGCGCGCTGCACACCCTGATTGCCCCGAGCACCCTGAATTTCCTGCGCTGGCTGCTGGCCTTTGCGCTGCTGTTGCCGCTGGCCTGGCAGGTGCTGCGCCCGGCAAGCGGCCTGTGGCCGCACTGGCGCCGCTATGCGGCGCTGGGCCTGTTCGGCATTGGCAGCTACAACGCGCTGCAGTACCTGGCGCTGCAGACATCAACGGCGCTGAACGTGACGCTGGTGGGCTCTGGCATGCCGGTATGGATGCTGGTGGTGGGCGCGCTGTTCTTCGGCGTGCCGGTCACGCGCCGGCAGGCGGTGGGCGCTCTGCTGTCAGTGACCGGCGTGGTGCTGGTGCTGAGCCGTGGCAGTGTTGGCGAGCTGTTGGCGCTGCGCCTGGTGCCGGGCGATCTGTACATGGTGCTGGCCACCATCTCCTGGGCGTTCTACAGCTGGCTGCTGGTGCGCACCAGCGAGCCCCAGGGCCTGCGCGGCGACTGGGCGGCCTTTCTGACAGCGCAGATGTTCTTCGGCCTGGGCTGGTCGGGCGCCTTTGCGGGCGCGGAATGGTCGCTGGGCCAGGGACACATAGCCTGGGGCTGGCCGTTGGCCGCGGGCCTGGCTTACATCGTCATCGGCCCGGCCATCCTGGCCTACCGTTTCTGGGGCGCAGGCGTACAGCGCGCGGGGCCGGTGGCAGCGGGCTTCTTCATCAACCTGACGCCGCTGTTCGCGGCCCTGCTGTCGGCGGCCTTTCTGGGCGAGGCGCCACACCTGTACCACGGTGCGGCCTTTGTGCTCATCGTCGGTGGCATCGTGGTGTCGTCACGCCGCTGAGGCCATCGCCCTTGCCAGCAACCCCTGCAGCACCTCGATCGGCACCGGCCGCCCGAGCAGGTAGCCCTGGTACAGGTCGCAGCCGTACGCGGCCAGCTGGTCCTTTTGCGCCTGGGTTTCCACCCCTTCGGCGATGACCGCCAGATCCAGGTTGCGGCCCATGCCGATGATGGTCTGGACGATGGCGTTGTCCGCGGGCCGCTCGCCCAGGTGGCGCACGAAAGACTGGTCGATCTTCAGCGTGTGCAGCGGCAAGCGCGTCAAGTATGAAAGCGACGAATAACCGGTGCCAAAGTCATCCAGGGCAAACTGCACGCCCTTGGCGCGCAGCTGCTCCATCTTCTCGATGGCGTCCTGTACGTTGTCGAGCACCATGGATTCGGTCAGCTCCAGCGTCAGCAAATGGGCCGACGCCCCCGTGGTCTGCAGCACGCTTTCAACCTGGCGCACGAAATCGTCCTGGCGGAACTGGCGCGCGCTCACGTTGACCGACAGCCGCAGCTGCGCACAGTCGGCCTGATGGGCCCAGGCAGCCAGCTGCCGGCATGCGGTCTGCAGCACCCACTGGCCTATGCCGACGATGAGGTCGCTGCCCTCCGCCACCGGAATGAACTGCCCCGGCAGCACCAGGCCGCGCTCGGGGTGCTGCCAGCGCACCAGGCATTCGGCCCCGAGCACATCACCGCTTGCCGTGCACTGTGGCTGGTAGTGCAGCACCAGCTGGCCGTTGGCCAGCGCCTGGCGCAGGTCGGACTCGAGCTGCGCGCGCTCGTTGATGGCCGCCTGCATCCGAGGGTCGAAGAAACACAGGGCGTTGCCGCGCCGGGCCTTGGCCTGGTACATGGCAATGTCGGCGCGGCGCAGCAGGTCTGTCGCACTATCAACATCCGCACAAAACAGCGTGGCGCCCATGCTGGCGGCCCCCTGGTACAGGTGGCCGCCCAATTGAAACGGTTCTTCCAGGGCCTGCAGCAGCTTCTCGGCCATGCGCTGCGCCACGGCCGCCGCGCCCTCGCTGCTGGCGGACAGGTCGCGCAGCATGACGACGAATTCATCGCCCCCCAGGCGCGCCACGGTATCCATCTCGCGCACATGGACCAACAGGCGCTGGGCCACCTGCTTGAGCAGCTCATCGCCCATTTCATGGCCCTTGCTGTCGTTCAGGGCCTTGAAGTCATCCAGATCCAGAAACAGCAGCGCGCCGACCTTGCCCGTGCGCTGGGCCTGGACAATGGCCCGGCCCAGGCGGTCGAGCAGCAGGCGGCGGTTGGCCAGGCCGGTGAGGGCATCGTAGAAAGCCAGGTTCTCGATCTCCTCCTTGGCGCGGCGCAGGTCGGTCACGTCGTGGTAGGTGATCACCAAACCACCGTCGGGGGTGTGCCGCTCCTGCAGCTGGATGCAGCGCCCATCGGGCAATATCTGCTCTGCAAACCCCATGCCTTCGTGCTGCTGCGCCTGGCGCCCTTGTACCCAATACTCTCGCTCTGCCTGCGAGGCGGCAGGCAAGAGATTCCGGGCCGACTGCTCCAGCAGGACGCGAAACGGCAGTTGCGGCGCAATGTAGGGGGCCAGCCAGGGATACATGAGCACGAAACGCCGGTTCCACTGCACCACGCAGCGCTGGCGGTCGAGCAGCACAAACCCGCCTACCATGGACTCCAGAGCCTGGTCCAGCATGGCCTTGGATGCGGCCATGTTCTGCCGCGCGGCACTCAACTGCCGGAAAACCCGCCCCGTCACCGCAGCCGCCAGCAACAGCAGCGCGGCAAACAGGACCACCGCCAGCGACACGGCATTGCGCTCGGCCTGCCAGCGCGCCAGGGCCAGCGCCATGGGCAGGCTGACCGAAAACCGCAGCTCCGGGTACAGCAAGGAGCGCTCCAGCACCAGCGCCGGCGCGCCGCTGATGCGTGCCGGGACATTCCAGGCGCGCTCCGGCAACGGCGTATGCGCCACTGCGTCCGACCCCACCGATGCTGGCAGGGTGGGCAGGTCAGGCACGGCGAAGAGACGCTTCCCATTGGTTTTCTCCAGCAGCACCTCAAAGCCCGACCGTTCACTGCCCTGCGCCACCTCGGTGAACTTGGCGAGCGGCACCTCGGCCACCGCCCAATAGGGCCTATCACCCAGAGTCAGGCGCCGGGCAAAAAAGAGTACCTGCTGGGCCGAGGCAAAGCTTTGCGCCTGGCCACTGATGTGCATGCGCGCCGCCCTGGCTTGCGTCAACTCGGCCCAGAACGCGGGGGGTAATGACAAATCCTGCAACGACCCGGAACTGCCGGAGGCGGCGCGCACCCGCCCCTGCTCGTCGAGCAGCACCAGCCGCCCGACGAGCAGGTTGTCCCGCGAGATCATGGTCAGCAGGCGGCCATCGTCCTGCGACCTATTGGCATAGGTCAACTGCAGTTGCTCCGGCACCCCGGAGAGCAGCAAGTCCAGGGACAGCAGGTGGCGGTTCAGCGTCGCCTCCACCCCCTGGGCCATGTTCTCGACCAGGCCCTCGGCGCTGCGCATGGCGGTGGTTCGCATGGACCACACCAGGGCCGCGGCTCCGCCCGCCAGCACGACGACCAGCACCGCCGCCAGCAGCCACACAAGCACCGAGACGCGGGCAGGGTTCAGGCGCATACAGCGGTCACTTTGCCCATCATGGCGCGTTCATTTTCAGGACCGGACCAAGAGTCTGGCTCCAGACATCGGCACAGCGCTGGCCACAGCGCTGCAGCCAGCGCGGCAGCACGGTGTTGGTGAAAATCTCTTGCCTGCGGCGCTCATCCTGTGGCGTCACCGGCACCAGCGCCATGGCGCCCTTGCGCCCCTCGGTGCAGGCAGCCTGGCCGATATTGCAGGCCATGCCCCGCCGGGTGTCGCTCTCTGCCTGCGTCCAGATCGCCGCCTCCAGCTTGGGCAGCTCACTGGCCAGCAGCTGGCGCAGCTCGGCGGGCAAGGCCTCCCAGGCGCCCTGGTTGGCGCCAAACAGCGCCAGGCCCCAGTTGAGCGGCATGGCGTGCAAATGGCTGGTGACCTGGTGCAGCCCCAGGCCATGGCCCGACAGCGTGCCGGTGATGGCGCAGTCAATACTGTCCGATTCGATTTGCGCCACGATCCGCGCAAACGGCAACTGCACCGGCCTGGCCCCCAGGGCCTCCATGAAGTCGGCCTGCCCCGCCGACGACACGCGCACACGCCGCCCCGCAAGCTCGGTCAGTGCGCTAAACGCCTTCTTGCAAAACACCACCTGGGCCGGATAGGCGTAAACGGCCAGCAAGCGCACACCATGCTGTTCGCGCAGGTTTTTCTCGAGGAAGGGCCGAAAGGCCGCCACCGCCGCACGGGCGCTGGCCATGTCGGGGTTGAGGCCCGCCAGGTCGGGAGCGGTGTACTCGGGATATTGGGCGGTCAGACCGCTCATGAGGACGGTGGCCATCGGCACCACGCCCAGTTGCAGCAGGCGCAGCATGTCCTCGCCGGGCACGCCCGCACGGTCAAAGGGCACGATCTCGGCCTTGAAACGGCCGCCGCTGATGCGCGGCAGTTCGCGCGTCCAGAAGGGCTCCTCCCATTGGGTGTATTGGTTCACTCCGGCCAGCCCACCCACCACACGAAACTGATGTGCTGGCGCCACGGCATGCGCCGCAGCCGCGCACAGGCCCGCGGCCAGGGCGATAGCTCCGGTTGTCCTTGTTCCCACATGCCAGCCCATTGCGTCCACTCCTGATCTCCCCCTTTGGAGGATTGTTGAGAAATGTATCAATCGTGACGCAAATCAGTCAAGAACTGCCTGATTCATGGCGATCAAATTTGTCACGCAAACAATTGGAAACAGGCCCGCTATGACCGATCGGGACTCACAGCATGCCGGGATAGGCGCCGCCGTCGGCCAGGATGTTCTGGCCGGTGATATAGCCCGCCTGCGCGCTGCACAGAAAGGCGCAGATGGCGCCAAACTCCTGCGGCGAGCCAAAGCGCCGCGCGGGTATCGCGGCCCGCTGGACCTGGCGCACCTCGTCCAGACTCTTGCCGCTTTTGTCGGCCGCGGCCCGCAGGGTGGCGGCCAGGCGGTCGGTGTCGAACTTGCCCGGCAGCAGGTTGTTGATGGTCACGCCATGCGCGGCAATGCCGCCGCGCGCCGCGCCGGCCACAAAGCCGGTGAGACCGCTGCGCGCGCCGTTGGACAGGCCCAGGATGTCGATGGGCGCCTTCACCGCGCTGGAGGTGATGTTGACGATGCGGCCAAAGCCGCGCGCCGCCATGCCATCCACCGTGGCGCGCATCAGCTCTATGGGGGTGAGCATGTTGGCGTCCAGGGCGCGTATCCAGGCCTCGCGCTCCCAGTCGCGAAAGTCACCGGTGGGCGGGCCGCCGGCGTTGGTGATGACGATGTCAAAGCCCGTGCCCGGGCCGCCGGCCGCGCCAAACACCGCCGCGCGTCCCTCGGGCGTGGTGATGTCGGCGGCCACGGCCAGCACCTGGGGTTTCAAGCCATTTTGGCCTCTAGCGTTTACCCTATCGGCGCCAATAGCTATTAATTGTGAAGCAGCCTGGTGCAATGCATCGGGCGCACGCGCGTTGATCACCAGGTTCACGCCCTCGCCCACCAGGGCCTGCGCGCAACCCAGGCCCAGGCCCTTGCTGGCGCCGCAGACCAGGGCCCATTTGCCTTCGATACCAAAATCCATGCTTCGCTCCTTGATCAATGTTTGAACATGCGCTGGTGCAGCCGGCGCAGCGACCACCACACGCTGCCCGCCACCAGCGGTATGGCGACGGCCGCCGTGCTCTCGGCCGACCAGGGCCAGCCCAGCTTTTGCGCGCCCTTGGCCAGGTAGCTCACCAGGCCGACGATGTAGTAGGTAATCGCGGCCACCGACAGGCCTTCCACGGTCGATTGCAGCTTGAGCTGCAGGTCCTGGCGCTGGTTCATGGTGGCCAGCAGCGCCTGACTGCTTTGCTGCTGCTCGATCTCCACGCGCGTGCGCAGCAGGTTGCTGATGCGCGAGACGCGCTCGCTCAAGGCGTTTTGCCGGCGCGCCACCCATTCGCAGGTGCTGCGCGCCGGGGAGAGGCGCCGGTCCATGAATTCGCCAATGGTCTGCATGTTGCCCAGGCGCGATTCGGCCACGTCGCGTATGCGCCTGTCCACCAGCTCGAAGTAGGCGCTGCTGGCGGAAAAGCGCGCATGGGTGGCCGCGTACTGGCTCTCCACCTGGCCGGCCAGGCGCGTCAGGCGGTCGAGCAGCTCGGGCTCCATGTCGCGGTTGGCCGAGCGTATGGCGTCGGCCAAGGCGGCCAGCTCCTGCTCGGCCTGGGCCAGCACGGCAGCCGCTTCGCGCGCCACGGGCAGGCCAAGCAACCCGGCCATGCGGTAGGTCTCGATCTCCAGCAGGCGCTGCACCAGCCGCCCCAGGCGGCGCGGCGCCATGCTGCCAGCCAGCAGCAGCATGCGCGAGCTGCCGTCGGCGTGGATGCAGAAGTCGGTAAACAACTCGCCATGGCCATGGGCCACGCTGGATGCCACCAACGAGTCCTCATGCAGCAACGCGCCAAGCTGGGGCAACTCGTCAAATTCACGCGTGGGCAGCACCCACAGTTGCAACTGACACAGGCATTGGCCGGGCAATTGCGCCAGCCAATCACGCGGCACGGCGTCCGTCGCCGGTGCGGGCGCACCCTGGCGCCAGGCGTCGCCGGCCAGAGGCACGCTGAAGGTCCAGGTGACGAATTCGGTATGCAGCTCCCACCGCACGCGGAACCCACTCAGGTCGGCGCGCAGATGCGTGCTGTGCGCATCCGGCTGGGCCTGGTGCTGGTCGCGTAGCAGGGCCGCCAGGTGCACGCGGCTGGCCTCGCGCTGGGCCGCGTCGGCCCACATGACGATGTGCGCAATCGCCACGGGCGCGGCCAGCGCCTCGGGCGGACGGGCATGGATCTCGTTGTGCAGCTGGGCGCGCTGCGGGTGCTGTGCGGGAAGGTAGTCCAGGGGCATGGGGGCTATTGTGTGCCCAATGGCGGCGCCAAAACGCAGCACGGCACCCTGGGGTGCCGTGCATGCCTTGGGGATGGAGCGAACGACGTCAGTCTTCCTCGACGAAGGCCTCGTCACGCCGCTTGCTCACCGCCGGCAGCAGCACGATGACCAGCAGCAGCGCTGCGGCGGCCAGCAGGCCGGCGGAGATGGGGCGCGTCACAAACACGCTCCAGTCGCCACGCGAGAGCAGCAGCGCACGGCGCAGGTTCTCTTCCATCATCGGCCCGAGGATGAAGCCCAGCAGCAACGGCGCAGGCTCCACCCCCAGCTTGTAGAACATGTAGCCGATGAAGCCAAAGGCGCCGACCAGCCACACGTCGAAGGTGTTGTTGTTGGTGGAATAGACGCCCACCGCGCAGAACAACACAATGGAGGGGAACAGCCAGTGATAGGGCACGGTGAGCAGCTTGATCCACATGCCGATCAGCGGCAGGTTCAGCACGATCAGCATCAGGTTGCCGATCCACATCGAGGCAATCAGGCCCCAGAACAGCTCTGGGTTGCTGGTCATGACCTGCGGGCCGGGCTGGATGTTGTGGATGGTCATGGCGCCGACCATCAGCGCCATCACGGCGTTCGGCGGAATGCCTAGCGTCAAGAGCGGGATGAAGGAGGTCTGCGAACCGGCGTTATTGGCCGACTCGGGCGCCGTCACGCCGCGGATGTTGCCCTTGCCGAACGGCACTTCGCCGGGCTTGAGCTTGGTTTTCTTCTCGATGGTGTAGGCAGCAAAGGCCGACAGCAGCGCGCCGCCACCGGGCAGTATGCCCAGGGCCGAGCCCAGGGCCGTGCCACGAACCATGGCGGGGAACATGCGCTTGAAGTCCTCGGCCGTGGGGAACAAGCCGGTCACCTTGGCGGCGAACACCTCACGCTCGTGCTCGGGCTTGGACAGGTTGGCGATGATTTCGCCGTAGCCGAACACGCCCATGGCGATCACCGTGAAGCTGATGCCGTCGGTCAGCTCGGGGATGTCGAAGCTGTAGCGCGCCACGCCCGAGTTCACGTCGGTGCCGACCAGCCCCATCAGCAGGCCGAGCACGATCATGCCGATGGCCTTGAGCAGCGAGCCCGATGCCAGCACCACGGCGCCGATCAGGCCGAGCACCATCAACGAGAAGTATTCCGCCGGGCCGAACTTGAAGGCCACCTCGGTCAGCGGCGGGGCAAAGGCCGCCAGGATCAGCGTGCCCACGCAGCCGGCGAAGAACGAGCCTATGCCCGCCGCCGCCAGCGCCGGGCCGGCACGGCCATTGCGCGCCATCTGGTAACCGTCGATCACCGTGACGACCGAGGAAGACTCGCCCGGCAGGTTCACCAGGATGGCGGTGGTGGAGCCACCGTACTGCGCACCGTAGTAAATGCCGGCCAGCATGATCAGCGCCGCCACGGGTGGCAGCGCATAGGTGGCGGGCAGCAGCATGGCGATGGTGGCCACGGGGCCGACGCCAGGCAGCACGCCAATCAGCGTGCCCAGCAGACAGCCGATGAAGCAGTAAATCAGGTTCTGGAACGTGAATGCAACGCCAAAACCCATCGAGAGGTGGTCAAACAATTCCATGGTCTAGATCTCCCTCTCAACCTGCGATGAAGCTGGGCCAGACGGGGAACTGCAGGTTCAGCCCCCAGATGAACGCCGCATAGCTGCCCGCGGCAAGAATGGTGGCCAGGATGAAGACCCCCTTGATGTGGAAATGGGTGCCCGCCAGACTGGCCACGAAGGCCAGGCCATAGATGGCGACGATCAGTCCCATGGCCGGCACACCCAAACTGGGCAGGCCTGCCAGCAGCACGCCGAACAGCAGGTTGGCGGCAATGATGAAGAAGATCTGCTTCCAGGCCCATTTGCCGATTGGGGCGCCATCGACCGTTTCCACGACCAGGGCCTTGAGCATGATGATGGCGCCGAGGATGGCCAGCAAAATGCCCAGCATCAAAGGAAAGTAGCCCGGCCCCATGCGGGCGCCCGTGCCCACGTTGTAGGTGGTGGCGCCCCAGGCAAAACCACCACCCACCACCAGGAACATCAGGCCGGCAAAGAAATCTTGTTGGCTTTTGATTTTCACGAATGTCTCCAGATAGGAATACCACTAGCGATTGTGAGAGCGTGGCCCGCATTCCTTGATGTGGATTCCACCTACCGAGAAATACAAGCTTTCCCTGACATGGGGCGGCGCCTGCGGCCAGCCGCGCCCGGCTCACTCCAGCGGCGGCGTGGCGGCGATGACCTCGTCCAGCGTGGTCAGGCCCTCGGCGGCGCGCAGCGCGCCGGCAAGGCGCAGCGGGCGCATGCCGTCCTGCACCGCCTGGCGGCGCAGCGCGTCGATGGACGGCGACTGGTGGATCTGGTTCTTCAGCGCCTCGCTCACCGTGAGCAGCTCGTACAGCCCCATGCGGCCGCGAAAGCCGGTCATGCGGCAGTCCACGCAGCCCACGGGCCTGTAGGCGCGGTAACCACCATTGAGCTTCCAGGGGCGAATCAACTCGGCCAGCGCCTCGGGGCTGGCGGCCTCGTCGAGCTGGCGGCACTGCCGGCACAGCGTGCGGACCAGGCGCTGGGCCAGCACACCCAACAGAGTGGCGTTGATGAGGTAGGGCGGAACGCCCAGCTCCATCAGGCGCGTGACGGCACTGGGCGCGTCGTTGGTGTGCAGCGTGGAAAACACCAGGTGGCCGGTGAGGGCGGCCTGCACCGCCATGTCGGCGGTCTGCAGGTCGCGGATTTCGCCCACCATGATCACGTCCGGGTCCTGGCGCATCAGGGCGCGCAGGCCCTCGGCAAAGGTGAAATCGAGCTGCGGCTGCACCTGGGTCTGGTTGAAGCTGGGCTCGATCATCTCGATCGGGTCCTCCACTGTGCTCACGTTGACTTCCTCGGTGGCCACGCGCTTGAGCGTCGAGTACAGCGTGGTGGTCTTGCCCGATCCCGTGGGCCCGGTGACCAGGATGATGCCGTGCGGACGCTTGACCAGCTGCTCCCAGCGCTGCGCGTCGTGTGGCGTGAAGCCGAGCGCGTCCAGGTCTTTCACCGCGTTGTCCGGGTCGAAGATGCGCATCACCATCTTCTCGCCGAAGGCCGTGGGCAGGGTCGAGAGGCGCATCTCCACCTCGTCGCCGCGCGGGTTGCGCGTCTTGATGCGGCCGTCCTGCGGGCGGCGCTTTTCCACCACGTCCATGCGCCCGAGCAGCTTGACGCGCGCCACCATGGCGCTCAAGACGCCCATGGGCATCTGGTAGACGGTGTGCAGCACGCCGTCGATGCGAAAACGGATCACGCCCTGCTCGCGCCGCGGCTCCAGGTGGATGTCGCTGGCGCGCTGGTCGAAGGCGTATTGCCAGAGCCAGTCCACCACACGGATCACGCCCTGGTCGTTGGCGTCGAGTTGCTTGTTGCTCTTGCCCAGCTCGACCAGCTGCTCGAAGCTGCTGCCGCCGGCGCTGCCGCCGGACTTGTTGGCCTCGCGCACCGACTTGGCCAGCGCGAAGAACTCGGCCGTGTAGCGCGTGATGTGCTGTGGATTGGCCAGCACGCGGCGCACCTGACGCTTGGTCTGGCGCTCCACCTCGGCCACCCAGTCATTGACGAAGGGTTCGGCCGTGGCCACGACCACCTCGCTGCCGCTCACCTGCACCGGCAGCACCTTGTGGCGCTCGGCATAGCTGGCGCTCATGGCGTCGGCGACGCGGCCCACGTCCACCTTGAGCGGGTCAATGCGCAGGAACGCCAGGCCGCAGCGCTGGGCTACGTACTCGGTAAGCAGATCCACGTCCAGCGGCTTGCCGTCCGCGGCGCGCACCATGCTCAGGTTGCCCAGGCGCACCAGGGGGTGCTGGCTGCTCTCGGCCTGGGCACAGCGGGCAATGGTGCGCTCGGCCTGCTCGGCGCTGATCACGCCGTCGGCGCGCAGCCAGTCCACGATGCTGCGCCACTGCAGCGGGCCGGCGTTGCTGACAGGCTTGCGTGCGTGGTCTGGACGTGTGGCGGTGGTCATGGCATCACAGCATAAGGGTCAGGTCAGGCCACGGGCTTGAACACGCGCAGCCACTTAGTGGCCGGCAGGCCCCAGCGTTCCTGAATGAGCTCGGCGCGCGCCTGCAGCTCGGCGCGTTTGGGCCGCGTGGGCGTGCGCTGGGCCAGCACCACGGTGTTGCCCTCGCGCGTGGCCTTGAAGGCCCACAGGGCGTCGTCGCCAAAGGCCTCGGCGAGCTTGTCCAGGCTGCGCTCGTAGCTGGAGGAGCGGCCGAACAGGTTCACCGTCAGGCAGCCGTCCTCGGTCAGCAGGGCGCGGCAGTCGGCGTAAAAACCGGCACTGTCGAGCACCGGCGCAGCGGCATCGTGGTCGTACAAATCCACGGCCAGCGCATCTACCGCGCCATGCCATTCGGGCTTGCGGATCTCGGTGGCGGCATCGGCCAGCACCACGCGCTGCATGGGGCCGTCGGGGGGCAGCTTGAACCAGGCGCGGCAGACGGCCTCGACGCGCGAGTTCAGTTCGATCACGGTGCAGCACATGCGCAGCTTCTTGCGGCAGAACTTGGTGATGGCGCCCGCCCCCAGGCCCAGCTGCATGGCGTGGCGCCGGGCCACGCTCTCGGGCGGCACGAACAGCAGCCAGGCCATCATGCGCTGCACGTATTCCAGTTCGAGGTCAAAGGGCGCGTCTATGCGCATGGAGCCCTGGATCCAGGGCGTGCCCAGGTGCAGGTGGCGCACCTCGCCATCGTCGGAGACGCTGACTTCGGGCAGTTCGGCGGTGGTGGTTTTCTTGCGGCTCAATGCGTGATCAATCCAAAGTCGGTCATGGCCTGGCGCCAGGCACTCAGTTTCTTGTCAAGGCTCCATGATGCATTCGCCGGGCTGGTGGACGGCAGGCGCAGCGATGCGATGGCCGCCCCGCCCTCCAGGCTGGCACGCACGGCGCGCGCGTGGGAGTAGCTCTCCCCGCCATTGTGGGCGATGGCGGCCAGGCCCGGCGCCTGCGCCCGCAGCGCGGCAAAGTCGTTCACCTGGGCGTTGCGGATGCTGGTGTCCAGGCTACCGCGCCGCTCGCAACTGGCATACACGTCCCACAGGCCCAGGCCGCGCGCCAGCAGCCAGTCGCAGCGCGCGGCGTATTGGCCGCGATCGGGCAGCGGGTGCCGCGGCCACAGCGCCGCGAGGATGGGCCAGAAGTGGTTCCGCGCATGGCCGTAGTACTCCCGCGCCGCGAGCGAGGCCGCACCAGGGAAGCTGCCCAGCACCAGCACGCGCGTGTGCGCGCCCACCACCGGGGGCAGACCGACCAGGCGGCCAGGGGGTGCGGCGGGCTCCATTGAATTCACTATATTTTTAATAGCTACTTGCGCTTGATACGTAAGCGCCATAGGCCAAAAATGCTTGAATATTACCCCAGGAGGGACGCCAGGCGCGGGAGGGCGGCGCAGGCATTGTCCCGCGTGGCGCGGGCCAGCTCGGCTTCTGAGATACCGCGCAGCCCGGCCACCACGGCGGCGATGCGCGGCAGCTCGGCCGGGCTGTTGCGCGCCTGGGCCTGGCCTGCGGCACGCTCGGCGGCCGTGACGTAGAGCCAGTGCGGCGGGATGTCGGGCGCGTCGGTTTCCAGCACCAGGGCGGACAGCGGCAGCTCAGCCGCCAGGCGGCGCAGCTGCAGCGCGCGATCGAAGGTCACGGCACCGCCAAAGCCGAGCTTGAAGCCCAAGTCCATGAAGGCGCGCGCCTGCTGCAGACTGCCGTTGAAGGCATGGGCGATGCCACCGCGCACGGGCAGCTCGCGCAGACCCTTGAGCAGTTGGTCGGCCGAGCGGCGCACATGCAGGATCACCGGCAGATCGAAGCGCCTGGCCAGCTGCAGCTGGGCACGGTAGAAACGCTGCTGACGCTCAGGGCCAAGGCCGGGCACGAAGAAATCCAGCCCTATCTCGCCCACCGCGACCAGGCGCGGGTCTGGCCGGCATTGTTCCAGCAGGGCGGCCAGCTGCTGCAGGTCGCCGTCGCCGGCCTGCGGGGTGTAGAGCGGGTGTATGCCCAGCGCATAGCTGTCGCCGTGGCGGTGGGCCATGGCGCGCACGGCCTGCAGGTTGGCCAGCTCCACGGCCGGCAGCACGCAATGCGCCACGCCGGCCTGCGCGGCACGCGCGCGTTCGGCGTCGGCATAGCCCATGCCGCCATGGGCCGCGAATTCATCGAAGTGGCAATGGGTGTCTATCCAGCGCTGCATGCGCGTGGATCATGCCACCGGCGTTGCTTTGCTTCAGTTGTTCTTGCGCATGGGGCAAGTGTTCACGCCCAACAGCGAATACGCGGGGCAGCCACCAATCAGCCCCGTGAGCAGCGGCACCACGCCCAGCCAGCCCCACCAGCCCACGGTGCCCGTGGCGGCCAGCGCGATCAGCACCAGGCCAACGACGATGCGCAGGCCGCGATCCAGACCTCCAACGTTTTTCATGACTTTTCTCCCAGTTACCAAAAACCGGCTGCACGCGGCAAGCCGCCGCGGTCAACCACAAAAAATATCCTTCAACGCCGACACCAGCTTTTCCACGGCCGGATCGGCGATGCGGTAGTACAGCGTCTGCGCTTCGCGCCGGTAGGTGACCAAGCCTTCTTCGCGCATGCGCGCCAGATGCTGCGACAGCGCAGACTGGCTCAAATCCACCTGTTCAAGCAGGGTGCCCACCGAGGCCTCGCGCTGTTCGATGAGCAGACACAGCACCAGCAGCCGTTGTTCGTTGCCTACGGTGCGTAGCAGCGCCGCAGCCTTGGCCGCACCTTGCTGCATAAACTCCCGATCGATGGCGATGGTCACTTGGCACTCCTTTTGACAAAGGTGCGACTTTACCGCCTGCTAATTTAGATAATACTAATAAATATGTCAACATCGCGTTGGCAGATACTTTGCCCACCCCCCTCAACCACAGGAGTTATGCATGTCCTCATCCACCGACTTCAAGGCGCTTACGCGTGAAATTTCCGGCAACATGGCCCAGCTGCGCACCAGTCAGCCCGACGTGATGCAGGGCTTCAGCGCGTTGGGCAAGGCGGCCCTCGCCGCCGGCGCCATCGATGCCAAGACCAAGGAGCTGATCGCCCTGGGCATTGGCGTGGCCGCGCGCTGCGACGGCTGCATCGGCTTTCACACCCAGGCCCTGGCGCGCCTGGGCGCCACGCGCGCCGAGGTGCATGAGACCCTGGCCATCGCCGTCTATATGGGCGGCGGCCCGTCGCTGATGTATGCCGCCAATGCCGTGGCCGCCTTCGACCAGGTGGCGCCCGAGCAGGCTCCCGCCCCCGCCGCCTGAGCCGCCATACCCAGGCATGCGCGCAAGCGCTTTCCGTGCTACCGTGAGCGCTCACAGCCTGCCACGGAGGTGCTTGCATGCCACGGCCCGTACGCTACAGCCCGTCCCGCAGCGCCCGGGCCATCCCGGACACCGCCCCGGACGTCAAGTCGGCCGCACCCGACAACAAGCCCGTCAGCGCGCCGGCGGCGCCTGCCCCTGAATCAACCAAGCGGCGCCTCCACCAACCCATCTCGCAGCAGCTGCACTGGGCCACCATGGCACTGCTGGCCATCGCGCTGGCCACGGCCCCATGGTGGCTGCAGCCGGCGCCGCCCGCACGCATCACGCAAAAAATGATCGATGCGGCCGTGCTGCACACGCTGGAGAACCACCAGCTGCCCTCGGCCACAGCGCGCGCTGCCGAGGCAGTGGCACCGTCGGTGGTGCGCGTGATCGGCTACACCACTACCCGCAAGGGCAAGGAGGTCGAGCACAGCGTAGGCACCGGCGTGGTGATCGTGGACAAGGGCGTCATCCTGACCAACCTGCATGTCGTGCGCGGCGCCGACCGCCTGAGCGTGACCTTTGCCGACGGCACCGAGTCGAACGCCAGCATCACCGGCGCCCAGCCCGAGAACGACCTGGCCGTGCTGCAGGCGCACAAGCTGCCCGACGATCTGCAGGCCGCGCCGCTGCGCGCAGCGCACAACCTGCGCGTGGGCGAGGGCGTGGTGGTGCTGGGCTTTCCGTTCGGCATCGGGCCGTCGGCGTCAGCCGGCGTGGTGTCGGGCCTGGGACGTGAGTTCGATTCGCCCGAAAGCGGGCAGGAGCTGCAGAACCTGATCCAGTTCGACGCCGCTGCCAACCCAGGCAACTCGGGCGGGCCGCTGGTCACGCTCGACGGCGAGGTGGTGGGCATCGTCACCGCCATCCTCAACCCCACGCCGGCGCGCACCTTCATCGGCATCGGCTTTGCCGTACCGATAGAAAACGCCGCGCAAGCCGCCGGCATGTCACCGTTCTGAAACCCAGGAGGCACAGCATGCAGACCACACCCGGCAACAGCACCACGGCCACGCTGATGGAGCAGATCCTCTACCAGGTCAAGCGCGTCGTCGTCGGCCAGGATCGCTTTCTGGAGCGCGTCATGGTCGCCATGCTGGCCCAGGGCCATCTGCTGGTGGAGGGCGTGCCCGGCCTGGCCAAGACGCTCACCGTGAAGACGCTCGCCAACTGCATCCAGGGGCAGTTCAAGCGCATCCAGTTCACGCCCGACCTGGTGCCCGCCGACCTGATAGGCACGCGCATGTACAACCAGCGCACGGGCGAGTTCAGCACCACGCTGGGCCCGGTGTTCACCCACCTGCTGCTGGCCGACGAGATCAACCGCGCGCCCGCCAAGGTGCAGAGCGCGCTGCTGGAGGTGATGCAGGAGCGCCAGGTCACCATCGCCGGCCAGAGCCACCCCGTGCCCGAGCCCTTCGTGGTCATGGCCACGCAGAACCCCATAGAGACCGAGGGCACCTACCAGCTGCCCGAGGCCCAGGTGGACCGCTTCATGCTGAAGGTGCTGATCGACTACCCCAGCGAGGAGGAGGAGTTCGTCATCGCCCAGCGCGCCCTGGCGCCGCCCGAGCAGGTGGCGGCCGTGGCCAGCACCGAGCAGCTGGCCGCCTTGCAGCGCGAATGCCGCAAGGTGTATGTCGATCCGGCGCTGATCCAGTACGCCGTGCGGCTGGTGGCCGCCACGCGCGCGCCGGGCCAGCATGGACTGCCCGATCTGGCCGGGCATATCGCCTGCGGCGCCAGCCCGCGCGCCACGATTGCCCTGGCCGAGGGCGCGCAGGCCCTGGCCATGCTGCGCGCACGCGCCTACGTCCTGCCCGAGGACATGCTGGACCTGGCGCCAGACGTGCTGCGCCACCGCATTTCATTGAGCTACGAGGCCCTGGCCGAAGGGCTGGATGCCGACGCGCTCATCCAGCGCGTCATGCACCACCTGCCTGCGCCCGCGCGTGTGCTGCACCACCCGGCCGACGAGGCCGCCGAGGCTCGCCGTGCCTGAAACCCGCCGCCCAGCAAACGCCGAGCGCCTGCTGCAGCGCCTGGAATGGACGGTGCTACGCCGGCTGGACGGCCTGCTGCAAGGCTCCGCGCGCACGCTGCTGCGCGGCGCCGGCATCGACCTGGCCGACCTGCGCGAATACCAGCCGCACGACGACGTGCGCCATATCGACTGGAACGTCACCGCCCGCCTGGCCACGCCCCATGTGCGCGTCTATACCGAAGACCGCGACATGACCGCCTGGTTTCTGCTGGACCTGAGTCCGTCGGTGGACTTCGGCACGCCGGGCCATGCCAAGCGCGACCTGGCAGCAGGTTTTGTCGGCGTGCTGGCGCGGCTGATCCAGCGCCACGGCAACCGTGTGGGCGCCGTGCTGCACGACGGCCATGCCGCCATGGGCCGGGTGCTGCCTGCGGGCGGCGGGCGGCGCCAGGTGCTGCAGCTGCTGCACCTGCTGACCGCTGGCGCGCCCACCCCCAGCTTTGCAGCCCCGCCCGGCATCACCGACCTGAAGCTGCTGCTGACACAGGCCCAGGGCCTGCTGCGCCGGCGCAGCGCGGTGTTCGTGGTATCGGATTTCTTGAGCGCCCCCGGCTGGGACAAGCCCCTGGCCCGCCTGGCGCAGCGCCACGACGTGGTCGCCGTGCGCCTGCTCGACCCATTGGAGCTGGAGCTGCCCGACATGGGTCTGCTGCTGCTGCGCGACCCCGAGACCGGCGAGCAGCTGCAGGTGGACACGCACGCGCGCGGCTTTCGCCACCGCTTCGCGCGCCTGGCCGCGCAGCGCGAGGCCGAGCTGCGCGCCAGCCTGGCGCGCGCCGGCGTGGACACGCTGGAGCTGTCCACCGACGAAGACCTGCTGGGCGCACTGGTACGCTTTCTGGAGCTGCGCGGACACCGCCCGCGCCTGGCAGCCGGCCGCTCCGCCCTGGCGGCGCGGGCTTGAACGCAAGGAGCAAACAATGGTGTTTCTCTGGCCCTCCCTGCTGTGGCTGCTGCTCATCGTGCCGCTGCTGGTGCTGCTGTATGTCTGGCTGCTGCGCCGGCGCAAGGCCCAGGCTGTGCACTACCCCGGCCTGGATCTGGTGCGCCAGGCACTGGGCAGCCGCGCGCAATGGCGCCGCCATGTGCCACCGCTCTTGTTCCTGCTGGGCCTGGCGGCGCTGCTGCTGGCGGCGGCGCGGCCGCTGGCCATGCTGCAGCTGCCCGCCGAGCAGCAGACCATCATCCTGGCCATGGACGTATCGGGCAGCATGCGCGCCACCGACGTCGAGCCCGACCGCCTGACCGCCGCGCAGAACGCCGCCAAGGCCTTCATCAAGGATCTGCCGCGCCATGTGCGCGTGGGCGTGGTGGCCTTTGCCGGTACCGCCCAGCTGGCGCAGCTGCCCACGCAAAGCCATGACGACCTCGTCAAGGCCATAGACAGCTTTCAGCTGCAGCGCGGCACGGCCACCGGCAACGGCATCATGGTGGCGCTGGCCACGCTGTTTCCCGACGCCGGCATCGACATCGCCGCCCTGGGAGGACGCCAGGCCATGCGCGTGCAGCCGATCGACGAAATCACCCGCACCGAGCCGGCCAGAAAGGCCTTCACGCCGGTGGCACCGGGCTCGTACCGCTCGGCCGCCATCATCATGCTCACCGACGGCCAGCGCACCACGGGCGTGGACCCGCTGGAGGCCGCCCAATGGGCCGCCGACCGCGGCGTGCGCGTGTACACCGTGGGCGTGGGCACGGTGCAGGGCGAGCTCATCGGCTTTGAGGGCTGGTCCATGCGCGTGCGCCTGGACGAGGACACGCTCAAGGCCGTGGCCCTGCGCACCAACGCCGAGTACTTTCACGCCGCCACGGCGCAGGATCTGCGCAAGGTCTATGAGACGCTGAGCTCGCGCATCAGCGTGGAAACCAAGGAGACCGAGGTGTCGGCCCTGATGGCGCTGGCCGGCGCCGCGCTGATGCTGCTGGCCGGTGCGCTGTCGGTGTGGTGGTTTGGGCGGGTCTTATAGAGTTTTATGGCTGTAGCGCCCGGTGCATGGGCGCTAACAGCTATTCTTTTGATATCAACCCAGCACCCCGGACACCAGCCGCAGCACGCGGTCGCAGCGCGCCGCCAGCTGTTCGTCATGCGTCACCAGCACGAAGGCCGTGCCCTGCTCGCGCGCCAGTTGCAGCATCAGCTGGAACACGGCGTCGGCCGTGGTGCGGTCCAGGTTGCCGGTGGGCTCGTCGGCCAGCACGCAGGCCGGGCGCGTGACCAGGGCGCGGGCGATGGCCACGCGCTGGCGCTCGCCGCCCGACAGTTCCGCCGGGCGGTGGTGCACGCGCTCGCCCAGGCCCACGGCCTTGAGCATGTCCACGGCCTGGGCGATGCACTGCGCATAGGACTCACGGCGTATGCGCAGCGGCATGGCCACGTTGTCCTGGGCGCTAAATTCGGGCAACAGGTGGTGGAACTGGTAGATGAAACCCAGGTGGGCATTGCGCAGCCGCCCCTGTTCACTGGCCGTGAGCGCACCCAGGGCCTGGCCCTTCAGCGTCACGCTGCCCGCGGTGGGCGCATCCAGCCCGCCCAGCAGGTGCAAGAGCGTGCTCTTGCCCGAGCCCGACGCACCGACGATGGCCAGGGTCTCGCCGGCGCGCACCGCCAGATCCACGCCCTGGAGCACGCTGACATTCAGGCGCCCCTCGGCAAAGCGCTTGGTCAAGCCCTGGGCCTGCAAGACGATGTCGTTCCTCATGGCCTCACTCATAGCGCAGCGCCTCCGCCGGATTCACGCGGCTGGCGCGCCAGCTCGGGTACAGGGTGGCGACGAAGGCCAGGATCAGGGAGATGACGGCGATCGGCACGATGTCGCTGCTTTGCGGGTCGCTGGGCATGCGGCTGATGAGGTAGATGTCCTGCGGCAGGAAGGTGGTGTGCAAGGCGCGCTCTATGGCCGGCACGATGACGTCGATATTGAAGGCAATCCCCAAGCCCAGCAGCAGCCCGGCCAGCGTACCCACCACGCCCACCATGGCGCCCTGCACCACAAAAGTGCCCATGATGCTTTGTGGGCTGGCGCCCAGGGTGCGCAGGATGGCGATGTCGGCGCGCTTGTCCTGCACCGTCATCACCAGGGTGGACACCAGGTTGAACGCGGCCACGGCCACGATCAGCGTGAGGATGATGAACATCATGCGTTTTTCCAGCTGCACGGCGGCAAACCAGGTTTTGTTCTGCTGCGTCCAGTCGCGTATCAGCAGGTCGCCCGACAGGCTGCGCGCCAGCTGGCGCGCCACCTCGGGCGCCTGGTGCAGATCCTTCAATTTGAGGCGCAGGCCGGTCGGCCCCTCCAGGCGGAAGATGCGCTCGGCGTCCTGGTGCGCCATCAGCACCAGGGCCGAGTCGTACTCGTAGTGGCCCGAGTTGAAGGTGCCAGCCACCGTCATCTGCTTGAGGCGCGGCAGCACGCCGGCCGGCGTGACCTGGCCCGAGGGCGCGATCAGCGTCACCGCCTCGCCCACCTGCACGCCCAGCTGGCGGGCCAGCTCGCCGCCCAGGAACACGCGGAACTCGCCCGGCACCAGGGCCTTGAGGCCAGCCACGTTCTCGGCCGCCAGATCCGTCACCTCGGGCTCGCGCGCCGGGTCTATGCCGCGCACCAGCACGCCCTTCATGTCCTCGCCGCGCGCCAGCAGGCCCTGGGCGGAGACGAAGGGCGCGGCGCCGACGACATTCGGGTTGGCGCGCGCCTCCTCCAGCGTGCGCTGCATGTCGGGCAGGGCCGCGCCGCCGGGGGCGAAGATCTCGACGTGCGAGACCACGCCAAGCATGCGGTCGCGCACCTCTTTCTGAAAACCGTTCATCACGCTGAGCACGATGATCAGCGCCGCCACGCCCAGGGCAATGCCCAGCATGGACACGCCCGAGATGAAGGAGATGAAGCCATTGCGCCGCGTGGCGCGGCCCGCCCGGGTGTAGCGCCAGCCCAGGGCCAGTTCGTAAGGAATTTGCATGGTGTAACAAGCTTGCGCGGCACCGGGACAAACACCGGTGGCGCAGAATCGGCGATTGTGGCATCCCGCACAATCGCAAGCCGCCCGCACCTCAATGCACCCCCATGCCCCATCTGCTTATCGCACTGGCCACCAGCCCCTCCCCAGGCTGTCAGCAGGCACTGAAGAACCTGGCCCTGCCCCAGCTTGACCGGCTACTTGCGCGCCTGACCCCGGCATGCCTGGACGCGGGCGAAGAGACCGACTTCAGCCCCCCGCACGAACGCGCCCTGGCGCGCCACATGGGCCTGGCCGCCGGCCGCGACGGCACCACGCCCTGGGCCGCATGGCACCGCCTGCAGACACCCGCACATGTACCCGCCGACCACGGTCTGGCCTGGGCCTTCATCACCCCCTGCCAGTGGCAGGCCGACGCCAACCATGTGCTGCTGGCCGACCCGGCGCGGCTGCAACTGACCGAGAACGATTCGCGCGCCCTGATGGCCATTCTTGCGCCGTGGTTCGCCGAAGACGGCATCACCCTGGTCTATGACCAGCCCACGCGCTGGCTGGCCCATGGCACGGTGTTCGACGGCCTGGCCACCGCCTCGCTCGACAGGGTGCGGCAGCGCGACGTAAGCACCTGGCTACCCGACCAGCAGCGCGCGCGCGCCCTGCACCGCCTGCACAGCGAGATGCAGATGCTGCTCTACACCCACCCCTTCAACGATGCCCGCACGGCGCGCGGCCTGCCACCGGTCAACGCCTTTTGGGTGCATGGCGCGGGCGCCCTGCCCCGGCCACCCACGGCCACGCACGCGCCCCAGCTGCAACACGAACTGCTGCAGGCGGCCCTGCATGAAGACTGGGGCGCCTGGGGCCGGGCGTGGGCCGAGCTGGACGCCGGCCCCGTGGCCCACCTGGCCGCGCAGGCGGCACACGGCAGCAGGGCACGCCTGACACTGTGCGGCGAGAGCAGCGCCATGACCTGGCATGTCGGGCCGAGCGGCCTGGGCCAGAGAATTCAAAGACTTTTTAGGCGCCAGCGCTTTGCAGACGTGCGCAATCAGCTATGAAAATAATAGTAAGAGACATTCCCCCGCGCGCCGTCTGGGCACTGGAGCAGGCCGGCGTGCACCCGCTGCTGGCGCGCCTGTACGCCGCGCGCGGCGTACGCGCCCGGGATGAGCTGGACGACGCCCTGGCCCGCCTGCTGCCGCCTCAGGGCCTCAAGGGTATTGACGCAGCCGCCCGCCTGCTGGCCGACGCCATCGCTGCCGACAAGCGCCTGGTCATCGTCGCCGACTACGACTGCGACGGCGCCACCGCCTGCGCCGTGGGCGTGCGCGGCCTGAAACTGCTGGGCGCCAGGCATGTCCAGTACCTCGTGCCCGACCGCGTGGTGGACGGCTACGGCCTCACCGCCCCCATAGCCCGCCGCGTGGCGGACATGGGCGCCGACATGCTGATCACCGTGGACAACGGCATCGCCAGCGTCGATGGCGTGGCCCAGGCCAAGGCCCTGGGCCTGCAGGTCGTCGTCACCGACCACCACCTGCCCGGCCCCGAGCTGCCCGCAGCCGACGCCATCGTCAACCCCAACCAGCCCGGCTGCACTTTCGAGAGCAAGTCGATGGCCGGCGTGGGCGTCATGTTCTACGTGCTGCTGCAGCTGCGCGCCGAGCTGCGCGCGCGCGGCCGCTTCGATGCGGCCAGCCAGCCGCGGCTGGAGCCGCTGTTGCCCCTGGTGGCCCTGGGCACCGTGGCCGACGTGGTGCGCCTTGACAGCAACAACCGCCGTCTGGTGGCCCAGGGCTTGAAGCGCATACGCGCCGGGCACATGCCGCCGGGCATACAGGCGCTGTTCGACGCCGCGGGCCGCAAGGCGCCGGCCGCCACCACGTTTGACTTTGGCTTTGCCTTAGGGCCACGCATCAACGCCGCCGGCCGCCTGGCCGACATGACGCTGGGCATCGAATGCCTGCTGACCGACGACGCCGCGCGCGCCGCCGAGCTGGCGCGGCAACTGGACGCCATCAACCGCGAGCGCCGAGAGATCGAGGGCGGCATGCGCGAGCAGGCCATGCAGCTGGCCGAAGGGCTGTTCGACGAAGGCGAGGAGCCGCCGCCGGCCATCAGCGTGTTCGACCCGGACTTTCACGAAGGCGTGGTGGGCATCGTCGCCTCGCGCCTCAAGGACCGGCTGCACCGCCCGACTTTCGTCTTTGCGGCCAGCAGCGCGCCGGGCAAGGAGCATGAGCTCAAGGGTTCGGGCCGCTCCATCGCCGGCTTTCACCTGCGCGACGCGCTGGACCTGGTGGCCAAGCGCCACCCCGGCGTCATCCTCAAGTTCGGCGGCCACGCCATGGCCGCCGGCTGCACCGTGGCCGGGGAACATTTCGAGACCTTCGAGCAGGCCTTCGCCCAGGTCGCCCAGGAATGGCTGGACGCCGCCACCCTCACGCGCCGGCTGGAGACCGACGGCCCCCTGGCGCCCGAATACTGCCGCGCCGACCTGGTGGACACCCTGCACCGCGAGGTCTGGGGCCAGGGCTTTGCCCCGCCCACCTTCAGCGAACAGGTGCAGGTGCTAAGCCAGCGCCTGGTGGGCGAGGCAAAAAACCACCTGCAGATCAAGCTGCTGCACCAGGGCCAGCCCATGGACGCCATCTGGTTCGGCCACACCGAGCAGTTGCCCGAGCGCGCCCTGCTGGCCTTCCGCCTGGACGTGAACGAGTGGCGCGGCGAGCGGCGCGTGCAGTTTCTGGTGGAGGGGGTGCAGCGCTGATCAGTGCGGATCAGCGCCGTGGCTATGGCTCAACAGGCGATCCGTAAAGGCAATCGCCAGCGCACTGAGCAAAAAGGTAATGTGGATGATGGTCTGCCACATCAGCACCTTTACGTCATAGTTGGCGGCATTGATGAAGGTCTTCAGCAGGTGGATGGAGCTGATGCCGATGATGGCCGTGGAGAGCTTGACCTTGAGCACCGAGGCGTTCACGTGACTGAGCCACTCGGGCTGATCGGGGTGGCCCTCCAGGTTCAGGCGACTGACGAAGGTCTCGTAGCCGCCGACAATGACCATGATCAGCAGGTTGGAGATCATCACCACGTCGATCAGGGCCAGCACCACCAGCATGATGACGGTCTCGTTCAGACCGGTCAGCGGCGCGTCGGCCTTGTAGCCAATGCTGGTGACCAGGGCCTGCAGCGCCTGCTCGTTGCCAAAGGCCGCTTCCAGCAGATGGATCAACTCCACCCAGAAATGAAACATATACACCGCCTGCGCCGCAATCAACCCCAGGTACAGGGGCAACTGCAGCCAGCGGCTGGCAAAAATCATGGACGGCAGGGGGCGCAGGGCTGCGCTGGGGCGTTGAGTGGGGAGCATAAAAAAGCGGCAAAAGGGGCGGCGATTATAAAAACCGCCGCCCCTTGCTGTGGTTCAAGGTCTTGAATGGCCTTTAACGCCCGTCCCGCTTGCGCAGTTAGCTATTTTTTTAGAAGCTTTCCCATTCCTCATCCGGTACCGCTGCCGCTGCTACTGGCGTCTTGGCACCGGCGCCGACAACCGGCGCCGACGCAGGCTTGGGCGTGTGCTTAACGGCTGGCTGGCGCGCCGCAGCGGCCGCTGCCACGGGGGCAACGGGGGCGACAGGGGCTTGGCCGAGCCGCTGCACCGGGGCTGCGGCACGCGCAGCCGGCCGCGCTGCCACGGCCGCGCCGGCACCTACGTTGAACACCGCCACCACCTGCGCCAGGCGCTGCGCCTGTTCGTGCATGGCGGCTGCGGCGGCGCTGGATTCTTCCACCAGCGCGGCGTTTTGCTGCGTCATCTGGTCCAGGTTGGCCACGGCCTGGTTCACCTGGCTGATGCCGTCGCGCTGCTCGGTGCTGGACGCCGTGATCTCGCCGATCAGGTCGCTCACACGGCGCACGCCCTGCACGATCTCCTGCATGCTCTGGCCGGCCTGCGCCACCTGGGCCGAGCCCGATTCCACGTTGTCCACGCTGGTGCCGATCAGCTGCTTGATCTCCTTGGCCGCCTCGGCGCTGCGCTGCGCCAGGCTACGCACCTCGCCGGCCACCACGGCAAAGCCCCGGCCCTGCTCGCCGGCGCGCGCCGCCTCGACGGCAGCGTTCAGCGCCAGGATGTTGGTCTGAAACGCGATGCCGTCGATCACGCCAATGATGTCGGCGATCTTGCGGCTGCTGTCGGTGATCTGCTGCATGCTGGCCACCACCTGGTCCATGACCTGGCCGCCCTGCTCGGCCGCCTGGGCGGCGTTGGCCGCCAGCTGGTTGGCCTGGCGCGCGGTGTCGGCGCTTTGCGTGACCGTGGCGGTGAGCTCCTCCATGCTGGCGGCGGTTTCTTCCAGGTTGGCCGCCGTCTGCTCGGTGCGCGCCGACAGGTCGTGATTGCCGGTGGCGATCTGGCTGGATGCGGCAGAGACCGACTCCACGCCCGCGCGCACCTCGCCCACCACGCCGCGCAGGCGTGCGCCCATGGCCGACAGCGCCCGCAGCAGCTGGCCCAGCTCGTCGCGGCGTTCGTCGTGTACGTCCTGCGTCAGGTCGCCGGCGGCGATGGTGTCGGCCAGGCCCACGGCGCGCGCCAGCGGCTGGGTGATGGAGCGCACCAGCAGGGCAGCCAGCACCATGCCCAGCAACACCACGGCCAGCGCCAGGCCCACACCCATCCACAGGGCGCGCTGGCGTTGCTCGCCGGCGCGCAGCTTGGCCTCGTCGCGCTGGCGCTCCTGCAGGTGCACAAAGGCGTCTTGCTCGGCCACATAGCGATCGACGGCGGGCAGCATCTTGCCGTCCAGCACGGCCCTGGCGCCCGTGTGGTCGAGGTTGGCGCGCAGCTTGCCGGCCTCGGCGTTGTGCTCCAGCACCAGCTTGCGCGCCGCCATGACACGCTGAAACTGCTCCTTGTCGGCAACAGAGAACAGCGCCGCCTCGATTTGCTGCTGAACCCCGTTGATCGCCTGTATGCCCTCCTGCGATTGTTTGACCAGGCGCTCGCTCAACGCCTCATCATTCGAGGCCACCGCGTTCACCACCCGATCCACGGCCAGGGCGCTCAAGCCCTTCCAGCGCAGCGCCAGGGTGATGCGGTCTTCGTTGAACTGCACCACACGCCCGGCTTCATCGTCGATATGCATTAAGTAGCCCAGCAGGCCGGCCAGCAGCACCAGCATGGACAGCATCAGCCCAAGAACCAGGGCCCACAGTTTGCGCGCAACAGGCAAATGATTGAGATTCATCACATTCCGCGGCGCACCAAAGCGCCACATCCATAAAAACAAGGATCAACAAAACCTTCATGGCCACCCACCCGGTGCGGCCGCAGGCGTAGTTTCGCATTGATTACACGATTATTTACAACTTTAAAGTTAATAAACACATGTTTCTTGGGTATTTCCGCGAAAACCACCACCGTCACCGGCGCGCAACCAGGCCTCTACAATGCCTTCGTGTCCATCCTGCTCAACGCCGACCTGCACTGCCATTCCGTCGTCTCCGACGGCACCCTGACGCCCGAGGCCCTGGCCGCGCGCGCGCATGCCAACGGCGTGCAACTGTGGGCGCTGACCGACCATGACGAGATTCGCGGCCAGCACCGCGCCGCCGCGGCGGCGCACGCGCTGGGCATGGACTATCTGACGGGGGTGGAGATTTCCGTCACCTTTGCCGACACCACGGTGCACATCGTGGGCCTGGGCTTTGACGCCGATGACGCGCAGCTGATCCGCGGCCTGGCCGCGACGCGTGACGGGCGCGGCGAACGCGCGCTTGAAATCGGCCGCCAGCTCGCCCGCGCTGGCATACCCGATGCCTACCAGGGCGCACTGTGCTACGTGGACAACCCCGATCTGATCTCGCGTACCCACTTTGCGCGCTACCTGGTGGACACCGGCTACTGCCGCGACACGAACGAGGTGTTTCGCAAATACCTGACCGAAGGCAAGCCCGGCTACGTGTCGCACCGCTGGGCGCAGCTGGGCAACGCCGTGCGCTGGATACGCGAGGCCGGCGGCATGGCCGTGATTGCCCACCCGGCGCGCTACCGCTTCACGGCCACTGAAGAATATGCGCTGTTCTCCGAGTTCAAGCAACATGGCGGCCAGGGCGTGGAGGTGGTGACCGGCAGCCACTCGGCGGCCGAATACGCCACCTACGCCGACATGGCGCAAGAGTTCGGCCTGGCCGCATCGCGCGGCAGCGACTTTCACAGCCCGGGCGAATCGCACACCGACCTGGGCACCCTGCCACCCCTGCCGGGCCAGCTGACACCCGTATGGCAGCTGCTGGCCGGACGCATCCTGCGCGCGCCGCAACGCACCAACGCCGCCTGAGAGGGCGAAAGGCAATCGCCCATGGCCCAGTACTTCGAGATTCATGCCGACAACCCGCAGCCGCGCCTGCTCAAGCAAGCTGCCGTGCTGCTGTCGGGCGGCGGCATTCTGGCCGTGCCCACCGACTCCAGCTACGCCCTGGTGTGCCGCCTGGACGACAAGGACGCCGTGGACCGTATCCGCCGCCTGCGCCAGATCAACGACAAGCACCACCTCACCCTGCTGTGCCGCGACCTGTCGGAGCTGGCCAGCTACGCCCATGTGGACAACCGCCAGTACCGGCTGCTCAAGCTGGCCACGCCCGGCCCCTATGCCTTCATCCTCGACGCCACCAAGGAAGTGCCGCGCCGCGTGAGCCACCCGCAGCGCAAGACCATCGGCCTGCGCGTGCCCGACCGCAAAGGCCTGCAGATGCTGCTGGAACTGCACGGCGCGCCGCTCCTGGCCAGCACGCTGATCCCGCCCGACGAGACCGAGCCGCTGAACGACCCGCAGGAGATCCGCGAGCGCTTCGAGAAACAACTCGACGGCATCATCGACGCCGGCGGCTGCCCGCTGGAGCCCACCACGGTGCTCGACCTCACGCCCATGAGCACCGGCGGCGACCCCATCGTGGTGCGCGAGGGGCGCGGCAGCCTGCAGGCGCTGGGGCTGTGAACCGATACTGACAATTAAGGCAAAAACAAGCACTAGCGCTTATGCAGAAAGCGTAAGCAGCTATCATTTTTATACAAAACACAGCCTGACAGCGCGGGCAGCTCCGCCCCCGCTCCCGCCGGCCAGCCAGCAGCAGGCATCTGACACAATCCCCGCCCGTGGACCTTACCAACCTCATCCAAACCGTACTCATCTACGCCCTGCCCGTGCTGTTCGCCATCACGGTGCATGAAGCGGCCCACGGCTACACCGCCAGGCATTTCGGCGACAACACCGCCGCCATGCTGGGGCGCGTGACGCTCAACCCGATCAAGCACATCGACCCGGTGGGCACGGTGCTGATGCCGCTGCTGCTGTACTTCGCCACCTCGGGCGCCTTCCTGTTCGGCTATGCCAAGCCGGTGCCGGTCAACTTTCACCACCTGCGCAACCCCAAGCGCGACATGATCTGGGTGGCGCTGGCCGGCCCTGCCTCGAACTTTGCCCAGGCCATTGGCTGGGCGCTGCTGCTGCTGGTGCTGCTGGCCCTGGGCGTGCAGGAGCCCTTCTTCGTGCAGATGGCGCGTGCCGGCGTTGCCGTCAATCTGGTGATGTGGGCATTCAACCTGTTTCCGCTGCCGCCGCTCGATGGCGGCCGCATCCTCGTCGGCCTGCTGCCCTGGCGGCAGGCACAGCTGGTTGCACGGGTCGAGCCCTATGGATTCTTCATCGTACTGGCCCTGGTCGTGGCCGGCATTGTCGGCACCGTGTGGCTGCGACCGCTGATGTCGCTGGGCTACACAGCCATCAACCTGCTGCTGCTGCCGATCGCCGCCCTGCTCTAATCAACGTTCATGACCACCACGCGCTTTCTCACCGGTATCACCCCTTCCGGCACCCCCCACCTCGGCAACTTCGTGGGCTCGATCCGCCCCTCGGTGGCCGCCAGCCGCAACGCCGGCGTGGAGAGTTTTTACTTCCTGGCCGACTACCACGCCCTGATCAAGTGCCACGAGCCCGAGCGCATACACCGCTCCACGCTGGAGATCGCCGCCAGCTGGCTGGCCGCGGGCCTGGACCCCGAACGGGTCACCTTCTACCGCCAGTCCGACGTGCCCGAGATCCCAGAGCTGTACTGGCTTCTGAGCTGCGTCACCGGCAAGGGCCTGCTCAACCGCGCCCACGCCTACAAGGCCGTGCAGGACAAGAATGCCGAGGCCGGACGCGAGACCGACGACGGCGTGAGCGCCGGCCTGTTCATGTACCCGGCGCTGATGGCGGCCGACATCCTGATCTTCAACGCCCACCAGGTGCCCGTGGGGCGCGACCAGGTGCAGCACATCGAGATGGCGCGCGACATGGCGGCCAGCTTCAACCACCTCTATGGCGAGCATTTCACGCTGCCCGAGGCCGCCATCGAGGACAACGTGGCCACCCTGCTCGGCCTGGACGGGCGCAAGATGAGCAAGAGCTACGACAACACCATCCCGCTGTTCTGCCCGCCGGCGCAGCTCAAGAAGCTGATCGGCTCCATCGTCACCGACTCGCGCGCGCCGGGCGAGCCCAAGCAGGTCGAGGGCTCGGCCCTGTTCCAGCTCTACCAGGCCTTTGCGACGCCCGAGGAGACCGAGGCCATGCGCCGCGCCTTTGCCGATGGCATTGCCTGGGGTGAGGCCAAGCAGATGCTGTTTGAGCGCATCGACCGCGAGATCGCCCCGATGCGGGCGCGTTATGACGACCTGATGGCCCACCCCGAGAAGGTCGAGGCCGCCCTGCAGATCGGCGCCCAGCGGGCCCGCGCGTTGGCCCGGCCCTTTGTGCAACGCCTGCGCGCCGCCGTGGGCCTGCGCTCCTTGAGCGCGGGCCACACCGGGCCGCAGGGCGCGCACAAAGCTGCCAAGGCGCAGCTGCCAGCCTTCAAGCAATACCGCGAGGCGGACGGCAAGTTCTACTTCAAGCTGGTCACCAGCGAGGGCCGGCTGCTGCTGCAAAGCACGGGCTTTGACGCGCCCCGCGATGCCGGCCAAGCCATTGCCCGCCTGCAGAGCGAGGCCGGCGCCCTCCAGGCCCTGGCCCCGCAGCTGGCCACCGTGGCCGGCGTTGATGCATCCGAGATCGCGGCCGCCTTGCAGGCACTGACCGTGGCGGCCAACGCCTGAATCCTTCATTTACTATTATTTTTATAGCTACATGCGCTTTATAGTAAAGCGCAAAAGCCAGTTTTTATAGGACTATTGACATAGCACAGAGGCGGAGAGGACATGGGCCGATTTCAAAAGCTGCCTCCCAAACCAGCCACGGCCAACGCATGGTGAATGCTGGACATGCCCCGCCCAACAGGTCCGCGCCGGACGAACATGTGCAGTCTGGCGATTTTCTATACTTGCTGATTTCTCCCACTCTCCGGCAAGGAGTTTCATGCGCATTGCGGCACTGGACGACGATCCACTCCAGCTCGAATTCTTCACTCACGCCCTAGCCTCCTTGGGGCATATCTGCCACACCTACACCACGAGTGCGGCGCTGCTCAAGGACTTGCGGCGCGAAACCTTCGACCTACTGGTCATCGACTGGCAGTTGCCCGATATGGACGGCCCGGAGGTCGTTGCCTGGGTACGCCAGCAGCTCAGTCCCGAGTTGCCCATACTCTTCGTCACCAACCGCCAGTCCGAAGACGACATAGTGCAAGGCCTGAGCTGCGGCGCCGATGACTTCATGGTGAAACCCGTGCGCCGGGCCGAATTTGAGGCACGTGTGGGTGCGCTGCTGCGCCGGGCCTATCCAGACAACGCCAATGGCTTGCTGGAATTTGACCGCTACCGTTTCATCCCCGAGACGCGCAGCCTGGAAATGGATGGTGTGCCCGTAGAGATCAAGGCGCGCGAGTACGAGCTGGCGCTGTTTCTGTTCCAGAACATGGGCCGGCTGCTGTCACGCGACCACCTGCGTGAAGTCATCTGGGGCCACAGCGCCGAAGTCATCTCGCGTTCGCTCGACACCCATGTCTCGCGCCTGCGCAGCCTGCTGGATCTGCGGCCCGTCAACGGCTACATGATCACCGCCGTGTATGGCGTCGGCTACCGCTTCGAGACAGTCAAGCCCACCACGAACGATACGACCAGTGCCGACGGCAGCCAGACCCCATAGCACCGACGCACCACCCAAGCAAGGCGCCCCGAAGATGCCGGTCTGCCTGGGCTCGAGGGAGAAAAACATGCCAACGCATCCAAACCCACGCCCGCCCATCCTCCATGCGCCGCCCATCACCCTGGCCCTCTGCGCCGCCTTGATGCACAGCGCAGCCCAGGCCGCGCCTCAAGACATGGAACACCAGGTACAACGTGGCGACACGCTGGAAGCGCTGTCCACGTACTACCTGGGCACACCCCGCCTGTGGCCACAACTGCAGTCCCACAACCGGGTGGCCAATCCGCGCCACCTGCAGCCTGGCTCGGTGCTGCGCATTCCCATGCGGCTGCTGCCCATGGGGTCGGCCAGGGTGGACTTCGTGCAGGGCCAGGTCATGGTCACGCCGCCCGGCAACGCCACCCCTTCCAGCACCGCACAAGCAGGCCAAGCCCTGCCAGAAGGCGCAAGCCTGCAGGTAGCCCCCCACTCTTTCGTTACCGTGCGCCTGGCGGACGGCACGCTGATCCGCGTACACGCCGACTCCGACCTGCAACTGCAGCAGCTGCGCCGACGCGGACGTGCGGGCGATGCCCAATCGGTGCTGGAGCTGCGCCGAGGCAGCGTGGAAAGCTCGGTTCCGCCCGGCAGCAGCGGCGCGCGCCGGTTTGAAATCCGGACGCCCAAGGCTGGAACCAGCGTCCGCGGCACGCGCTTTGCCGTTGTGCTGACAGGCGATGAGCGTGCATTGACGGCGGTCACCGAAGGCACGGTCGCCGTGGAGCCGCACGCGCAGCGCGAGGCGGCACTGATTGAGGCCGGCCATGGCGTGGTCGTGGCTGCCGATGGCCAGATCGGCAGGCCACGAGAACTTTTGCCCCCGCCAGATCTCAGCACGCTGCCGGCCACACTGCACGATGCCGACTTCCTCAGCCTGGCCCTGCCCCCCGTGGCCACCGCCGCAGCCTACCAGGTGCAGGTGGCACGCGACGCAGATTTCACCACCGTGGTGCGCGACGGCTCCTTCGCCCCCCCCCAGGCGCGCATGCGCGCCGTGGAAGACGGCACCTACCACCTGGAAGTGCGCGCAGTGGACGAGGCAGGCCTGCCGGGCCTGGCTGCGCAACGCATCATCACCGTCAAGGCCCACCCCGTGCCACCGATCTACCAAACACCAGCGCCAGGCGCCACCATCTCGCGCACCCAGGGCGAACTGCTATGCACCCCGGTCGTCGGCGCCGCACGCTACCGCATCCAGGTGGCCACCGACGGCGCCTTTGCAGCCCCCGTGCTGGACGAAACCCCAAGCCCGCTATGCGGCGCACGCGTGCAGGCACTGCCACCCGGCAACTACTACTGGCGCGCCGCCAGCGTGCGCAACCGCCCCGACGGCAGCGACGACCAGGGCCCCTACGCACCCGCCCAGCCATTCAGCGTGGCCAACAACCCGAGCGCACCGCATCCCGCAACCCTGCAGATCGGCGGCGAAGGGCCCGCCATGCAGTTGCGCTGGCCCGGCGAGAGCGGACAGAGCTATCGCCTGCAACTGGCCAGCACCGCAGACTTTGCGACGCCACTGACCGACGTGCGGCTCACGGCACCCGCCTGGACGGGTGCAGGGCTGGCGCCCGGCAGCTACTTCGTGCGCATACAGACACGCGACCCCTCGGGCCTCGAAAGCGCGTTCTCCACGCCCCGCCTGGTTCATGTCCGGGCGGCCGTGCAATCGGGTGACGGCATGCCGGTGACATCGTCCGACGGACGCCCATTGTCCCGACCCTGACGGGCTGGGCATGCAACATGACGCCATGACGCCAACCATACCGGTGGGCTACCGCCGCAACCTGCGCCGAGAATGGCTGGCGCTATCGCTCCTGATATTGATGCTGGTGACATGGCTGACCCTGACGGGCGGCCTGCGCCGCATGGATCACCTGGTGCAGGATACGGGGCTGCGCCTGAGCGAGCGGGCGGCCCACCCGGACATCGCGATCATCGCCATCGACGACCGCAGCATCGAATCGATTGGCCGCTGGCCCTGGCGGCGTGCGCTGCATGCCCAGCTGGTCGATCAGATCACCGCCCAGTCGCCACGCGCAATCGGCCTGGACGTTCTGTTTGGCGAAGAAGACGCCGACTACCCCGGTGACGACCGGCTGTTGGCTCGGGCTCTGGAACGCAACGGCCACGCGGTACTGCCCGTGGCGCGCCGCGGCGAGGGTACACGCAGCAGCGCCGATGCACCCCTTCCCCTGCTGCTCAACGCCGCTGCACAGCTTGGCCATGTGCTGATGCATCTCGATGAAGACGGCGTGGCGCGCGGCCTGTTTGCCCTCGAAGGCCCACAAACTGCACCTTGGCCACATTTCAGCACCGCCATGCTGTGTGCCGAGGAGCCTGCCCTTGCAAGCTGTCGGGGTAACGCCGCACCGACGAACGAGCCTTGGGCCAGCCAGAACCTGCAGGTACTGCGCTTTGCGCAAGGGCAGCCAGCGTTCACCACCTATTCGTACATTGATGTACTCAAAGGCCGCCTGCCAGCCGATGCCCTGCGCGGCAAATACGTCATCGTGGGCGCAACCGCCACGGGCCTGGGTGACATGTTTGCCGCCCCCATGATCCGCCAGGCAGAGCGCATTCCAGGCGTTGAGATCATCGCCCATGCGCTGAATGCGCGTCTGATGGGTTGGCATATCGAGCGCCCACCCGAGGCCTGGAACCTGGCATTCAACCTCATCCCCGTAGCCCTGGCGCTACTGTGCCTCGTGCTGCTGGGGCCGCTTGCCGGACTGATCTCCAGCGCCACCCTCTTTGTCATCACGCTGATCGCATCGGCCTCAGCGCCGGCCATGGTGGGCTGGCAATTTGCCGCCGCCCCAGCACTGGTCGGCATTGCTTGCGGATACCCCTTGTGGAGCTGGCGCCGGCTTAGTGCCGCCGCCCATTTTCTGCAACTGGAGATGCGGGCCCTGCAAGGCACGGGACTCGCTCCCTTGCCAGATGAGCAAAAGCACGCCGTGCTGCGCGGGGACTTGCTGGAGCAGCGCATACACGCCGTGGAAAACGCCACGCAGCGACTGCGCAAGCTGCATCAGTTCGTCAGCGACAGCCTGCAGCACCTGCCTTCACCCACCTTTGTGTGCGACGCCCAAGGCCACGTGACCCTGGCCAACGACGCCGCCCTGCACTACCTGCAAGTCGCCCACGCCCCACAAGGCCAGGCCATTGCCCAGGTACTGGCAGGTCTGGTGCAAGCGTCAACCGGCAAACGCCTGCTGCCGCAGGACGCAAGTCACCTGGCCGAACTGCCACCGCAGCAGGAGGGTTGCGACGCACAGGGGCGCCACATGCTCATGTTGTGCAAGCCTTTTGCGCTGGACGGCAGCACCATCTGGCTCATCATCCTGGTGGACCTTACGGATATGCGCCGTGCGCAGCAGCAACGCGACCAAGCGCTGCATTTCATCTCGCACGACCTGCGCGCCCCGGCAGCATCCATCCTCACCCTGCTGGAAATGCGGCGCGAATTCCCCGAGCAGTTGTCACAGCAGGATCTGTTGACGCGCATCGAACGCCATGCTCGCTCGTTGCTGTCGATGGCCCAGGGCTTTGTGCAACTGGCTGGCGCCCAGACCCAAGAGTACGAAAGCACCACGTTCAACCTGGCCACCGCCCTGGAGGAAGCCGTGGACGATGCCTGGGCCAGCGCCAGAGATCGCCAGGTGCAGGTACGAATCACCCAACTGCCGAACTCTGCCCCGATTCAAGGCGATCAGACCCTCATTCGCCGCGCCATCATGAATATCCTGGACAACGCCATCAAGTTCAGTCCCGCAGGCGGCACAGTGCAGTGCGCGCTGACTCCTGATGCGCCGTATTGGGTGATCGCCGTGCGCGACCAGGGCCCGGGCATTGCGCCGGAACAACAGGGCCACCTGTTTCAGCCATTCAAGCGCCTGCATGCGGGAAATCACCCAGGCAAGGCCGGCGTGGGCCTCGGCCTGACTCTGGTGGAGACTGTGGCGCAACGCCACGGTGGACAAATACAGGTCACCAGCAGCCCTGGAGCAGGGGCCGAATTCAGGCTGCTGCTACCTCAACAAAAATCAGGACTCTGAGAAACAGCGCCTTGCCTTATTGCGCACCCTTGCCAGTCAGGACAACGCCCACCGTTTCAAACAAGACAATCAAGTCCAAAAACCACGAATGGTTCTTCACATAATAAAGGTCGTATTGGAGTTTTTGCTCGGCATCCTTGACAGAAGCGCCATAGTGATAACGCACTTGCGCCCACCCAGTCAGACCGGGTTTGACACCATGCCGTAGTGCGTAATAAGGAATTTCGGCCGTAAGGCGGTCAACAAAATAGGGACGCTCCGGCCTTGGGCCTACCAGACTCATATCGCCCTTGAGTACGCACAGGAGTTGTGGCAACTCATCAATACGGGTTTTACGAATGAATTTTCCAACCCGTGTCACGCGTGTATCACCTGCTCCAGCCCATTGCGGCTTTCCGTCTTTTTCAGCATCCTGGCGCATGCTGCGGAATTTGATGACGTCAAACGTACGACCATTCAAACCGACACGTTCCTGCCGGTAAAAAATAGGCATCCCACTCTCAATAAAGATAAGAATGGCAGCAAGCAACATTACCGGCGCTGCCAGCAGCAGCAGCACGGCCGAACCCACGACATCAATCAACCGCTTGAGTACCAAGCGAAACAAGCCTCGCTGAAAGCCATCACCAAAGATCAGCCAGCCGGCAGAAACGGCCTCCAGATGCACTTGGCCCAGCAATTTTTCAAAATGCGTTGCCAAATCAATGACCGTTATCCCCTGCAACTTGCAATCCAGCAACTCACGCAACGGCATGCTGCCACCTCGGCGCTCATTGACCGCAACCACGATTTCATTCACTCGATACTGCTCAACAACCTCGGTCAATGTTTTTCCATCAGAGATCACATTCAGCCCTGATGCCACCTGGTCTTTTTCCTGGGGCCCACGAAAATGCCCTACCAATTCGATGCTTGGGTCATTTTTCATCAACGAGTCCGTGACCACACAAGCACGCGACCCCGTACCATAAATCAGCACACGCTGTCGCTTATAGGAAGCAGGTAAAATCCTATTACCCAACATCCGCACAATCAACATGGCACTCACCATGACAAGCAATGCCAGAAGAACCTGTTCAGTATGGTATTGCGGATTCAATGGCAGCAGCAACAACACAGCTCCTGCAATCAACATTGAAAAAACAAAAGACAATACCGCCCGCGCCCGCACCTGGCCAACGGTGAGATTGCTTGGAAATTCGTTGATTCCCAGCGAAAAGTTCACTCCCAATATGGCAACGGCAATCAACCCACCACGAATGACGCCAGAAGAAACCATCGAACCATTCAAAGCATCTGCACCAACCTGCCACGCCATGGAGGCAATCAGCGTAATGACGATCAGGGCAATATACACCATGATCTGCAGAATACTGTTTAGACGCAAATAGTGATTAAAAATCTTTACCATCGCTGTTCCTACTCAGTACCTCATAATCATTATTCAAAGCGAATGCAGAACACGACTTAAAACAAACCTCTAAAGTCACTCAAAAAAGCCGCCATTCACAGCCTACCAAAAGAAGATGACAGTTGATCATCGCCACACTCACGCCTGACGCCCGGCGCCTGAGCTCGCCAGAGGTGGGGCATCAGTGTACAAGGATACAACAAGCAACAACATAAACACAATAGCTACACGCGGAACCTCGATAAAGCTGATCAACATACCAGCCATCAATGCCGCAGTGATGGATCCTTTAACAACTATGGTCAACGGTGTTGAGGATTGGCCTGATCGAACCGCATTCAACAGCACACCCACTACCACTGCGGCTGCTACCAAGGTGCCCAGCAACCCGCGCTCTACCAGCCACTCAAGCAGTAAATTATCCATATGCCAGGGCAAGAAATTTCCGTAGGCAATGCTGCTCCAATAGCGTGACCCCTGGTTCAAATTTGGGTTTCTGAGCAACTGCCGCCCTCGCGCATCGAGGAGCTCGATGGCATGGATGCGCGCTTGCGCATTGGGCTGGAGAAGCTGGATGGACAGAACCCCACTCCTCCTGACCCCAGCGGTTGCGGGTGATGCCAAGTCGGGCCCAAGCAACGGCAGGACGATCCAGCCATCTGCAGCCTTGCCGGCCTCGAAGACCTGCCGCGTTCGCAATTGGCATTGAACCTGAAACAACAGGTATTGCTCACACAGTTGTACTTTCAGCCAGGTGGGCGAATCCGTGCGCGCCCGCAGGCGTACGGTGTAGCGAGTGCCTGATTCCAGACTCACGTGCTGTGCCAGGGCAAGGCCGCCCTTGGCATCTGCGCTTTGTGGGCCATACAACCGAAGCCCATGGCTGCCTTCAGCCCCGAGGATCCAGCGCACGCGCCCGGGCAACGCACCTTCTGCTGTCTGCGCGCTGTAATGTGCAGGCAGCCGCCCCACCCCCAGGCCCAGCATCCATTGCTCAGGCGTCTTCAACAAAGCAATGCCACGCTGCCAGTGCGCAACACGTTGGTACAAGTCGGCCGTGGAACGCCCCAGGCGCTCCGACATGAATGCACCTCCCACCCATACCGTCACAATTTCGAGTACCAAAGCCGCCAGCAACCAGGCCATGGCCCTTCGGTGCCACAGCGTCCCGTCTGGCGCCTTCAACCGATATACGTGCGCCAGTACGGCCATGCCAATCGCCGTGACGAACACTGTCAGATAAAGCCCCCGTGAATAGGTGGTCAGCACGGCGTACACCGCCAACAGCAGCAAGCCGGCTGCCGCATACCAGCGCCAACCCCGTGGTGCCGACCATGCGGCCCACCAGGCGAACGGCAACGCCATGGCCAGGTAGGCATCAATGGCACCCCCGCCCACATGCATCTCCCAAAACCACGCGACCGTCCGATAGCTGGTGCTGAAATCCAGCCATCCAACATACAGGCCGCGCTCCCACAGCACGGACATGCTGATGAAGGCAAGCCCCGCCAGCATGCCGCGTGCCAGATGTTGGGCGGCATGCCGGGGCCACCGACACAACACTGGCATGAGCAGCAGACCCCACGCCAGGCTCTTGGCCACACGCAACGTGTTGCCAGGCAGGTCATAGTCACCATGGACACCCTGGCCCCACAGGTCTGAAAGCAGCGCAGTCCAGGTTGCCGCGCCACGCGCGTCATCCAGGCCCCGCCATACGCCCAATGCCAGAAGCGGCGGCAACACCCCATACATCCAGCGGATGCTTGAAGTGGCGCCTCCCGCAGGCCAGTGGGGATGGCGCCACGCATCAAGGCCCCACCGCAGGTAGGCGCCACCCAGCGCAGCAAGCACCAACAGGTCGGACTCGTCCATCAGCCACCAGCCGGTCCATGGGGTGAAGCTCGCTACAGGCAGCAGGGCTGGCAGCGCAAACCACAGGTCAGCGGGGCGCCACATGATCCAGACCAGAACGGCCAATAGCAGACACAACGCAAGCATCGGCGCAACCGGATGCCGCGCGGACATCCACACGCACACACCAGCGCACAGCACGCCGAATGACGCTGCCACTCCCCCAATCCCCGATTGCCCACCGTCTCGCAAAAACCGGTGCAACGCCTACCCTCCATCAATAGCATCACTGCAGAACGTACGACCCGCCGTTCTTTGAAGTCTAAAGGGTCGATGGTGAACACCGGGCTCTCAACGCCCGGCCTGCCCGGCACAGGGCCTTCCCATGGAACTCGCCTGGAATATGCCCCCAACAACAAAGGGGCGCCCGTCATCCCGAGGAACACCTAGTCTTACTGTGTTAAAAATCAAAGCGTTGTGCGATGATATTCACGCAGGAG
>JADHED010000221.1_pt1 | contig 77664 bp, 84 predicted proteins | sample 8952041 | NCBI WGS metagenome assembly JADHED01 (sample SAMN16124423, study PRJNA663239) | bioreactor sludge metagenome | isolation source: sludge (control) | place: India:Bengaluru | collected 2018-09-08
TCGAGAAGTTTTTCGATCATCTCAATGCTCCGCCTCGCCCTTGCCGAGTTCGGCTTTGAGCAGGAACGCGCCCTTGGTCGCGATCACGGCGCCGGGCTTCAGCCCGTCGACAATCTCAACGCGTCCGGCGCTGCGCTGGCCGACCGCGACGTTGGTCGCTTGAAAGCCCTTGGCGGTTTTCACGAACACCACGTCTTTGCCCTCGACCGACTGCACTGCCTCTTCGGGAATGCCAATGCTCGAACTGGCTGCCGCATTGCCCGGCATGATCCTCACGCGCAGCCCTTGGCCCGGTATGAGCTGGCCGGAGCCGTCCGGGACAAGCACAATGGTCGCCGTCTTGCTTTCCGGGTCAAGGCTGGGGGTCGCTGCACGCACCGTCGCCGTGACGGTTTCGCCGCCGAGCAGCTCGATGACCGCGCGGTCGCCCGGCTGCACGCGCTGCGCATCGGCGGGAAGCACCAGGGCATTGATCTGGATCTTGCGCGGGTCGGCGACGCGGAACAATTCAGCGCCTGCAGACACATAGCTGCCGAGTGTGGCATCGGCCTTGGTGATTTTGCCCGAAATCAGGCTGGTCACCGCAAGATACCGGCCATCGCCGGTAATCTTGGCAGCGCCCGCCGCCGATTGGGTGCGCCGTGCCTCTGCTTCGGCCTCGGCCAGCACTGCTTGTGCTGCCTCGAAATCCTGCCGCGCCGTCACCTTTGCCTCATAAAGTTTTTTCTCGCGCGCATATGCGGAGCGCGCTGCAATCAGCCTTGCCGAAGCGGAGCTGCGTTCGGCTGCGATTGCCGACGCATCGCGGCTCTCCAGATAGGCGATGGTCTCGCCCGCGCGCACATTGTCGCCCAGACGCTTGACGACCCTGGTCAGCGCGCCATCGGCACGGGCAGTCAGCACCGCCTCTCCATCCGGTGCGGCAGCGACTACGCCCTGCGCGATGATTTCGGCACCAAGGCCACCCGCCTGCGTAGCTTCGGTCACAATCCCCGCCGCCTTTGCGCGGGCATCGTCCATCTCGACGAGGCCTTCGACATGCCCTTCCTCTTTGCCTTCTTCGCCATGCTCGCCTTCTTCGGCAGGCGCGGTGGCGGCAGACGGGGCGAACACGGTGCGGCCCAGCATCACGCCGCCCCCGCCTAGCACGAGCGCGGCAATGGCGGCCCCTGCGATCAGTTTGTTTCTGTTGGTTTCGGTTTCCATGAGACGGTCCTTCACTGCGCGTTCGCGCGGATGAGCGCGGCGAGCGCGCGAGCGCGGTCGAGCCGCGCTTCGATGAGGTTGAGTTTGGCGGTGGTGAGCGCGGTCTGTGCGTCGATCAGTTCGATCAGCGAAAACTTGCCCGCATTGTAGCCAATGTGCGCGAGCCGCAGCGCCTCCTCGGCCTGTTGCAACCCCAGCCCGGCCAGTGCTTCGTAGCGGACCTCGGCAGCGCCCAAGAGCATCCGTGCGTCATATCGCGCACGGTTGGCATCAATCCGCGCGAGGAGCAGTGCGGACGCGGCGGCGTTGCTCTCCGCGCCAGCCGCTTCGATGTTGCCCCGGTTGCGGTCGCGGATGGGAAGCGGGATCGAGATTCCGGCGACCAGCGCAGTATCGCCGCTCTCGCGGAACCGCCGCACCCCGCCGCTCGCCGTAATGTCCGGTACCGCGTCCGAACGTGCGAGTTGCACCCTAGCGCGGGCCGCTTCGCGCTCTGCCGTCGCCAATTGCTCGTTGAGGCTTGTAGCGTCGGGGGCAGGCGCAGCAGGGGCGGCGTCCTCGCTGGCGGTCGCGGTCAATTCGGGATCGTCGCTGCCGATCAGACTGCCGAGCAGCCGGCGCGCGGTCAGCAACTCGCTAAATGTCCGCGCCTGCTCCGCCCTGGCTTCGGCCAGCAGCGATTCCGCGCGAAGCTGGCGTAGCGGCGGATCGCGTCCGGCATCGACCAATATCCGCGCAGTGCGCGCCAGCTCTTCGGCGGCTGCCGTGTTGTCGCGTGCCAGCACGGCACGGTCTTCCGCCGCGCGCAGTTCGGCATGGGCCGTGCGAATATCGCGTTCGAGATCGGCCAGCGCCGCCTTGTAGGTCAGGAAGGCGAAATCGCGTTCGGCCCGCGCGACGCCAAGCCGCGCGCTGCGCTTCCCGCCGAGTTCGATCCGCTGGCTCAGAGCAAGCGTCGCCTCGGTGCTGCGCAGCCCCTGAAACGCGCCCGACCCTGCAAAATTCTCGACCTCAAGGCTGAGTTCGGGGTTGGGCGCAACGCCCACCTGCCGCGCCCGCGCTTCGGAGGCGTCGGCGAGCGCCTTGGCCTGGGCCGCACGGGGCGAAGTCTGGACGCCTTGGGCTAGGGCGTCGCCGAGCGCGATGGGCTCGGCTTGAGCGGCTTGCCCGCAGGCGGCGATTGCGCCCGCAAGCAGTAACGCTCGCAATCTGGAAATCATTGAAATTCTCCTGAACCTTGAACGGGTCGCGCGGCATCATGCCGCGCGGGCGGTCAGGTTCAGGCGGCGGGCGGCTCGGTCGGCGGAGCCTGTGCGAAACTAGACATCGCGGGGCTGGTAGCGAGCGGGATCAACTCACCCGCTGCAAGCCGCTCCGAAGTCACCGCATGCCCCTCATAGGCAAGTGCGACGCTGCAATGATGATGCACCACCGCATGGCAAGGCAAATCGCCATCATGATCGGGGGCTTCGTGATCGCTGTGGTCCACGTTGGTTAGCATGTCATTGGCATGGACTTCTCTCAAATCCTGTGCGTGGGCGGTCGCAGGAACGATCACCGCGCTGAAAATCAGCGCGAGAAGCACAAATAGATTGGTAGTCCGACCCCGCATGACCTTGCGGTTAGCAGTCGCCGCACGGCGGGGCAAGAAAACTGTCACTCCCGCCCGCCACTTATCTTGGCGAGAAGATCGTCGGCAATCGGCATCGACTTGAACGCGCTCACATTCGAGCGCCCGGAATTACCGATGGGAATGCGCCCTGTCAGCGCGCCGAGCGGCGCGAGTGCCAGCCGGACAAGTTGCCCCGCCGCTTCCCGCCAATCGCGCAAATCGAAAGCGAAGCCGAGCATGGCCCAATGATTGGCGAGATGCGGCCCCAGATAGGGTTGCGAGATGATATGCGCACGTTCGAGCGCAACCCACGCGGCGGTATTGTCGCCCGAAGCGCGGGCAGCGTGATAGGCAGCCATTTCTGCGGTGATCAGCAGTTCGGCACGTTCGCGCATCAACATCGTCATGCTCGACCGCCAATCCCGATCCAGCGCGGGATCGACGCACGAAACTCGCGGTAGTGTTGTCCGAAGCTCGCTTCCAAATGCGCTTCCTCAACACGGACTTGTACCGCGCATGACCCGATGAAGACCGTCAGCGCCGCCCAAGCCCATGCGGCGTTTGCAGTCAAAGCGGCAGCTACGCCTTGCAGGATCATTCCAACAAAGATCGGATTGCGGCTGAACTTGAACAGACCATGCGTCACAAATAGCGGTGCGTCGCCTTGCCGCACCCCGACGCGCCATGCGCGGCCCATTTGGACCTGGGCAATGATTACGATGAAGCAGCCTACCAGCGCGAGAATTGCAGCCAGCACGGCAACGGCGAGCGAACTGCCGGATGCAGGAAGCGCCGATGCCAGAACCAACGCGGCAACGCTCAAAGCGAAACTGACTCCGGCGATGCGTTGAATCCCAGTGGCAGACATGAAGGCAAAGGCGCGGTCACCGGTGCGTCGCCGGATGGCAACCGCGCGCAGTAATGTCGCGGCGACGACGGCGATGATCGACAAAAAGGGGAGGGCTTGAAGCATGACGTTACGACTGCCCCGCCAGTTCGGGCGTGCGCAATTCTCCGCGCGCCTGCCGCAGCACTTGCACGCCGCCTGTCAGGGCGAGCAGCGCCATAATCGCGGCGACGATCAGGTCCGGGAGCGCGCTCCCGGTGCCGAACACGCCGAGCGCCGCCAGCATCACCGCGACATTGCCAATCGCGTCGTTGCGCGAGCATATCCAGACCGAGCGCATATTGGCGTCGCCGGTGCGGTAGCGAAACAGCATGAGCGCCACGCCGACGTTGGCCGCGAGTGCCAACGCGCCGACCGCCCCCATCGTCGCCGGATCGGGCGATGCGCCGTTTACGAAAGCAAGGACCGCGCTGCCGAATACCCATGCGGCAAAGCCCAGCATGAACAGCGATTTGAGCATTGCAGCGCGGGCGCGCCAAGCGAGCGCCATCCCAACGACGGCAAGGCTCACCGCATAATTGGCCGCATCGCCAAGGAAATCGAGTGCGTCGGCTTGCAGCGCGCGGCTGTCCGCCGCTGCGCCCGCGCCCATTTCGACCAGAAACATCGTCGCGTTGACGACTAGCGCGATCCAAAGAACGCGCCGCCAGCGCGGATCGGCCTTGGCCGTTTCGCTCCCGCAGGCGCTTTCGCAACAATGGTCTGACACGCTCAAATCCTTCTCGACAAATTCCGAGTCGGACAGCTATCTACACCCTGTAGCAACTACAGGGTCAAGACATGAAAATCGGCGAACTGGCGAGCGCCACCGCGACCAAGGTCGAGACAGTGCGCTATTACGAGAAAATCGGCCTGTTGCCGCCGCCCGCGCGCACCTTCGCCAACTATCGCGCCTATGGCACCGACCATCTGGCGCGCCTGTCCTTCATTCGCCGCGCCCGCGATCTGGGCTTCACGCTCGAAGCGGTGCGCGAGCTGTTGACGCTGTCAGATGACAAATCGCAGAGTTGCGAAGCGGTCGATGGCATCGCGCAAACGCATTTGGCCGAGATCGACCGCAAGATTGGCGACCTGACCGCGCTGCGTTTGGAATTGAGCCGAGTGATAGGTTCTTGCAGCCACGGCACCGTCGCCGATTGCAAGATCATCGAGACGATGGGGCCGCGCTGACGGGCTCAGTGGCGGGCATACACCGTGGACGGTCCCGAGCCGAACGCTATGACATTGTAAGGTTGCGCGCGACCGCCCGGGGCTTCCATTCCTGGCGAACCTATTGGCATCCCCGGAACCGCCAAGCCGCGCACACCCTTTGGCTTAGCCTCAAGCACGCGCTTCATGTCCGCAACCGGCACATGACCCTCAAACGCCATACCATCGATCAGGGCGGTGTGGCACGATGCCAATAGCGAAGGCAGGCCAACCCGTCTTTGCAGTGCCGGGTGATTGGCGTCATCGACGATCCGCACATTGCGCCCGAATGCCTTGCGGACTTGTGCCGCCCATTTTTCGCAGCAACCACAACCGGGGTCGCGGTGCATCACCGCCTCGGTCGCGGCCAAGGCTGGCGTTGCAACCAGCGCAATGGCCATCGCTAGGGTGGTTGCCTTCATTTTACTGACTCCTTTTGCAGTCTGAAGATTGAAATGGTTCCCGTTGGCGTGTCGAACGATTGCTCAGCGGTGATCGGCTTGCCGCAAATACGTTCCAGTTCCGCTTCAAGAAATCCGTCGGCATTGGGCTGCGTATTCGCTCGACCATCGACCGATTGCACGACCTTGAACGCCTGACGCATAAGCCAGCGTCCTTGCGCAGCATAGTCGCAGACAATCATGGTGCCGCCCGACTTGGTGGCGGCGAACATGGCGGCAAGACCAACTCGCTTTTCGGCGACCGGTACCTGGTGAAAGACAAGGCTGGAAACGACCTTGTCGAACTGGCCATAATTTCCGGCGTCACGTGCAAAACCACTTTCCCATTCGATGCCTACGCCCGCTTCCCCCGCTTTCTTCCAAGCAATGCATCGCGCGACTTCATCAGGGTCGAGCCCTACAACCATCGTGTCTGGTGCCGCCTGCTTGATCAAGATGGCAAGCGAACCGGTTCCGCAGCCGACATCGAGTATGCGCTCACCGGGCGCAGGTGCAATCGCCTCCAGCAGCGCTGACCGCCAACGCGCTTCGCGCGTGAGCAACGCCAGGAGTCGGTCATAGGCGCTTGTTGGCAGAAAGCGTCCTGCGGCGGGCGTGAATGTTTGGGATCGGGACATCTTTTGGCTATTTACCAGCGGCAGGACCGGAGGCCGGTTGCCCGACCTCCAGCTTTTCATTCACGCCTGCTTCTCGTCGGCATTACAGCAGGCCATCGTCATGCACCGGCCCTCATCAACCGTCACATCGGGCGCGGAATCCGCAATCCAGATGCGACGGTAATTAGGCAAATTTGACTTATTTGGTCCGGGCTGCGGAGAATGGAGCCATTCGAAATGGCCCCTTTTCGGAGCATCAGTCGCAAAGGCCGGGGCACTCGTCCCGACTACCGCGAGTGTTCCGAGCACGAGCGAAATTTTCGTAATCATGATTCGACTCCTCGAATGAGAAAAAAAGGCAGATGCCGGGGGTCGCTTGCCCGTCCCCCGGCATCTTTCGTCAATGCTTCATATCCTTCATGTCATGGCCTTCATGGCCCTGTTCGCCGGATATGGCGTCCTTGTCCTTGCAACAGGCCATTTTGCCCTGTTCGTCCTTCTTGCAGCAACAGCATTCCTTTTTGGGCGCTGGTGCCGGTTCGGCGGCGAAGGCGGCGGTGGACATGGTTAGCGCGAGCGCGCCGAGTAGATATTTGGTTTTCATGATTTAACTCCAATATTAATGTTGAAATGTTGAAATGTTGAAGCGGAACCAAGGCGCGGGGGCGGTGTCGGTGGTTTGCGCATTGTGCCTGCCATTTGGCGCTGTGACGGCACTAGGACCGCCGGTGCTTTCCAGAACCACGCGCCGAGCGATGACGGTTGCTCGGAAACCGCGAAGGCGCAGGCATGGCAGATTTGTGCTGCCTTACCCTTGTCATGATCGCTCTCGGGTGCGCCCTGATCAGCCATGCTCTCGCAATTTGCGGCCATTATGACGTGCGGTGCTTCGGGTGGGGCTGCGCAGATTGGCGCGGCGCGGAACACCAGCGCCAAGGCCAGAATCATGAGGCTCAGTCCCTTCATGCTGCCCGCCGCTTGCGGCGTATCGGCCAGCGCATGACTAGCAAGATCGTTCCCACCAGCCCCATGACAAGACCTCCAATGGCAAAGGTGAGGAGCCACCATGTATTGAAATTCTCATGGTTCTTCCAGTCCATGATGTGAAGGCTCCAGAAGAAATCGTAGAGCCGCCATGTGCCGGTGCGAACCGCCGAGATTTTGCCCGTGTCGGCGGCTATGAAGACGCTGGTATTGTCGGGATCGGCGAAGGCGACCCGCCATGCCGGAAGCGTGCCGCGATATTCCGGGCTTTCGGCAAGGACGCTAATGACCTTGGCGTCAGGTTTAGCCTGGGCCTTCCACGCATCGCTGGCGATGGCGTGGGCGAGCGTCGCATCGACCGGCGGCAGCGGATTGCCAGAAACCGCATCGAACAGCTTGATGCCGTCCGCCGTCGCCACCTGCGCGACCGGGCGACCGGCAAGCATGACAAACGAGATGCTTTCGACCGGAGCCTTGGCCGATGCGAGCAACTGGGTCGGCGACACGAGATCGGGCGTAGCAGGAACGGCGACAACGCGCTCGCGGTCAACGAGATGCTCGCCGCGCACCTTTTCGATGGGTAGGAAACTCATCAGCACGCCGCTGGAAAACCAGATCAGGAGCTGCGCGCCGATAATGAGTGCCAGCCATTTATGGACACGGCTTGCAGCAAGGTGAAGGCGCGTCCGTTTTCCCATCAGAACCAGATTCTGACGCCTGCAACGACGCTGAGCGTATCCGGGTCATCGCCCGCAAGCCTTGCAAAACGGGCCGTATCGCCGGTTTTCCTGCGCCATTCGACACCGACGTAAGGCGCGAATTCTTGGCGAATCTCATAGCGTAGCCGCAGGCCCGCCTCGAAATCGGTCAGCCCCGAACCGACACCGATTGCCGGAATGTCCTGGAACGACAAATTTGCTTCGATGCGGGGCTGGAGGATCAGTTCCTGCGTCAGCCGGAGGTCATAGGAGCCTTCCGCGCGCGCGCGGACCTCGCCTTTGTTGGACAGAAAGGCTGCGGCATTGATTTTGAACCAGTAGGGCGCAAGCCCTTCGACACCTGCCACGGCGTAGGTGCGCGACGGGTCTGGCCGGATGTCGTGGCGAATACCTGCCTGCAAGTTCCAATAGGGCGCGATGGCGCGCGAATAGAGCGCCTGCAATTCGAGATCGTCGATGGTTTTGCCGAAAACCCCTTCGCCTTCAAACTTCACGCCGAACCGGTTGATATTGCCGCCGGTGAAGACTTCGCCCTCGAACCGGTAGCTTTCGTGGCCCTTGTGAAAGCCGACTTCGGCAAGATCGAGTATGACCAGCGAATAGCCCATGCCGCCGACCTCATAGGCCAGTTCCTTGCGGGACTGCGACATTACGTCCGCGCCATATATGGAATCGGCTACGTGATCGCCCGGCGGGGCCGGGGCGGGTGCGCTGCCGACTTCGCCGTCCTGCTCGGCATTCGGCATTGACCCCATATCGTGGCCCGCATGGGGATCGGCAGCGGGCGCGGGTGCATCTGTCTTGGGCGTGCAATGGCCCATTTTCGCGTGCTCAGGCGGGCAAGCGGGATCGACAGCCTGCGCGGGCGCGGTCGGGTTTTCTTCCATCCCACTCATATCGTGACCGGCATGAGGGTCGGCCTCGGCAGGCGGGGTTTTTGGCTTTTCCGGCTCGGCAGCCATGTCATGCTGCCCTTGATGCGCCTGCGCAAAGGCGGAACCCGGCAAAGCAAGACCGGCAGCAATGGCAAGAGCGAGCTTCATTCGCCGCTCTCCTCATGCCGCACGGTAACCACCCTGAACATGCCCGCGTGCATGTGCATCAGCATGTGGCAGTGAAAGGCCCAGTCGCCCATTGCGTCAGCCGTGAAATCGAAGGTCACTTTTGCGCCGGGCAGCACATTGATGACATTTTTGCGCGGATATTGGCCCTTTTGGCCGTTCACCACTTCGAAGAAATGGCCATGCAGATGAATTGGATGCGGCATCATCGTGTGGTTGATGAGGTTCACCCGCACCCGCTCATTGTGGCGGAAGGGCAGCGGTTCGGTCTTCTCCGAATATTTCACGCCGTCCATCGACCACATATAGCGTTCCATATTGGCGGTCAGATGGACGTCGATTTCGCGCGACGGCTTGCGCTGGTCAGGATTGGGTTCGAGCGCGCGGAGCTGGCTGAGCGTCAGCACGCGGTGCGGCACCTTTTCCAGGCCGGTTGGGCGCTCGGCATTGCGGTCCAGCGGAGTGGGCGCGAGGCTGGCGACACCCGGCCCCATCTTGACCTGCGGCGCGACCGAAGGATCGCGCATGTTCATGTCGCCATGATCCATCGCCGCCATATCATGCCCCATCGCGCTATGGTCCATTCCGGCCATGTCGCCCCCGCCATGATCCATGCCCATGTCCTTCATGGTGAGCAGCGGGCGTTCGCGTAGTGGCGGGATGGGAGCCGTCATCCCCATTTGCGGCGCAAGTGTCGCGCGGCATTGGCCCGAACGGTCGATGCTTTCTGCGATAAAGGCGTAGGGGATCGCTTCCTTGGGTTCGATAATCACGTCCCATGTCTCGGCGACGGCAATCTGGAACTCATCAGTCTCGACGGGTGTCAGTGGCAATCCGTCCGAGGCCACCACCCACATCGGCAGGCCGGGAATGCGAATGTTGAAATTGCTCATCGCTGCCGCATTGATGATCCGCAGCCGCACCCGCTCACCGGGTTGGAAAATACCTGTCCAGTTGCCCATGCTGTCATGGCCGTTGATCAGGTAATGGTAGTAAGCGCCGGTCACATCGGCGATATCAGTCGGGTCCATCAGCATCTGGCCCCACATCACTCGCTCGGACAGCGGCTGATCCTTGCCCTTCAGCAAACCCCCAAATGTCTGCTTCCGCTTGTTGAAATAGCCTGCCTTCTGCTTCTGTTTCTTGAAGTTGGTGTGGGCGTGCTGGAAACTCCAATCGGAAATCACCAGCACATGCTCGCGGTCATATTTGATCGGGTCTGCGCCCGCCGGATCGACGATCAATGCGCCATACATGCCCATTGCTTCCTGCATATGGCTGTGGCTGTGATACCAATAGGTGCCGTGCTGCCGCATCGGAAATTCGTAAGTGAAGCTCTCGCCGGGACCGATGCCGGGGAAGCTCACCCCCGGCACGCCGTCCATCTGGAAAGGCAACAGCATTCCGTGCCAGTGTACCGACGTGTCTTCGGATAATGTGTTGCGCACGACCAGCTTGATATTCTGCCCCTCGCGAAGCCGGATCAGCGGCGCGGGCAGCGTGCCATTGACGGTATAGGCATGGCCTGTTTTCTTGCCGAGGCGGAAGGCCGACTGGCCGACGCTTAGCTCAATTTCAGGGCCGTTGAGCGTCCCCGGCTGTCCGGCAACAGCGTGCAGCCCATGTGACCCGCTCTTCGCCCAAGCCGGGAACAGCTCGCCAAGCGCCATTGCGCTCCCGGCCATTGTCGCGCCCTTGAGCAGCGAGCGGCGATTCATGGGATTTTGCATCGGAAGCGATATGTCGGTTGCCATATCCTCTTTACGCACGCCTTGCCGCCACCCCTCAATCTTCTCCCAAGATTTCGCCCAACCGGCCCCGCGCACGATAGAGCCGGGTTTCGACGGCCTTTTCGCTGACCCCCAGAACCTCCGCCGCTTCGGCCTGGCTAAGTCCCTCGACCGTTCGCAGCACCAGCACCTCGCGCAAGCGGTGCGGCAAGCGGGCCATTGCTTGCATGACGTGCGCCAGCTCGGCTCGGTCGAACGCTTCTGCATCGGGCAAGGGCTGTTCGGCAGCCACGGCGAGGCCGTCCTCCATCGGGGCTGCCCGCGTGAAGAAGCTGCGCACCGCACGCCGCCGCGCCCAATCGCGGCATTTGTTGAGCGCAATGCGCGAAATCCATGTCTGAAAGGATCGCCCCGGATCGTAAGATTTGAGTGCCGCGAAAGCGGAAACGAAGCTCTCTTGCGTCAGGTCCAGCGCTTCATCGGCATCACCGATGGTGCTGCGGATCAGGCGATAGACCGGCAATTTATAGCGCGCCAGAAATTCGCGGAAGCTAGCCTCGTTTCCGCCGAGCGCAAGCGCCCTCAGCTCGGCATCGCTGCATTCGGAGAGATCGAGGCTCACTTACTCTGTGAAGGCTGGGCTTCGGCGGTTAGCGCCTTGACCACGGTCGCATCGAACATGCGCGCCTGTTCGGGATTGAGGACGGCGCGCATGGCAAAAAGATGCTCGAGCGTCTCTTTCTGGAGTTCGCCCATGACATGGTGGCTATGATCGACCGCCGCTGTCACTTGCGGGCCATAACCATGCTCGGCCTCAATGGCGCTCGCGAGCCTAGCGTTCGCAGCGCGCATTTCCAGTTCGAGCGCCTTGCGCCGGACGGCGAAGCGCGCCTCAATGGCTTCGATCTTGGCATGTTGCGCAGGATCGAGCTTCAACCGGCTGTGCAGCAGGGCATGGAGCTCGGTTTCGCTAGGGCGCGGCTGATCGGACACTGCCCGGCCGATGAAAACACCCGCCAACGCCGCCGCGAAAGCGACGACCGCAATCAGCGTAATCCGCTTCCAGCCTACCATTCAGCGCGGGTCCAGCAGCGTCGAAGGTGCCAGCACGCTGTTGCTGGCGAACGGGGATAGCGGGGGCGCAGCAACTGCGGGACTGCCCGATATGCTGCCAGCGGCGACGCCGGTGCCAAGCGACAGCAGCGCCGCCAGCGCGAGCAGGCGCGGCCCGGTCGCTTGTTCGCGGCGGCGGGTGGCGAGTGCAGCCAACACCGCATCATCCAGCGCGCCTAATGCGTCAGGCACGGGTGCATCGCGCAAATGGGGCAAAAGATCGTTCATAACCGCAACTCTCGACAAAGTTCTAAATCCTCATACGCATCGGATGATCTCACCCCTCATAACAGGCGAGGCGACATTGCGTGAGGGACGATTGCTGCCCGTGCGTATTTCCTCTGAAAGCTCACCACGGAGATACAAATGCTCAAGTTCCTTATTCCCGCTGTCGCCGCTGCGTCACTCGCAATCTTGCCGACGGCGGTGCTTGCTCATGTCAAGCTGACGGCTTCGACGCCCGCTGCGAATGCGACTGTTGCAAAGCCAAGCCGCATTGAACTCAAACTCAGCGAAAGGTTGATCGCACCGACGGTCAAGACCGAGGTTATCATGACCGGAATGCCCGGCATGAAAGATCACCCGCCCATGAAGATGGCGCATACGTCGCAGATGGGTAAGGATGGCAAGTCGATGACGCTTTTGCTCAAGAAGGCGCTGGTGCCGGGAAGCTATACCGTCAAATGGTCGGCAGCTGGCGCGGACAGCCACCGCATGGGCAGCGAGTTCAGCTTCAAGGTCAAGTAAGCGCTTATGCCCGAATGGGTCGGCATTTGCATCAGGTTCGCACAATTTGCGAGCCAGATGCTGCTTGTCGGCATCGCTGCCTTTCCGCTTTATGCCTTGCGGTCAAACGAACGGGCGGATGCAACAGTAAACCTGGCATTGGGCGCGCTCCTACCTATCCTTGCGGCCATCGCATTATGCGCCACAGTCGGCGGATTCATCGTGATGAGTGCCAACATGATGGGCGTGACGCTGGCTGAGATCGACGGAACGATGCTCCTGTCGATGGTGAGCGAGACCGACGCAGGCCGTGCCGCACTTGGGCGGCTGGCGGCATTGGTTACGGCCCTGTTGGTGCTTGCCTGGCGCACCGACCGGACAGGTTTTCGGCTGTGCGCCGTCGCGGTACTTGGCGCAGTGTCGCTTTCAACGCTTGTCTGGTCGGGCCATGCCGCTGCGACGGAGGGCGTGGCCGGAACGGTGCATCGCGTTTCGGATACCGTCCATATGCTGTCTGCCGCGATCTGGCTGGGAGCAAGCCTGTGCTTCCTGTGGCTGTTGCGGTCATCGGACGGTGCAGCATCGTCCGGCAGACCGGCAATTGCGGCGCGCGCACTTGCGCAGTTCGGGCGTATTGGAACCGCTTGCGTTGCGCTGATTATCGCCACCGGAATCGTCAACGGTCAGATGATCGTCGGCTGGAATGGGATCGGCGACAGCCTTGCGGGGCCATATGGCCAGCTTCTGTTTGCCAAGCTGGCTGCGTTCGTCGCGATGCTCGCACTGGCGGCGCTCAACCGGTGGCGCTTGACCCCGGCACTCGCAAACGCCCGGCAAACCGGCGAACCCCGCGCCGAACTTATGGCGATGCGTCGTAGCGTCGTTGTCGAAGCGGCAACGGCGGCGGCCATAATCGCGCTCGTCGCATGGTTGGGAACTTTGGACCCGCTTGCTTAGAACCGCGCTTACGTCTTAGCTCACTTCATCCGCGTCAGCTTCAAACGCCCGCTTGCCCTTGCGCTTCCACAGCATCAGCGCCTGGTCGCGTTCATCGCCCCGCAGCTTGGTGGCGACGGTGAGGAACGCGCCGTAGAGCGTGGCGCGATCATCGTTGGTGAGTTCGACCAGATCGGCCTTCACGACAAGGCCGCCCAGTTCGATCAACTGCCGCGTCCGCTCGCGCCGTTTGACCTGCCATTCGCGCATGTCGGTGCGGGCCTTTCGCGCTTCAAGCCGATGCCGCGCCGCTGTCAGTCGCCTGAGCGCCTTCGGACAAGCGTTCAGTTCGCGTTCCACGCTTGCGCGCTGTGCCTTGAAAGAAAGCCGCGCCGCGTTTGCGCCAGCTCTCCTTTCGTGCGCCGTCGTTGGTTTCCTTGATTTCAAGCAACGCGCCCGCGAGCGTTTCCGCGTCCCGCGCATCCGCGCCGGTGGCGATGACCAGCTCGCCAAGCTGTTGGACGCGGCGCTCTTTCAGTTGCTTCGCTTTGTCGGCGAGCACCTTCAGTTCCGAATCGATGTCTATGGGTTTGCGCATCTATTGTCTCCATCGAGTGGTGATGCGCCGAATATAAAGCTGTGCTTTGCGCTTTGCAGTAATGGCGTTGGGACAGTCTGAAACCACCTAGTCCCGAACAGGATTTTATCATGGGAGGGCGCGCTTATACGTCGTGCCGACGTGCGCTTGGTGGCGTAGATGGATTGCCGTCATGGCGATCTTCCACCTCTCGGTCAAAGTCATCAGCCGCGCGAGCGGGCGCAGTGCGGTGGCGGCGGCAGCCTATCGCGGAGCCGAACGGCTGCACGATGAGCGTCTCGACCGCGACCATGACTTCACCAACAAGGATGGCGTCGTCCATTCCGAAGTTATGCTGCCCGAGGGCGCGCCGCCCGAGTTCGCTGATCGCGAAAAGCTCTGGAACGCGGTCGAGGCTGCGGAGAAGCGCAAAGACGCGCAGCTTGCGCGCGAGGTCGAGTTCGCGATTCCGCGCGAGTTGAACAAGCAGCAGGGGATCGAACTGGCGCGCGATTTTGCCCAAGCCGAGTTCGTTGAAAAGGGCATGATCGCCGATCTCAATGTCCATTGGGATATAGGCGCGGACGGTGAGCCGAAGCCCCATGCGCATGTCATGCTGACCATGCGCGAAGTGAAGGGCGATGGCTTCGGCGCGAAAGTGCGCGACTGGAACAAGGCCGAACTGGTCGAGCAGTGGCGCGAGCGCTGGGCAAGCCACGTCAACGAACGGCTTGCCGAACTCGATATCGACGCGCGGATCGATCACCGCAGTCTGGAAGCGCAAGGTATTGCGCTGGAGCCGCAGGACAAGATCGGTCCCGCCGCCTCACGCATCGGCATTCGCGGCCTTGAAGCCGAACGGATCGAAGAACACCGCGCCATAGCGCAGCGCAACGGCGAGCGGATCATCGCCAATCCGAATGTCGCGCTCGACGCAATCACGCACCAGCAAGCTACCTTCACGAGCCGCGACCTTGCCATGTTCGTGCATCGGCACAGCGACGGGAAAGAGCAATTCGATCTGGCGATTAGTGCAGTGCGCGGATCGCCAGATTTGATTGCTCTGGGTCAGGACGGACGCGGCAACGACCGCTTCACATCGCGCCAGATGATCGATACCGAGCAGCGCTTGCAGCAGGCGTCGCAGTTGATGGCGGAGCGCGAGCGGCACCGCGTCAATGGACACGACCGCGAGGCTGCTTTGGCGCGCGCCGAGGAACGCAGCTTGGTGCTTTCGGGCGAACAGCGCGCAGCGTTCGAGCATGTCACCGATGCGCGCGGCCTCAGCATCGTCGTTGGCTATGCCGGGACCGGCAAGAGCGCGATGCTTGGCGTTGCGCGCGAGGCTTGGGAGAGCGCTGGCTACACTGTTCGCGGCGCGGCGCTGTCAGGCGTTGCCGCCGAGGGATTGGAGCAAGGTTCGGGCATTGCCTCGCGCACCATCGCAAGCCTTGAACATCAGTGGGGTCATGGCCGCGAGCAACTGACTTCGCGCGATGTGCTGGTAATCGACGAAGCGGGTATGGTCGGCACGCGCCAGATGGAGCGCGTGCTGTCTCGCGCCGCCGATGCCGGAGCAAAAGTCGTTCTGGTTGGCGACCCGCAACAGTTACAGGCCATCGAAGCAGGCGCGGCTTTCCGAGCGATCCACGAACGGCATGGTGGCGTCGAAATCAGCGAGGTCCGCCGCCAGCATGACGGCTGGCAGCAGGACGCCACTCGGCGCCTTGCCACCGGGCGCACGGGGCTTGCGATTCAGGCTTACGGTGAACGCGGCATGGTCCATTCAGCCGAAACGCGCGAGGCTGCGCGTAGTGAGCTGATCGACCGTTGGGATCGTGACCGGCAGGCGCGCCCGGACGACACCCGCATCATCCTCACCCACACCAATGACGAGGTGCGCGACTTGAATGAAGCGGCGCGCGGGCGGATGCGCGAGGCCGGTGCGCTTGGCGATGACGCGACCGTCAAAGCCGAGCGTGGCGAGCGGCGGTTCGCCAGTGGCGACCGCATCATGTTCCTGCGCAATGAGCGCAGCTTGGGCGTGAAAAACGGGACGTTGGGAACCATCGAGCAGGCGTCGCCGCAGCGGATGGCAGTGCGCACCGACGATGGCCGCAGCGTCGCCTTCGATACAAAGGACTATTCCCATATCGACCACGGCTACGCCGCCACGATCCACAAGGCGCAGGGTATGACGGTGGACCGCGCACACGTCCTCGCCACGCCCGGCATGGACAGCCATTCCGCCTATGTCGCTTTGTCGCGTCACCGCGACAGCGTGGACCTCCACTATGGCCGCGATGACTTCGCGGACCAGTCGAAACTTGTCCGCACATTGAGCCGCGAACGCGGCAAGGACATGGCGAGCGATTACGAACCGGCGAGAGACTTTGCCGAGCGGCGCGGGATCACCTTCCGCGAGCGCGTCGCCGAGATCGTCCGAAGGATCGTGCCGGAGAAGGCACGGAGCATTTTTGCCAACTTCCGCCCAGCACCCGAAGCGCAGCGCGACATTGCGACCGAACAGAAGCCAAAGGCTGACCCGCTCAACATGCAGCGCAACGTCGAACGCTACGCCCGTGCCATTGAGGACATCGGGCGAACGCAGGCCAAAGGCTTAAACGCCATGCCGCACCAGATTGCCGCGCGCGATAAAGCCCATACCGCCCTCAATAACTTGAAGGCCAACGCAGGTCGAGACTTAGCATCTGCCTTCCGGCAGGAACCGGAACTTGTCGGCCAAGCCGCCAGCGGACGCACCGCCAATGCCATCCGCGCCATGCAGCTCGAAGCCGAAATCCGCACCAACCCGCAAATGCGCGCCGACCGCTTTGTGAGCGACTGGCAGCGACTCAACCACCAGCGCGAGCTGTCTTTCCGCACCGGAGACTATCGTCGCGCCGACGCCACCACGGCTAGCATGGGGGCAATGGCAAAAGGGCTGGAGCGCGACCCGCAAGTCGATTCGCTTCTGCGAAACCGCAAGGTCGAGCTTGGCATCCACGCCAGCGCAACGGGCGGCATCGCCCGCCAGCTCAACGATTACCTCGGCCTCGGTCGCGCCCGCGACTTGGGCATCAGTATGTAAAGGAGAAGAACGATGGAACCAGACGTGATTGCCGCGAAGCCGCCGGAGATCGAAAGCAACGATCCTGCCAGCAAGGAATTCCGAAAGCTCAAACGCGAAGTCGGCTTGTTGCGGATTGCGGTCGAGAAGCTCGCCGATGAACCGGCGAGCATCGTCATTCCCGACTATACCGAGACTTTGGAAGGCATTTCCGAGCAGATGCAGGCTACCGCCGATCAGCTCGCCAAATGGGCTGAGAAGCCCGCTTTGCGGCTGACGCCCCAAGCCTTGAGCGATGCCATCGTCAAGGCTGGCACCGACGCACGAGCGGACGACCATTCGGCGCTCGCAAAAGCGACCAGCACCATGCGGGAAACGGAGCGCCGAATCGCCGACGTGGTTGTATCGGCCCGAACCGCCGAAGAGCAGCGCACTTGGCTATGGCGGGCCGGGTTGATCGGTGCAGTCGTTGGCTCTTTCGTCGCCATCGCCCTGCCGGTCTTCGCCATAACCGCTGCGCCAGAAAGCTGGCATTGGCCTGAAAAGCGCGCGACGAGCATTTTGGGCGGCGATATGTGGTTTGCGGGCGAGCGCTTGCAGGCCCGCGCCGACCAAGATCGCTGGCTGTTACGATCAGACTTCGAGCGCATGACCGAAAGCAGCCGCGAGCGTATTGCCAATTGCCTGAACGCGGCGGCCAAGGCTCAGCGGCCCACGAAATGCGAAGTAACCTTGAAGCCGCCGACTCCGGAGGCCCGGTAGCGGGTGTTTACAGGGCCGGTGCAGCGCGAGTTGGCGGCCACCGTCGTTCGTTTCCGTGCAACCCGTTTTCATTCACCCTTTCCTGACCGCGCGCGGTCGAGCGTCAATGTCCGGCCCGCGCCGGTGCGCCAGCGCACCCGTGTAGGACATGACGCCCGACCTTGATCGCGCGGCTTTGCGGAGGGTGGCAACGAGCCACACGGACACGAAAGGATTTCATCATGGCACGCACAACTTCAACCGCAGCAACAGCCGAACCCAAGACCCCGGCCTTCCAAGCCTGGCATGTCACCAACAAGGGCGACGACAGTTTCTGGACCAAGGTTGGAGCCGCATGGCCCCACCGCGACGGCAAGGGGCTGTCGCTCATCCTCTCGGTCATCCCGATCAGCGGCCAGATCGTCCTGCGCGAACCGCAGCCCCGGCAGTGAAGGCCAATCGGGGCGCGTCAAACGCGCCCCGAATCCTGTTGCTTCACTGCGCTGGGGCGTTCATCGACAGTCCGAGGCGATGTCATCGCGCCCCGAATTGCTCCACCAAATCCCGATCAAAATGTGGGAACGATTGTGGGATAAAATTTCAAAAAATCGCATTTTATTGTGTAAAAACAACAAGATAAAACGCTTGACTGGTGACCCCTACGGGAATCGAACCCGTGTTTCAGCCGTGAAAGGGCCGCGTCCTAACCGCTAGACGAAGGGGCCATCGAAGATGGAAGCGCGCCTTTACGGATTCGCTTTGCACTCGTCAAGAACCGAGTTGGCCCGATTTCAAAGATTTCCGCCGCCCGCCAAAATCAGGCAATGGCGATATCGTCGATGTGCAATTCGGCCTTGGGCGTCGAACCCCAATCGTCAAGGCGGGCGCGCCCTGCAAGCCAGTATTTCTGCCCGCGTTCGCCATGGAGCAGTTGTTGGCCCAACGCACTTTCACCCTGGCGGAAAGCCATCGCCTTGAACGATGCGCCGTCATCCCCTGAAACGATGGCGCGCACATGGTCCTTGCCGACGATGTCGCATTTCACGATGCGTACCGGACCGGTTACCACGCGTGGTCCTGGCCAGCCGGTGCCATAGGGTCCCGCCGCTTCCAGTGTTTCAACCAGCATAGGGCTCAGCCCGCGCGGATTGACCATCGCGTCGACCGACAGGGTCTTTTCGGAGCTGGCGCGCGATACATCCCCCGCAAGTCGTTCGTCGAGCCAATCGGAGAGCGCATCAATCTTGGTGGCTTCTACGGTCAGCCCCGCCGCCATGGCGTGGCCACCACCGGCGACCAACAGCCCGGCCTCCCGCGCTGAAATGATAGCCGCCCCAAGATCGACACCGTTAATTGAGCGCCCAGATCCTTTTCCGGTGCCGTCGGTATCCACCGCGACGACAATGGCCGGTTTGCCGAACTTCTCCTTTATGCGCCCGGCAACGATACCGATGACTCCCGGATGCCAGCCTTCGCCCGATACCAATGCGACGGCGCGGTTGTGCTGCGTTGCCATCGCGGCTTCGGCGGCCTCCTGCACTTGGGCTTCAATCGCCCGACGTTCTTCGTTCAGCCGGTCGAGCTCCTGCGCGATGAGGCGCGCCTCATCGGGATCGGTCGTAGTCAGCAGGCGCACACCAAGATCGGATTTGCCCACACGCCCGCCCGCATTGATGCGGGGCCCCAGCGCGAAGCCAAGGTCCGAGCAGGTCGGTGCGCGATTGAGCCGTGCAGCGGCTGCAAGCGCGTTGAGCCCGATATTGCGGCGTGCGGCCATGACTTTCAGGCCCTGTGCCACAAAGGCGCGGTTCAGGCCTTTCAACTGGGCGACATCGGCGACCGTTCCCAGTGCGACAATATCGAGCAATGCCATCAGTTGTGGCTCATCACGGTCGGCAAAATAGCCACGGCCGCGAAGCACGCGCACTATGGCGGCAGCTAGCAGGAAGGCCACACCGACCGCCGCCAGATGGCCGTGTGCGGCGGCGTCGTCTGCCTCGTCGAGGCGATTGGGGTTCACCAGCGCGAAAGCGGTTGGCAGCTGGGCGGCGCATTTGTGGTGATCGACAACGATCACTTCCATGCCCGCCTCGCGTGCCTGCGAAAGTGCTTCATAGGCCATCGCGCCGCAATCGACAGTGACGACAAGTTTGTTGCCAGCGTCTCCCAGCCGAACAAGCGCCTCGCCTGATGGGCCGTAACCCTCGAGCAGCCGGTCGGGGATATAATAGCCTGCCTCCAGGCCCAATTCGCGAAACAGGCGGATCAGCAAGGCTGCGCTGGTCGCACCGTCGACATCATAATCACCATAGACAGTCAGCTGCTCGCCGCGCTGAACCGCGTCCGCCAGCCGTTCCGCCGCCACATCCATATCGCGGAAGATTGACGGGTCTGGCATGAAGCCGCGCAGCGTCGGGTTGCGGTGCCGTTCCAGATCGTCGCGCGCCACACCACGTGCCAGCAGCAATTGGGTGACGAGATCGTCAGGTGTGAAATCGGGGTCGCCCGCATCCGCCCGGTTACCCCTCCATTGCCAGGTCTGGCCGAGGATCGAACGCTGGACGAAACTGAGACTGTTCATGCCCGGCTGTTAGCCGTTTGAACCTGTTCCCTGCAAGCGCTTCAAACTTACCGCAGCCCTGAGCTTGTCGAAGGGCGTCTCAACGGGTAGTGCTTTTCTGGAAGGCGTGCTTCGACAGACTCAGCCCTGCGGTTTTAATCGCAACCGATGCTAGCAAAGGACCGACAGCGTCAGGGAACCAGCACCATCTTCAATGCCCCCGCCTCGCGCCGGTCAAACATATCATACGCATCGGCGCCTTGTCTCAACGGCAGGCGGTGGCTGATATAGCGTTCGGGCTTCAGGCGGCCGGATTGGACCAGCGGGAAAAGCGCCGGTAGTTCCTCGGGCACAGAACAGGTGCCGACACGGAAGGTGAGGCCGCCGGCAAAGGCGCGTTCAAGCGGGAAGGGGAAGCGGCGCGATTGCTGCACGCCGATAACCGAGACCGTCCCGCGAACCCGCACGCAACGCAGCGCGAAATCGACGGTCGCGTCGCTGCCGACCACCTCGACGACACAATCGAGCCTGCGTCCCTTGGTGTCTTGCTTGATGCGCTCCATAGCTTCGTCGGGATGGAGCGCGATCGCGCCCACAGCTTCGGCCACCGCCCGCCGTTCCGGTATAGGATCGATGGCATAGACGACATGCGCGCCCATCACGAAGGCCGCCTCGACGGTCATCAATCCGATCGGCCCAAGTCCGATCACGCCCACGCTGCTACCGGGGCGGATATCGGCGTTGCGCGCGCCGAACCAGGCGGTCGCCATCGCATCGGTCATCATCAGTGCCTGGTCTTCGCTGATGCCGTCGGGGATTTTGACCGCGTTCATATCGGCGGCGGGCACCCGGAAGGCTTCGGCCTGCACGCCCTGCAATCGCGCCGAAAGACCGTAACAGCCGCTGGCGTTGTTCTCGCAATTATTGACCACGCCCGACAGGCAGGAACGGCAGGCACCGCAGCCGACGGCGGCCGGCATCATCACCTTGTCGCCAACTTTGACCCGCGTGACAGCGCAGCCGACCTCGACCACTTCGCCCACGGCTTCATGGCCGACGCAAAAGCCGGTATCTTCGGAAAAGCCATGGCCGTGATAGATATGAAGGTCGCTGCCGCAGATCGAGCAGGCGGTCATCTGGACGATGGCATCGCGATCGGATTCGAGCTTTGGATCCTCCATGCTGTCATGCCGGATGTCGCGTTCGCCGAAATAGCGCAGGGCCTTCATGCCAGTCCTTCCAAACGATAGAAACGGGCTGCTGTGCCCGCAAACAAGTCCGCTTTTTCCTCCGAAGAAGCGCCCGCCGTGATGCGTTTGAAGGCGTTCCACAGCGTCGGATAGTCGGCCCCCCAGCGGTCGACGGGGAAGTTGCTTTCGAACATGCAACGGTTGGCGCCGAACAGTTCGATGCAGCTTTCGATATAAGGTTCCCACGCCTCTGCCAGCGCTTCGGATGATGGCCGCACATCCGGCCCCATGCCCTCAAAACCGGGGAAGGGCATGCCGAGTCCACCAAGCTTCACATGGACGTTAGGCAGTTCGGCCAAGCTGGCCATGCTGGCTTTCCAGCCTGCAAAACGATCATCGCGCTTGCCGGCATAGCGACCGAGCCCGACCGGCGTGCCAACATGGTCGATTACCATCGGCACATCGGGGAAGGCGCGGGCAAGGCCGACGACTTCGGGCAATTGCGGTTCGACCACCCAGATATCGAGCGAAAGCTGGCGCTTGGCAAAATGCTTCAGCGCCGCATGCACTTGCGGCGATGCACAGAGGTTCGGGGCCGCATGGGCCAATGGCCCCAGCACCGCGGTATCATCGTCATGGGCCATCATGTGGCGAATGCCGCGGAAACGCCCGCCACCAGCGGCGATATGCGCATCAAGCACTTCGGCCACCGCATCGCCCAGCCCCAGATCGGCATGGCCAACGATGCCTGCACAGGCGCGCGTCGGTCCATAGACGCCGCTCGCGGCCATGGCAGCAACGCCATTGACGAACTCGGTCTCGCCCACCGGCTGCATCGCTTCGGGTCCAGCGGCACGGTAAAAGGCGCCGCACTGAACATAGACGGTGCCGATTACGTTATGCCCGCTGCCCGTGTCTTCCAGCAATTCGTCGAGCAGGTAGCGCGGCGACTGGCGCAAGATCGCCTCGAACGGGTGCGACATTTCGGCGGGCAGGAACGGCAGGCGCGAGCGCCAGTCCCACAAATGGTGGTGCGGATCGATGATCGGCAGATCCGGTTCGAGTATCGCTTCGTTCATATCCTCCGCTCCCGTCCTTCCCAAAAGGGTTCGCGCAACTTGCGCTTGAATATCTTGCCCGAATCCTCGCGCGGCAGGCCGTCGGCAAAATCGATCCGGCGGGGCACCTTGTATCCGGTGAGCACCTTTTTGAGTTCGGTTTGCAACCCTTCGGCGGTCAGTGACACTCCCGGCATCGGCTGCACCACCGCCATCACGCTCTCGCCAAATTCCTCATCGGGAATGCCGAAAACCGCGCAATCGGCGACGCCCGAAAGCTTGTGCAACTCCGCTTCGATCTCGGCCGGATAGATGTTCGCACCGCCCGAAATGATCATGTCGTTGATGCGGTCGCACAAATAGAGGAAGCCGTCATTGTCGAAATAGCCCATGTCGCCGGGTGTGATCAGGCCATATTTCTCCATCGAAGCGCGCTTTTCAGGCGAATTTTGGTACGTGAAATTGGTGCCGTGGCGCCCTTTGCCTATCACCTCGCCGATAGTGCCCGGCTGCACATCATTCCCGTCCGGATCGACAACGCGCAGCGTAACTCCGGGCTGCACCCGGCCGACCGACCCGGGGTGCGCGAGCCATTCTTCGGATGAAAGGCAGGTGACATTGCCCATCTCGGTCGAGCCATAATATTCCCAGATCACCGGCCCCCACCATTCGATCATCGCACGTTTGACCGGCGGCGGGCAGGGGGCGGCGGCATGGGTTACATATTCGAGGCTCGACAGGTCATATTTGCGCTTCACCTCTTCGGGCAGGCGTAGCAGCCGGTTGAACATGATCGGTACCATGTTGAGGTGCGTGATCCGTTCCTTTTCGATAAGCGCCAGCAGCGCCTCGGCATCGAAACGCGGGCAGATGACGACATTGGCGCCGACGCGGATCGAGAAAGAGGAATGGGCGTTGGGAGCGCTGTGATAGACTGGGCCGATTACCGCGGTTGTGATCGTCGCCGGATCGCGTTTCCCGGCCAGCACTTCGGAATAGCCGTAAGACCAGCCAAGCATGGTGTTGACCGCCTCGGCCTGTTCCGGCGTGAAGGCCGCGCGACGCACACCCTTGGGCCGACCTGTGGTTCCCGATGTATAGATGATCGTGCTTGGCGCCATTTCGCCATCCCCCGAAAATGGGGCTGCCGCATTGACCAGTTCATGCCAGCGCGGCAGCCCTTCAGGCTGAGGGGTCTCTGAAATGCTGTAAGCCTCGCGGATTTCCGGCGGGGTTTCGACGATGATAACTTTGAGGTCGGCCGGGATCGCCTGTTTGATGGGATCATAGAGGTCGGCATGGATGAGGAGCAGTTTCACGCCGCTGTCGGTCAGCAGGTAATTCGCCTCATCCGGCGTGTAATGCCAGTTAACGGGGACCGGATAGATGCCCAGCATTCCCGCGCCGAAAGCCGCCTCAAAATAAGCGATGTCGTTGCGCAGGTAGAGCGCGATGCCGTCGCCGCTTTCCACCCCCAGCCCTTGGATGACGGTCGCGGCTCGCCGCGCGCGTTCGTCAAACTCTGCCGTTGTCAGTGTGCGCTCGCCGCTTTTGATCCTGCCCATCGCTCTCTCCCTCGCGAACCTCAGTAGATGGTGTAGCCCCCGTCGATGACGATGGTGTCGCCGGTGTGGTTGCGCGAACCCCGGCTGGCGAGATAGACCGCGATGGCCGCGAAATCGGAGCCATCGAGCCAGTCGCCGGTCGGTACGCGGCTGATCACCGCTTCGTTGAACTTGTCCCATTCCTGCAGGCCCGATGTCATGCCAGACCGGGTCCAACCCGGCAGCACGCTGTTCACACTTATGCCATAACGGGCGAGCTCGACTGCCATGGCGCGCGCCATCGCAACGACAGCGCCCTTGGTTGCGCCATAATGCTCATTGCGGGCGGCGCCGTGGATGGCTGAAGTCGACGAGATCGCGACGAGCGATCCGCCGCTGTCACCCGCCTTGTGCCGATCGATCATATGCCGTGCCGCCTCACGCAAGGTGAAGAGCACGCCATGGATGTTCACTTCCTCGATCTTGCGGAAATCCTCGACGCTGATGTCGAACAGGCTCTTGCGCGAAATCGAGATGCCGGCATTGGCAATCGCCTGGTCGAGCCGGCCGAATTCAGCGACAATATTATCGACGCCTTTCGCCACTGCAGCCTCGTCCGAAACGTCGATTTGCGCCGCGCGCACTTCTCCGCCATGCGCACGCAGCTTTTCCGCAGCTTCCTCATTGCGTGCGGCATTTGTGCCCCAGATGACGACGGTCGCGCCATGCGCTGCAAGGCCATCGGCCATGCCAAGCCCGATGCCATTATTGCCGCCGGTGACGAGCGCGACTTTTCCGGTCAGGTCAAAAAGCGATGCCATTCCCGCCTCCTCAACGCTCGTTCATCGCAACATATTCCTTGATCTTCTGCTTGCCGAGCTGGCTCATATGCACTTCATCCGGGCCATCGGCGATGCGCACAAAGCGGTTTAGCGTGAAGAAGCGGGCGATCGGCGTATCGTCCGAAACGCCCATGCCGCCATGCGCCTGTATGGCGCGGTCGCACACGGTCTGCGCCATTTGCGGGGCCACAACCTTGATGGCGGCGATCAGGTCTTTCGCGACCTTGTTGCCATAACGGTCCATTGCATCGGCCGCCTTCAGCGTCAGCAGGCGTGACATTTCGATCTCGCAGAAACTTTTCGCCACATCCTGCCGGATCGACGATTGGTCTGCGAGTTTCTTGCCAAAGGCAACGCGGCTGTCGACGCGGCGCGCCATGATTTCGAGCGCGCGTTGCGCCTGCCCGATCGAGCGCATGCAGTGGTGGATGCGGCCCGGCCCGAGTCGGCCCTGCGCAATCTCGAACCCGCGGCCCTCGCCGAGGATCAGGTTTTCCTTTGGCACGCGGACATTTTCGAAGCGCAGTTCGGATTCACCGCCCGGCGAATTATGTGAACCAAATACGGTCTGGTGGCGCACAATGGTGATGCCAGGTGTTTTGGGCTCGACCAGAATCTGCGAATGCTGCGCGTGGCGCGGGGCGTTGAAATCGGTCTTGCCCATCACGATCCAGATGTCGCAGCGCGGGTGCATCGCGTTCGAAATCCACCATTTGCGGCCGTTGATGACATATTGGTCGCCATCGGGCGTGATCGATAGCTCCAGGTTGGTCGCATCCGACGAAGCCACTTGCGGCTCGGTCATCACATAAGCCGAACGGATTTCGCCGTTGAGCAGCGGCTTGAGCCATTTTTCCTGCTGTTCAGGCGAACCATATTTGGCGAGCACTTCCATATTGCCCGTATCGGGTGCCGAGCAGTTGAACACCTGGCTCGACCAGGGCACGCGTCCGAGCAACTCGGCAATCGGCGCATATTCAAGGTTGGTAAGGCCGGGCGAGAATTCGCCATATTCATGAGGCAGGAACAGGTTCCAGAGATTCAACGCTTTCGCCTTGGCTTTCAGCTCCTCCATCTTCGGCCATTCCTTCCACAGATTGGCCGGATCGGTGACGAAACGGTGATAATCTTCCTCATTCGGATAGATATGTTCATCCATGAAAGCCTGGATCTGGGCAAGCAACGCCTTGACCTTGTCGCTATGTTCGAAATTCATCGGAAAAGTCCTTTCAGAGGGAAAGCCCGCCATCGACGATCAGCGTATGACCGGTGACATAAGAGGCGAGCGGGGAGGCTAGGAAAATGGCCGCGCCCGCCATGTCGACAGGCAGGCCCATGCGGCGTTGCGGGATATTGGCGAGCGCGCCAGCAAGCCGTTCTGGGCTTTGCGTGGTCACCTTGGTCAGCTTGGTGTCGACAAGGCCGGGGGCGAGGCCGTTGACGCGGATGCCTTCGGGCCCCCATGCCTGCCCCAGCGTCTTGGTCAGGCTGATCGCGCCTGCCTTGGATGCGGCATAGGCCGGGTTGCCGATATTGGCCTTCAGCCCCGAAATCGAACTAACGATGATGACGCTGCCCTTGCTGTCGAGCAGTTGCGGTTTGAATTTGCGCGAAATGTGCATCAGGCTGTCGAGATTGACCGCCATCACATGATCCCAACCGGGCCGCTCAAATTCGCCGCGTTTATAGACAACGGTGCCTTGGCAAAGCACGAGCACGTCGAGTGTGTCGAAGGGCATCGCCGCTCCCTCAATCGCATCGGGATCGCTGACATCGACGCAGGAATAGCCCAGCCCGCTCAGGTCCGAACCATCGGCCGGATCATAGTCGGCTGCGTTCGCGCGGGTGCCCCAGACATGCACTTTGGCGCCGCGCTCGCGAAAGCCATGCGCGATGCCATTGCCGATCCCGCTCGATCCGCCGACAACCAGCACATGCTTGCCGATGAAATCGGTGTCGTTGGCCATAGAGGATATTCCTTTCAGCTGATGCGCCGCAGCGCGCGTTCAAAGAGGTGGATGGTGTGGGCGTGCAGCCGGTCGCCGGTCTCGCGCGGCGCCTTTCCCGCACAGGCGCGTGCATGCGTGCCTTCAAGAATAATGCCCAGCTTGTAGCAAGCGAGCACCGCGTACCAATCGAAGTCTGCGAGGTCGCGGCCAGTCAGTTCGGCATAATGAGTGACCAGTTCGTCGGGGGTAGCAAAGCCCTCCCACGGCGTAATCGCGACATCGGTTGCATGTGGGTGGTTATTTTCCGGCCATGTCGCAGCGAGCCAACCGAGGTCGAGCAGCGGATCGCCCAAAGTGCACAATTCCCAATCAACCACAGCGGCCAGTTCGCCGCTGTCGTTGCGGAACAGCACATTGGCGAAATGGAAATCGCCATGGATAATGCCCGGCTGGAAGTTGGTGGGGCGATGTGCATCGAGCCACTGTGCGACTTTGGATACGCCAGGTATCGCATCGGGGCCGGTCCAACCCGGCATTTCGGCATAGCTTGCGAGTTGTGAAGCCCACCGCCCGACCTGCCGCTCGATCCAGTTGTCGAGTTTTCCGAAGCCTTCGAGGCCCACCGCGCGATAATCCACTTGGCTGAGTGCTGCGATAGCTTCCACCATCGCCAGCCCCATGCGGTGGCGGACGACCGCGTCCCCAGCATGCAGCGCAGGCAGGCCTTGTGTCGCGTTGAAACCCTCGATCGGCTCCATCAGATAGAAAGATGCCCCGATCACATTCGCTTCGGGGCAGGCCGCAATCAGCTCGGGATGTGGGACGTTACTGCCTTTAAGTGCTGCTAACACACGCGCTTCGCGGCGCATGGTTTCGTTCGAATTGGCGCGCAAAACGGGCGGCGGGCGGCGCAAGACATAGGAGCGGCCAGATCTGCTGAACCGCAGCAATATGTTCTGTGTGCCACCCGCCAATGTGGTGGCCTCGGCAATGGGCCCCTCTCCAAGCCCTTGTCGGTCCATCCACTGTTCGAGTGCCGAAAGATCGACGCCGTCGATCATCTCCAACGAATCCTCTCCAATATTATCCAAATGGATAATGCAGTTGACGTAAAAATGAGTCAAGCCTAGGTTCTGGCTATGGCCAATCCCGCCCCGAAAGTGCGATCTGATGCTGCGGAGCATTTGAAAGCAGTGGCCTTGCGCCTATTTGCCGAGCGCGGGATTGACGGTGTTACCGTGCGCCAGATTGCCGAGGCCGCCGGGCAGAAAAACCACGCCGTTGTCGGCTATTATTTCGGCTCGAAAGAGGCGCTGGTTCGCGAGCTGATCGTCGACGGAGCCCGCGCGATTGATGTTCGCCGAAATGCCTGGCTGGACGATTGCGAGGCGAAAGGCGGACCGCATAATGTCACCGAAGTGATCGAAGGGATGATCGAAACCTCGCTCGATCCTGAAGCAAACCCGGGCGATGAGAGCTTCAACCGCTTTTTCACGCTGCTGGGACTTTCGCATCGTGCCTTTTTCATGGAGGCGCTCGAGGGGCGTTGGAACACGGGATACCAGCGTTGCCTTGATCACCTGCGTCGGCTGATGCCCGAAATGCCAGCAGCGAAAAAGAATGAGCGTTTCGTTTTCCTGGGATCCACTTTGGGCGCCATTCTGGCATCGCGCGAAAGCGAGCTGTCAGACAAATCCCGCCCGCACCGCATGTGGCAATCGGGCGCGACGCTCAAACATGCGGCAAAGGTAATCGCCGCGATGATAGAGGCCCCATTTCGCTAGGGCCAAAGTCGACGGCAACTTTGCATGATATGGCGGAGACGGAGACCGATCAACCTAAATCGTATTTGTCGAATATGTCGATTTTGCGCGATTTTTGCCTGTAGCAACTCAGAAAATCGACTCATTAGACGTATTAGACGTTTACAAGCGAGTGACGATTGCAGGGTTGAAATTACATGGTTGCATGGTTGCCGGATTGGTGTCTAATGGATGTGTCTCGTTGAATATGGAGACACCAAATGACTAATAATACTAAAGAAAAGCGCAAACCTCTCACAACTGATCTTGCCATCAAAAACGCAAAATGTGAATCCGGGAAACGAGTAACGCGCTATTCCTGCGGCGGGCTCGGGCTGTATCTCGACGTGAAGCCCGGTGGCGCACGATCATTTATGTTGTGCGTTATGATCAAGGGCAAGCGCATCGAGCGAGGGCTTGGCTCATACCCACAGGTGACGCTCGCCCAAGCGAAGGAAAAGGCCGTCATTTTCACGCGGCAGCTTCGGGAAGGGCAGGAGGTTGGCGCGCGCAAATTGCAGCAGGCCGTTGACCTGTCAGGTGTGGTGACATTTCGCGAGGCGGCAAGGCGTTATCTTGCAAAGCAGGACGCGGATAAAGCGTTCAAGCCTGCAATGGATGGCGGCCCTAGCGTGCACCGCAAACAATGGGACTACACGCTCGAAAAATTCGTGTTTCCTAAGATCGGTGACATGGACGTTGACGATATTCGTATCTCGCACCTCTCCCCGATCTTCGATCCGATCTGGCGAACGATGTATGGCACGGCGTCAAAGACCCGTCAGCGGGTAGCTTCGGTGATCGATTATGCCGTCGAACAAGGTTGGCGCGATGAGGATCGGTCGAACCCGGCACGGCACAAGTCGGATAGTTACAAGAAGCCGAAAAATTACCAGACCCGCCATCACCCATCGATCCCGCCTGAAGAAATGCCCGCATTCATGCGCGAGCTCCGCGCGCTCGATTATGTGTCGGCATGGGCGGTCGAGTTCACAATACTAACGGGTGTGCGCACGACCGAAACCCGAGCCGCCAAATGGGACGAAATCGACTTCGATGCAAAAATGTGGACGATTCCTGCTGAACGCATGAAGGCTGCGAAAGCGCACCGCGTTCCCCTGTCAGACCGCGCTATCGTCGTGCTGCAAAAGTTGTTGCCGCTTCGCGGGCCTGACAACTGGATATTTCCCGGCAATGGGGGCTGCTTGTCGAATATGGCGCAGCTCACATGCCTAAAAGGATTGAGGCCCGACGCGACGGTTCATGGTTTTCGTGCAACATTCAGAAGTTGGGCAATCGGTGTGGGCGTGGTCGATGAAGTTCGGGCAGCATGCAGCGCGCATGCGCAAAACGATAAGGTGAAAGCTGCATATGAACGCGGCGATTTTTATGAGCAGCGAGTGCCTGTCATGCAGGCATGGGCGGATTTTTTGACTAAGGGCTAACGCAACGCATTTGCCAATATTGCCGCGCTTATTTCGGCTGCGACTAAGATATTTCTGGTATCGTTCGTTGCAGGACAGGCAAGATAACCTGTCCTGCTTTTCATTGTTATCATGGTTATCCGCCCATCTTGAGTTCCAGCATTATCGACGAGGCCGGAAAACCTGAAAGCCGAGCGATCCTCTCGCGAGCGAACGCGAGCACGTCAGCAATCGTGTTCAACTGGTCCTCTACCGGCCTTTCCGCGTCCATCGGCTCAATCAGCGCTTCCTCGTCTTGACCGCTCGAACGATCCAACACTTCACCTTCCAGTTCATCGATGGTGAAATGCGCAATAGCCGGATAGTCGACGGCGAGGCTATGACCGACTTGACTGATCACCTGATCGTCGCCCTTGTCGAGCAGCACCCACATTCCGTAGTTGTCACGAACGGTGTGGCCCTGTGCGATGCGAGCAGCATAGGACGCATCGAAACGCCTACGTACCTCGTCCGCCGGAAACAGGTAGACATCGACGTTCTGCGGGTTTTCGCGGCTATCAACCGCTGACACCAGCACGAGATCTACTTCGTCCAACGTCTTCCAACGCTTACCTTTGTTCAGCGGAGGGAACGCGATCCAGCGATCCTGCGTTGTCCGCACACTTGCGACGTTGATCTTGCCGTCCTTGGTCATCTCGTAGGTATTCGACAGCCCACGGCCCGGCTGACGCTTGAGCGTGTAACCTGCCTGCTCTGCACCCTTGAGCGCGCCCCGCACCATTAGACGCCACGCGGCACCCTGGCCCATATCCTTCAAACGCGTACTCATAACAATTTATCCTTTTTAATTGGTTCAGCGGAACGATTCGCGCCGAACAACGCAAACTTTGCACTAAATCAAACCGTATGGCAATACCGTTTGAGAAAATCGTTTCATGCCTTCAAACGGTATCAAACGTTGCAAATTGTCGAATTGGTAGATTCGCCTAGCGAAAGAGCCAAAAATTATGCAACTTGCCTGTCAACTTAGAACAAACTGCCTTGCCCATTTTCGCTACGACTTTTGCGTTTCTGCCGCCGTTTGAAATCCCATGGCGGTTCTCGATTGTCCATCGCCCAAAGTCCGCGCCTATTGCGTTGCGCGTTTTCTTGTGCCTCAAAATATTCATCTTCGCGATCAAACGTCCACTGCTCGACTACCCATGCCCAACCGTTCACGATCATCTCGAGTTCGATGTTTCGCGTGGCTGCGCGAGCAACCTTCACCGTGCCAGTGTTACATGCGCCATTTCGGTAATAATCGATTCGGCCAACCTCCATCTGTTCGGTCAGGAATCCCATGCACAGCATTCGTTTGAATGGATCGATCGGGACGCCGCCAGTCGACTCTTTGCCTATCGGATCAAGGCGCAGAGTCTTGCCTGCAATTAAGTTTCTCAGAAATGCCTGCGATTCACGTCCGAAGGGTTGTTCGATTTCTGGCGCATCTATGAATGCGAAGCGAAACGGAATGCGCGGAACCCATGCTTCTCGCAAGGGATGCCATACGTTCGCGAGAAATCCATCGCCATCGAACACCTTGACCACATTTGCTTTCAAAACCTCATCCGGTGAGGCTGGGCCGGGATCGTCGGGGACGATGATCATGGCAGCTCAATCATCCCGTTGGTCATTTCCGGCGCAACCAAGCAAAGCGTTCGGGATCCTGTGCAATCAGAAATTCTCGTATCCGCAGTTGTTCGGATTTTGAAGCTCGAGCGAGTAAAGAGCGCAAATCTTGATCGACTGCGCGTCGAGCTGCACCGAGCTTTTCAGCTTTTACATACCAGCTATGCCCCATGACCAAATCGCCAAGTTCGATTTGGACTGCTCCGAGCAACGTGCATGGGCGGAAATCATCTGGCATCAAACGATGCGCCTCCAATCCCACTGACTTTGCTTCCTCGAGACGGCGCAGGTCGCGCAACGCTCCGCCGCGCGTTGTAAGGAGAGCAGAATGCTCTTTAGAGGCAAGCCGATCTTTTGCGAGAGCAGCTTCGGTCAAATCTAATGCAGAGTTGGGTTTTGCGGCCTTTCGCCAATGGCTGCTCGCGTTAATTGCATCCCAAGGATCACCCGACTTGTTCCATGCGCGGGTAAGAGCTTCAGCTTCGATTGCATTCCATGCTCGCTGCAGCTCTTCGGTCCAACAATCCTCGACCTCGGTCTGGAGCCAAACAACATCATCAGCGTGGAGACGATCACCATTTGATACGCGCCGGAGCAACGACATAACGCGTGGATAATGGTCGGCATCGACATATCCGATACCAAAGCGGCTACGAAGCTCTTTCGCTTCCTTTTGCCTGCGAAGTTTGGGGTCGTTCGCTTTTGCCGCAAAGTAGTCCTTTAAGTCGGCCGCACGTTGCGCCGCCTGAGAGGCAAGTGCAGCGGCGTTTGTGGCAGCCTGTTCTATCGCATGCTCAACGCGAGCAGATTGCTCCAATTTAGCTGCTCGCTCATACGCCTCCCAATTGATCGAGCCACAAGCAAGCGCGTGAAGTGCGTAGAGACGGTTAGTCGTAAGCCAAGACAGCGACAATTGACTAACTTCGTTGGCTGACGCGATCTTCAACAAGATACCGCTCAACCGCGCACCCGTTTGTGACGCTCCGGGAAGGTCATCGACGAAATACTGTTTCGCTAATCTATTGTGCTCGTTAGGCGCTGGCATATTCAAATAGGTATTGCAGCACTGCACTTAGTCAATGGTTAAGCGCGCCAGCTTCCCCTTCGGAAAATTGTGGCCCCTGTCTGACGCGGCCGAGCAAACGAGACAGGGGCCTATTTGCAGAGAGCAACCATCGACCCGCCGCAAATGTGATGCCGCTTCGGAGACCGACACCAAAATTCTTTTTGCTAGCCCGCTCCGAACGAGGCTAAGCCTATCGATCCAAGCCACGTTCTGCGAGCAGAGCGGCAACGGCTTGCTCTATCGAGGTAAGCTCGGCGCGCATTTTGTCACCCGCTTCCGCAAGCACTTCGACCGATGCACTTTTGAGCAATTCCTCCTCCGGCCATGCAATGCCAGACCGGCGCATGTGAATCCGTGCCCACAGTCGCTGTTCGTCGGTCGCATCCGGCGCGGTCAATTGGCGGTACAAGTCACTCGCGCGCTGCGCGCGTTCGATCTCGTGTCGGGTCGCGCCTATCCCTGACCTGCCATTCCGCGTCAGCACAATTCCGTCGGGTGTAGCGCCCTGTGTGATCACCAGCGACGAAATGTCGCCCTGAACCAATCCTGCAATGCTGCTCATGCCGCACCCCCAAAGAAGGATCGCGCGACAGCGGAATTGACGCGGCCCGCGTGCGAGTTCGCCAATTCATCTGCTGTGCGTTGTGCGCGGCGGCTGGAATCGATGCAGCGGGCACGTTCGTGCAATGTGGGCTGCGGTAGCCATCTTCAAAAAACCAAGGAAGCACTCCTCGGTTGTGATCGCAATTTGCGCCTTGCAAACGACAAAGCGCAGGATGTCACAATCAAAAAGCTGACGCGCGGAAACCCTACAATGGCTGCTAAATTTTCGGATTTGTCTTCTAATCGGCCCGATAAATAGCAATACGGCACTCGTCGTCACCCACCCTGGGCGATTTGCCTCAAATCTTCGCCCCGAGCGCCGCGTGTCGCCGATACGCTCCGATCACGTGCAAACGTGTGGGCGAACGATCAAGCGATTGTGCGGCGATTTTCGAGCGTCATTACAAAAGGTCAGATTTTATCAACGCGGGCGGTAGTCATCGTGATAATCGCTCGCGCTGTTCACGCAGCTGCTCTTCGGCGTCCACTGGATCGTTCATCCCGCATTTCCTGCGTGCTTCAAGTGTTTCCGAAATGTCGGCGTTGTCGAACCTCTCGCCTAGTTCACGTTTTATGCAATCTGCGTTCCTGTCGATCTCGGTGGAAACTTCATCAACCTGCTTTTCCCATGCGGCTTGAGCAGCGACCGCGGCAGCTTCTTGATCGGTGCAGTCGGCATCAGGCGCTTCCTTGCACAAAGCTAGCGCAGCAAAGGCGTCTTCCGCCTCAGTGAACGCGTTGCTCTGGGATGCTTCGACTTCGACCGCGCCTGATGTGGTCACGGCCATTTCAGGCGGAGTTTGCGGCGCATTGACCGCTGCGATCATCATTACAACAAAACCGCCAAATATCCATGCGCCGGCCCATTTGCGATTTTTCATCCTTAGATTCACAAACGGTTTGAAAAGGCCGATGATGCCAAGAATGAAGGCCGTCAGACCTACGAGAAAAAGTGAAATGAATAAGGCTTCCAACGTAACCCCCTCCGGGGCCACTGGCGTCGCCCCGTTTTGAATTGGGGGCGACGGCGATTAGCCGGATGTTGGAATCCTCGTGCGTAGCCCGAGGCACCGCCGCCTTTGGGCAAGCCTTGGACATACGCGACGGTCACCCGGCCGAAAATTTCGACCGAGCTACGCAACAATGGGTATTCCACGCCCCACCTCCGCGCTGTCAGCCGATCCCCGCCTCCAGCGCTGCCACGCGCAGGGCTTGTTCGCCGCCTTCCTGTTCTGGCAGCTCCATCCCCAGGCCAGCGAGGGCCAGCGCCAGCAGTTTACGGGCTGGGTTCTGCGCACGCACCAGTATGCACTGCGCTCAATCAACACCGCTGACTTGCTCAAGATTTTCGAAAAAATCGCGGAATCGCGAAAGCGGCAGATTTTCATCTCGATGTGGTTCGATCCCAGCACCAAGGCGAACTACGAGGCGATCGAAGCAGCGGTTGCCGATCTAAACTCCGCGCACCAGCTAGACATCAAACTCCGCCCTATCCGCGTCGACCAGTTCGACACCGGCTTTAGCTACGAGATCAATCAGGAAGTGCTTGACCTGATCGAAAGCTCCGGCTTGATGATCGCAGACCTCTCCGGCGGTAACCGCAATGTCCATCACGAAATCGGCTATCTGATGGGCCTCAACAAAGGCCACGGATTGCCGGACGAGAACTTCCTGCTCGTCCACAATGAAGCGCTGGGACCGCCCGCCAAGGACATCGGTTTCAATCTTGTCAGCATCAAGCAATTGCGGGTGACGGACACCAACACCCTGCGCGAGAAGGTCAAGGAACAGATAGCAATCTTCTACGGGCTAGCGGGAGACTAAGGTGAGCGAGAAAACGATTTGGGGTATTCACATGGCTCGCGATCATGGATCGAGCCCGGTCGATAAGGGCTATGTGGCTATTGGCTGGCATCGGATGGGTGACTTTTCGCAAGTCAATCCGACGCGTGAGGCTTTTAAATCTGCATATGTTCAGGCCTATCCGAACGAGAAGCCGGGCAAGGTTCCGGTAGCAGCTGGGGTTCCCTATCGGTTTGCAGTTGAGATGAAGGTCGGCGATGTGGTCATCTATCCTTCCAAGCAGGACAGGATGGTCAACATTGGTCTGATCGATGGCCCTTATGAGTATGTCGCAAACGCGCCCTTCGACTGCCCTAACCGCCGCAAGGTGAAATGGCTTAAGCACATTGCGCGCACATCGTTTTCGCAATCGGCTCTGAATGAAATTGGTTCGGCCATTACCCTGTTTCGCGTCAGTTCAAATGCAGACGAATTTCTCGCGGCATTGGAGGGAGAAGTTTTCGAAGTTGAGGACATCGATGAAGCCAGTGCGGAGCTTGTCTCTGCGCAGGTGGAGGAAACGACCGAAGACTTCATCATCAAGCGGTTGAAGAACAACCAGACACCATTTCAGTTCGAGCATTTTGTCGCACACTTGCTTAAGTGCATGGGCTATCACAGCCGCGTGACCCAAGCCACAGGCGACGGCGGAATCGACATCATCGCACATCGCGACGAACTGGGTTTTGAACCGCCGATTATCAAGGTACAGTGCAAACAAATTCTATCCACAATTGGCAGACCCGATGTGCAGCAGTTGCACGGGGCAATCGAGAACGGCGAACATGGACTGTTCGTAACTCTGGGCACATTCTCCAACGATGCGCGAACTTTTGAACGCACGAAGCCGAATCTTCGCTTGATCGACGGAAGTGACTTAGTCGACCTAATTTACGCACACTACAGCCAATTCGAACCTCGCTATCAAATGCTCCTGCCGCTCAAGCGTACCTACATTCCTGGGCCGACGGTTGGCGACAGCGATTGATCGACATCTAAAATCGGAGCTACAAACGCAGTTTCGGTAGTTGAACTCAGCCTCAAGGGACGCTTCCTTTGAAGCGGCAAGAATCGAGATGCGATTTGAGACTATCGACAAAAACAAGCCTACGCCCACCAACAGTCGCCGATTCCAACTGCCCTTCGTTCATCAGCTTGTAGATAGTGTCTTTGCTAAGGCCCGTTGCGGCGACGGCAGCTTTCACCGAACAAGTTATCGGGGGCAGGCCATATGAAAAATCGAGGTGCACTATCGCCTCCTAAGAGGCGGTGTTTCCAGCGTCCGAAGCCTGCACTCTTCGTCGATAGCCTTATGAGAACCGCGGGTTTTTGGTTCCCGGCCGCATCGCAATGCGTTCCCTAACCGAGGTGACGTTGGCCACGTCGGCTTAATTTCAGCTTGGGCGACAAATGTCAAGAAAATAGTAGTTAATTATCAATGCGTTGATTGACAACTTTGCAAATCGCAACCAGAATCAATGGGTTAGTTGCATGTGGGGTTAATTGCAGGGTTATCAATATTGTATGAAATTATGTCGTTATTTTGCAACATATTATGCAGTTAAATGGCGGAGACGGAGGGATTCGAACCCTCGGTACCGGATTTACCAGTACGACGGTTTAGCAAACCGTTGGTTTCAGCCACTCACCCACGTCTCCTGCGCGATTGGCGTCGGGGGCCTATAGCGAGCAAGCACCCGGGCTGCAATGCCTATTACAACGTGAAATTTGACTCGCTTGGGCGCGAAAGCGACTCGACTCATCGCCGGTTCATTGTGCGTGCCCTAAGCGGGCCGTTAGCCTTTCACGTGAATATGGAGGATTGCGACTTATGACTGGCCTGTCCCTGCAAAAATTCGGGAGCCGTCTGGCGCTTGCATTTGCCGCATTGCTGCTGGCTGGCTTGCCCGCCAGTGCACAAATCCAGACTGTCGACCCCAACGACGCCATCGACGCCGATCTGGGAACGCCACCTAAAGTTGAAACGCCAACTGCCACGGACATTCCCACCGATCCGCCAATCGAAGGCGATACGACGGTTGCGCCGGGCATGGAAAGCTCCGCGGCCCCGACCGCAACTCCACCGGCGGGAGATCAATCTACCTATCAGGAAGATGACCTCATCGGTGCAGCAGAGGGCGTGTTCGGCAAAGGTGCGCAGGGCTTGGGCAATCTGATCGAGGATATCCTCAAAAAGCAGGGCAGGCCCAACGGCTATATTGTCGGCCGAGAGGGTGGTGGCGCGCTGGTTGTGGGTCTGCGCTATGGCTCGGGCACGTTGCACCACAAGGTTGAGGGCGAGAAACCGGTTTACTGGACCGGCCCTTCGATTGGTTTCGACGCGGGTGCCAATGCGGGCAGCACCTTTGTGCTGGTCTATAATCTTTACGACACCGAAGATCTGTACCGCCGCTTCCCCTCGGGCGAGGGTGTGGCCTATCTGGTGGGCGGGTTCAACGCGAGCTATCTGCGCCGCGGCGATATTGTGCTCATCCCGATCCGCGTTGGTGCCGGGCTGCGGCTCGGGGCCAATGTCGGCTATATGAAGTTTTCCAAGAAGCAGCGCTGGCTGCCATTTTAAGCCCCCGGGTCGCACCAAACAGGGGCTAAATGGGCGTCCTTCGGGACGCCCTTTTTTTGCCCGTTGTCCGGCGCCGACCCGCTCCCCCACCCGGCCTCCCATAGCATATCCTGTTTGGGAGGCCGGCCCTACCAAATGTCCCCCGGACATTTGCAAACGGGCGGGGAGAGGGCTGGTGCCGGACTAATCTAGCGTGCGCGGACTTCTTCCATACGCTTCAGATAGCGTGCGAGGACATCGATCTCGAGGTTGACCGCGCGACCCTCCGCCAGTTCGGCAAGCGTGGTGACGTCCCAGGTGTGCGGGATGATGTTGAGCGTGAAATGCGCACGACCGTCGCTCGCATCGGTCACGCTGTTGACTGTCAGCGAAACGCCATCAATGGTGATCGAGCCTTTTTCGGCAATATAAGGCGCTAACGCAGCAGGGGCAGCGATGGTCACCTTATGCGAATCGCCAATGGGTTCGACAGACAACACTTCGCCGACGCCGTCGACATGGCCGGTGACGATATGCCCGCCCAGCTCATCGCCCAGCTTGAGCGCGCGCTCGAGGTTCAGGCGGCGGCCTTGCGTCCACATACCGCCTGCGGTCTTGCTGAGGGTTTCCCCAGAAGCATCGACTGCAAACCAGTCCACGCCCTTATCGACCACGGTCAGGCAGCAGCCCGAACAGGCAATTGACGCGCCCATATCGACCCCGCCCATGTCATAGCCGCACTGGATTACGAGCCGCAGGTCGCCGCGTTGTTCGGCGGTAGTGATGGTTCCGATGTCGGTGACTATGCCTGTGAACATGGGATGGCCTCGTAGACTTCAAACCGGTTGTTGCCAAGCATCCGCGTGTCTGTAAATCGCCATTGGCCATGTGCCTCGGCCAGATCGGTGAGGCCTATGTCGCCAAGGCACGGCTTGCCACCGCCTATCAGGATCGGCGCGCGGTAGAGCATCAACCGGTCAACCAGCCCGGCGCGCAGGAAGGCACTGGCTGTTTGTGCGCCACCTTCGACGATCAGGCTGTTGCAATCGAGCGAGGCGATATCTTGCGGCGTACGGAGGGCTTCCCAGCCTGCGGGCGCGTCACCGCTGCATAGCATGATGCGGCGCGGAGTGCGCGCCTCCAGACCGGGCAGGCGGACATCGAGCCGTGGCGTATCTGCGCGCACCGTGCCTGCGCCGACCAGGATGGCATCGCATCGCGCGCGCTCGAGATGCGCGTGCGCGCGCGCGGCATCGCCGGTGATCCAGCGGCTGCTGCCATCCGCCATCGCGATGCAGCCGTCGAGCGAGGTCGCCAGCTTGAGCGTAACATGCGGGCGGCCTTTGATGATGCGGCTAATGAAACCGGCCAGACCGGCGCGTGCATCGGCCGTCATCGCATCGCGTTCGACCATAATGCCCGCAGCTTCGAGCCGGTCAAAACCCTTGCCTGCGGTGCGGGGATCGGGGTCAGTCAGTGCGCCGACGACGCGCGCGGGCTTGGCGGCGATCAGGCTGTCGGTGCAAGCTGGTCCACGCGCGCTTTCATGTGCACAGGGTTCAAGGCTGACATAGATTGTCGCGCCTGCCGCAGCGCTTCCCGCCTGCTTCAGTGCGACCGCTTCTGCATGGGGGCGGCCACCGGCTTGTGTCCAGCCGCGCCCGATGACGACGCCATCCTTGACGATGATACAGCCGACCGAGGGGTTGTTACCCGTTAGCCCCTTGCCGCGTTCGGCAAGCGCGATGGCGGCGGAAAGCCAACGCCGGTCTTCGCCAGAAACTTTGGCTACGACGGCTATTTCGACGCTCCCACTCGGGCAGCGATGTTTGCCTCGGCCTTGGCGCGGCGTTCGGCCTCGTCCTTTTGCGCTTCTGCATCGAGAGTCTCGACATCCATGCCGACGGCGCTGCCCAAGGCCTTATAGGCTTCGCGCTCGCGGGCGCGCATCGCATCCTTTTTCTTCTGATATTCGCGGATCGCTGCAAGGCTTTCTTCGACCGACCGGTCAGCGGGCCAGCTTTCGAAATAGGTGACGGTCGGAGGCGGCGGGGTCGCCTTGTCCTTCGCGTCGAAATAGAACATCGTAATGATCGTCGCGGTTGGCACACAGGCGAGCAGCAAGATCAACAGCCGCCCGCCGCGCTGTTCGCGCATATAGCCGAACAGGTCGGCCATTCCGCCTTTTAGCGATGCATCCTGGAAGAAACTCATGCGGCCTGTGTAGGGATTGCGGAGGCGGAATTCCAGTGGGGATTCCCCGCCGGAACTGGCCAATGGGTGCAGCCAGGGCGATATGAGCTAGAACAAAACCGTAGCCCTTAGCCTGTCGAATGGCGCCTTTCAGCGTTGGCGCCAACCTCTCGACGTGCTTCGACAGGCTCAGCACTACGGTAATGTTTGCTCAGTTTGGCTCTAATTAATCGTAAACCGCACACTCAGCGTTTGCCAATCCTCGACCGCAACATCCCCGCGCGTAGCAGGCGTGAAGCGCCATGCCTTCAAAGCCTGTTTCACCGTCGCCTTGCCGAAATCGGGATGGGTCGCACGTACCACCTGCGCCTCGCGTACGCGCCCATCGCTCCCGATCAGCACGCGGACGGTGGCGCTGCCCTCAATCTCGCGTTGCAGCAAGTTGGACGGATAGTCGGGTTGGAAATCGCGGGCAAAGCGCGGATCACGGTTGGCCGCCTTGAAGATTGCGGGCGGGTCCGGCGGTGGATCCTTGATCAGCGTTTCACCGGTGCCGCTGCCGCCCGCCAGCACCGTGCCTTTGGTTTCATCTTGGCCAGTGCGGATGTCGACCGGGTCTTTGGGAATATCCTTGATCACCGGGTCTGGCACATAGATCGGGTCGAGCGGTTTGGTTTCGGTATCCTGTTGTTTCTCGTCCTGTTTGGGGGGCAGAGGCTCGACGGGGATGCTTCGGCCCTCAAACGGATCGCGGATGACCTTTTCGACAATCACAGGCGACAGCGCGACCGCCAATATGATGCTGCCATTCAGCCCGATGGCGAGCGCCATGCTCGCGGGGTTTGGGCGTTTGTTTTCGCTTGCGTAACTCATTGCAGCTCCTCTCTCCTGTAGCTGTGCAGCTACCGGCCCGGGAGCAAGCGGGACTAAAGCCCGCCCAGGCCGATAGTCGCGAGTTAATGATACAACATAACATGGCAATGTCAAGGGAATGACGTAGCGTCAGGTGTTACATGTCTAGCTGTCGGTCGATAAAGGGAGCGAGTTCGCAGACGCTTGGTATGTGAAACGTTTTCTTCAAAAGGAAGAAGGGAATAAGGAAAAAGGCGCGAAGCGCCATTAATCAACGGCGCTATCGCATTTCGGCGCAATGGAAGTGGAAGGGCTGCCGCCCTTCTTCCTTATTTTCTTGTTCCTTCTGAGGGAATCTTTGTCGCAACGCCGCGACTGTTGAAACAGGCTTAAGCCTTGATCGCGCAGATTACGCCAGATGAACTCACCACGCCCAATATCTCTGGATCCTGAAGAGCCTTGGTGCGCTTGACGAATTCCTCGATGGTGATCTGGCTGGCTTTCTTGCCTTGCAATTTCTTCAGGCCATTCAACTTGTTGAGCTGAAACAGCGACAGCCGGTCCACCATTCGGTCGGCCATGCAGCCTGCTATCGGCTTTGAGAGCCCGGCATCGGTCAATGCGGTGCGGATACGCTTTTCCGGTGTGGCGCAGGCACTTAGTGCCAGCGCAATCACAGGCACGAGCATCAGCCGCTTCATACGCCCTGTTCCTTCGCACGCTCTACGCATTCGACGATGATGCGCTTGGCCTCGTCGACATCGCCCCAGCCGTTGAGCTTGGCCCATTTGCCGGGCTCAAGGTCTTTATAGTGGGTGAAGAAATGCTCGATCTGCTGCAGCACGATCGGCGGCATGTCCTTATAGGTCACGACATCGGCATAATAAGGAAAAGTCTTGTTGACGGGCACGCAGAGCAGTTTTTCATCGCCGCCTGCGTCATCTTCCATCATCAGCACGCCGACCGGACGGCACTTGACCACTGCACCCGCAACAATCGGCGAACGCGCCACGACCAGCGCGTCCAGCGGATCGCCATCCTCACCCAGCGTGTGCGGCACGAAGCCGTAATTGGCCGGATAGCGCATCGGGTTGTCGAATTCATATTTCACAGGTTCGCCGCCGATGGGCACTTCGATCAGCACGTTGAGGCTTTCGGGCGGATTGTCGCCGGCAGGGATGAGGTCGATACGCATGGGAGGTGGCTTTCATGGTTGTTTGGCGCGGCCCCTAGTCGAATATTGCGGCTTACGGAAGGCTGAATGAGGGGGCTAAGCCCCTCCCCTTCAGGGGAGGGGTTGGGGTGGGGTCTGTCAGTATTGCGCAAGGACTGCAAAACCCCACCCCGCTGCGACTAGGCATCAAAGATGCCAAGTCTCGCTGCACCTCCCCTGAAGAGGAGGGGAGAGACCCTATTCCTTACCCCCACAAAACCCGCTAGGGACGCGCGCGATATGGCAAAGATTCAGACCCCCCAGCCCGTGCGCGGCACACAGGATATGTATGGCGAAACCGAGGAACGGTTTGCCCATGTCGTTTCGACTTTTGAGCGCGTGCGGCGGCTTTATGGTTTCAAGGGGCTGCAACTGCCGGTTATCGAGCCGACCGCGGTTTTTGCCCGTTCGCTAGGCGAGGCGACCGATGTCGTATCCAAGGAAATGTACACCTTCGAGGATCGCGGCGGGGATTCGATCACGCTGCGCCCTGAATTTACGGCGGGGATTGCGCGCGCTTACCTCACCAATGGCTGGCAGCAACATGCACCGATGAAGGTAACCGCGCATGGGCCCCTGTTCCGCTATGAACGCCCGCAAAAGGGCCGCTATCGCCAGTTCCACCAGATCGACGCCGAAATCATCGGCGCGGCCGAACCGGCGGCGGATGTCGAACTGCTGGTGATGGCCGACCAGTTGCTGCACGAGCTGGGCATCAAGGAAGGCGTCACGCTGGAATTGAACACGCTCGGCGATGCCGCCAGCCGCGATGCCTGGCGCGCGGCGCTGATCACCTATTTCAACGATCACAAGGATGTCCTCTCCGAAGACAGCCTGTCGCGGCTGGAGAAAAACCCGCTGCGAATCCTTGACAGCAAGGATCCCGACGATCGCGGCGTCGCCCATGCCGCACCGAAAATTGACGAGTTTTTGAGCAGCGAGGCGCAGGACTTTTTCGGTGCTGTGACGGCGGGGCTGGATGCCGCCGGCGTCGCCTGGACGCGCAATGCCAAACTGGTGCGCGGCCTCGATTATTACCGCCACACCGCGTTCGAATTCACCACCGACCGGCTGGGCGCGCAAGGAACCGTGCTCGGCGGCGGGCGTTATGACGGATTGATCGAAAATCTGGGCGGGCCTGCGACACCGGCGGTGGGCTGGGCTGCGGGTATTGAGCGGTTGGCGATGTTGATTGGTGATGTTGCCGAACCGGTATTCGACATTGTCATCGTGGTCGAAGATGATCAGCTTATTGGCCGCGGGATTGCGGCGGTGACCGATATGCGACGGGCCGGTTTCAAGGCCGAACTTGTTGCGAGCGGTTCTCCTCGCAAGAGATTTGATAAAGCTGTTAAATTTGGTGCGAACGCAATTGCTACAATTGCTTCGCAAGACGGCGCGGTCAAAGTGACGCTGAAGGCAGAGAACGAAATTCGCGCAAGAATTGAAGGCTTTTTTCAATGACAAGCCATGCCATTCGTCACCCCCGCGAAGGCGGGGGGCCATCACCTGACCGTCAGGTTTACCCGAGAGTGCCGGTGATGGATTCCCGCCTTCGCGGGAATGACGAAGTGAGAGATAAATTGGCACACTATCCGCTCCGTCGCCCCGTGCTTGACACGGGGTTAGGCTGTTTCTCTTACGGCGCAGAGAAAAGCCAAGCCCCGCATCAAGTGCGGGGCGACGATGTGTGTGGAGGTGATTTAAAGCACGATCTCTCCACGCCTCTGCGCCTCTGCGTGAGTCAAAAATGACCACCATCTCCCCCCAACGCATCGCGCAGATACAGGCGCGGTTTGCCGAGCTTGAGGCGCGGATGGCCTCTGGCACGCTGGAGGGTGATGCCTTTGTGCAGGCGTCAAAGGAATATTCGGAGATCGAGCCGGTGGCCAAAGCCGCTGCCGACCTGCGCGGCTTGCGCGATGAACTGGCCGGGCTGGAGGAAATGCTCGCCGGGGATGATGCCGATTTGAAGGCGATGGCAGGTGAGGAAATCGATGCGGTGCGCGCGCGGATCGAAACCGCCGAACATGATCTTGCCATCCTCCTCCTCCCCCGCGATGTTGCCGACCAGCGTTCGGCGATGCTCGAAATCCGTGCTGGCACCGGCGGGGATGAGGCCGCGCTGTTCGCTGGCGATCTTTACCGGATGTACGAACGCTATGCAGGATTGCAGGGCTGGAAAGTCGAACCGATCTCGATGAGCGCCTCCGACGTGGGCGGGTTCAAGGAAATCGTTGCCGCTGTCTCGGGCGCGGGCGTGTTTGCCAAGCTGAAATTTGAAAGCGGCGTGCACCGGGTGCAGCGCGTGCCGGTGACCGAAAGCGGCGGCCGCATCCATACCAGCGCCGCGACCGTCGCGGTATTACCCGAGCCCACCGAGGTCGATGTCCATATCGAGGACAAGGACCTCAAGATCGACGTCTATCGTGCCTCGGGCGCGGGCGGACAGCATGTGAACACCACCGATAGCGCGGTGCGCATCACCCACGCGCCGACCGGCATTGTCGTCACCTGCCAGGACGGCCGCAGCCAGCACAAGAACAAGGAAAAGGCGATGCAGGTTTTGCGCGCCCGCATCTACGAAAAGGAACGCGAAGAGGCGCAAGGGGCCGAGGCCGAGGCGCGCAAGGCGATGGTCGGCAGCGGCGACCGCAGCGAGCGCATCCGCACCTATAATTTCCCGCAAGGCCGGGTCACCGACCACCGCATCAACCTGACGCTGCACAAGCTGCCCGAGATTCTTGAGGGTGGTGGTTTGGCCGAGATGGTTGACGCGCTGATATCCGAGGACCAGTCTGCGCGACTGGCGGGGCTGGACGCCGGTTAAGTCATGATGGCATTAAGCAGAACCGTAGTGCTGAGCCTGTCGAAGCACGTCCAGCCGACAAGCGCCCTTCGACAGGCTCAGGGCTACGGTGATTTTTGACCGCAAAAGGAGAGTGCGACGATGAAATTATACCAGTCAGTTGGCCCCAACCCTCGTGTTGTCCTCTTCTATCTTGCCGAAAAAGGCCTCAAAATTGATCGTGCTTTTGTGGACATCATGGCTGGTGAGAACCGGCAGGGCGAATGGCTGAAAAAGCATCCGCGCGGCGGCATTCCGGTGCTGGAACTCGATGATGGCAGCCTGATTTCCGAAGCGACGGTGATCTGCGACTATCTCGATGAGCGCTTTCCCGAAAAGCCTTTGGTCGGTGCGACGCCCGAGGCGCGCGCCGCAGTGCGTTCCGCGATCCGCCATATCGATTACAGCATTGGCAGCCCGATGATGAACGGCTTCCGTAGCGCCGAAGGCCTGCCGATGTTCGAGAAACGCATGCTGTGCGTTCCCGAAGCGGCGCCGGGCAACAAGGCCTATGCGCAGGACGGCTTGCGGCAGGCGGATGCGCTTTTGGCAACGCAGCCCTTTGTAGCAGGCGATGCGTTCACTCTTGCTGACATATCGCTGTTTTGCTGGGTCGAATTTGGCGCAATGGTGGGGCAGCCGATCCCCGATGATGCGACCCATCTCAAGGCATGGCGAGACAAGATTGCGGCGATGCCCTCTGCGATCGCCAGCGCGGACGCGAAACAGGGTTTGGCTGCCTGAGCTGAAATTCTATTTTTGGGAAGAAGTGCCGGGACGGGTTGGTGCGAGACCAGATAAGCAACCAACCCGTCCATGGCGTGTGGGTGTTGAACATCTATCCTAATGCAGTGCCCGTGCCAGTTTTACATCATATAAGTAAAACAATTAGTTGGTTGGTTTCAGTGAAATTAACTTTCTTCGCGCTGTAAAAATCGCCGACATTTTGACGCCCTTTCTCCCTGCCATTTGTCCGCTCGCCGATGTCGTTCGTCGAAGCGATGGTTTACATCCGTAATCGATATGACTACGCCTGTAATCGAAATTGGGGCAACATAGGTAAGGTGATTCTGGATGTCCGAACGTATCAGTGAAGCAGAGTTGGCAGTGATGGAAGTGCTCTGGGAGGAAGCACCCCTGACCGCCACCGATGTTGCCGGCAGGGTGGCCCGCCAGCGCGACTGGTCTTTGGCGACAGTGAAGACTTTGCTTTCGCGCCTTGTCGCGAAGGAAGCGGTCGGCCATCATCTCGACGGCCGCCGCTTTCTCTATTCGCCGCTGGTGCAGCGCGAAGCCTATGTCAGTCGCGAATCGCGCCGCCTTGTCGACCGCTTCTTTGGCGGCAAGCTGATGCCGCTGGTCGCGCACCTCGCCGAGCAACAGAGCCTGAGCGACGATGAAATTGCCCAAATCGAAAAGCTGCTGAGGGAGATGAAATCATGACGGAGTGGCTGAGCGACACATTGCTTGCGACCAGCGCGTTGCTACTGCTGGTGCTTTTGATCCGAGCTCCTGTGGCACGCCATTTTGGCGCGGGCACGGCCTATTTCCTGTGGGCTTTACCTGCGGCGAGACTGTTCATGCCGACGCTGACGCAGGAAGTCTCCGCTCCTGCTGTACCAGTCGACGCAGCGATTGTTGAAACCGTGCGCGAAGCAGCACTCACGACGGTCACGGCAAACGCACCGGTATCTCCGGTAACCGGCATGACGATCGATTGGTCGGTCGTCGCACTGTCGCTGTGGCTGGGCGGGGCGGCGTTGCTCTTCATAATCCAGATGTTCCGCTACACAGCGATGCGCGAAGAATTGCTGAGTGATGCGGTCGAAATCGATCAGCTCGATGGAATCCGCGTCATCCAGACCGACCGCATACCCGGCCCGCTCGCATTCGGCCTTTTCAAACGCTATGTTGCGGTACCGCGCGAATTCACGCGCACCTTTTCTCCCCGCGAGCGCGAACTGGCTCTGGCGCATGAATTGGCGCACCATCGTGGCGGAGACCTGTTCGCCAACCTGGCGGCCTTCATCTTCCTGTGCCTGATGTGGTTCAACCCACTCGCCTGGATGGCCTGGAGCGCGTTCCGTTTCGATCAGGAGGCGGCCTGTGATGCTCGCGTCGTTGCGGGAGCCGATGCCTCCACCCGCCAAAGCTATGGCCGCGCCCTTGCGCGCACTGCCACCGAAGGGCTGCCGGCTTTTGCAATGGCGCTCAACAACCCCAAAACAATAATTCAGAGATTGAGGAGACTGATGATGAATGAGACCAGCAAAGGTCGTCGATTGACCGGCAAGCTGGCGATCCTGGCAGCAGCCATCGTTACCCTGCCATTGACCGCAACCGTTGTGCCCGTGTTTGCCGAAGACCAACCAGCGCTCGCAGGTTCCGAAGGAGAAAAGACGGTTGAAGTCCGCAAACACAAGGTGATCGTCGTAAAGAATGCCGACGGTAAGGATGTAACTGTCGATGTTTCGGGGGACGCTGACACACCTTTTGTCAAAAAAATCGAGAAAGACGGAAAAACCATCATCCTGCGTTCGAACAAGGAATTGAGTGAAGCTGATATCGCCAAGATGGTTGCCGAAGCAGAAGCTTCCCGCGCCAAGGCCGATTGGCAGGATGCCGATGGTGAGAAGAAAACCGCTATGTTCGTTCGCGTAACCAAGGACGGCAAGCTGGCTGACCCTGCCAGCCCTGACGTTATGCATTTCACTGTCGATGAAGTGGTGGTTCCTCCGATGCCGCCTGTCGCTCCAGGCGCGCCAGAGGCGGTTCGTAAGGTGCAGGTCAAATGCAATGACGGCGAACTGTTGACGACGAATGTCGAGGGCATGGACGGCGACAGGAAAACGCGCGTGAAAATCGCAATGTGCGCCAATGCGCATGCGAAGATGGCGCGTACACATGCTATTCAAGGCCTCAAAGAAGCCCGCGAGAGCATTAAGCGCGATGCGAACATTCCCGAATCCGTGCGCAAGGATGTCATGAAGAGTCTTCAGGAAAATATCGAGCAGCTGGAGCGTGAACTGAAAAACGCGCCCGAGGCCAGCGGCGACGCCTGATCAATTTTCGAGATAAAAACAAAATTTGGGGTATCCCCGAAGCTAGCTCCCCAGTTCAGCTTCGCAACCTAGACGGGGCGGGTCATAGGACTCGCCCCTTTTTCATTGCCCAGCGCCGTTCGCGCCACCATATAGATCAGTATGAGCGAATGGCCCGACAGCATTCACGCAGGCGAAACCGAACAGCATGAGCCTCTGGTGCGGCGCGTGCTGGCACCCAACCCGTCGCCTTACACCTTCACGGGAACGCAGACCTGGCTGGTAGGCGCGGGAAGCGAGATCGCAGTTATCGATCCAGGTCCTGCTGGAAGCGGCCTCAGTATCGGCGATCCCAAGGACATGAATGGTGAAGGCCATGTCGAGGCGATCCTGCGCGCCGTGGGCGACGCGAAGATCACCGCCATCCTCTGCACCCACACGCATCGCGACCACTCGCCCGCTGCGGCGCCCCTCAAGGCGCTGACGGGGGCTCCAATCATTGGCTGCGCACCGCTGTCGATTGCAGATGATGGCCCGCGCGCCGATAGTGCCTTCGATCCTGATTATGCACCTGATCGCATCCTTGAGGATGGCGAACGGATTTCAGGTGAAGGTTGGACAATCGAGGCGGTCGCAACCCCCGGGCACACCAGCAACCATCTTTGCTATGCTTTGCTCGAAAGCGGGGCGCTGTTCACCGGCGACCATGTGATGAAATGGTCGACCAGCGTTGTCTCTCCACCCGATGGCGACATGTCTGCCTATATGGCTTCGCTGCAAAAGCTCTATGATCGCGCAGATCGCGTCTATTATCCTGCGCATGGGCCGGCGGTCGACAATCCCCGGCAGTTGGTGCGCGGCATGATCGGCCACCGGCGCATGCGCGAGCGGCAGATATTGGGCCTGCTCGAGCAGGGGGCTCAGGTCATTCCCGATATGGTGACTGAAATGTACAAAGGCCTCGACGAGCGTCTTAAAGGCGCGGCAGGCCGCTCGGTGCTTGCGCATCTGGTCGATCTTGAAAAGCAGGGCCGCGTGGCGCTGGATGGTGAGGCATGGCAGTTGGCAGCCTGAGCCAGAACGAGTTGCGCAGTTGGGCGATGCGCGGCGCCGCGCTCGCCACCCCCATCCTGTTTATCCTTGCCGTCTGGTGGGCGATAGACGGGTTCCGCAGTTTACGTGATGGCCCGGCACCGGAAACGGTGGCCAGTGCCAGCCTGCAGGGATTGCGCGAACAGAATCGCCTTTCAGCCTTCGCCGCCAACTATGCTGCGGTCGTCACCAGCGAACAGCGCCGCTTTGGCCTGTCGGCGAAAAAGACGCTGATCATGCAGGGATTGGTGCGCTACGAGGTGGATCTAGCGAAGTTGGGAGAGAAGGACGTCCGTTGGGATGCCGACACTGGCACGCTGCGCGTTAAAATCCCGCCAATCGAAACCGCGCCACCGCAGATCGACCTCAAAACCATTCAGGAATATGGCGAGAACGGCATATTGCGGGCGTTCACTGATGTGGACGACGTGCTCGATGATGCCAATCGCGACAAAGGCCTTGCCGAGTTGACGCGACAGGCCAATGGACCGGTGCCGATGACGCTAGCACGCGAGGCGTTCAAGCGCGCGGTCAAGCAAAATTTCGAGGCTCCGCTGCGTGCGGCAGGAATCGATGCCAAGGTTGAGGCCTATTTCGCCGACGAACTTGGCGGTGATGTGACTACCCGCTGGGATGAATCGACACCGCTTGAAGAGATATTGAAGCGCTGAAAATTCAAATATCATAAAAACCGCAGTGCTGAGCTTGTCGAAGCACGTCTCACAGGGTAGCTCTGCAGCCGAGAAGCCCCTTCGACAAGCTAAGAGCTACGGTGAAGATTCGGAGTATCGATTAATGAACGCCCCCGTCCGTGAAAACCTTTCCGGCCTTGACTTGCTCGCCGAAATCAACCGGCTGAAGAAAGAGCGCAACGCCGTCATCCTCGCGCACTATTATCAGAACCCCGAGATTCAGGACTTGGCCGATTTTGTGGGGGATAGTCTGGAGCTTTCGCGTCGCGCGGCGGAAACCGATGCCGATGTCATCGCCTTTTGCGGGGTGAAGTTCATGGCTGAAACCGCGAAGATACTTTCGCCCCAAAAGACTGTGATACTTCCCGATATGGCGGCCGGTTGCAGTCTGGAGGATGCCTGCCCGCCGGGCCGGTTCAAAGCCTTCCGCGACGCCCATCCAGATCATATCGCGCTCACTTACATCAACTGCTCGGCCGAGGTGAAGGCGCTGTCCGACATCATCGTCACCAGCAGCAGCGCCGAAACCATTCTGGCGCAGATTCCTAAGGAACAGAAAATCATCTTCGGCCCGGACCGGCACCTGGGCGGCTATCTCAGTCGAAAGTTCGGACGCGAAATGCTGCTTTGGCCCGGTGTGTGTATAGTACATGAGGCTTTCAGCGAAACCGAGTTGCTCAAGCTCAAGGCGCAATATCCCGGCGCTCCCGTTGCAGCGCACCCGGAATGTCCGCCGCATATCATCGATCACGCCGATTATGTTGGCTCGACCAGCGGCATTTTGAAATATGCCAAGGAAGTGCCCGGTGATACCGTGATCATCGCAACCGAGCCGCACATCATCCACCAGATGCAAAAGGCGCTGCCGGAGAAGAACTTCATCGGTGCGCCGGGCGCCGACGGCAACTGCGCGTGCAATATCTGCCCCTATATGGCGCTGAATACCCTCGAAAAACTGTACCTCGCCCTGCGCGACCTGCAGCCGCAGATCGAGCTGGACGAAGGCGTCCGGCTGGCGGCCAAGAAGAGCCTCGACCGGATGCTCGAAATGGCCTCGAAAACGGTCGGGCAGGGCGATTTGGGGCGCAAGGATCTTGCGACGCCCAATCCATGAGGCAGTGGCTGCATATTGCGCTGGGCTTGGTCGGGCTGGCGTTGACTGCCCCATCTTTCGCCAACCAACCCGACGTCTCGATCACCGACGAAGGGCAACTCCTCTATTATAACGGGGAGGGCCGTCCCACCCGGCTGAGCGCTCCGGGCAAGTTCAAACAAGCCGCCTTGGCGCCCGATTATCGCACAGTGGCGTTCATCGAAGTGTTGGTGGAGGGCACACCGGCCTATGATGACACGCGCACGCAATTGTGGATCGCCGACGGGCCAACAGGGAAAGCGCGCATCCTGTTCAAGCCGCGCCCGGCAGACGACCGCAAGGCTAATATGGCGGCGCTGTGGAATCCGGTTTTCTCGCTGAATGGCGGTTTCGTCTATGTCGAGTCCGAGGCTTGGGTCACCTCCGCTGCAATCCACCAGATTAATGTGAAGACCGGCGCGGAGAAATATGTCGTCGATGGTTCGATCCACGCGCTGGTGCGGACCGGGCCCTATCGGGGCTATTTGCTGGTGCAGCGGCATCTTTATCCGAAGAATCCCGAAGAAGGAGCCTATGACGAGGTGCATCTAATCCGCCCTGACGGCAAGTTCATCCTTGCCATTCCGGGTAGCAAGGACGGTGATCCGGTCGAAGCGGTCGATACCTGGATCAAGGCCAAAGGGTGGAGCGCTTCATAGCCCGAACCAAGGGTGTAGACTTGATTCGCATCTGCTCAAAAATCATTGTATAATCTTGCAAATTTGGAGTCGCGTAACTGAAGTCAGCTTGCGTTGCAGCTCCAGCCAAATAGGCTTCGCGCTCTTTAGATACCTGGGGTGTGGCATTGGGCCATACAGGGCTAAAACCGTGCTGCAAACATGCAGCACAAGGCATGAAAGGAAGCGTTTATGGCTGAAGATTGGCTGGCAGATGTCCGCAAATATGTCGCGGATGCCGACGAGACTGTGGTGAAGGCGATTGTGCGATATTGCGGCATTGCGCTCCAGAATCGTGACAGTTCGCTGGTGGCATTTTCGGACGCCAAAGAAACCGACCGTGTTCGCGAAAACTATCTGAAGAAAAAGCTCGGCCTTACCAATAGCGATGCCGAGCTCGACGGTGCGATTGCTGCGGTAGGCGAACGAATGAAGGAAGACCGGACGAAGAACCGCGTCACGGTGTATTACCTCCTTGCCGAACATTTCGGCCTTCTCAGCGTCTTTGGCGGGACCAATGCATCCGCCGCGCCGCTTGCTGCCGCAGCCGGACTGGGCGCAGCTGCGGTGGCGGGAACAGCGGCTACAGCTGCTGCAGCGGAACCGGTTGTTGCGACCCCGACTCCTGCCCCTGAACCAGCGCCTGCTGCAGCCGCACCTGCCTATGCGGCATCGAGTTATGAGGATGAAGACACTGGTGGTGGCCTCGGCTGGCTCAAATGGCTTTTGCTCGCGGCTTTGCTCGCCCTGCTGCTCTTCTTCCTGATGCGCAGTTGCTCGCCGGAGGCAACTGCTCCGGCGGATGACGGGATGACGACCGAAGCAACCGGTGGTGAAGCTGCCGATGCCGCAGCCGGCGATGCAACGGCAACCGCCGCCATTCCGGAAGGCGCGGGTGTGGTCGCTGCGGATGTCGATGGCAAACCCAAGCTGACGGTCTATTTCGACAGTGGCAAATCGGATGTCACCAATGACCTCGCAGCAGCAGCCGCAAAGGTGAAGGCTTATATCGATGCAAATCCGACGGCGAAGCTGGCGGTTTCAGGATATAACGATCCGACTGGCAATGCAGCCGTAAACGCGGAAATCTCGAAAAAGCGGGCGCAGGGCGTTGGCAAGGCGTTGGAAGCTGTCGGCATTCCGGCGACGGCCATCGAACTGGTCAAGCCTAGCGATACGACCGATACGTCGGGTGACAACACCGCGGCGCGCCGGGTTGAGGTGACTGTCCAGTAAGGCAATCGCGATAATGACAATGAGGGGCGGCTATAGAGGTGGCCGCCCCTTTTCTTTGCACAAATCGGGACTATGGTCAGCGCATGACTTGGATTGTTCCTGTCCTGCTTCTGGTTGCAGCCTTTGTCGGCTTTGGCGTCTGGCGCGGTCGACAATTTGGTGAGCTGGCACGGCGTGGAATGCCGGTCACGGGACGCATTGTGCATAAATTCCGCGCCGGAAGTGCCGAAATGTCGGGAAGTCGAAGACCGGCTTTTACCTACACCGGCCCCGACGGGCGCGAATATCGGCGTGCTGCTTCGGTCAGTATCGGCAAATGGGCCGAATATGACGAAGGCAGTACAATCGCCTTAATCTGCCTGCCCGACGATCCGGGGGTGAGTGCACCGTCTTGGCTGGTCGAACTGGCGCGTGAAGCGTTGGCGAAAAAAGGCAGATTGTAGTAGATTCCGCTTTTCCACGGCGTCGACTTCGGTCTAGCTGCGATCATGACAGAAATTGCAGATATGAGCATGTCGATGCTGGCGCGCGGCCAGGCTGCTCTCGCTAGTCAGCCATTCAGCGCGCTGATCGGGACCCGACTTTCCAAATGGAGCGCGGATGGGGTCGAACTCGAGCTCGAAATAAGCGACAAAATTCGGCAGCAGCACGGTTTCGTGCATGGCGGCGTGGTTGCCTATATGGCGGATAACGCCCTGACATTTGCGGGCGCCGCCAAACTGGCGGGTACGGCGATCGTAACCGGCGAAATGAAAATCAACTATATCCGCCCGGCGGTTGGCGAGAAACTGATCGCGCGCGCGACCGCTATCAGCGGCGGCTCGACCCAATCGGTTGCCCGTTGCGAGGTTTATTGCGTGATCGATGGCGTTGAAAAATTGTGCGCAGCGGCACAGGGAACAATCAACAAGTTGCCCGAGCGAGGAGAGAAATGATGGCGTTCAATCTTCCCGGCTTTGATCTTGACGATTTCGTGCGCGCCACACTCGCCGAAGACCTTGGTCCGACGGGGCGCGACGTCACCTCGGAAAGCGTGATCCCAGCTGATCTGCGCTTTGCAGGAGTAATGGACAGCCGCGACCCGATTGTTGTGGCGGGGCTTCCGATAGCGGCGGCCTTTTTCCGCCATCTCGATCCCGACATAGAGCTAGAGGTGCTCGCGCATGAAGGCCATGGCGTTGAGGCTGGAACAGACTTGATGCGTATCCGCGGCAAGGCGCGGGCGATGCTGACGGCGGAGCGTTCTGCACTCAACACCGTGCAGCATCTGTCCGGCATAGCGACAATGACGCGACGCTATGTGATGGCGATCCGGGACACGGGTTGCACGCTGCTCGACACGCGCAAGACCATTCCGGGCCTGCGTGTCCTCGAAAAATATGCAACGCGGATGGGTGGTGCCACCAACCATCGCATGGGGCTTTGGGATGCTGCTATGATCAAGGATAACCATGTCGCGGTAGCAGGCGGTGTCGCCGAAGCCGTGCGGCGTGCCAAGGATCATGGCGTTGAACGCATCATCCTGGAGGTCGACCGGATCGAGCAGATTGAGCCGGGGCTCGAGGCAGGTGCGACACATTTGTTGCTCGACAATATGGATGTTGAGCAATTGAAAGCGGCGGTAAAGCTAGTTGACGGTCGTGTGCCTACCGAAGCGAGCGGCGGCGTCACGCTAGAAACCATCCGCGCCAAGGCCGAAACCGGGGTAACCTATATCTCGGTAGGCCGCCTGACGCAGAGCGCACCCGCTGCCGATATCGGGCTGGATTTCGATGTGGTCTAGGTTCGCGCTGGCGCTGCCGGCGCTCGCATTGCTTGCTACGTCTACGCCGCATGAACCGGCGCTCGCGCAGGCTTGGCAGTGCCGCCCACCTGCAAGCCTTCCCCGTCCGGTGCCGGAAATTGCCAAGCCAGGCGAGATACGGCGTACAGCTGTCGACGGCTATATCCTGGCACTCAGCTGGAGCCGTGAACATTGCCGTGGGCGGGAGAAGAACCCTGACGATGCGCTGCAATGTGGTAGGACGATGGGCGAATTCGGCTTCGTGCTCCATGGGCTTTGGCCGGAGGCTAAGGGACCCAACTACCCTCAATGGTGTCGCAAGGCGGAGTTATTGTCGCGCAAAATGGTGGCGCAGAACATCTGCATGACACCTTCGGTCCAGTTGCTCCAGCACGAGTGGGCCAAACATGGCACCTGCATGGCGCGAAAGCCGGAAACCTATTTTGGTGCCGCGCGGTTGTTGTTCGATGCGATGGAATTTCCCGATATGGAGCGTCTGTCCCGGCAAGGTGAAAAGGAGGGCAATTTGACGGTTGCCCGCCTTACCGAGGAATTTGCACTCAACAATGACGGGCTTTCGGACCAGGCGATCAAGGTCAAAACCAACCGGAGAGGCTGGCTCGAAGAGGTACACATTTGCCTCGATAAAAAATTCAAGCCACGCGCTTGCCCCAACTTCGTTCGCGGTGCTGCGGACAATGCGCAGATCAAGATCTGGCGGGGAACCTAGCTCTCGATAATCCGCGTGCCCGGATGATGTTTGTCGAGATGCTTGTGGATGATGCGCAGATTCTTGCTGTTCGATCGCCAGATGAAATCAAAAGCGTCACCCACAAGCGGAATAGCGCCTAAGGCGGTATCAATTCCAATATTGGCGGACATGCGCATCAATTGCCATTTTGACATGCCCAGATTGCGCGCTTCCCAGACCATATAAGCCCCCATGGCGGCGGTAATCAGGTCGCCAATAACCGGGACCAGTCCGATGACAGAATCCAGACCGAATGGGATTTTGGTGCCAGGTATGACAAAACTGCGCTCGAGCAGTTTCTCAAGCGCTTCCACGCGCTGACGCACGGAATGCGGATCGGTTCCCATACCGGGCAAGGTCTTGGCAAGCTCTTCAAACTGGTTCTGCGAAATGGGCATGGTGCCTCCTTCTTTCGCTTATGTCGGGTCGCGCCCCAGATATTGCAAGGGATGCCATCCGCGCGGGTTCTGCGCAAAGCCCAAAAGGCCGTCACGTACCAGCGACCAGCGAACCGGATTGGCGATGGGAATGTAGTTGCGGGTAGCGATAAGTTCGCGCTCGGCCTCCCCCCATAAGCGAATACGTTCTTCGCGCGTTAAGGCAGTGCGTGCTTCATCGAGCAGCTGGTCGGCCTTCTCGCTGCAAATCGGTGTTGCCCGACAAGACATCTGGTCCAAATACCATCCCGGACTTGATATGTCGGCGACGCGATCAATCAGGACCAGATCGGCGGGCTGGGCATAGGTTACCCGTTCCGCTTCAAGTCCGATAGCGGCCAGATCACTGCGAATGCGTGCAAAGAGAATGCGGCTGCCCGTGCCGCGTGGCATGGCAAGGCGCAGCGTCCGAACAGGGCCGTTAGATCCCTCCCACGCGGCGATGGTCGATTGCGCGCTAGCTTTGCGCTCCTGAACATTTTGGCTTGACCATTCGGGGCGTGGCAATTGTTCGCGATTGGTCAGGGCTTCCGGGGACAGCGTCAAAGTCTCCCGCCAATCGGTAATGCCAAAAGAGGTCAAAAGACGAGGCCGGTCGATCGCCATGGCGATCGCCTCGCGATTGGCAACATTGGAGAGGAACGGCCCGTCACCCGTTACCAAAAGGCCAAACAGTCCGGGAACGGCATCGAACCGCGTGCCTGCCTCATTGCCCTCCGTCGCTGTCAGCAGAGGAAGATGTTCGAAACGACCGTTCAAAATAAGGTCACTCTGCCCGACTGCAAAGCGGGCCAAAGCCCGAGAAGGTGAGTGCGCCGCGAGGATGACCCGCTTTTCATCGAGAGCTATCGTGCCGTCAATCTCATCGGTTCTGTTGCGCAATTGCAGATTTCCCGCAATCCGCTCGGCAATCATCGGGCCAGAGCCGTTAGCCCTGTGGATCATTCCAAATTCGGGCTGTGCCAGCAGTTCGAGCAGGTTCGGTACAGGTGCGTTCAACCGGATCTCGACGACCTTGCCTGTCATCGGCAAGATCCTGTCGATCTTTGCCAGTTCATCGCCAAAGCGTGACCGACTCAGTTCGGCGACTCTGACCTTCAACGCAGCGGCAACTTCGTCGGAACGCACTTCGCGCCCATTGTTCCACCGCGTTTTTTGCAGTCGGAAAATATAACCCTTATCGTCGTCAGTGACGATCCAACGTGAGGCCAGCGCCGGAACGACGCGACCTTCGGAATCGAAGGCGACAAGACCCTGCGCTGTTGCGTTGCGCAAATAGGCAGACGCTGGTGACAGCGGCATGCGCCCGACCGCTATTTCCCGTGGGCTGTCTTCGATCACATCCACTCGCAGACGGTTGTTGTCGATACCGCCCGAACAGGCAGACAACGCTAGCAGCGCGCCCAAAATGGCAAAGGTGCGCGTCATGGCACTTTCCACAGGGTTCGGCTGGGGTGGATATTGCCGGGATTATCCTGCCAACCGCGGACTTTCGGGCTTACCAGCGAACGTGATGCGTAGAAGTATAGTGGCAGGATTGGCATATCGGCTATCAATATCCTTTCCGCCTCGCGCATCAACCCTGCACGGCGCTTTGGATCAGGTTCGGCCATGGCCAGCTCGACGGCGCGATCATAGTCTGGATTGGCATAGCCCGAATAATTTTGCGGGCCGCTATTGCTCAAATGGACCGCGAGGAAGTTTTCGGGTGCAGGCAAGTCGGCAATCCAGCCTGAACGCGCCAATTCGAAATCGGCGCGCTTCAGGCTGTCGAAGTGCAGGCTCGCTTCGCTGTTGAGCAATTTGGCCTCTACTCCAAGTTCGCGCCACATCGTTGCCATCGCTACGGCAGCGCGCCGATGCTCGGTCGAACTGTTGAAGCGGATTTCAAACCGAAGTGGATGACCACGGCCATAGCCAGCCTGTCCCAACAATTTCCGGGCGCGCTCCGTGCGGGCTTTTTGCGACAGTGTCGCCCATTCCGGCTTGAAGCTTTGTCCCCCGTCAAGTCCCGGCGGCAGCAGGCCCCAGGCGGGCAGGTTGCCGGCGTCGACCATTTTGGAGGCGATCCATTCGCGGTCAATCGCCATCGAAAGCGCCTGTCGCACCCTGACATCATCGAATGGCGGCTTTCTCGTGTTGAAGGCGAAATAATAGGTGCCAAGGAAAGGCGCATTTCTGGCGATATCCCGATGATGCTCGCGTAACCAGTGGTATCGGGCAGGGGTGTATTCACTGCCGATGTCGGCACCGCCAGCAAGCACCAGTCGCATGGCGGAGTTCAGATTTTCCATCGGTTTCCAGATTACGCGTTGCGTTCTGGGCGTCCCGCCGTGCCATTCCGGATTGGCTTCAAGGGTGAGCTGCTGGCTCAAACGCCATTCGGTCAATCGATACGCCCCGCTTGTTACCAGAGGTCGCTCGGCCGCCCATCGTTCTCCCGCCGCCTCTATCCGGTGAAAAGGTAGTGCCGCCATCGCTGGATGGGCCAGCAGTGCGGGTAGTTGCGGGAATGGGGTTTTGAGCCGAACGACGACCGTTTGCGCATCAGAGGCATTGATTGCTTCGATCACGCCAAAAAGGGGCCCATGGGGTGATCCGCTGCGCTTGTCCTGAATGCGGCGGAATGCCTGCTCGAACACTTTTGCCGTTAGCGGTTGCCCGTCGGAAAAACGAAGGCCGGGATGCAGGCGAAACGTCCAGAGGCGGCCATCCATGCTGGTTTGCCAACTTTGCGCCAACCCGGCTTCGGCCTCTCCCTTTGCGTCGAAACGCGTAAGCCCTTCGAACAGGTCGGCAGCAATGCGCGTAGAGGCCAGATCGGAAACCAATTGCGGATCAAGTCCACGGGAATCCGCTTCCATCAGCCGGACAATGGCATCTCCTTCGCTGCCTTTTCCTGTATTTCCTCCGCCACAGGAGAGAAGCAAAAAGACAAGGAACGGGGCAAGCCAACGCATCTTGCAAGACTAGGCGGTGGCCCGCTTCAGGGCAACTCTGCATTCGCAGGGAAGGGGTTGGTGCGGACGGCGGGACTTGAACCCGCACGCCCAAAGGGCGACAGATTTTAAGTCTGTTGCGTCTACCGGTTTCGCCACGTCCGCACAAAAAGGCGCATGGCACAGCGAAGGCCGCGATGCCAGACTTCTATTGTCAAAAACTGCGATTGTTATTTGTTGAGGCGCTCGCGGATTTCTTTGCCCGGCTTGAAATAGGGCACGCGCTTCGCCGGAACATCGACTGCATCACCGGTGCGCGGGTTGCGACCCTTGCGCGGGTTGCGCGATCGGGTTGAAAAGGCGCCAAAGCCGCGAATTTCGACGCGGCCACCTTCGGCGAGGCGTTGGATAATCTGGTTGAAGAACAGGTCGACGATGCGCTCAACCTCTTCGCCGGTAAGGCCCGGGTTTTCAGCTTCGAGTTTTTTGACCAGTTCAGATCGGATCATGGCATATGCCTCCAAAACAAACCGGCCCAAAGACTCGGTTTTGCCCCTCAACATGTTTGATGGTGACAGAAAAGTGGCGCGCTTACAATGGCCTTATCTCAATATGTAAAACCGCATAGACAACAAAAAAGGGGCCGTTCCATAACGGAACAGCCCCTGATTAGAACCTCGGATAGGCCTTACTTCTTGGCGCTCTTCAGAGCTTCGCCCAGAATGTCGCCGAGCGAAGCGCCCGAATCCGACGAACCATATTGCTCGACAGCCTGCTTTTCTTCGGCCAGCTGCAGCGCCTTGATCGAGAAGTTCGGTTTCTTCGAACGGTCGAAACCGGTGATCATCGCATCGAACTTCTGGCCAACCTGGAAGCGGTCGGGGCGCTGTTCGTCGCGGTCACGACCCAGATCGGCACGCTTGATGAAGCCGGTCGCACCGTCCTCGCCAGCCTGCACTTCAAGGCCGCCATCGCGGACTTCGAGAACGGTAACGGTAACGGTCGCGCCTTTCTTCAGGCCGCTCGACGAAACGGCACCACCGGCGGTCGGTGCACCCTTTTCAAGCTGCTTGATGCCAAGGCTGATGCGTTCCTTTTCGGCATCGATATCGAGAACGACTGCCTTGACCATTTCACCCTTGCGGTGAAGGTGCAGCGCGTCTTCGCCCGAAATGCCCCATGCGATATCCGACATGTGAACCATCCCGTCGACATCGCCATCGAGGCCAATGAACAGACCAAATTCGGTCGCATTCTTGACTTCGCCTTCGACGGTCGAGCCAACCGGGTGCTTCTGTGCAAAGGCTTCCCAGGGATTGGCTTGGGCTTGCTTGAGGCCAAGGCTGATGCGACGCTTTTCCAGATCAACGTCGAGAACGACAACGTCGACTTCCTGGCTGGTCGAAACGATCTTGCCGGGGTGCACGTTCTTCTTGGTCCAGGACATTTCCGAAACGTGGACCAGGCCTTCGATGCCGGCTTCGAGTTCGATAAAGGCACCATATTCGGTAATGTTGGTAACGGCGCCATGCAAACGTGCACCGACCGGATATTTCGCAACGGCACCTTCCCACGGATCCGATTCCAGCTGCTTCATGCCAAGGCTGATGCGCTGTGTATCGCGGTTGATGCGGACGATCTGCACCTTCACGGTATCGCCGATGTTGATCATTTCCGACGGGTGGTTGATGCGCTTGTAGCTGATGTCGGTGACGTGCAGCAGGCCATCGATGCCGCCCAGATCAACGAACGCACCATAATCGGTGATGTTCTTGACGACGCCTTCGATAATCTGGCCTTCGGTCAGGTTCTGGATCAGGCCCGAACGCTGTTCAGCACGAGTCTCTTCAAGGATGGCGCGACGCGAAACAACAATATTGCCGCGGCGACGGTCCATCTTCAGGATCTGGAAGGGCTGTGCAATGTCCATCAAGGGGCCAACGTCGCGCACGGGGCGAACATCCACCTGCGAGCCGGGAAGGAACGCAACGGCGCCGCCGAGGTCGACAGTGAAGCCGCCCTTCACGCGGCCAAAGATAACGCCATCGACGCGGTTGCCAGCGGCGAATTCGCCTTCCAGCTTGTCCCAAGCGGCTTCGCGGCGCGCGCGGTCGCGCGACAGCACGGCTTCGCCGTTCATGTTTTCGACGCGGTCGACATAAACTTCGACTTCGTCACCGACATTGAGGTCAGCTTTCTGGCCGGGCATCGAGAATTCGCGCAGGGCCACACGGCCTTCGCTCTTGAGGCCGACATCGATCATCGCGAAGTCGTTTTCGATTGCGGTTACGGTGCCTTTGACGACGCGGCCCTCAAAGCCACCTTCTGCACCACCGAGTGATTCGTTGAGCAACGCTTCAAAATCGTTGCGGGTAGGGTTAGGCGAAGTTGCCATGGTTAGAGTTCCTTACTTACGCTTTATCCGGCCAATCGGTTGGTTCCGATGGTCTTTGACCAGACTGCCAATACAGCCCCATGCTGCAAAGGCATTCTCCAGACTTTTGCTTTGATTTCAGCGATTTGATAGATACCAACGCGAACAGGACAATGCGGTGCAAGTTACGCCATTGGCGTCTTGCCGCATGCCCGAACATTCTATGTTAGCTTGGCCGGCCTCTATGCGGGCCGATTCTCTATCTTCGCGTCCACCAGTGCAATCGCCCTTTGAACGGCCGCGCCTATAGTCAAATTGCCGGTATCAAGCAAGTGTGCGTCTTCCGCAGCTTTCAGCGGGGCATCGGCGCGTTCGCTGTCGCGTTTGTCGCGGGCGCGGATATCTGCGAGGATAGTTTCATAATCGACATCCTGTCCACGCCCCTGCATTTCCTTGAAGCGGCGCTCGGCCCGGATTTCGGCGGAGGCAGTGACGAAGAGTTTTACTTCGGCATGTGGGGCGATCACCGTTCCGATATCGCGTCCGTCGAGCACCGCGCCTTCGGGCTGGTTGGCAAAGTCGACCTGACGCTTGTTCAGCGCAGCGCGTACCTCCGGATGGACCGATACGCGGCTGGCCAGCCCGCCGGTCGCCTCGTCGCGTAGCACAGGATCATCGAGCAATTCGTCGGGAAAGTCGCATGCAGCGACCGCGTCTGCGGAATTGTCGGCATTGCCACCATTCAACGCTACCTGCCGTCCCACCGCGCGATAGAGCAGTCCGGTGTCGAGCCAAGGCAGACCATAATGCGCCGCCAGAGCCTTCGATATGGTGCCTTTGCCAGAGGCGGTGGGACCGTCGACCGCTATGATCATGCGCCAGCAAGCCCCGCCAGCATCGCCTCAAAGGTCGGGAAGCTGGTGGCAATTGGCGACACGTCGTCGACTGTAACTGCGTGGTAGCAATGTTGCCCGGCGACTGCGAAGCTCATGGCAATGCGATGGTCGAGCGCGCTGGCAATTGTGGCGCCGCCTTCAAGCGGTTCTCCGCCGGTGCCGTCGATGACAAGGCCGTCCTCACGTTCCTCGACTGTCGCGCCAATGGCTTTCAAGCCGGTGGCCATCAGTGCCAGGCGGTCGCTTTCCTTGACGCGCAGTTCGTCGAGACCGCTGGTCACTGTCCGCCCTTCAGCCATGCTGGCAGCGACGAAGAACACGGGAAATTCATCGATCATGCTTGGAGCGACCTCGGGCGGCACTTCGATTCCCTTCAACGCCGAATGTCGCGCTGTAATATCCGCAACCGGTTCGCCCCCCACAACACGCTCGTTCGAATATGTGAGATCCGCGCCCATCGTCTCCAGCATTTTGTATATGCCGGTGCGGGTCGGGTTCATGCCAACATGGGTTACGGTGACTTCGCTGCCCGGGGTAATGAGTGCGGCGACGATCGGAAACGCCGCGGAAGATGGGTCACCCGGAACTTCTAAGGTCTGCGGTTTCAATTCAGCCTCGCCGACGAGGCGGATATGCCGGACACCATCTGCATCGGTTTCGACCATCAGGTCAGCGCCAAAACCTGCCAGCATCCGCTCGCTATGGTCGCGTGTCGGCACTGGTTCGATCACTTCGGTAATGCCGGGCGTATTGAGCCCTGCCAGTAGAACAGCAGACTTTACCTGAGCCGAGGCGACGGGCAGACGGTAGCCAATTGGCACCGCCGGACACATCCCCCGCACCATCAATGGCAGGCGACCTCCCGGGCTGGCGTTGAACTCGGCGCCTGTCAGCGAAAGCGGGTCGATCACCCGGCCCATCGGCCGTTTCGACAGGCTGGCGTCGCCAATAAAGGTGGCGGTGATTGCATGGCTTGCGACCAAACCCATCAGCAATCGCGTCGAGGTGCCGCTATTGCCCATGTCCAGCGCGTTCTGCGGTTGCAGCAATCCGCCGACGCCGACGCCGTTAATGCGCCATTCGCCTTCGCCGGTGCGTTCGATGGTCGCGCCCATCGCACGCATTGCTGCCGCAGTGGCAAGTACATCCTCGCCCTCGAGTAATCCGGTCACCCGGCTCTCGCCTATGGCAAGTGCTGACAGCATCAACGACCGGTGGCTGATCGACTTGTCACCGGGCACCTTTACCGTGCCGCAAAGCGGACCGCGAGCGGCGAAAGAGGCGGGACGGGGATGGGTGCTGTACATAGGCGAGGTGCTTTGCTTTCACGCTGCCTTCAAGTCAACGATTACACTAATTTTTGACAGGCGCGCTCCGCTGTGGCAAGGGCGGCGCCTGTTTGCAGCGAGTCTCCTCCGAGAGACCGCATTTCACGCAATTTTGAAAGGATTATAGGCCCACCATGGTGAAGGCTGAATGGGGAACCAAGCGCACTTGCCCGAAATGCGGCACGCGATTCTACGATCTGACCAAGGACGAACCGGTTGAGTGCATCGATTGCGGCAACCAGTGGACGCCTGAGCCGGTGCTGAAATCAAAGCAGCCGCTGCCGTTCGAGGAAGTCGAAAAGAAACAGGACGATGCTGATCTGGGCGACGACGATCTCGACATCGATGTCGATGCTGTCGACGGCGACGTCTCGCCTGACAATGACGTCGATCTGGGCGGTGATGACGACCTTGGCGTTGCCGGCACCGACGATGACGGCGACGAACAATAAGGATTGAACAGGCGGGAAGGTGGCAATGCCATTTTCCCGCTTGCAAATGCAGGGGCAGTGCGGCTAAAGGCGCGCCTCTGAATTATACAGCCGCCCTATATCGCGGCGTTCGGGGCCTTAGCTCAGCTGGTAGAGCGCTACACTGGCAGTGTAGAGGTCAGGGGTTCGACTCCCCTAGGCTCCACCAACGCTTTCTTAAAGCGTTGTCCCTAAAAAACATTATCTCTACCAGATAGTTAGCTTATGGCGATGGTATACATTAGTGGTATACAAGGGCATGGCGGCTATGGCTCAGACCCATCGATTAATTCTTCGCGGAAAAACGTGGTCCTTTTTCCGTCGGGTGCCCAATAATGCGGTCGCTGCGTACGGGCGCAAACTGATAAAGGTTTCGCTCAAGACGTCCAGCCTATCGAAAGCCTCCTTAAAGGCGGAATTTCTAAGTCTGATCGTTTGCCGGGTTCAACTGCCACTGTGTCGTGGGATAACACGCTTGACCGCCGCTGCAAAGTAATGGCGCGCATTGCTGTCATCTTGCGCGGCCCCTACATCTTGTCTGGCGCTGCGTCACTTTCGAACAACGCATCGGCGGATGCAGGTGGTGCAATGCCTTGAGGTATCTCCTCGACCGTCACTCCTTCGCGGATGTTGTAAAGCCGCTTGAAGGTCGGGATGATTTTCTCGTCGTGGGTGACAATGATAATCGCCGTGTCAAATTGTTGTGCCATGTCGTTGAGCAGCGCCACAACTGCCAGCGCGCGTTGGCCGTCAAGCGGCGCTGTAGGTTCATCAGCGAGGATGACAGGCGGGCGATTGATCAGCGCGCGGGCAATCGCAACGCGCTGCTGCTCCCCGCCGGAAAGCTGTGAGGGCATGGCGGCGGCGCGGTGACCGACATCCAGCGCATCGAGCAGGTCACGGGCCATTTTCCTAGCCATCGCATTGGGCTTACCAGCTAACATGGGCAGCAACGCGACGTTATCGGTCACATCCAGGAACGGAATCAGATATGGTGCCTGGAAAATAAAGCCGATAAGATCACGGCGCAGCGCCCGCAAATCGCGCACTTTCCAGCCATTATCGTAAATGCACTGGTCACCAATCGTCATTTTACCCGAGGTAGGCTCGATTACTGCACCAAGGCATTTGAGCAAAGTGCTCTTGCCCGAGCCCGATGGTCCAATGAGCCCCACAACTTCGCCTTTGGCCACTGACATATTGACACCGCGCAGCGCATGAACGGCGGTGTCACCGTTTCCATAGGTTTTCACGACATTCTCAAGTGTAATGCCGTCAGCCACCGATAGCCTCCGCCGGATCCACCTTGAGAGCTGCCTGAATGGCGAGCACACTCGCCAAAGCGCAAATCAGCATGACCGCAAAAAAGCCCCGGATCGAATCCGCCGGTAATAACAAGACAAATTTCGGGAAAAATGGTGCCCAAAGGCTGGCAGCGATTTTACCCACGACAAAGCCGATCAGCCCAAGCCCCAGTGCCTGCTGCAGGATCATCCACGAAATCGTGCGGTTGCGTGTTCCAATCAGTTTCAGCACGGCAATTTCGCGGATTTTGCCGATTGTCATAGTGTAGATGATGAAGGCCACGATGGCCGCACTGACGATGGACAGGATGACAAGGAACATGGCAATTTGCCGCGCCGAATTGGCAATCAGTTTCTGGACGAGTATCTCTTCCATTTCCGCACGGGTATAGACGGTTAGACGCTGCCAACGACGGATCGCATCGGCGACCAGATCGGGATCGGTATCGGGCGTTATGGTGACCAGGACGGCGTTAACATTGGTGCTGCCCGACTGAACCGCGTTTACTGCTGCAGCAACCGCCGGATTGCCTGGCGGGTTCAGCTGCGGATTGGCTTCAGTGCGCGCACGCTGCCTGACAATCGCATCGCTGTCTTTCTGGAACTGGGCGGCCTGCGCATCTTTCAGTGACAAAAACAGCATCGGGTCACCACCCGATGATACCATTCGGCTCGTCAATCCGACGACGGTATAGAAATTGCGCCGAACTTTTACGCGGTCACCTATTGCAAAACCACTCTTAATATCGGCCACTGCCTCATAATGGCCCCGCACAATCTGGCGTCCGGCAATCAAATGCGTGGGTTGGCCTGGCATCCCAGGCTCGCCCATTTCGGTTCCAACAACCATCACCCGTACGTCCTTGTCGCCTTGGGCAATCTGCATCGTGAGGTAGGTGACGCCGGCCGCTTGCGCGACGCCGCGCATGGCCTGAATCGGTCGCTCGCTGTCTTCGGGCAGGCTCGATGGTTCCGCATAAGGGCCAAGCGTATCCTTTTGCACCACCCATAGGTCGGCATGGCTGTTATCGAGCAGTGCCTGGGCATCATCAACCATCCCCCGGTAGACCCCGGCCATCGATAATGTTACGCCAATCAACAGGCCCAAACCAACACCGGTGAGCACGAATTTACCCCAACCATGCAGGATATCGCGGCCGGCCAGACTGATCATGGCAATGATCTGACGATGCTAAACCGGCTGTTTGCTGAAAGCGCCTTTGCGCTGTGAAGGACAGTCTGTTCGCCGATTTCGAGACCATCCAGAATCTGAACCCATCCATCCAGATTCTGCGCGCCGATCTTAACCTTTACAAACTCCAGATCGCCACCGCGGATCACCCAAACCCCGACCTGACCATCGACGCGGTGCACGGCCGCATTCGGGATGGCCGGTGTCCGGGCACGGGCTGGTAAAGCCACGGTTACTTCTGCAAGCTCACCAATCGACGGAATCCCTTCGACAAGAGAAAATTTTGCTTTCGCGAGCACTTCCTCCGTCAGCGCATCGGCCATAGGCTCTACGCGTTCAATGATGCCTGGCACCTGGCGTTCGGGACGAGAACGCAGGACGATGCGCACCGGCAACCCTGCCGCAAGCCCGGCCGATTGTGTCTGGTCGAACCTTACATTGATCCACAATTGGCTCGGATCGATGATTTCAATCACTGCTTGCCCTGCAACTACGGTTGTCCCGGGTTCAACTGCCCGCCGCACCACAAGTCCCGCGTGCGGCGCTACGAGGCGCAGATTGACCTTTTGCTGGACCAGAGCAGCCCTTTCGGCACCGAGCCTTGCGCGATCTTGCCCAGCGGCGTTGCGATTGGCCTTGGCGGCTGCAAGGCTTGCGCGGGCTGCTGCCAACTCCTGTCGACGCTGATCGACCATGGCATCGGTGACCCAGCCACCTTCCTTCAATTTTTCTGTTCGGGCAGCCTGGTTTTGCGCGAGCGCAACGCGGGCGGTTGCATCAGCAATCTGCGCAACCGCCGCTTGCTCCAGTGCTGCTGAACGCGCGGAACCTCCGGCAGCGGCATCAATCCGTTGGTCAAGGTCGACAGGATCAATTTGCGCGAGCAACTGTCCTTCTTTTACAATGTCACCTACATCGACTGCGACCATGCTGACCCTGCCCGCAGCAGTTGGACCAACTTTCTGCGTGTAACGGGCTTCAACGGTGCCGATGCCAAATAAGGCTGGCGAAATGGCGCGTTCTTCGACCTGCACGACTGTGACATTCACGGGCGCCAATGGACCGGAGCGCAAGGCCACCCATGCAAATAGCAAAAGAAGCGGCATCAGAACGGCCAAAAGCAGCCAGCCCCTTCGGCTTATCGTAAATGCCAATTTCATGTCGCTGCGCCCAAAGCATCGAGAAATAGATCGAACATCCGCAAGGAAACGGCGGGCATATTATCGAAATCGTCGGCAGCCATCGCCTGCATCGCAAGGCCCTGCACCATGCCCAAAAACATCGATGCGGCCGCAGAGCAGTCGGTTGTTTCTTTTATCAGCCCCTGAGCCTTGGCTTGTTCAAGCAGGTTTATCACCCTGTCTCGATATCCGGTCATCAACGCGCGTACCCGCGCCTTGCCGGGGGCGTCGCTATCACGCTGCAACTCGCCAAACAGGATCCGGGGTACACCCACATGTTCGACAACAAATGCGATGTGCGTCGTAAAAATAGCGCGCAACCGGTCGACGGGTGTTGCGCCCGTAACCGCGTCGAAGCGGGCCAATAGCGTATCGGCTGTCCAATCCATAACCGCTGTCCAGACCGCTTGCTTATCTGCGAAATGGCGGAAAAGGGCACCTTGGGAAACACCCATATGCGCTGCAATTTGCGCGGTCGTTATATCGGCGGGATTTGTTTTTGCCGCCAGCGCAATCACCGCCTCGACGGTAACTGCTCGCCTCATTTCGGCCGGAAGTTTTGTTTGATACATGCATTGTACTTTGCATTAAAGATAGTAATTAGTCACTATCTTTAATGCAAAGGCTTGATGGAGAGAGTTAGAATGACCGAGATCGACAGCAGCCCAGAAGCATTGAAGGGCGAAGATTGGGCGGGCGAGATGGGTGCCAAATGGCTCGCTAATCTCGAGCGGTTCGAAGGCATGATCGCTCCGATTGGTGAGGCTCTGCTCAAACAGGCAGATTACAAACACAGCGAGCGCGTGCTCGATATCGGCTGCGGTGGTGGCGGGACAACAATTGCCATTGCGCAGGCGGTTGCACCTTCGGGCGAGGTCCTTGGTATCGACATTTCACCCGATTTGACGACGGCGGCTACACAGCGCGCCAACGATGCCGGTGTCAGCAATATCCGCTTCATCTGCGCTGACGCGTCGACAGTTCAATTCGACGACAAACCATTCGACCGGCTCTTCTCGCGCTTTGGCAGCATGTTTTTTCCCGAACCGCATAAGGCTTTCGCCAATTTGCACAGCTTGCTGCGCCCCAGCGCGCGCATTGATCTCGCTGTTTGGGGACCGCCGCGTGACAATCTGTGGATGATGGAGATGATGAGCATCGTCCGCCGTTATGTAGACATACCGCCGGCTGTCCCCCGCACACCTGGCCCATTTGCATTCGAAGACCTCGACTATCTAAATGAGATCCTCGCAAGCGGTGGTTTTTCAAATGTGAACGTGTCGGCCTATCAAGGACTTCAGCCGATTGGCGGTGTAAATGTCACACCGCAAGACGCCGTCTCATTCATATTGTCGTCAATGGCCGTTGGACGCGCGCTAGATGAACAAGGCGCAGATGTTCGCTCGGCAGCTGAGGCGGATTTGATTGAGTTGTTTCAGAACCATTATGAAGCGGGCCGAGGAGTCATGATGCAAGGTAAGGCATGGCTGGCTAGCGCCATTGCTTAGAAACAAGCTGATTAGGTTTGGCCCGTCATCGTAACAGGGGCAGAACGATTTTAGCTATTAAGCCGCCATTTGGTGCATTCGCAACTGTGATATCCCCACCATAATCGCGGGCAATGTCGCGGGATATTGGGAGGCCGAGGCCGGAATCGCCAGCTCTGTCACACTGGCTCACGCCGATTTCGAATATCTGGTCGAGGACATCGGGGCCGACGCCGTCGCCATCATCCTCAATCTCAATTATCGATGCCTTACTCGTTTCATAAAAGCGAATGGTAATTTTCTTGGCTGCCCACTTGCCGGCATTATCGAGAAGATTGGACAAAATTTCACTCAAATCTTCCGGGTCACACGCAATGTTCTTTGCAGTAGCTATCGCCTCTGTGGCCCGGAAAGATTTGGCTGGATAAATTCGTGTCATAGCGCTGAGTAGCGGCGGGAGTATGTCAGATAACGACGTATGCGCACCTATCGCCTGACGTGACCCTCCCGACCGGGTTCTGGCCAAATGATAATCAATCTGTCTCTGCATCGCTTGCGTCTGGTCAAGAAATATCTGTGCCTGATCGCCAGCAGTGCCGGTCTCTACCATTCGTTCGGCCTCGTCGGTAACAACAGCCAGAGGCGTTCGTAACGAATGCGCCAAATTGCCTGCCTGCACGCGTCCGCGTTCCACAATAGCTGTATTTCGGCTCGCGTAAGCATTGAGATCGGTGACGACTTCCTGAATCTCGTCGGGATAAGACCCGTCAATCATACTCGCTTTGCCCGCCCGCAAGGCACGAATACCGCTGGCTAGCCGACCAAACGGCCGCAATCCGAATGTGATGATGGCAAATCCGCTCGCGATCAACGCCAGTGCGAGCAGCGCTAACCAGACCGTTAATTCTCGCGTGAACGCCGAGATGATGCGTTTCAAATGCCGCTCGTCGGTTGCAATCACGAAGTGGGTCGGCGCACCTGTCGTTGTCGGACGGACCAGTCCATATACTATTGTCTGCCCGGTTGGACCGTTCGCCACATAATGCAGGACATTGGGCGAATGTGCGATGTCATAATCAAGAGCCCCGCGAGTCATTGATGGCGACTTGAGCGTCCCGAAACCCGGTCGCGTCACTTGCCAGTAAAAGCCCGACAACGGGACCGCATAACGCGGGTCGGAAAGTGGTCGCGTCAGTTGTGGGCTACCCTTTTCATCGAGCACTGTCAGTCCCGCAAGTTCCTTCACATGAACCTCCAGTTCTTCATGATATTGCGCTTCGACATGCAGGCTGAACAGACGGACGGACGAGACCCAGATTGCCCCGATGCCAAGCGCCACCCACAATAGAATTGCGATCAGAAACCGGTCACGAAGGCTGTTGATTCGAATATTCATGGAATGAATTTGTAACCCATGCCACGCACCGTTTGAATCCGTGCTTTCCCGATCTTTCGCCGCAACCGGCTGACATGGGCTTCGACGGCGTTATGATCACGCTCGGTGTCGAGTGCATAAAGTAGTTCAACGAGAACGGCTTGCGAATGGATCTGGTGGGGGCGACGAAGAAAATGATGTAAGAGATTGAATTCCTTCCGGCTCAATAGCAGCGCTGTACCGCCAAGCGTAACCATTTTACCGACCGGATCGAGCGATAGATCGCCCGCGGTTAATGCTGATGCAGCCCGACCATCGTGCCTGCGACACATGGCATGGATGCGGGCCAGCAACTCTTCGAACCGAACGGGTTTTACCAAAAAATCATCAGCTCCGGCATTCAACCCTTCAACCTTGTCACGCCATCCACCCCGTGCGGTGAGAATTAATATCGGTAATGACGCTGCCCCGGCACGCCAATAGCGTAACAGGTCGAGGCCATCGCTATCGGGTAGCCCGAGGTCGAGAATAATTGCAGCCATAGCTTCGATGTCGGGCCACAGTCGTGCCTCTTCAGCGTTGCATGCACAATCTACGGCGATACCTGCACGTTGCAGCCGTTCGGATAACCGTCGGCGAAGTTCGGGATCATCCTCCACAAGCAATACGCGCATCATTGACTCGCTTTTTTATATTTTTCGTCTGGCCACCAAATCTGACGGCACCCTGACATTTTGTCAGCTTTTTGTCAGATTCGTAAGCGAAACGTCAAAAATGATAAACAGACGCTCGATTTTCATACTCGGTTTGGCAGCGGTCATGCTTATCGCTGGTATATTGTGGTGGGCCAGTCCAGACACTCCTGACAGGACAACCGCTCCACCCCCAGCCGCCGAATCTGGCGTGATAACAGCAGCACAAATCGAGAAGCTGGGTATTGTAACTGCAACAGCAGCCGTCGCATCCAATATTGCCCTTGGAACGGTACCAGCCACGGTCACGCTTCCGCCCGAAGCGCGGGTCGCTGTAACTGCGCCGTTCACGGGTTCGGTCATCCGACTTTTTGTGGTGCCAGGTCAGGCGGTACGCCAAGGGCAAGCCCTTGCAATCGTGCGCAGCCGCGAACCCGTCCAATATGGAGCAGAGCTTGCAAGAGCACGCGCACGGCTCGATCTGGCACAGGCGACAGCGGCCCGGACCGGACAATTGGTGCGCGAAGGCATCATTGCCGGCGCACGCGGTGACGAAGCTCAATCGGCGGTCCGCCAAGCGCAGGTTGATGTCGCAGAGAATGCCCGAGTTCTCAATCAATCGGGTGCAAATGCGAGCGGTGAGATGACGCTCCGCGCGCCCATCACCGGACGGCTGGCGATGGTCAACGTCCAGACCGGCGGGCCTGTTGATGGTATGACTGCCCCATTTGTCGTCGAGAATACCTCGGCCCAGATGCTCGACCTGCAACTGCCCGAGCGAATGGCCAACAGCGTCTTTCCCGGAATGGTTGTGGAAGTAGCGGTCGCGGGCGGCGAGCCGGTTCGGGGCAGCATCATATCGGTTAGCGGCACAATCGATCCAGTTACGCGTTCCCTGCTGGCAAAGGCACGTCTGGACACATCGCCTGCACTGGTAAGCGGCAAGGCGGTCACGGCGTTGCTCAAGGGAACAAGTCCAACACCGGGCACCAGCATACCGGCGGCGGCAGTGACTCGGATGGGCGACAAAGACATCGTGTTCGTGCGGACTTCGAAGGGCTTTGAACAGCGCGCTGTGACTGTGGCAAGCCGGACGTCCGACCAAGCCGTGTTATCGGCTGGCCTCAAGCCGGGTGAAAAGGTAGCAACTTCGGGTATTTCGGAACTCAAAGTCATATTGGGCGGGGAATAAGCGATGTTACGCCGTTTGGTCGAGCAGGCGCTGGCATTTCGCCTAGCCGTCATCGGGATCGCTTTGGCACTGGCTGGCTGGGGCGGGTGGTCCTTTGCCAATCTGCCAATCGACGCCTTCCCGGACATTAGTTCGACTCAGGTGAAGATCATTCTGAAGGCCCCAGGGATGACCCCCGAAGAGGTCGAGAGCCGCGTTATTACCCCAATCGAAATGGAAATGCTCGGCATTCCGGACCAAGCCAACCTGCGCTCGGTTGCCAAATATGCGATTGCCGATATCACCATCGACTTCAAGGACGGCACCGACATTTACTGGGCGCGCAGCCAGATTGCCGAGCGCCTGTCCAACGTGTCGGGGGACCTGCCGGTAACTGTCGAGGGGGGTATGGCGCCGATTTCGACGCCGCTGTCCGACATGTATATGTTTACCGTCGAAGGCCCGCAAACACTCGCCGAAAAGCGCCGGGTGCTCGACTGGATCATCCGTCCGGCTCTACGCACGGTTCCCGGCGTGGCCGACGTCAACGCGCTTGGCGGATTTGTCGAGACATTCGAGGTGCGCCCTGACAATGCGGCGCTTTCCGCCGCCGGTCTTAGCGTCGAAGACCTGCGAAGCGCAATCGAAAGCAGCAACCGCAACGATGGCGCAGGGCGGCTGAAAGTCGGCGAAGAATCGCTGATCGTCCGCGCCGTCGGTGCTGTCCGTTCTTTGGAAGATCTTTCCTCGGTCGTGGTCCGCGCAGCGGGAGGCTCGGTTCTCCGCGTCAGTGATGTTGCGAACGTCCGCACCGGCGCTTTGACACGTTATGGTGCGGTGACGAAAAACGGCAAAGGCGAGGCAGTTCAGGGCCTCGTCATCGGCCTGCGTGGCGCCGATGCCAGCAAGGTTGTGTCAGGAGTGCGAGCGCGCCTGGATGAAATCAAAACCAGCCTCCCCAAGGGCATGGCCATCGACGACTTCTACGACCGGTCAGACCTGATCGGGCGCGCGGTAGGCACAGTTGAGTCAGCATTGCTTGAAGCCACTGTGCTTGTGGTTATTCTCTTGCTGCTGTTTTTGGGTGATGTGCGCGCTGCCATCATCGTTGCGGTCGCTCTGCCGATGGCGGCGTTGCTGACCTTTATCGTCATGGGCTCGATTGGCCTTACCGCGAATCTGATGAGCCTCGGCGGGCTCGCTATCGCAGTCGGGATATTGGTCGACGGCGCGGTGGTTGTCGTCGAAAATGTCGTTGAACGGCTTTCGGATCCCAAACATCGTCATCAAAGCAAGCTTCAAGCCGTATTTGTTTCTGCTGCCGAGGTGGCGACTCCGGTCGCCTCAGGCATGCTGATTATTGCGCTTGTATTCCTGCCGCTGCTGACGCTGGAAGGACTGGAAGGCAAGCTGTTCGGGCCGGTTGCGCTGACCATCATATTATCACTGATGTCGGCACTATTGCTATCGCTCACCTTAATTCCGGTGCTCGCTTATTTCGGATTGAAGCGAGCCGAAGGTCATCATGAACCGTGGCTGATGCGGCAAATCGGTCCGCGTTATCATAGCCTGCTGGAAAAGGCCTTCGCCAACCGGCGGCTGGTGTCCGGCATTGCGGTAGCATCACTCGTGGTGGCTGGCGGTGCATTTACAATAACCGGCAAGACATTCTTGCCAACAATGGACGAGGGCTCGACACTCGTCCAACTCGCCAAATATCCCAGCATCAGCATCGATCACAGCCTCGAAGGTGATTTGAAAGTGCAGCGTGCCATCCTGTCGCAAGTGCCCGAAGTGACCGACATTATCGCTCGCGTCGGTAGCGACGAACTCGGCCTTGATCCGATGAGTCCGAATGAGACCGACAGCTTCATGCGGCTAAAACCGCGTGAAGAATGGAGGGTACAGGACAAGGATTGGCTGGTGGAGGAAATCCGCAAAGTCTTGGATGATCTACCCGGTATCGAACCCAGTTTCACCCAGCCTATCGAAATGCGTATTTCCGAAATGCTGACCGGCGCGCGCGGAGATTTGGCGATTAAGTTGTTTGGGCCCGACCTTAAGGAACTGTCGCGTATTTCGGGAGAAATTCAAACCCGCCTGCAGCAGATTAAGGGGACCACTGAAGCCATGACGGTCGCTAATGATACCGTCGACTATCTCCAGATCGATATTGACCGTCTGGCTGCAGGACGCGCAGGGATGCCAGTCGATATGCTGCAAGACATGATGCGCGCCGATGTCGAAGGCGTGCGCGCAGGCGTCGTTGCCGATGGCAATCGCCGCGTGCCAATCGTGATCAAGGGCGCGGGAAGCGAAGGGATCGATCCAGCAAGCTTTACCGATCAGATATATCGCGCGCCGTCCGGCCAATTAGTCAGGACCAGTGATGTCGCCACAGTTGCTCAAATTGCGGGGCCGGTGAAGCTGGAACATGAAAATGGTTCGCGTTTTGCGCTTGTGCAGGCGTTTGTCTCGGGGCGCGATTTGGTTGGCTATGTCGAAGAAGCCAAGGCGGACATCGGCACAAATGTGAAATTGCCGCCCGGCTACCGGATTGTATGGGGCGGCCAGTTTGAAAACCAGCAACGCGCTTCAGCCCGATTGATGATCGTGCTTCCGATTGCGGTATTGCTGATCTTTGTCGTGCTCTATGCCACGCTGAATTCGGTGCGGGCGTCGCTGCTGATCATCGCCAACATTCCTTTCGCAGCCGTTGGTGGCATCATCAGCCTGGCGATATCGGGCGAGTATCTCTCGGTTCCGGCATCCGTCGGCTTTATCGCGCTGCTGGGTATTGCCGTGCTCAACGGTCTCGTCATGGTCAGCTATTTCCGGCAATTGCGGCAAGAGGGTATTCCGCTTGCGCTGGCCGTGCGCCAAGGCGCGGAACGCCGGCTTCGGCCCGTTCTGATGACCGCCAGCATTGCAGCGTTCGGGCTGGTGCCGCTGCTCTTCGCCAGCGGCCCGGGCTCCGAAATTCAGAAGCCGCTGGCTATCGTCGTAATTGGCGGACTGGTTACATCCACGCTACTCACACTGTTCCTGCTACCGATGCTGTATGAACGCTTTGGCGAAAGTACGGCAGAGCGCGAAGCGGGCGACCTTGAACATCCGGCGGGAGAGACAGCATGAAGCGCTTGATCCTAGCTCTTTTGCTCGGCGTATCGCACGCAGCTTTCGCCGAACCGGGCCTGCCCCCGGAAGCGTTAGTTCAGACTGCCCTCGACGCCCATCCTTCGGTCGAAGCGGCCAAAGCGCGTATCGGCGTTGCCGAAGCAGATGCGCGGGCGCTCAAATCCGGACCTCATGAATTTTCGGTGAGCGGCAGTTATATCAGTCGGTCAGTTGACCGGGAGGGACGGTATAATGAATATGACGCCACGCTTTCTCGCGGACTTCGTCTGCCCGGAAAATCACGACTTGACCGCAAGGCTGGAGAGTTCGGTATTTCGGCAGCTGAAAATCGCTGGGAGGATGCCAAGCATCAGGCAGCGTTACTGTTGTCAGAGCTGTGGTGGGGCTGGCTTGGAGCGAACGCAGAAGCAGCCGTCGACAAACAGGGCGTCGCCAATCTGGAACAAGCGCTCGCAGGCATAAAGCGCCGGGTGGAGCTGCGCGATGCAGCGCAGCTTGAGGCCGATCAAGCCGAAGCCGCGTTGGGTAATGCCCGGCTTATGGCGACGCAATCGCAGGGCCGGGTAGCATTGGCAAAGGCGCGATTGCAGGCGCAATTCCCGTCGATGACCTTGCCTGAAACACCTGAAGAACTGCCTTTACCTGAAATCCCAGCATTGGGTTTTGCGGCGATGCGCGATCAGGTGATCGAGCGCAGCCATGAAATTGGCGCGGCCCAAGCCGAAGCCGACCGGCTGGCAACGCTGTCCGAACGGGCGCGGCGTGATCGCTGGGCTGACCCAAGCGTTGGCCTGCGCGCCTTTAGCGAGCGGGACGGAGCTGAACGTGGTGCCGCGGTCGTGGTGTCAATGCCAATTGGTGGCGGCCACCGTAAGGCAGTGGCAGAACGCAGTGCATCGGAAGCCGCTGCCGCCATGGCAGAACTGGCAGCCGTTCGCTTCGACGTTCAGGAAATGGCTGACGGCGACTTTGCCCGGGCCAGTGCGGCATGGGATAGCTGGGTGCGGAGCCGCGAAGGAATGAACGCGCAGGTAGCAGCCGTCCTGAAAATGCGACGCGGCTATGATTTGGCCGCAATGGATTTGTCGGATCTGCTGCTCGCTGAACGCCAGACCCACGACGCCTTTCGTGCCGAAGCGATCGCACGCACCGAAGCGCTTCGGGCGATTACACAAATCAGGATCGACAGCCACAATCTGTGGATTTCAGAAGAGTAGCCCAAACCAGTTTTTTAAACTGCAATTTCAATCTCAATGAACTTCGATATTTTTCAGAATAGAAAAGGCAAAATTCCAGTTTATCGATCGATGTGCCCTATTGGCGTTTCCCCGCCGCTGGCGTCGTTGCCGGATCACCAAGCAAAATGCCATCGACGCGCGTGCCATAGCGGGAAAAGGGCGAGTCGTGGTGCAGAGCCCTTGTCGCCTGAGGACTCTTTGCGAAACGTGGATCCTGCGGGCGCACACGGCCGTCGATATAGGTCGCAACGTCCCATGCCTCCTGAACGGTCAAACTGCCCTCTTGTCCCTGCGGCATGTTGGCACGAATGAACGCAGCGGCCTTATCGATTGTCGCCATGCCCGCACCCCAATTATAGGATTGTGGACCCCATAAGGCAGGATAGACCATGTCATCTGATAGGCGCTGGCCAGCTCCGTCGGCACCGTGGCAGGCGCTGCACTTTTCCGAATAGATTTGGGCACCTCGAATATCATCACCGGCTTTAGCGGGAGCAGCGAGTTTCGGAAATCCCCGGCCAGGAGGTGAAATACCGCTCGGCAAACCACGCGCCATGAACGCCGCATAGCTTTCAATTGCAAGGAGTTCACGGCTACCCAGCGGCGGCGGCGTCCCGTTCATACTATATAAAAAACAGTCCTGAACGCGCTTTTGAAAACTGTTGATCTCACCATTTTTCTTCCGAAAAGCTGGGAAATTGACAAAAGCTGCCCAAAGCGGAGCTGCACCCGCTTTGCGTCCCGCGTCAAGGTGACAGTTGCTGCACGCCAGTCCGTTGCCGACATATTGTGGGGCTTCCTGCGCCGTATGTGTCATCAGCCGCGCGCCCAGCCGGATGGCATCACCGAGCGCATCGGCTGGAGCCGATTCAGCCGAAGGCGGATCAAACACTTTAGTAGCGAGAGGGGCGGTCTGGACAACAGAAGGAGGAGCAGGAGTTTCTTCTTGGGTACGGCTAAAAATAGCCATCCCGAATGCTCCCGCCGCGAGCCCGACAATAAGAGCAGATGTGACTTTTTTCATTGAAGCCGAACCCTAAAAACATTGACATAATCTGCATTGTCTATTGCTATATGGTCGAACAATAATTGCGCAAAGTTAAAAACGGGAACTGCAAATCATGCGCCAAATTCTTATCGCTCTAGGCTCAGGACCCATTAAATTGCTTGCGCTGTCGATGACGGGTTGATTCAATA
>JADHED010000223.1_pt1 | contig 77597 bp, 58 predicted proteins | sample 8952041 | NCBI WGS metagenome assembly JADHED01 (sample SAMN16124423, study PRJNA663239) | bioreactor sludge metagenome | isolation source: sludge (control) | place: India:Bengaluru | collected 2018-09-08
GCGGATTCCCGCGCTCCTCCTAACGCCGGTGTCACGCATGGGTAAAGGTCAGCCGGGCCGGGGAGGGGCAGCCTCGTGAGAGGCGGGGGATGTCCCCAGCCCCCGGCATCCTAATACCCCTTCAGCACGACTCGCTTGAGGACCTTCCGCTGCCCGAGCGTGAGCATCACTTCCAGAGTCGCCCCGGGTGTCAAGGCATCGAGACCGCTCTTCGGGAGGCTCGTGAAGGGAATCCAGCAGGGGAGAGAGGGTCCGCGGGGAGCCGAGCACTCCATGCTTTTCCATGGCCGCGACACGAGTTCCACCCCTTGGTCACTGGCGATAATGCGTTCGACCTTCAAGACATTCCCATCAGGTCGCAGGATGGGCCTGTCGAACTGAAAGGTCAGGTTGAGCGACGCACCGGAAAGCTGCCCAGTGATTTGAACCAGCAGGGCATTCTCGGGGCTCGCGGGCTGTATCTCGCTTGCCCTCGGCTCTTCGACGGCGATGGGTGTGGGAGGTGCCGGGAGGGGTGTGGGATTCGCCAGAACTACGGGCTTGATTTCGACAATTGGTATCGGCGTGCGCTCGTCCCCGGGTCTTGTAGAGGCCCCTTCGCCCTGGGTGGCCCGCCGGGCCAGTTCTTGAAGGAGGGCCACCTGTCGCGCATCTCCCGCATCGGGGAACGAGTGCGTTTTTTCTTTTTCTCTGAGGGTCACAGCCGGCGCTGCCGGGGACTCTCGAGAGAGGTTTGTCGTCCGCCCGTCAACCTCCGGCACAGGTGAAACACTTTCGTGTCCGGGGGTGTTCACCGCCACTGTGGAAGACATGCCAGGTGCTTCTGACGGAGTCGAAACAGCGATTGTTGGCGGGGCGGCGGGCGCCGCGGGCTCGGGCTTTCCAAGAGACCGCGCCAAGAAAACGACTCCGGCAATGCAGATCAGGAAACTCGCTCCGGTCAGAACGAGGAGGGGAGTCTGGGCTGGCGGACGGCGCGACCCGGGTCCTGCTGGCCTTTCAATAAGCGGGTTGCCGACTGAAGGAGTGGACGGGATATGGGAATCGTGAGGAACTTGAGGTTTTTTTCTCTCCGGAGGGGAAGCGGGCTCCGCGTTTTCGAAGGGCACGGGCGCCTCGGACGCCACTGGTCGCGCTTTGACCGGCGGCGCCGGGAGTTTACTCCCCGAAGAACCTGGCGTCGCCGGCGGCACATCCAGCGTCGGCTCCACGGCAGGAGACACGATCCGTGGCTCAGGAACGGACTGGCGGGACGAAACACCCTGGGCTAACGCCGTGGCCAACGCCTCGACAAAGTCCTGGCACAAAGCGAACCGGTTCCGGGGTTCTTTCGAAAGGACCGCCCTGAAAACCGAGTCCACTTCAGCACTCAGCGCCGGGTTGTAGGTGGAAGGGAGCGGAAGCTCCTCGGAAACCTTCTTCATGAGCACGATCGGCGTTGAGAGGACGTCAAAAGGCAGCCTGCCGCTGACAAAGCGGTAGGCGATCATCCCGAGGGCATACTGGTCGGACGCGGGAAGCACGGGATGAAGAGTTGGGTTTCCCATCGCCTGCTCAGGCGCCATGTACACAGGGGTTCCCATGACAGCGCCGCTCTGGGTAATCACCGAGCCTTCCTCGAGGCTTTTGGCGAGCCCAAAATCCGCCAGCAAGGTGCGTCCTCGTTTGTCAAAGAGGACGTTGCCTGGTTTGACGTCGCGATGAATGACCCCCTCGCTATGGGCGTAGTCGAGTGCCGATGCCAGCTCGCGCAGCCATCGCAACACTTCATCCACATTTCCCGGCTGTTTATCGGAGAGCCGCCCTCCCGTGAGCCTTGGCATGATGAGAAAAGGGCGCCCGAGATGCATGCCAACGTCGTGGACCGGCACGATGTGAGGGTGATCGAGGCGGGCAGCCGTCTGCGCTTCACGAATGAAACGCTTGACGAAATCGGGTTCCTCGGAGAGCCCGGGAAGAGCGATCTTCACGGCCACCTGGCGTTTTAGAGTTTCGTCCTCGGCCCCCCAGACTTCAGCCATGCCGCCGGTTCCAAGCAATTGAATCAACAGATACCGCGAAACCTTGCTCCCGGATTCAACGAGGACCGTCATGGCTGACGGGATTCTACTTCCTCGACGGCCCTCTTTCGGAGTTGAAGCATCCACGAGAAACGAAGAAGGGAGGGACTGACGTCCCTCCCCTGATTCCAAACCGGCAGAGGAATAGATGTGCTGCTAATTGCCGAACTTCAGCCGCGCGGTGTAGTCAACAATCGGGTGTTCGCCAAAGTACCAGGCTGTTCCCCCAACCTTGACCCGAATCTTGCTGCTTCCCCAGCGCGGGGCATGAAGCCTGTGAAAACCCGCATCCTCGAAAGTTGCAGCCCAGTCCTTGTCCTTGAAATCTACTTTTACCTGAACGCCGTCTTTCTCGTAGTCAAGGATGCCTTCCGAGGCGCGCGCGGCCGCAAACTCCTCCATCGACATTAGCGGAACGTGAACCTGATGCCCGTTGATCTCGAAGGTCATGTCACCGAACCCTTCGAGTGAGCTGGGGAGAGTCCCCTGCAGCTTGACGCTTCCCGCGTTGGTTTTCGTGTCGACACGTCCCTGGTAGCGGGTCAGCTCCATCTTCTCGAGCCGTTCGGCGAAGGCTTCCCACCTCCACGTCATGTCGACGGAATGGGTGAGGTCGTACTGGAGAGTGTGCTTTCCGTTGATTCGAAGCCGGATTTGAACGTCACCCGTCCCGGCCTTCAAGTAGTCTCCGAGGTCGGCCTTGGCGATCTGGAAGTCCCACGTCTCCTTCCCGAAGTCGAGTTTCAACGTGACCTTGTTTCGCGCGGTGGAGCGGCGAGACTCGAAAAGCCAGACTTTTCCGGTACGTGTCCATGTGCCGCTCGCTTTTGCCGAGGACCAGACGAAATCATTGATGGAAACAGTCACGCCTTTCGCCGGTTTGAAGTCACCGGCGGCGATCGGAACAGGGCTCTTGGCCCCCTTGTGGTCGATCCACCCCAAATAGGCGCCGTCAATACTGAACTTGCCTCTCAACGAATCGCCCGTCTCCGCAGTTCCGCCCTGTCCGCTGACGAACAGTCCGGTCGTGGCACCGGGCTTGGGGCTCATCCCCAGCATGGTGCCGTTGGCGTAGGAAATACCCGACGCCTTCCATGTGATGCACCATGGGCGCTGCTGGTTGTAGGCCTCTGGAATCCAGGGTGCGGTGGCGTCGTTGGCCACGAGCCAATACGGCTGGACAGTGAGGGTTCTGACGCATCCCGGGTCTGAGCACGACTTCATGTTCAGTTCGGCCTCGAGATCCGTAGCAAAGGAGGTCGAGTTCTTGACGGAGGTACTGAAGCTGCCTTCGTATCCCGTTGTGAGGCTGGCCTTGAATCCCGCCAGCTTGAGAGCCGCGAAAACCTCGTTGGAAACTTCTATGTTTGTCGTCTGGCCCTCGGTATCCACGGAATCTGTCGATTGGGTGAACTGTGTCGAGATCTTGGCGCCACTTCCGAATTGAAGCGGCTGAATTCCTGGTTCGTTCAAGGTTCCATCGCCGAGTTTCACAGTCCACTTGCTGGAATTTGTTTCCCAGCTCGCCTTTGCCCACCCGTCAAGATCAGTCGAGAGGGGGAAAGGCTGGACTCCGGCCATCAATCCCGGAATGTCACTGTCCTTGCTGCCGGGATCCTGCAGATCGAACCCCACTACGCGGTACGATAAAGCGTCAGGATTGATGTTGACGGAGTGGAGGCTCTGGTTCAGCGAAACCCCGGTGCCAAGTTTGGTGACATCGTAGTCGTAGGAGTAAAGGGAAAAGTCTTGCACGATGATCTTTGGAACGAGGAACAATCCCCAGCCCCACCGCCCGCGATTGGCTTCCTCTTCACTGTCCGGGTCCGTTCCCATCGTAATGGTGACCTTCTCCACGGAACTCGTGCTCGACTCGTGATCGTGCTGCCACGCGCGTTTGTAGGAAAGGTCGGCCTTGTCGCCCACCTCGAGCAGTTCATCGAAGAGGCCAACGCTCATCTCGATACCGGCGGAGAACGTGGCTGCATTGTCCCACTGCTGGGATTGCGTGACGCCTTTCCCGTTTTCCTGGCCGTACTTCAGGTTCGAGAGGTTCGCAAGATCGAACGAATCCGTGATGTTATTGATTGCAAAAGGAGGCGGACCGGTGATGACGCCGGCAAGCGACCAGTACTTTCTGAGTGTGTCGAGCGTGTCCGGGTCGCCCGTGCCCGGGTCGGTATTGGTCCCGGTCCCTCCCCAGTTTCCATTCCACGCGCCGCAACTGGGGGCATTGATTCCAGGATACTGGGGGACCAGGCAGTCAGAGTTGAAGACGAAGGCCTTCCACTTCTTCTCGTCATAGTCACTCGTGTAGTTGATGGCGAGATGTTGACGCTGGACGATTTCGTTTGGTACGGATGGGTTGCACTCCAGCGTGTACCACGGATAAACCCAGAGGTTCCCGAGATTCTCACCATCCTTGTAGATGTGGGAATCCATCGTCCACGAGGGGCTAGACTGTCCGTATGCATACTCGATGCGGCGAATGTGGGCGGCGTAGCTCGATCCCGTGTCCTCGGGTTCGAAGAAGAGCTGAACCGAGGCCACCTTGGAGCCGTTAGCGAATCCGTTTCCGGCTGCGAGTGTTCCCGGAGTGAGCGAAACATACCCGTAGAAGCTGTCGTCGTAGAGCTTCGTCAAGCTCGAGCCGAAGCTTCCGATCGAGGCCGTATTGCCGTCCCATGTTCCGGCAAGAAGCGACGTAAAAACGCCACCCTGTGTAAATTGGTAACCGTACGCCAGGAGGATTTTCGGGTCTGCATCTGGCGGGTAAATCGTAATGGCATCAAGTGGTTGATAGTCTTTCGCCAGCAGCGGGGTGGGGTTCTTTTGCAAGGTCGCCCAGTTGATGCCGTCCGTGCTTTTGTAGGTGTCATAGTTGGTGAAGATATAGAGCGTATTCCGAAACACCACCATCGCGGCTCCAGCGCCAGACCCTTGCCCGAGGGTGTCGGAGTGAACGGGGCCAAGATCGCGAAGGGTAGTCCACTTGTTGAGGCCCGGATTCATGTCGAACACAGCCAGGTACGCCCTCATCGGAGGGTTCGTATGTCCGCACTGGCTCATATCGTCCGAAACAAAGGCGTAGAAAATCTTGTTGTCATAGACGGCCAGTCCTTCGCCGACAACACCCGTCCGGTAGTGACAGACACTATAACCAGACGCGACATCCTTCGGCCCGGAGGCGGCAAATAGGTAGTTCGGGGCCGTCGACGAATCGCTCGCGGGCTTGCCGGCCTCGTGGGTGACGTAGCCGTTGCCGGTCTGAGAGCTGAAATCGATGTAAACGCGATGAACCTGTCCGTTGATGTAAAGGCCACGTCCCGGACTGGCTGATGCGGAATTAACGGTCAACAGGAGGGTGAAGAAAAGGGATAGGTACCCGATCGCTTTCCTCATGGGGCGATTATGAGCCCCACGAAGCCGCGTACCCTCGAAATATGTGCAGAATTTAATCCGCGCCGTAGCCGGCAGACTTCGGGTTCCGAATGGCTACCAACCAATGTCAGGAAGGAATTTGAGGCAACCGGCGCCCGAGTCGGGATTCGACATCGACGCGAGCGCCTCTCCTCGGTATCGTGGCTTTCATGCCGTCCGTTCTCTGAGCGGCGAGAAAAGGACCCCCGCATGTTCGATCCCATCCATCTCCTTCTTTCTGGCTTCGCGGCCGTTCTGGCCGGAGCCGTCAACGCGCTGGCCGGCGGCGGCACACTCATCACGTTTCCGGCCCTCGTCGCCCTCGGAGTTCCGGCCATTAGTGCCAACGTCACGAATACGGTCGCTCTCTGCCCAGGGTACCTGGGCGGGACGCTCGCCCAGAAACAGGACCTGGGAGGCCAGAAAGTACGCCTCTGGCGCGTTCTTCCTGCAGGCGTCATCGGCGGAGTTCTGGGAGGGTACCTGCTTCTCCAGACCGAAGAGAAAGTGTTCCGGATTCTTGTTCCGTACCTCATCTTCCTGGCTTCCTGTCTCCTCGCCGTGCAAGAACCCGTGCGGAATTGGCTCGTAAGCCGAATGGGCCAGGGAGTCTCCCATGCGGAAATCGAACGCTGGGCATGGCTGCCGGTTGGACTCGCCTCAATTTATGGTGGCTATTTTGGCGCGGGCCTCGGCGTCATTCTTCTCTCGGCTCTCGGGTTGACGCTTCACGACACCCTGACCCGGCTCAACGCCACCAAACAGAGCATTTCCTTTGCTGTCAATGTGGCCGCGGCCCTCTTTTTCGTCTTTTCGGGACACGTCGTGTGGCCCATCGCCGCCGTGATGGCGATCGGCGCCCTGGCCGGAGGCGTGCTGGGAGGAAGACTCGCCGGGCGCATTCAACCCGCGACACTCCGATGGATCGTGGTCTCCATCGGTTTCGCCGTCTCCGCCGTGTACTTCATTCGCTCATGAGACAGCTGGCGGAACCGGCCGCTTTTGCCAGAGAAACTGGCCGGTGTTGGCTTCCCGTGAATCCAATCAGTTGATTCTGCCGGAGAGCTGTGTTAGACTGAGTCTAAAGAATTTGGGGTTCGTCCCCGATCCTTCAAGGAGAGAAAGCAACATGAGCATCATTAACAGCCAGCTTCCCGAGTTCAAAGTCCAGGCTTACCACGAGGGCAAGTTCAAGGAAGTGACCAGCAAGGACCTCGCCGGCAAGTGGTCGGTGATCTTCTTCTACCCCGCGGACTTCACCTTCGTTTGCCCCACCGAGTTGGGCGACCTGGCTGACAATTACGCTGAATTCCAGAAGCTGGGTGTAGAGATCTACTCTGTTTCCACCGACACGCATTTCGTTCACAAGGCCTGGCACGATGCGTCTGACACGATCAAGAAGATCCAGTACGTGATGCTGGCCGATCCGACGGGTCATCTGTCTCGCGCCTTTGGTGTTCACATCGAGGAGGCGGGTCTGGCCTACCGTGGCACTTTCGTCGTCAGCCCCGAGGGGAAGGTCAAGATTGCCGAGATTCACGACAACGGCATTGGCCGCGATGCAAAGGAACTGCTCCGCAAGGTACAGGCTGCCCAGTACGTAGCCAGCCACGACGGTGAAGTTTGCCCGGCCAAGTGGACGCCTGGCGACGAAACCCTCAAGCCCAGCCTTGATCTCGTCGGCAAGATCTGAGGTCAAGATCTGACAAAGACCTAAGAGCCCGGGCCGCAACGCCCGGGTTTCTTTTGTCTAATCGAACCCTAGTGGGCGGGCAGCATGCACGCCCACAGGTGACCGTGAAACAAGATTCCGCCTGAGTTCCCAGCAGCCCAATCGGGAGGAGACACATGCTCGATTCATCCCTGTCAGCGCAGCTGCAGCAGATTTACCGCGACCTGCCCGCCGTCATCACACTGCGTCAGCGCCCGTCGGATCACCCCAAGGACGGCGAACTTGTCACCATGCTGAAAGATGTCGCCGCGACGTCACCCGGCAAGATCCGCCACAGTGTGGAAGGCGAGAAATCCCTTCAACCCATGTTCGAGGTTGTAAGGGAAGGTCATTCCCCGGTCATCATTTTCCGGGGCATTCCCGGCGGACACGAATTCTCTTCTCTCGTTCTGGCCATCCTGAACGCGGCGGGGAAGGGCAAATGGCCAGATGATGCGATAAAGAGCCGCATCAAGCAGCTGAAGGGACCTATTCGCCTCCGCACCTTCGTCTCGCTATCCTGCCACAATTGTCCAGAGGTCGTTCAGGCACTCAATCTGATGGCTCTGATTCATCCAGATTTCGTCCACGAAATGGTCGACGGAGGTCTGGCGGAATCGGAGGTTCAGCGCCTGGGAATCCAGGGGGTTCCAACCGTCATCTCGACGGTTCACGAGAATGCTCAGGTTTCAGTCGGCCGGGCCGGCCTATCGGAACTCCTGGATGCCCTCGAGGAGCGTTACGGATCTCAGCCGGCGGAAAAGGTTCAGGACCAGCCTGCGCGCGAACCCTACGACGTCGTGGTTTTGGGAGGGGGTCCCGCGGGAGCGTCGGCCGCCATCTACTCCGCCCGAAAGGGGCTACGTACGGCTCTCGTTTCAAAGGCCGTGGGTGGGCAAGTTCTCGAGACCGTCGGCATCGAGAACCTCATCGGCACAACCTACACCGAGGGGAAGAAACTCGCCGCGGATATCTCGTCTCACCTGAGAAGTTATCCGGTGGAGGTTCTGGATAACCGGCGGGCCGAGGCTATCGAGGATGGAGAGCTGAAATCGGTGCGTCTGGCGGGCGGTGAGGTCCTCAAGACTCGCGTACTGATCGTGGCCACGGGGGCCCAGTGGCGCGAGTTGAATGTGCCCGGCGAGAAGGAATACATGGGCCGCGGGGTCGCTTTCTGCCCCCACTGCGACGGTCCCTTCTACAAGGGCAAGAAGGTCGCCGTCATTGGTGGCGGCAACTCCGGCATCGAGGCGGCAATCGATCTGGCGGGCATCTGCGGATCGGTCACCGTCATCGAGTTCATGCAGGAACTGAAGGCCGACAAGGTCTTGGTGGACAATCTCAAGAAGCTCCCGAACACGGAGATCATCCTCCACCATCGCACGGCAGAGATCACGGGCGACGGGCAGCGCGTTTCTGGAATCAAGGTTGTGGACCGGTCAACGGACCAGGAAAAAGTGGTGCCCGTGGACGGGATCTTCATTCAGATCGGCTTGGCTCCGAATTCCGGTCTCGTCCGGGGACTCGTGGATACCAACCGCTTCGGGGAAATCGTCGTCGATGAGAAGTGCCGCACCAGCACGAAAGGCATCTACGCAGCTGGCGATGTCACCACGGTTCCTTACAAGCAGATCATCATCGCGATGGGAGAAGGCGCGAAGGCCGCTCTCGCCGCTTTCGAGGATCGCATCCACTCGGCCTGATTCGTTCGTTGAGGTCTTTTCGGGGGGCGGTCCTGCCGTCCCTCCTGGTAAAAGAATATGGGGACAGGCAATTCATGGAAGACGTGAGAAGGGCGCGCGCATTTCCGGTTGAAGGGTCGCATACGGGGTTCTTCCACTGCCTCTCCCGCGTCGTCGACCGGCGGTTTGTTATGGGCGTTCCCGAAAAGGAGGTCTTCCGGAAGATCTTGAGACAGTGCGAGGTCTTCTACGGGATTCGGGCCTTGACCTACTGCATCATGTCTAACCATTTCCACATCCTCGTCGAAGTTACCGAACCAAAAGAGCTTACGGAGGATGAGGTCCTCTCTCGCGTGGCCGCCCTTTACCCGGTGAAGTTCGTCATCGGCCTTCGGAAGGACCTTGACGCCTTTCGTGAGGCTGGCCTTTCAGATCTCGCTCAGAAGCGTCTCGATTCGTTCACCCGCCGGATGTGGAACCTCTCGAACTTCATGAAGTCCCTCAAACAGCGCTTCAGCACCTTCTACAACCGGAACAACAAACGCAAAGGGACTCTCTGGGAAGAACGCTTCCGCAGCATCATCGTGGAAGGGGAGGAAAGCGCCCTTCTCACGATGGCCCTCTACATCGATCTCAACCCTATCCGCGCCGGTATCGTCACCGACCCGGTTGACTACCGTTTCTGCGGCTATGGCGAAGCCGTTGGGGGTGGGGAATCCGCCCGTTCTGGGCTCAGCAGCCTCGTGCACTGGAAATCAGGCTCGTGGAGAGCCATCCACTCGGAATACCGGCGGCTTCTCTATGCAACGGGAGAAGAATCTTCTGTCCGCAAGGGCTTCACCAGAGAAGAGACGAAGGCGGTGGAAGCCGCCGGAGGACATCTCCCTGCAGGCGCGGCCCTCCGGCACCGAATCCATTACCTCTCTGAAGGGGTGATCCTGGGAAGCCGAAGCTTCATCGACAGTTGGCTCCCTCAGAACGCTTGGCGGTTTGGAAAGAGATCCCTGAGCCGGGATCCCTCCCGGCGGCTACCAGATCTTTCCGGACTGGGTCTTCTGCGAGCGGATCGAGCCTGATACGAATTCGCTTTCAGGTTGAGACAATTTTGAGTTCGGTCCCTTTTCCCCTCCCCCCTAACTCGCTACTTTTTCTGGCTTCACGAGCTTCACGATGAGTGCCAGGAGCGCGATCACAGCTCCAGTAAGCACGACCCAGAGCAAAACGTCGCTGTTCCAGAAGGACTCTGTTTCAGAGGTGATGGCTCCAGTTTCAGAGAGAGAGATCTCTTCGGCATCGGGAACACCGGACCCGAGAATGGCCATGTCATACCGCGGCGGCCCGATCCGGGAACTCCCGTACAGAAGTTGCAACGTTCCCGGCTCCTGGCTGTAGAACCGCAGGGTGTACCCATCCAACTCCAGCTCAGGCCTCTTGAATCGGAGCGGCTGGTTGTCGCCTTCGTCGACATCCACAAAAAGCAGGGGAGAGCGCAGCCTGGGTAGCGATAACACGAGGGCCCTCGGAGGCTCCTCGTTATCCCGATGCGAGTAGTTCTCTTCCGCGACGATGCGCGTTTCCTCGTCCGTGAACGGCCCTTCCTGATTTGCGTGGTGGCGGGGGACCCGCACGACGACCCGCCGCTCGAAGACCGGGTCCGCCGCGGTCAACTTCAGTCTGGAAGGCGGCAACTCTCTGAACGGAACCTCTACCCGATAAACCGACCAATCCCCGAGCCGTGCGGCTCGCCTTTCATCGCCCGCGTCCGAAAGAGCTAGCAGCTCGATCCGGACCGGTTCGCTCGCACCCTCCAGAACATAGGGAACCTGGAAGCCCTCGGTGTCCACGATCCGGTAGTCCGTGTAGCCCTGGCTCCCAGCAAGGGCCGCGGCATCGAGCTTCAACTTCTTCCACCCAGAAGACCCGGGGTCAAAGGGACGGTTGTACTTGAAGTCGCTCACAGAGAGCCGGGGTCCTTTGGGGACGGCCGGGGCCGGGTCTGGCGTGCCCGCCGGCCGAAAAGTGACCTCCGCGAGAACCGCTACGAGGAGTAGGACAGGGGCCCTCATGACGGTCCCGCCTTCTTCGAAAGAACGAACTTCTGTATCGCCACGGCGACCAGTATGAGTGATACCGCAAGCCCGGCCAGCGAGATTGGCAAGTAGAGACCTCCCAGACCCAGCCGGGGGAGATCACGCAAGAACGCCTTGAGAATCGTCAAAACAAGGAGCCCGATTGACGCGATACGGGTGGCCTTGTTGTCCAAGATGACCCCCGCGGCCAGGATCCCGATCGCAAAAACAGCCCAGGCCAACGTGTAGGCGACGTCCTGCGCGAAAGAGGCTCCACGGGTGAAATTGAACGTCAAGGCTGAGCCCGTGGAGAAGTAATCGGCAATCTGGATATTCACGAGCCAGAAGAGCAGGAGCGTTCCGAGAGCGGGCGTGACCGATGACGTTCGCGGTAAGTCCTCAGTAAGGCGGTCCGCAGTCTTTCTCAGAAACCAAGTCGCCGCGAACATGGCCAGCGCGGGAACCAGATAGGTGTAGAGATACCAGTTGAAAACGGGAGTGCCCGTCCGCTCATGGTACGAGAGCACGGCCGGGTTCACCGAGAGCCTCACAAACACCACTGCGAGCAGTCCCGCGGATGCAAGAAGCAGACCGCGGTGAGGAACCCGCGTGAAAAGCCACGCGAGAGCGGCTCCTTCGAGCGCCCATCCGATCGTGATCCACTCCTTCTCGAGCTGCACCGGTATGGCCACCGTGATGAAAGCGAGCGCTCCGCCCGCGGCCAGCGCTAGCTGGGCAAGCGCCCTCTGTCCCGGCGGGTGGAGTTTCAGGAGCCTGAAGACCAAGAGGGCCAACGCACCGGCTTCGAGGACCGGAAGCAGTCCCGTGATGTTCTGATAGCCTCCATCGATGAGCGCCTGCCGCCCCAACAAGAAGAGAAAACTAGAAGCCAAGAGAGTGGCCACGAAGGGCTTCGAAGCCTCTTTCGCTTTTGCGGCCGCGATCCACGCATAGGTCAGATAAAGCAAGAAAACGAGGCTGGCCATCACGAGCCGCTCGTCCCAGACCTCTTCCGTGCCGGGCCCGCCATACTCGTGGTAGAAGAGGACCGTCAGATACGCCGGTACTGCGCTGATGATCGCAGCTCCGTGCCACCCCGTCACGAGGCTCGTCCCCAGAAGCGCAGCCACGAGAACCAATTGGGCGGCCAGGATCAGCTCAAACGGCTGATCGCCCGGAGTCGTCGCTTCGAAAGCGACGAGGAACTGCGCAAAAAGTACGCTCGTAAACCCCGCGGCCGTGAACGAGACCTTCCTCTCCGAAAGGTGCTCCCAAGGCAGGACAAGGCCGGGCACCATCACGAGTGCAAGGGCTGAAAAGACCAAACTGGTGAGGATGGCCGCGGGCGACGCAGTGGCAGGTCCTCCCGAGAACATCAGGAGTACGAGCTGAGAAGCCACGGCCACGGCGACCCAGAAGGGGCCGGAGCGTGTCGAGATCGCGGCGCCAAGCGATGCGATCACCACGATGAAAAGGGCCGTCATCCAGCCAGATATCGGGATTGCAAGCTCTGAACTGCCAGTGATGTAGATGAGGAACGGATAAGCAGCAAGCGAGAAGAAGAGCATCCGCCGCCACGGTTCCTTTGATTCGGCGATGGCGTTACCAAGAAGCGCCGCGCCGAGAAAGAAGAGTGCCACCGCGGCGTAAACGATCAGCGCGGGGTTTCGAGACCCCTCATCCAGATGCTTGTAGGACCAGATCGTCAGTGTCGCGAAGGCGAAGACCGAACCGAGGATGTAGAGACTCGGCTCCGACCGGTGGGCAGCGTAGTAGGCGATGGTCCCGAGAAGTACCAGGAGAGCCGCAGTGAGGAGGAACGGCGTCGCCGTGGCCGCCTCTTTCCATGCCAGAACAGGGAAAACGAGAAGGATCGCGGGAGAAGCAATCACGGAGGGTTGGCCCATCGCCGAAAGAGGCCTGCCCAACTTCTCCGCCACGAGGGGGACACCGAGGAAGAACAGAACGAAGACCGCCACAAAACCGAGGAAGAGAGGCCAGGAAGTGGAGCGGTAGGAGGTGACGGTCCAGATGGCGAAAACGAGAAAGGACGAGGCAGCTCCAGCGAGGTGGAGTCCCCCTTCCTCGAGCCAGATGGAAACAGCCGAAAGCCCGGCCGCCAGGAGGAGGAGAAACCCGAAAAGAAGCCCGTAACGTGACCCGTACGCGGGAACCGACGCCAAAAAGAGCGCAAACAGAAGCGGCACGGCGGCCGCGAACTTTCCAGCTGCGGTGAATGCCTTGAAACTGCTGTCCCGGGCCGTCTCCTCGTTCTCGCCAAAAAAGATGGCCGCAAACGAAAGAAGCGGAAAGACGATGAAGATCCCCAGGGCGAGCGGCACTTTCCCCTCGTTCAAGAACTTGGCCACCCAGCCCCACTGGTACAATGCCGTAAATATGACACTAACGAGGGAGAGTATGGGCCACCTTTTCTTGTGGGCCACCCACGAGAGTCCGGCGTTGATCATGGCGAGATAGCTGAAAAGGGCCAAGGGGCGGTCCTCGCCTGTCGAGAGCAGGAGTGGCGTCGCGAAGCCGCCGAGAAGACCGAGGAGCGCGATGTAGATCGAATCGCGCCGGATAGAGAGGAGGACTCCTGTGGCGGCAACGAGCGCCATCATTACGAAGGACGCCCCGATGGGCATGACGTTCCAGCGCGCCCCGGCCGCAAAGAAGACCGAGAAAAGAAGCGCGATGGCGGCTCCATCGAGGGCGTTGGCCGTGGCCGGGTACTTCCGGGCGGCCTTCCGCTCGCAGATGGCGAGCATCGCTATACCGAGCGTGATGCCTCCGGCCAGCTTCTGCACCGGGGTGATTCGCTCGTACGAATAACGAATGAACGAGACGGCGGCGATGACGAGTGCGATTCCAGCAATCCAGGAGAAGAGCTTGACCCCCACGATTCCCTCCCAGTCGAACGAAGGAACAGGTGGGGGAGGAGGAGGAAGGGGAACATGCCTGAGCGGTCTCGGGAGTTCCGCGTAAGGGATCGGCGAGGGCATTGGAGCAGGCGGGGGAGGAGGAGTCACCTCGCCAGGACCGAAAGGCTCGACGGGACGAACCGGTGCCGCCACTTCCGCGGGCAGCGCGTTCGGAGGCGGTGGCGGAAACACGAACACCGGTGGGACCGGAGGTTTGACCACATGGCCGGCCACATGAGCCTGTGGCATCGCTTCGGGAAGCGGTCCTGGCGGAGACGGGGGGGCAGTCTCCGGGAACAGCACTGGAAGCTGCTTTTCGGCAGCCTTCGAGACCTCTGCCGGTGCCGGAGGGGCTTGAGCAGCCTGCCTGGGCCCCTGCATCTCCGCTGGCATGCCAGGGGGTATCCCGGCCCCTTCCGCGGCAGCCAGACGCTCCTCGAGAGAGACGATCCGCCGTCGCAGCTGAATCTCGAGTCCGTTGAACTCGGTCCTCAAGCTGGCAGTTTCCTCCTGGGCCTGCCTCAATCGTGTCCGGGTGGATAACGAAAGAACGAAGCTCACAAGCGGCAAAGCGAGGTACGCAACCGCAAGGAGCCCGAGGAAGAATTCAAACATGAAGAAAGCCCTCTCTTCACTGAACAGTTTCGCTGAATATCGGGCGAGAGGTTACTCTGAAACCTCTGGTATGAGGACACTCTCACTTCTAACGCTGTTACTTCTTGCCGCTCCACAACCCCTGCCGGCGGTCGAGGGACCTGTCGCCCGGGCTGTCAACCGCCATGCCCCTGCTGCCGAAGCCCGTCTCGCACCGTTCTTCAGAACCGCTCAGTTGTCCTATCCGCCCCAAAACCTGGCATTCGTGGTCTTGAAGGAAGAGAAAATGCTCGAGGTCTGGGGCCGAACGAGAAAGACAGACCCGTGGGCCTTCGTTCGCGACTACCCAATTCTCGCCGCGAGCGGGAAATTTGGTCCCAAGCTCCAGGTGGGAGACCTTCAAGTTCCGGAGGGGTTTTACAAGGTGGTCTTGCTCAACCCCCGCAGCAGTTTTCACCTCTCGTTCAAGCTCGATTACCCGAATCGTTTTGACCAGGAAATGGCACGCCGCGACGGCCGGACGAATCTGGGCGGCGATATCTTCGTTCACGGAGAGGATGTCTCGATCGGATGCCTGGCAATGGGGAACCCGGCTATCGAAGAACTGTTTGTGCTGGTTGCAAAGACGGGTTTGAAGAACGTTGAAGTCATCATCTTGCCACGTGACCTGCGGCGCCCCGGGGCAACTGCTCCGAGCCTTCCTCCCGCCTGGACGCGAGATCTCTATGCACAACTTGCAAACGCCGTGAAGGCGTTTATGCGGTAGAGAAGGACGAGTTGCCGTTGCTGGGCTGATTTGACGTCAGAGAGGCGGTAGTTGCTGGGCGGGTTGATTGGCAAAACCTCCAGCCATGACGTAGAGCGAAACGTGGCGCTGGATGGCTTCCCGAAGCCGCCGTGCCAGGCAGACAATAAGTCCTCCGACGAGGGTCGCGGACCCGGCGGGGGCGAAAACGACGAGTTTTCTAAAAATCTCTCGTTTCAGCACCGCGACGCGGACTCTCTCCTGGTGGGCAATCAGATCCGCGGAGCGCGGGGCGTCGTCGATCAGTGCCATCTCTCCGAGGAACTGACCCGGTCCGACGACGGCGTAGGCTTCTTCGCCCTGGCCCGCGATGTTGCGGCTCACGCGGACTTTTCCGGAAAGCACCAGGAATGCTTCTTCCCCTGCGTCCCCGGCTTTAGCCAGGTTGCTGCCTGCCGCGTAATCACGAACGGTCATTCCGAGTTTTGGGAAAAGCTGAGGGTCGAGCCCAGCAAGCTGGAAAATGCTGTTGGCCTCGTTCCAGTCCGCCACGGCTTCCTGCGGTTTTGAGTCCTGCGGTCTTTCTTCGAACGGAATGGGAGGCGCGGGAAGGAGAGGGACCGCGGCAGGTGCAGCCTTGTCGATCGCGTAGGGGTTCTCCGCGGCTTCGGCGATGAGTTCCTCGAACTTGAGCTGAGCGTAACGGTCTCTGACCTGCGCCGGCGATTCGTCAAAGAACCGCTTGAGCCCTTCATTCGTCAGTCTGATGGCCTGCGCAAAGGAGCTGAGCGTGAGGCGCCGGAACGATGCACCGCCGGGAGTCTCCAAAAGGACGGCCGGGCGTGCTTCCTCGGCCGTGAGACTGACAAACGCGGCCCGTCCAGAGAGGTCGAGGCCCGAAAGGCGCTTATTCCCTATGAGAAGTAACTCCGCGAGTCCGAGAATGCAGGGGGCTTTGAGCTTGGCGAGTTCGAAGGTCCCGAGGGGCGTATTGGCTACGAGCGCGGCGGAGCCTGCAAGCAGCAAGACGGCATCTCCCGGAGGGTCTCCCGGTTTCCAAACGTGACCTCCCGTGAAGGAAAAGCGGGCCTGCCGCCCCGAAGCAATCATCGCGACATCGAAACGTGTGAGATCCTCGGTGTCCACATCGCCAAGATTCATGGTCTTTCTCCCGCTGTTTTCTTCAGCGGAAGCCTATCAGGAAATGGGGTTTCTCATGCTGAGTAGGGGTCGAGATTGAACCTGTTTCCCGTTCCGAGCGTATGCTTTCTGGGTTCCGTTTCAGGACCCTGTCACCAAAAAGGAGGATCGATGCGCCAACCATCATTGCTCGTGGCTGCCCTCTCCATTGCGGCCGCCTTTCCAATCTCATCCGCTCCCCAGACGGCCTACAAGGGGCATGGAGCAGAAAGCGTCCCGGCTGAAGTCATCGCCAAATACGCCCCCAAGCCCCTGCCGCCCGAAGTGGCACGGCGTATTCAGGCCATGATGGACGTCCGTGCCCCTGGAATGGGCCGGGTTTCACCAGACGGCACCAAACTCTACTTTGGATGGTCGGTGACCGGCACCGCGCAGATTTGGCGTCTGGACGGTCCGGAACGCTTCCCCGTCCAGCTCACCGGCGGGCAAGACCGGACGAGTCTTGCGGATATCACGCCGGACGGGAAAACCCTCATCATCCAGCGGGACCGGAAGGGAGAGGAGAACCCTGGGCTCTATTTCATGCCGGCTTCTGGTGGAGCGCTGACCGCAATCCAGCACATTTCCGGTGTCCAGACATTCTTTCAATTCGTCAGCCGGGACGGAAAATGGGTTTACTTCGTATCCAACGACCAGAAACCAGATTCCTATGCTGTCTACCGCTATGACTTACAGACAAAGACTAAAGAAGCCCTGGTGACCGAACCAGGCCTCTGGAGAATCGCCGACCATCGGTCTGACGGAACGCTCCTTCTTAAGAAATCCACGGGCTCGCTCACCTCCGAGTACTCCGAATGGAAGCCGGGAGCCAAGGCGCTCGTGCCCCTCCTCGGACAGAATGAGAAGCAGGAATACGAGGCAGCCTATGGCGCAGCCCAGGGTCAGCTCCTCGTCTTGACCCCGAAATTGGGGGAATTCAGACGCCTGTACCGGTTTGAAAAAGGAACCCTAACTCCAGTCACGGGTGAACTCAAGTGGGATGTCTCTGATTTCGGCATTGATGACGCCCGCAAGCGCATCCTCTACACCATAAACGAGGCGGGCTACACCAAGCTCAACGGACTCGATGCAAAGACTTTCAAGCCCATCAAACTGCCCAACCTTCCCGCGGGCGCGGACCACGTTTTCGCCGGGGCCTCGACCCCCGACGGGCGGTTCACGACCTTTGGCCTGGAAACGGCAAAGGCTCCTCGCACGAGCTACGTCTACGATTGGAAACTCGGACGGCTGACCCGGTGGGTCGTGCCGAGTGCACCCGAGGTCGACACATCCAAATTCTCCGCCGCCACACTGGAGTCCTACCCGGCCCGGGACGGCACGCCCATCCCAGTCTTTGTAAGAAGGCCCGCCAAGTGTGACCCGTCTCCTTGCCCGGTCGTTGTCGAATTCCACGGAGGTCCCGAAGGTCAGGCGCAACCCGGGTTCTCAACGTACCTCCAAAACTTTGTGGATGCCGGGTACATTGTTGTCGAACCAAACGTCCGCGGGAGCGACGGCTACGGGAAAAGCTGGATCGACGCCGACAACGGTCCGAAACGGCTGCAGGTCTGGACAGATATCGAAGACGCCGCAACTTGGGCGCGAAAAACGTTCGCATCTGATGGCAAGGTTCCGAGGGTCGGTGTCATGGGCGGGAGCTATGGCGGGTACGCGACTCTCGTTGCGATGACCAGGTTTGCTGGAGCTTATGATGCAGGGGTCTCCATCGTCGGAATCGCCAACCTGATGACGTTCCTTCAAAACACGGCTCCGTATCGCCGAATCTTACGAACCACCGAATATGGTGACCCTGAAAAAGACAAGGACGCCCTCGTGGAGCTTTCCGCCACCACTCATATTGGGAAGCTGAAAGCTCCCCTGCAGATCCAGCAAGGAGCGACGGACCCCAGAGTCCCGGTTGGCGAAGCGATACAGATGTACGAGGCCGCTAGCAAGACCGGGGTCCCTGTAGAGTTGGTCATTTACGCGGATGAGGGCCACGGTGCTGGCCGCCGCGAAAACCAGGTCTTGATGATCGGCCACGCCATAAGATTCCTCGACGAGCACCTGAAGGAAAAGCCGGTAACCAAGTAGTTCTCTGAAAGATTCCGTTCGTTTCGGGCGGGTGGTGCCTGGGTCACCCGCCCGAACTTTTTCTCAGAACGGCCAGTAATTCTGAAGCCAGTCGAGAGCGTGGGCTCCCAGAAAAAGAAGCGCGTAAATGGCGAATGCGAAGTAGGCAACGCTGACAGCCCCCCAGAAAAGGGAGACGATGAGCATGAGCCCGTCTTCTTCCAACTCAGCGATACAGGCGAACAAGATCATGAGAGCTGGCAGGGCGTTGTTGAGGGGGAGGCCGCCGAAAGGGATCGCCATCAAGCCGCCGCCGGCGAAAATGAGTGATCCGCACACCCGTCTGCCCCTCACTCCCGTAACCCAAGTCGTAAACCGCCGTTTTGTTAACCGGCCGCAGAGTTTCAGGATCCACTCGCACGACCTCAGCATCGCGACCCAGACGCGTCGGGGCGGTTGAGCAGACTTCAGTTTTCGCGGCACCCATGGCGTCTGGTGCCCCAGAGCAAGCTGAAATCCGAGAGCCATGAAATTGAGCCCTCCGAGAACGGTGAGAGGGCCAAGCGGAACTGGCTGGATGAAGGGCAAGGTCAGAACGATACAAATGAAGCTGAAGCTCGTGTCCCCGAGCCTTTCAAATGCCGCGTTCAGCGACAGGTTGTGGTGGTGAGCCCTGTCAACACACTCTTCGAGAATGCCGAGCAGCGCCTGCGTACGGTTGCACGCGGATGGAGCTTCAGTCCGAAGGGACATCATGGAATCCGTTTCTTTCAGGGGCTCCCCTGACGTGAAGTGAAAAACGGGAACGAATTCAGGCGAGAGCTGCCAGGGCTTTTTCGACGCTCTGTTCGGGCTTGACCTTCCGCGCGACTTGAAGGATGTGTCCGTCTTCGCCAATCACGAAGTGGCTTCTCTCGATGCCCATGTACTTCTTCCCATACATGCTCTTCTCGACCCAGACACCGTACGCCCCTGCCACCTTGTGATCGACATCCGCGAGAAGCCGGAAGGGGAACTCAAACTTCTTGCGGAACTTCTGGTGCGAGGCTGTTCCATCCGGGCTGATACCAAACACGACGGCGTTTTTGGCCGCAAGGACAGCGTGGCCGTCACGGAACCCGCAAGATTGTTTCGTGCAACCTGGCGTGTCGTCTTTCGGGTAAAAGTAGAGCACGACCCTCGTCCCTCTGAGGTCAGCAAGCCGAACCGTCGTGCCATCGTCGGCGGGGAGTTCGAAATCCGGGGCCAGATCGCCCTGGCTGAGTTGAGTCATTTGCGTCCTCCATGAGGATTCTTCATCACCGTCTTTCTACGGCCCGTGGGAAAGGCATGGTTTTACCCGGTTTGGCCCTGAATGGAGATAGCGTCGATCGTATCCAGCAACGACTCGATCGTTGATTCCCCCGTCAGTGAGTTCATGAGGGTCAGCCTGAGCCACCGGCGGCCCGCGACATCCGCCTGACTGACGAGGTAATCGCCCCGGCGCAGCAACTCGTTCCGGATGGCGGATTGCAGGGCATCATCTCCGTTCTTCCGGAAGCACAGAATGTTGGTTTCGGGCGGGCAGAGGGTCTCGAATCCTGGCCTTCTGGTTATCTGGCCGTGAACACGGCTGGTCAAGGAGAAGAGGCTCTCGATATGAGCCGCGATCCCCTTCTCACCGCGAATGGCAAGAGTCAGGAAAAGCTTGAGCCCGAGCGGAGCCTTGGTGCATTCGAACTGCTGCTCGATGAAATCGGACCCGGTCTCCCGGTGTCCCTCAGTGACGTAGACCGCCCTCTGGCGAAAGGTCCCAGCCAGGGACGCCTGATCTCTGAAAAGCACCGCCGTGGCGAGAGCCGAGGTCTGGAGGAGCTTGTGTGCGTCCCAGATGAACGAGTTGGTCAGGTCGAGGCCGAAGAGACGTTTTTTCGATTCCACGGGATGAAGCAGCAGGGAGGCTCCATGGGCACCATCCACATGAAACCAGAGCCCGTGCTCACGGCAGAAAGTGCCAATTGCAGCCAGCGGGTCGAAGAGACCCGTCGCCGTGGAGCAGGCATTTGCGCAAACGGCCATGACTCTCTGACCCCGGGATCGCGCCTGTTCATAAAGGGAGGGCAGCTCGTCGGTCAGAATCCGGCCGAATGAATCCGTTGGAATCTTGACCAGGCGGGATGTTCCGAGGCCCATGACGGCCGCTGCCCGGGAAATGGAATAGTGAGCGCTTTCGGAAACCAGCAAGACAAGGTCTTGCGGAACGCCGGCCTCCCATGAATCCGGAGCAACGGCGGCGCGGGCCGCGAGCAGGGCTGTCAGGTTGGCGAGAGTTCCTCCGTGGGTGAGAACTCCGCCGCCAGGAGAGGCCCCCGGCGCCGGAAGAAGATCCTTGTTTCGCCCCGTTGGCTGCCACCCCGCTTTCTGAAGCATCCAATCGATGATGAAGACCTCGATGGCGCCAGCCGCAGGCCCCATCTCGTACACCGACATCCCGTTGTTGATGGTGCCCGAGACGAAATCGGCAAGCGCGGCTCCGTAATGCGGCAAGGCCACTTGATGAGCCATATAGGAAGGATGCTCGAGCCGGGTCGAGTAGTGGAGGAAGCGTCCAAGCAGCCACTCGAGATGCGAATCGCTGACGTCTCCATTCTCTAGGAAGGGGCCGAGGTCCAGGTCGCGGAGAATGGCGTCTATCGGGCGTATCTTGACGACTTCCGGCGTCCCGCTTCGGCTTTCTTCGATGAAACAGGCGAGAAGCCTCGCGGTCATCCCGGCGCGTCTCTGAAACTCTTCTGGATCCCAACGGGAGGGGAGGGGAGCCTTCATTCTTTCCTTCGTGCCCAGTCTCTTTTGTGCGAACCAGGCGTGCTTTGACGAACCCATCGGGTCGGGAGACTGGACCCGGGCCGGATACACCCGCCCATGTTGGCACTCTAGCCCCTCTCCACCCTCGCGGGAAGTCCTTTAGACTGCAAGAATGCGGCCCGCGGCTTCAAGCCCACCCGGGCTGCCACCAGAAACGAGAGGACATTTCATGAAACTCAGCCGGCTTCTCTTCCCAGGCCTTGGTTTGGCATTCTTGTTCTTGTTTTTGAACCACGGTCTTTGGGGAAGCTCGCAGGAGACGCCCGCTGTCGCTCCGTTCCCTGTCCCGCTAAGTGCTTACACAGGGGAAGAGTCGCTTCCCCTGTCTGGAATCCTCCGGCACCGGGTAGAAGTCGAGCCTCTGAATCTGGTGTCAACCATCATCTTCTTTCTGGCCGTTGTTCACACGTTTCTTGCCGCCAGATTCACGGAAGCCGCTCACCGCCTGAAAGAGAGGCACGAAGAGAAGGTCGAGAAAGGGGAGGCGGATGGATCGAGCTTCTGGGCCGAGGTCTTGCACTTTCTCGGGGAGGTAGAGGCCATCTTCGGAATTTGGGCCATCCCGCTCTTTGTCGTCATCACCGGGTCAAAGGGATGGCTCACGGCAGATAGCTACATTGGGCACGTGAACTTCACCGAACCCATGTTTGTCGTGGTGATCATGGCGATCTCGTCAACCAGGCCGGTGCTGGCTGTTGCCGAGCGTTTCATGGGGGGCCTAGCCGCGCTGGGGAAGGGAACGCCGCTCGCGTGGTGGATGACGATTCTCACTATCGGCCCGCTCCTGGGCTCGTTCATTACCGAGCCAGCAGCGATGGTGATCAGTGCCCTGCTTCTGGCGAGGCGCATCTTCGAACTGAAGCCAGGAGTCCCCTTTCGTTACGCGACTCTGGGCCTTCTCTTCGTCAGCGTCAGCATAGGCGGAACCCTGACACACTTTGCCGCACCACCCGTCTTGATGGTTGCGGCGAAGTTCAAATGGAACCTCGGCTTCATGTTCACGCACTTCGGGTGGAAAGCGGGCATCTCCATCCTCCTCTCGACCATCACCTACGCGGTCTTTTTCAGGAAGGAATTCGCCTTGCTCGCATCAAGGGCCAAGGAGAAAAAACAGGAGGGTGTCCGCTCATCCGAGCGCGGCATCCCGGTCTGGGTGACCACGGTTCATCTGTTGGCGTTAGTGTGGACGGTCTTCACCGCTCACACCCCTGCCCTTTTCGTGGCTGGTTTCCTTTTCTTTCTCGCGTTTACGCATGCTTCTTCCGATTTTCAGAATCCCATGAACCTCCGCTCTCCACTCCTGGTGGGCTTCTTTCTGGCGGGGCTCGTTGTGCACGGAACGCTTCAACAATGGTGGATTGCACCAGTCCTGGCACGCCTCGACTCGGTCGCCCTCATGCTCGGGGCCACGTTCCTGACGGCCTTCAACGATAACGCGGCAATCACTTACCTCGCATCGCTTGTCCCGGGCCTGAGTCCGGCGCTCAAGTACGCCGTCGTGGCTGGCGCCGTCACGGGAGGGGGGTTGACCGTGATTGCAAATGCTCCTAACCCCGCCGGTCAGTCGATTCTGGGGAAGTACTTCCCGGATGGCGTGGCACCGCTCTGGCTGGCTCTTGCGGCCCTTCTTCCGACCATCATCGCGGGCTTCAGCTTCATGCTGCTGTAGCTGAAGAAATTTCCAGGCGTCTCGGCTTGGCCACGAGATTTATCTCGGGGCGGGCGAACACCACTCGAGATCCCAATTCTTGGGTTTGACAAAGCACCAGCGAGAGGGAACAGGAATGACCGGAAGAACGCGCATACAAGTCCTCAGCGATCTGCATCTCGAGTTCTCGAGAGCCCTGCCTTTCACACCTCCCCTGAAGGGCGATGTCGTTGTCCTGGCAGGGGATATTGCAAACGGTCTGGAGGGGCTTTCCTGGGCAAAAGAAACGTTTTGTCAGACTCCGGTCATCTATGTGGCGGGGAACCACGAGTACTACCGGCACTCGATCCCGGGCATGACGGAAGAACTCGTTCGGGAAGGGCGAGCGCGTGGGATCCACGTCCTTTCAGAGAACTCCGTTGAAGTTTGTGGGGTTCGATTTCTCGGAACAACGCTCTGGACGGACTACCGTCTTTCCGGGAATTTCGTTGAGGCAGCAGCGGCGGCCGAAAGGGGAATGACGGATTTCTTGCGGATCAGCACGGATCCAGGCCCGCGGCCGCTTCGCGTTTCCGATGTGGAAGTGCTCCATTTTCAAGCCCGCCAATGGTTGGCGGTGGAACTCGCACGCCCATGCGAGAAGACGGTCGTCGTCACTCACCATGCGCCAAGCATCCGGTGCATTGATCCCCAGTACCGCCGGAATCCGCTGGCTCCCTGTTTCGTCTCCGCTCTCGATGATCTCGTCTACCGCAGCCAGGCAGAACTCTGGATTCACGGACACACCCACTTCTCCACAGACTTCCGGACCGGGCGCACGAGGGTGGTGAGCAATCAACGGGGATACCCAGGGGAGCCTGCTCAGGGGTTTGACCCCGGTTTCACGGTCGAGATCTGAGGAGAACTCACAGCCAGAGACCTGAGCGCTCCCGGCGTGAGAATTCGGAACCCATTCCGTGGGTACCTGAACTCAGAAGCGTCTGATCTTCTTCGTGTTCTTTCCGATGGCTGTCCAGTTCGGGCAGTCCCAACTCAACCCTTCGGACTCCACGACCCATCCCCGTGGAACGGGTGAGTTACCGCAGATCTCTTCGGACTCGCCAGGCCGCTTGATCGTCTGGGTGTTGAATCCTGTTGCCGTCCAGCCGGGACACTTCATGTCCCGCCCCATCTTGATAATGACGGCGCCGCGAGGAAGCGGTTGATCCGAACAGATTGTCAATGGGCTCCCTCCAGATGGTGGCGCCCCGCGATCATCCCAGCCGGGATCCGTCCGGTCATCCCGTCCCCGGTCATCCAAAACATAGATATCGTATTGGCCGGAAATCACTTCTTTCCCACCATAACCAAAGTTACAACGGGCTCCGACGACCTTCCCAGGGTGCGTCCCCCCCTGGAAAGGGGCACGGCACAGGAGCAGGGGCCGGTCGCCCTCCCGCCCGCCAACAACGGCTGCATCCAGTCCGCGATCGGCCGGTACCCACCGGCCACGAGCATCGAGGGCCACCTCGAAACGGTCCAGGCCCACTTCCTTGCCACCGTACCCGATATTGCAGCTTCCTGAAACGACCTTTCCCGGATGCAGCCCTCCTGCGTAGGGGGCCCGGCACACATAAAGAGGCCGTCCCCCCTCGTCACCTCCCACGAGCGCTGCACGCGGAACGGGATCATCCTTTTTCAGGGCGGTCCATCGTAGTGGTTCGGACCAACCATCCACCTTCTGAGACTGCGCGGGAGAATCAAGAGAGGCTGCCAGCACGAGGATGGCTGCAGTCAGAGAAAGACTCCTCGACATTTCACGCCCTCCAGCAAGGAATTCTACGCCTGGACTTCGTGACGGCCGGCTCTGCCTGAAATCTGGACCTCGGACCGTTCAGCGGCTACACTGGCACATGTAACAGTGCTCCAGCGGAAATCGCGCCGACCGTCGCTCCTTGGCCGGGTGCTCGCCGCCCTCGCCGTTCTCGTTGTCTTCCATCCGGCACTCGCGCAGCCCTCCGACGCGCCGCTTTCGGAAATGGACCTCGAGGACCTCCTCTCGGTGTCTGTTGTTTCTGCATCCAATGCTCTCGAGGCTCTCCCGGAGGCCCCGGCCACCGTCATCGTCATTACGCGTAAAGAAATCCGGGATAGAGGTTACGCAGATCTCTCCGAGGTTCTCGAGGATCTTCCTGGCATGGAGATCATTCGTCCCTTTGGACCAACCTACGTCAAGAATTACCTGCGAGGCTTCAGAAACACAATTGGAGATCCTTTCCTCGTGCTCCTCGATGGAATCGTGTTGAACCACCTCTATTTCAACACGGCCGACGTGATCGCCACCTTGCCGCTCTCCAACGTCGAGCGTGTCGAGGCTGTTTATGGTCCTGCTTCGTCCGTGTATGGGGCGAATGCGTTCATGGGGGTCATCAACGTGATCACCTCGGGTGGTCCCACGAGGGATGGCGCCTCTGCCAGCGGCTGGCTCACGGCCGGAACCGCGGAAACCCGCACGGCAGACGTGACAGCCACTTACCGGCAGGATGACTTTTCGCTCAGGGTGACCGGGCGCCTCGACGATGGGCTCCTGGACTCCTCCCACGCCTCGCTGTACGAATTCACCAAGAATCAGTATTACGCTGACAGGAGACTCTGGGGAGGTTTTGTCGAAAACCCGAATCTCGCCGGTGCCTTTCGCTCGCAGAGAAACCAGCGATCTCTCGATGTGCGCCTCGGACTCGGGATCATTGAGGCCGGACTTCTCTACCAGCGGCTCTCCTCGGGAAATGGAACCGAATACACGGGAGACAGGGCTCAGAACAATGCAATCTGGGCGCGACCGGATCTCTCGGGATTCCTCAGGGTTCGGAAGGACGTCACGCCGGCACTGGTATCGTCCACGCTGCTCCGATACCGTGAAAGCGATGTCTCAAACGACTCGTACTTCGTAGATAGTTTCTCCGGCGAGGACGCGTCTGGCAAACCAGCGCGACTCGTTCAACTGTCGTACTGGCAGGCCCTCAACTCGAGTTGGAGCGTAAACCAGGACTTTGAGTACCACGCCGGAGCAAAGCCTGCTCCCCTCGGAGTAAAGCCCTCGTCCACGAATCGCCGGGTTTCGTCCCCTTCCTTCTCTCTTCTCGCCCTCAACTTCGGGTTCCGTTACGAGAGGAAAGACCTTCAGAAGGCCTACGACATCAATGCGGGGCCCGCGATCGAGGCAAGTCAACTGGATGCCAGCACCTACCCGTACCCCGCTCCCCCCTCCGAGTCAAAACTGAATCAGAACCGAATCGCCACGACGGACGCGGGCGTTTACGCGCAGGCAAAGGTCCGGATTACGGGACCACACCAGGCGAACCTCGGACTCAGATACGACAGGAACTCGGAATACGGCGGTGCCGTCACCCTTCGCGCCGGGTACGTGGGCGATTTTGGCCGGTGGGGTTTGAAGGCCCTTTACGGAGAGGCTTTCCAGGAGCCGAACCCGAGACTTCTGTACGGCGGATGGACAGGCTCGGGTAGCGATCCCATGCTTGATCCCGAGCGGTCGCGTACCGTGGAGGTCGCCGGCACGTTCAAGACATCCGATCTCTCCGGGCTGGTCAGCTTCTTTTGGGTGAGGAACCGAGACACGATCGTCAATACGTCGGAGGGAGCCCAGAACATAGCGAGCCAGACAGTGACGGGCGTAGATGTGCATTTCCAGAAACTCCTGGAAGCCGGGAACATCCGGTTTCGCCTCTGGTCGTACCTTTCGGGAATTCTGGATGAGTATCAGAAAGAAGACTTCTCTCAGTCCCACCGGATTGGAGACCTGGCGCACATCAAGATGATGGGGGGGGTAACGGTGGAACTCACGCGTGCACTCACCGCCACGTTGAGAGGCCGCTATATCGGGGCCAGAAAGACAGTAGTTACGAACCCGGTCCCAGAGGTCCCGGGGTTTGCCACTTTCGATGCGGCTCTTTCCACCATGAATGTTCCGTGGCAAGGTCTGGGCCTGCGGCTTACTGTGTCGAATATTCTCGATCGGGCCTACGTGCATCCAGGAGTAAGAGAAGCAAATGCGGGAACTGAACCGGGGAGCTTCGACGAGACAGGACGCTATTCGGGATCCAGGGGGTATTTCAGTTCACTTCTGCCGCAGCCCGGGCGTACCGCTTCCCTGTCTCTCCTCTTCAGTTACTGACCTCACTGCCTCTCTTCTTGCTCCACGTTTTCAGAGCCAGTGCGCAGAGCGTGACCAGAACGAGGGGCGAAACCCAGCCCCAGACCACTGTGCTGTAGACGTGAGCCCCCGGCGCATGCCGGGCGACCAGGATCAGGTGGACGGTGTACGCCACGTAGAAAATGAACAGAACCAGACCTTCCCAGCGAGAAATTTCACCACCAGTGAAAAAGATTGGGAGGCACACAAACGCAACCGCAATCATTACCGGGATGTCAAAAGTGGTCATGGCGGGAGGGACCACGATCCCGGTTCCGGAAAGCATGCCAGACAGACCAAGAACCGCGAATATGTTGAAGATATTGCTTCCGACGACATTCCCGACGGCGATGTCGCGTTCCCCGCGAAGAGTGGCCAGGATAGACGTGGCCACTTCCGGCAGAGAAGTACCCGCGGCCACGATGGTCAAACCGATCACCAGTTCGCTGACTCCCATCATTTTCGCAAAAGCTATCGCGCCGGCCACGAGCCAACGAGAACCAAGTACCAGAAGTGCCAGGCCTCCAAGAACCCAGAGCACGTTGATGTACCAGGGTCCAGGGTTTTCTTTCGGAAGGTGCAGTTCTTCTTCATAGATCGCAGCCGCTTCTTTCGTCTCTTTGCGGCTCTCCCGGATGGACCAGACTGTATAGATAATCGCGCCGGCGAACAGGATGGCTCCGTCGATGACCCCGATTGAGCCGTTCCATGCCAGGACCAAGACGAGAAGGGAAGCACCGATCATCAAAGGAACGTCCCGGCGAATCAGTTGCATGGAGACGCTCAGGGGGCGGATCATCGCCGAGAGCCCGAGAATGACGAGCACGTTGAAGATGTTGCTCCCAACCACGTTCCCGAGGGCGATGTCAGCCTGTCCGGCCAAAGCCGCCTTGGCGCTGACCGCCATTTCGGGCGCGCTCGTGCCGTAAGCGACGACCGTGAGGCCGATAACGAGCGGGCTGACCCCGGCAGCCACGGCGAGGCGCGAGGCGCCTTTCACGAGGGCTTCCGCGCCACCTATGAGCAGCCCAAGACCGGCGATGAATTGGACCAGGGTCAGCAAATCCACGGTGTCCTCCTCCAAAGTTCAGGCGCTTTTTGTGGCCCGGAGACGCAGAGTCTCCGGATTTACCATCGAACTGGATTTCACGGGGCGCTGCGAGCCTTAGAGCGAGACGATAGTTTCCAGGCCTTGATGCGCCCCGTGTTTCGCGCCTCGACCGCCTCGAGTTCGTCGAACAGGCCCTGTGTCTCTTCGTCAAGGTCGCGGTAGAACGAGTTGGTCGCGATGATCTCGCCTGGGCCGGCAAACGACATCAGCCGGGAAGCCACGTTGATGCAATCGCCAATGGCGCCGATGTGGGTCCGGCTGAACGGCCGTGAGCTGACTATCTGGACGTCCCCCATCGCCATTCCGATGTGGAGGCCCGCCGACGACTGGATCCGGTCGATCCGGCGCTGCCAGTGGCTGGAGATCGACCGCCCGATGCTCGTCAGCGCCCGCGCCGTATCCAGAGCAGCCCGGGCGCACCCAGACTCCTTTTTTGGAATGCCGAAAATACCAATTACCTCGTCTCCCACGAACTGGTAGAGCATCCCCCCGTTTTGAATGATCTGGTAGCGGGACTTGGAATAAAACGAAGTCAGGCATTCGTGCAGAATCTCCGTGTCCCGGGTATCGCGAACGTAACTCGAGAACGAGCAAAGATCGGCAAGAAGCACGATGACGCCCCGGTATTCCCCGGGAGCGAGGAGATCGCGAGGTCCCCACCCTAGCGATTCCCTCAGCTGCCTCAACTGCCAGAACCCGAAATGCCACAGGAGTTGCGCGGCCAGGGGGTCGTTTTCGTAACGGTGATCGCTCTCCCGGCCGAACGCATACCCCCCCTTGGCGCGGTCAATGGCCTCTCGCACTTCCAGGAGATTACCAGCCGAGATCACCGGGAGATCGCCGCCGAAGCAGGCCCCGATCTGGTCCCGAAGGGTCTCTTCGTCCCAAATCTCCAGCGAGAGAGCCTTGCAGAGACCTTCCTTCAACTGAGCGAGGCCTTGTTCCCAGCCGCTCCTGTTGGCCATGTCGGCCATGAGAACGAGCCTGGATCCCGGCCCGGCTGAATCCGGAAGATTCCGGTACTTTCGCAGCACGTGTCTGACGAGGACGTCGGTCGAGTACCCGAATTTCACCTCGACGAAGTACGGATCGGCATCTCCCGGGACCACACGAATGTCCGCGAAGGAATCCGGGGGCCCCAGGGGGAACTCCCGGTCCACGCGGATTCTGTCGTAACCAAGTCCATCGTCCCTGACGTGTTTGAAGCGGCACAGGTCGCAACAAATCTCTTCGATCAGGAGCCGCATCTGGCTGAGGTGGCTTTCGTTGGCGTCCGGCGGGGAAATCATGCCCGTCAATTCTAGGGGCGCTCCCCCGATTCGTGGCCGAAACTTCCATCCACCCGGTGAGCCGTCATGAGAAGAAGAAGGGGAGGCTCATCTCCTGGCCTCCCCTCAATCAGAACTTACTTGCTTCCGCGTGTCACCATGAGTTCGAGGTCTTCCTTCAAGCTCTGGAGGTCTTCTTCGTGTTCGACCTCTTGCTCCAGGATGGAGAGGGCCATGTTGTAGGTCACCATGTCCTTGTCCTTTGTGACATCCATGAGGTTCTTGTAGGTCGTGATGGCACACTGCTCGCCAGCGATATTCTGATCGAGGATGACGGCCACATACGGGTCGCCGGGAGCGTCATAGGGGCAGGGGCTCAGACTGAACCACTCCTTGGGGTCGAGGGTGGGTGTTCCGCCGAGCTGGATGATACGGCCCGCCAGTTGTGTGGCGTGCGCGAGTTCTTCCGTGGCGTGCAGGTTCAACTCGCCGGCCACCGCATCTTTCATGGGCCCCTTGATGAGTTTCGCCCCCAGCCAATATTGATAGTAGGCCAGCCATTCGCTTGCGTAGGCAGCGTTTAGCAACCCGAGGAGTTCATCCACGTCAAGACCAATAATCTGTCGTCCTCTAGTTCCCATCGTCGTCTCCTTTGGGTGCTCCCCCGGTTCACCGGAAAGAGCGTCATCGAGGTCTACATGCCGAAAAAAGCCCTGCCCGGGCTTTCTTCCGGATGATCTTGAGAGCCTCGAGGGGGCGTGTCAAGCCGGACAGGGCTAAGCATGCGACCAGACGTGACAGGGCAGGGGACCGAAGCCACCAAAACCGTCTCAGCCCCGGTTATCCTGGGAGCGCCGGGGAGAGACCCCTCAAATGGCGTTTGACGAAGCGTTAGCTCGCCAGGGGAAACTCCGGTTCTCCAGTCAGCACCGGGCGTGGTTCCTCTTCATCCCAGGGAACGAAGGGATCTGGCAGCGCCAGCCAATGCTCTGTGCCGCGCTCCATTTCGGCGTCTGTCAAGAGGCATGAATCCAGGCCTGCAACCAACCTGGCTGGGTTCATTTCGATCCCGAAGAAAAGCAGATCCTGGCGACGGTCGCCCCAGGCCGGATCCCAGTAAGCGGCTAGCTCGGTCAACAGCCCCTCATCAAACGGGATCTCGGCATCGGGCATTGCCGCCCAGAATCGCCCACCGTGGCTGAGGTGCCATTCCGGCCCGGCGGTGAAGAGAACGCCGTAGTCGTCGGGTCTTGTGGCGAGCCATACGAGGCCTCTTGCCCGCAAAAACGCTCCAGGCCGCTGCCGCAAGAAAGACTGAAACCGGAATGGATGGAAAGGGCGCCGTCTCGAATAGTGAAGCGGGGCGGGGCCAATTGGCTGCCTCTCGTCAGAAGGGTCCAGTGTCTCATGACCGTCGTCTCCAAGAAGGAGCCGCGGGGGGACCCGTTCCCCTTCAGACCAGGCAAGTCCGGCTGCAGGATTCAGGGCGCCCAGGAACCTGAGGACCGCGGTGAAGCGCGAGAATTCGAGTTCTGCCGTGCGCGTCAAAACGATGACATCGGCCTCTTCTATCTGGCGCATCAGGTTCAGAGCCAGGCCGCTCTTGTGAGTCTTTTCCGTACCGGGTGCTTCGAGGCTCAGTAGCCGCTTCATGGTTCCCGGATCAAGGACAGCAACAATTCGCGCCGGCCGGAAGCCCGTGCGCGCGGGGAGAAGGGCCCTGAAATCCTCCAGATGCGCCTCGCCATCCGCTTCGAGGATGACGTGGTCGAGAGCGGCCCGAGACACCTGCCGGATGGCGGCCGCGACGGACCGGCCCTCATGGGGCAACTCCTCCGCCGCGGGAAGCCAGATCAGGGCATCCCACGCGACGTCAAGCGGTGGCGCCACACGGGCTCCCGCCTGGGCGATCAGGCCAAGCCTTAGATCCGGGGAATCGCGGCGTAAGTGCCTCAGGAGAGAACTTTTTCCAGTTCCCGAGGGACCTGCGACGACGGTTAGCGGGATGCTCCTCATAGGCCACCTCCTTACACCAGGACTGTGCCAGGCACGCCTCGGCGCGCGCCGCGTTCGGGTCTTGAGAAATTACGCAGGAGATGCACAACTGGTTTGGAGGGTGGATACCGCGGTTCGAACGGGCTTGCCCGCACCCCGGAGGGACCTGGTAGCATCCGGCAACCATGCCTGCATCAAGTCTTTTTGCACTGATTGACGATATCGCCACCATTCTCGACGACGTCGCAATTCTGACGAAAGTCGCAGCCCAAAAAGCAACTGCGGTTGCAGACGATGTCGCGGTTCTCTCGAAAGTCGCCGCGAAGAAGACGGCCGGAGTTCTCGGTGATGACTTGGCCCTGAACGCCGAGCAAGTGACGGGAGTGAGCGCCAACCGCGAGCTTCCCGTCGTCTGGGCCGTTTTCAAAGGCTCTCTTGTCAATAAGTTAATCCTAGTTCCCGCCGCCCTGGCAATCAGCGCGGTCGCCCCCTGGGCCGTCATCCCCTTATTGATGGTGGGCGGCCTTTTCCTCTGCTTTGAGGGGTTCGAGAAAGTGGCCCACAAATTCCTCCACTCGAAAGAGGAGGACGAGGCCCGGCGCAGGGAGCTTGCGGAAACGCTTCTGAAGCCCGAAGCCGACCTTGCGAAGATCGAGAAAGACAAGGTCAAGGGCGCGGTTCGCACGGATTTCGTTCTCTCCGCGGAGATCATTGCGATCACTCTCGGGGAGGTTGCAACAGCGCCGTTCGTGACACGTCTGGCCGTTCTGAGCGCCATCGGATTCATCATGACGATTGGGGTCTACGGCTTCGTGGCCGCCATCGTGAAGCTCGATGATGCCGGTTTGTATTTGAACCGTTCTCAGGGCGGGTCGCCTCTGGCTCGAATCAAGCGGGCCCTTGGCGGCGGTATCTTGAAAGCGGCTCCACTCTTGATGCGGACTCTCTCCGTGGCTGGAACGGTCGCGATGTTTCTCGTCGGCGGAGGCATTCTGGTGCATGGAATTCCGCCGCTCCATCACTTCACGCAGGGCTTGTCGGGGCGGGGCGGGCTGGTTGCCGGCCTTGGGCCGTCTCTCGTCAACGCGCTCTTCGGCCTCGTGGCAGGTGGAGCGGCCGTTCTGATCTATTCCCTGGGAAGCCGGATGTTTCGAAAGAAGACCTCGTAACTGGCATCTGGGCGAGGAGTAGACTGTTGACTTCAGGTCAAGGATGCTCCAATGACTTCCGACACGAGCGAGCATGCCGGAGACGCCAGTCGATCCCGGTGGAAGACTCGGAATCCATTATTCCGGCTCACCAAGGCGGCCCCTCTCATCTGGCTGCTCGTTCTCGCGCCGTTCCGTCCTGATTCTGTCCTCGCAATAGCCCCGGACCGTCCCCTTTTTCAAAATTTACGGACCACGTGGACTTCAAAAGACGGACTGCCGGGAGACACCGTCACCGAGGTCCTTCAAGACTCCTTCGGCTACGTCTGGGTAGGAACGTTTAATGGCGTTGTCCGGTTTGACGGGGTCCACTTCCACTCGTTCTTGAACGAAGAGAACCAGGAAGGGGCTCCGCGCTCCGCCACGGTTTTTGCAGAAGGCCCGGACCGGGCTTTCTGGATCGGCACCAACGGGGACGGTGTGGTGCGTTACGCGAAGGGGTCCTTCAGCACGTTCACGAAAAAGGAAGGTCTTCCGAGTGACGTGGTGAGGGCGCTGACTCTGGACTCGGCCGGTAACGTCTACGTGGGAACGAGCGAGGGAATAGCGAGAATCAGCACAACGGGGGCCGTTTCCGTCCCGTTTAGGGAAAAGCTGCCGGGCGTCTCTGTCGAAACGCTGCTTCTCGACACTTCTGGAGTTCTATGGTGCGCAGTTCGAAGTGGCCCTCTTCACCGCATCGAGATTCGGAACTCAGGAGCTGTCAGCGTGGAGGGCTCTTTGGAAGTGATGTCCGTCCTTTCCATGATGGAGGACCAGGAAGGATGTCTCTGGATCGGGACCCGGGGAGGCAAGCTTTTCAAGAGAAAGGCGGGGACTCTCTCGGATGTCTCGTCCCTGGCTGGCCTCTCTGGCGGGGCCGTAAACGGACTCCTGAAAGATAGCCACGGAGCCATCTGGGTCAGCACGGACACTGGCCTCAGCCGGATCTACAAGGGCGCCGTATCCCGTTATGATTCGAGTAACGGGCTCTCTGACGATCAGGTGAACCGCGTTCAAGAGGACCACGAGGGGAATATTTGGATCGCGACGAACCGCGGGGGGGTCTCCAAGCTCAGCGAGGGGAAGTTCTCAACGATTACCTCCCAGCAGGGACTCGCAAACGACATCGTGAATGCGATCCTCCAAGATCGCGACGGCAACACGTGGATTGCGACCGACCGCGGGTTGAGTGTTTATCGCGGCGGGGTCTTCATCAACCACCCTTTAGCAGCGGAAGTTGGGCCTCTCAGGGTGCGGCACGTCTACCAGGACCGCGTGGGCCGGATCTGGGTGAGCACGTACGGAGACAGGGGCGTTTTCGTTTATGACGGAACACAGACGAAAACCCTCTCTCAAACGGACGGTTTGACCGGTAACAGGTGCCGCATGGTCTTCGAGGACCGTTCTGGAGTGATGTGGATAGCGACCACGAGTGGCCTGAATCGTCTTGAGAACGGTCAGATCCGCACCTTCACGAAAAGGGACGGTCTCGCTGATGACTACATCTTGAGTGTCTTCGAGGACTCGAGAAGAAACCTGTGGGTCGGAACGAATGGCGGCGGACTTTACCGTTTCAGGGACGGCAAGATCGAGGCTTTTCGCAAGAACAGCGGCCTCGAGTCTGACATCGTGTTCGGGATCCTGGAAGATAGCCAGAAAGAGATCTGGGCGGCGACCACGGCTGGAGTGTCCGTGCTGCATAACGGCTCGTTCCACACCTATACCCGCAGAAACGGCCTCTTTGGAAACGCGGTTTTCCAGATGCTGGAGGACCGCTTCGGACGGTTCTGGATGCGGGCGGACGTCGGGGTCATGACAGCGAGCGCCGAGGACATGCGAACTCTTTCGGAAAAGGGTTCGCGAATCATCAAGACACGGCTTTACGACAGCCGGGACGGCCTCCTCGGGGCGCAAACACCCGTGTCGTGGGCCAGTCAGACAAAATCCGGCGACATCTGGCTCCCCACGTTGCATGGTGTCGCCATCATCGCCGCGGGCCACATACCCGAAAACAAGATTGCCCCCAAGGTTTACGTCGAAGAGATCCTCGTTGATGGGGCGAGTTTCCCGTCGAGTGAGGTCGCTTTCCTCGAGGCGGGAACAAGACGAGTAACCTTCAAGTACACTGGGCTCTCGTACCAGGTCCCGGAGCGCGTAGCCTTCCAGGTCATGCTGGAGGGACTTGACAGGGGCTGGTCAGAATCGACTCAACGCAGAGAAGCCACCTACACGACGCTGCCGCCGGGTCAGTACACATTCAAAGTGCGAGCGTGCAACAATGACGGCATCTGGAGCAGCAATGTCGCGGCTGTAGCGATCCAACAGTTGCCACTGTTCCGGCAGACGCTTGGGTTCTTCCTCCTTCTGGGACTCGGCTTTTCAGGTCTGGCCGGGGGACTTTTCGTTGTTCGCACCCGGGCCCTGAGACGGCGAAAAGAAGAACTCGAGCGTCTCGTGGAGAACCGGACCGAGGAGATCAGCCGCAAGAACCTGCTTCTCGAGGAGCGGCGGAGGGAACTGGAAGAGTCACAGGCACTGCTTCGCACGGCTAACGAGTCGCTCGAGCTTCTCTCTCGCACGGACGCGTTGACGGGTCTGGCGAACCGCCGGCAATTCGAGGAGTGCCTTGCCCGGGAATGGAAAAGGAGCGTCCGGGAATCAACCCCGATTGCCATCCTCATGCTCGATGTGGACTGCTTCAAACTCTACAACGATTTTTATGGCCACCAGGCCGGAGATGACTGCCTGAGACGCGTGGCCGCGGAACTGGGATCATCTGTGCGCGCGCAGATAGACATCCCGGCACGCTATGGGGGAGAAGAGTTCATCGTGGTCATGCCTCACAGTGATCTCTCTGGCGCTCTGAGTGCCGGGGAACGCATCCGCCTCGCCGTGGAGGCTCTTGCTATCCCCCATGCACACTCAACTTGCGCCTCCGTGGTAACGGTGAGTGCCGGCGCGGCCGCCGGGACAGCCCAGCCTGGAACCAACCCGGAAATTCTGATTCAGGCGGCCGACAGCGCGCTTTACGTCTCCAAACAGAAGGGCCGCAACCAGGTGTCGCCGCCTGAGTGAGCAAAACCCAAAGGCTGGTGTGCCGGGGGACGGGCCCCGGCACGAGATCACTTGAAAAGCGGGTGCTATTTTGCGGGCTTTGAGGCGCCGATCGACGCGACCTGTACTGGCGGAGCGGGTGAAGCGCCCTTTCCCCCCAGAACTTCCGTTGCCTTCACTTGGGCCAGCCGGGACATGTCAATCGACTCTGCCAAGATACGGGCCATTTCCTGCGGTGCATGGAACCCCATCGAGTTCTCCGCCGCCACGAAATCAAGCCGCCACTGCGCTCCGCGCTGGAGTTCATTCAGTTCCTTGAGTTGAGCGTCTTTCTCGACTGTTTCTCGCCATGCGGTGAGGAGGTTGGCCTTGATTTCAGCCGCCAGTTTCTTGTCCTGCTCTTCCTTACCAAGTTTCGCAAAATCAGGGTTCGCTTCGAGTGTTGCCTTGGCTTTCGCCTCTGCCGCGGGGCGGTTCTTCTCGTCGTGGGGTTTTCTCACGGCGACGATTGTGTCGAGCATGGCAACGGCGGCATTACCGGCACGCGTCATCAATGCGAAGTGCCTGTCCTGGATGGCCTCAACTCGCGTCTTGATCTCGTCGTCGCTGTAAGGGTGGCAGGTGGCACACGACCGGTTGGGAGAGAGCAGCGGACTGCGCACCCAGTGCTCCGAAACTTTCTGAGCGCCATCACGGCGGTAGGACATGTGGCAATCGGCGCAAGAGACACCGCTTCTGGCATGGATTCCTTGACTCCAGACCTCGAATTCGGGGTGCTGGGCCTTGAGGACTTCCATGCCTGTTTCGGCGTGCGTCCAGTCCTTGAATCGCTTTTCCTTGATAAGAAGTGTGTTGTAGGTGTTCTCGATCTGCTCTACCTTGAGTCCTTGCGACCAGGGGAAGAAAATTGTCGTGCCCTTGCCGCAGAAGTACTCCACGTGGCATTGCCCGCAGACAAAGGACCTCTTTTCCTGCCTGGACGCATCCAGATTCGGATCGTATGGGCGGGCCCTGTTCCCCTTGCGCCACCGTTCGATGCTGGGAAGGTGCGGCACATCGGCGCTGGAGGCAGCGAGTTTCTCTATGCCGGTAATGAAGCCTGGCCTCGAGATGCGCACATCCATCGTCTGCGGGTCGTGGCAATCAACACAGGAGACGGGGTGGGCCTTGCCGCCGCTCACCTCGCTGAGCAGCTTGTGTGCATCCCAGTAACTCATTTCGCCGACGGCAGCGAGGCCTTTTTGCACCTGCTCGGCTGGCGTGGCGTCCGGAGCCGCCTCTTTCCCCAGTTTGCGGTAAAGAGGCATGATGGACCCATGGCAATGAAGGCAGTTTCCAGACTGCTTGTCTTCGCCAGGCACGTTGCGCTTGGTGTTTTCCTGGTCGAAAAGCATGTAGGCGTGCCCGCGCCGGTCACGGAAGTCCACAGCAAAAAGGTACCCCGAGAAAATCCGGGTTAGCCAGGGGTCGCGGGCAGCTTTCTGCGGAGGTGGGGCGCCATCGGCGCCTCCCCAGCCCCCGCCGTACTTCGTGTGGCTGGCTTCTGCCGTTCGTTTGTAGCCATCGTATTCCCGTGGCCAGTTTGTCCCCCACTTGGCTGCGTCCACATCGTCATCGGTGACATTTACGACACGAACGTATGAGTTCTTGGCTTCTTGCTTGCGCTCGGCGATGTTGACCAAGAGGGCCGCGGCGCCCAGGGCCCCAAGGGCAAAAGCGCCCGCGATGAGTGCGATGAGGAGCCCGCGCCGTTTCTGGGGGGCCTTGTTCTCGCTTGACATGAGGTGCTCCTTCTCGAACGGTGTAACGGTGCCGGTGGTCAGCGCAGGTGGCCTGCAGATTGATGACAGCGAACACAGGCGACGTCCTCGCCCCCGGTTATCGAATCAACCATGTCCTGATGACAGCGGCGGCAATTTTCCTCGACGATCGCGGCGCTCTCGGGCCTGGCCCGGATGACATCCGGATACCCCCCCAGAGTGAACGCTTTCGAATGGTGGTACCCATTCAGCCCTTTCACGATGTACTTGGGAATGAACGCGGCCGGCGTGTGGCAGTCGTTGCACGTGGCTGCGTGCCGATGAGGTCCCGCGAGCCAGCCCGTGTAGTGAGCGTTCATCACGTGGCAGTTCGCGCAGGTCGCCGGGTCGTTTCCCATGTAAGACGTTCCCTTGGCGTAATGGAAGGCATAGGCGCTCAGGCCCAATGCCAGGCCAGCACATGCCGAAGTCAGCGCTAGGGAAATTGGGAGGAGGGAGGTTCCGCGGCTCGCAGTCACCATGGCCACACTCTCGGAAGAGCCTCAACAGGTTTACCCGCCATGACGCGTTCCTAACGCAAGAGGCGGGCCAACACCGGCGACCATCCCGATCTTCAGGTCATTCCCCTTTGCCGAGACAACTCCCTCCAGATCCCGGAACTAATACGAATTCGCCTTCAAGTTGAGACAATCGCGAGTTCGGTCCCTTTTCCCCTCCCCACGCACCTGACAAGGGTCTTTCCTGGGGGCACGGGCCTCCTGCCCGCCCCCGGACGCCGTGCCTTCTCGGATGCCTACTTCCGAAATACGGATGCTGGCATCCGATATCCCCATCTCCCAGTCAGCGGTAGTCGTCGCGAGAGAGCCCGTAGCTCTTCATCTTTTCGTAGAGGTTCCGCTCGGCGATTCCGGCTGCCCGTGCAACTTCGCCCACGCGCCCATGATGCCGCCGCAGAAGTCTCGTCAGGTACTGACGCTCGAACCTCTCGACGAGGCGCTGGCGGGCTTCCAGGAGGGGCAACGTCGTATCGGCCAAGCTCTCTTCCACCACGCGGGAGTCGCCAATGATGGAAAGAACTCCATCCCAACCCATCAGGACGGCGCGTTCGCACAAGTTTCTTAGTTCCCGGACGTTCCCGGGCCATGAATAAGTCTGAAGAGCGGCGACCGCTTCCAGGGGAGGCACCGGAATGGGCTTGCCATACCGGGCAGAAAAAGAGCCCAGAAAATGATCGAGGAGCGCTGGCAAGTCCTGTGTCTTTTCCCTGAGTGGCGGCAAACGTATCGGAATGACATTGAGCCGGTAGTAAAGATCATCGCGAAACCGGCCATCTTTGACCGCACATTCCAGGTCACGGTTGGTCGCGGCGACAATACGTACGTCCACGGAAACACCATCGCGGGCGCCAACCCGCGTGATTTCTTGTTCCTGCAGAACCCTCAGCAGTTTGGCTTGCACCGTCAGATCAAGATCTCCAACTTCGTCCAAGAAGAGAGTGGAACCGCTGGCCTGTTCGAACCTGCCGATTCGACGGGAGACAGCCCCCGTGAAGGCCCCCTTCTCGTGCCCGAAAAACTCGGATTCCATGAGGTCGCGCGGAACCGCCGTGCAGTTGATGGCAACGAACGGACGGTCTCGCCGGGGGGAACGGCGATGAATGGCACGGGCCACTAGCTCCTTTCCCGTCCCGGTTTCTCCCATGAGCAGAACCGTGGCGCTCGTCGGCGCAACCTGGTCAACAATGGTGAAGACCTGACGCATGCCAGCAGATGTGCCGACCAGTTCCTCGAACCCAGATGCCCGCTCCAGTTCTCCTCTCAACTGCACCAGGTCCCGGCGCGCCCGTTCACTCGCGACGGCATTTCGCAAGATAAGCGCGAGTTCTTCATGCTGAATGGGTTTCGTGAGGTAATGCACAGCCCCCTGACGAAGAGCCGTCACCGCTGTTTCCACAGTCGCGTGTGCCGTGACGAGGATGAACGGGAGACCCGGACGCGTTGTGTGGACAGCGGCCATGAGTGCGATTCCGTCCATATCGGGCATCCTCAGGTCCGAAACGACGGCCAGGGGATCACACTCTGCTAGCCGGGAGAGGGCCTCTCTTCCACACGATGCAAGAAGAACGTCGAATCCTTCCAGGCTCAGATTCCCTCGCGCGACTTTTCGCGTCCCGGGATCGTCGTCGACAAGGAGTATCTGTCCTTCTCCGTTCATGCAGCCGCCTCCGAATCAAGGGCGGCCACCCGGCGCAGGGGAAAACGCATCCGGGCGATCGTACCGCCCCCTGGACGGTTTTCCAGCGTAAACCGCGCGCGATGCATCTCGACAACCCGTCGTACGATGACGAGCCCAAGGCCCGTCCCGCCTTCCTTGGTCGTCACGAAGGGGCGCATCACCTCGTCCAGCTGGTCCTGGGGAATCCCGCATCCGCGGTCTCTGACTTCGATGACGACAGCCCCTTCACCACCGGAGGTTTCGAATGCCGAGACTATCTCTGGCGTGTCCCCTCCTGCATCCAGAGCATTCTGAAGCAGATTGATGACGGCATCCTTCAGCATCTCCGAGTCGAGATCCAGAGGGGGAACATCGGGCGCGAGATCGAGCCTGACGCTCTCGACAGGGAGATTCCTGCCCAGAAGAGCCTTCTGTACAGCGTCTCGCAGGACCCGGTTCACAGGGCTGGAAACAAGGACGGGATCGACAGGACGGGCGACCTTGAGGAGATCACCGATGAAGCGGTTCACCCCTTGAACCTCATCCCCGATGAGAGATGCGTATTCACCTACCTCGGCGTCGCCCGCGAGCCTGCGGGCCAGGTACTGCGCAGCGCCACCAATCGTGTTGAGAGGGTTACGAAGCTCGTGCGCGATCTGCGCCGACATCTGCCCCAGTCCCGAGAGCCTCTCCGCGTCCAGGAGCCTGTTCTCGAGATTCCTCCGCTCGGCTATGTCACGAATCACCATCACCGTTCCTAGATAAGCCCCTTTCGAGTCCGTCACCGGGGCGTAAGTTGTCTCGAAGCGACCCTCTTTCTCCTTGATGAGGGAATGCGCTGGACCCGCGTCATCGCCGGACCGCAAGTACTTCATCACACGCGCCAGGACGGGTTCTAGGTTTTTGGGATGACAGTCCTGGACCAGGCCTCCGGGCCCGCCGGAGACCTTCTGGAGGATCCGGCCCGCCTTGTTGACCAGGGCGATACGGTCCGAGGAGTCGATGAAGATGACACCGTCGGCCATGGAGTCGATGATGGCCTGAACTCGTTCCAGCTCTTTCTGCCGCGATTCCCGTTCGCATCTCGTCTCTTCCAGCGCCCCCGCGAGTTGATCGGCCCGGTCAGACAGGGCTCGAAGCAGGAGACCGATTGCAAGCGCCGTGACTGCGATCGAGACGAGCCCGAAGGCGGCCGTGCGCCAGGCATCGGCCGCAACGCCCGCCGGGAGGGCCGCGACATCGCTGATGAAGAGCAACCCGGCAACAGAGGTGGTAATGGCTGCGAAAAGAGAAAGTCCCGCGGCCAGGCGGCCGGTTGGTCCCAGGTCCTGGAACATGGCCCAAGACTACTTCGTAGACTCCTTCTTGTGTTCACCAGTGATAGGGGAACCTACTTTTCTCGAGCCATCCTGTCCCTGGCCTCCTGCCCCTCGACCCAGCGGTTGAAGAGCCACATGGCGGCCGCGGAGACGAAGCCTATTGCCATCAGTAGGATCCAGCCGGTTGTGGCGGCGGCCGGGTTCAGCTCGAGAAGTCCGTCGGGCCGGGTCGTGGCTCCCTTGGCCATGATGTCGTTGAAAATGAACGCCCCAACGGGCCCCCCAGTTAGCGAGCCGATGGCAAGCGGGAGATTCGCATAACCCAGGAAGAGGCCCTCCTGGCCCTTTGGCGCGAGCGCTCCGATGTACTCGTACATTCTGGGCGAGGTGTAGAGTTCCCCAAACGCAATCAGGCCCACGGTCAAGATGATAAAGACTGACGCGATCGGCAGAAGGCCCGCGAGCGGGGCGCGCAGACCGCCCGCCGAGTAGAGCGGATAAAGGTTGATGGCCATCGAAACGCCGATGATGAGGCACCCCACGATCATCGACCGGACTGGTTTCATCTTCCCGAAAAGGCTCGTCACCAGAAGCTGGAAGGCCACGATAACAAACGGGTTGGCTGCCGTGTACAGGTCCATCGCGGGGCTCGTCTCCACAACCCGTTTCACGTAGAGGGGCATCACGTTGTAGACCTGGTTATAAAGAAAAAAGAAACCGCTGATTACCAGGAGGAAGAGGGTAAACCGGGGGTTTTTCAGAACCAGGAACATGTCGACGAGGATCTGCCCGGCGGACCTCTTTGGTTTTTGGGGGGCATCCGCCGGAGCCTGGGGGTCCTTGTAGAAGAGTAAGACCACCACGAAAGCGACGGCGGAGGCAGCCGCGGCGACGGCGAAGATGTAAGACAGCGCGGGACTTCCGGCCGAAAGCTCCGGAGCGGGGCGGATGTGGATGAGGCCCGCGATCGAAAGCCCCGCTCCACAGATGATCGAGAGAGCCCCGATCGTTGTCTTGAGAATCGTTCCGGGTTTTTCGCGGTGCGTCACGTTCCACTTGACCAGGAACGTCAAGAGGGCAGCCCCGATGCCGCAAACCGCCACGACCATGAAGATGAGCAATGGGTCCGGCCGGGTCCTGACGACGAAGGCGGTACCGCGCCCGAAGAGCGACCCGATGTTGATGATCATGTAAAAGATCGCAAACCCGAGTGTCGCCAGGGTTCCGGCTGTCTTTTGAACCGTTCCCGAGATGCACGGCTTGATGACGGAGCCCCCAGCGCCAATCAGGAGGATTCCCCCGACGAGGGTCGCAACCAGCGCCGGAGAAGCCGTGAACTCCTTCTTGACAACCGGCGAGAGTTCGGACTGGCCAAACCAGACAGGCGCTCCCATCAGGAGGTAACCGGCAAAGAGAAGTACGAAGGCAGCCAGGAGCGATTTCCGAAATCCAACCTGATCTGCAATGGTCCCCGATAGGATGGGGAGGAAGTAGACCAGTGTCCACAGGATGCTATTCAGATTGGAAGGCCAGTACTCTCCGAGGCCAAGCTGCCCCAGGTAGATGACGACGAAACTCGCCATCGAGTAGTAAGCAGCTCGCTCGAAGAGTTCGGTGACGTTTGCTGTCCAAAAAACGGCTGGGAAGCGGTCTTGTTTCGGCTCGGTCATGCTGGCGCGGATTGTAGCGGCTCAAAGCCGCCAAAATCCGCGCCACCCATCATTCCGCGCTGTTTTGAAGGAGAAGCCCGGCCCCGGGTCCCACGGGCAGGTCCAGCAGGTACCAGCCTGTCAGCATCAAGCTCCAGCTCACGAGAAACGCCAGAGTGTAGGGGAGCATGGTTGCGATCAAGGTTCCGAGCCCGGCGCTTTTATTCCAGCGCTGGATGAAGGCGATGATCAGCGGGAAATAGGACATGGTGGGGGAAATGATGTTGGTCACGCTGTCGCCCACGCGGTATGCGGTTTGGGTCAGCTCCGGCGTGTAACCCAGGATCATGAACATCGGGACGAAGACGGGAGCCATGATCGCCCACTTTGCCGAAGCGCTTCCCATGAAAAGGTTTATGAACGCGGAAAAGAAAACGAACGCAATCATCAGGGGCAGGCCTCCGAGTCCGATCGCCTTCAAGGCCGTCGCCCCTTCCACGGCAACGATCAGGCCGAGGTTCGACCAGTTGAAGAAGGCTACGAATTGGGCCGCGAAGAAACAGAGGACCAGGTAAGACCCCATCGTCTCCATGGACTTGTTCATGCCTCTCACGACATCTCCGTCGCGCCGGATGGTGCCAGAGACGGTCCCGTATGCAATTCCCATCAAGGCCGAAGAGAAGAAGACGAGGGCCACGATTCCGTTCATGAATGGCGAGTGCAGAAGGCTCCCAGTCCTCGCGTCGCGGAGGAACCCATCTTCCCCAACGGTCCCCAGGAGCAGGATGGCCGTGATTGCGGCACCAGTCAGAGCCGCGGCGGCGAGAGCCTTTTTCTCCCGGGAATCGAGCGGCCGGATGTCCTCGCTTACACCCTCGCCAGAGTAGATGCCCAGTCTCGGGACGACCACTTTTTCCGTCACGACGGTTCCCACGATAGCGATCAGGAAAGTAGAGACAGACATGAAGTACCAGTTGCAGGCCGGGTTCACGAGGTACGAGGGATCGACGATGTGCGCGGCTTCCTGTGTGAGACCCGCGAGCAGAGGATCCACCGTGCCCAGAACGAGATTGGCGCTGTAGCCGCCCGACACACCGGCGAAAGCCGCGGCAACCCCGGCGATCGGGTGGCGCCCCACGGAAGCAAAGACCGCTCCGGCAAGCGGAACCAGAAGCACATAACCGACCTCGCTCGCTGCGTTTGAGAGAACACCCGCGAACACGATGACAAATGTCAGAAGCCGTTTCGGCGCTTTCGAGACGAGGAGACGCATGGCGGCGCCAATGAGCCCGCTTCCCTCGGCGATCCCGATACCCAATAGGGCGACGAGAACGGCGCCGAGGGGAGCAAAACTCGTGAAGTTCTTCACGAGGCCTTCGAGAATTCGGTGCAACCCGCTTACCGAGAGCAAGTTGACCGGCTCGATCACGTTTCCGGTGGCGGGGTGCACCACGGAGAAACCGAGGCCGGAAGCGATCGCCGAAAGCACGGTGACGGCGATCGCAAGCCCCAGAAAGAGCGTGACCGGGTTCGGAAGGGCGTTCCCCCCTTTTTCGACAACTCGCAAGAAACGGTCAAACAACGACGTGCGCACCTGTTCCGAAGACATGTGCACTCTCCGAAAGACCGTTCAACCCGGATGTCGGGGTGAAACCGCACAGGCCGTCTTATACGAATTAGAGGCACTTCACCGCAATGAACACGGGGTTACGACAGCCGCGGGGTGGCTTCCGTGGGAAACAGAACCGGGTGGTCGATATCAACCCATCCCTTGAGGTAGGCGGTTCTTCCGAACTCGCCCGTGACGACCCCGTTATCGAACTTCCGTCTGCGGTAACCAGCGGCCATCCCCTTTGCCCATTTCTTCACCTTTTTCGTGGCGTCTGCTTTGTCGGGCTCCCATTTCTCATCTCCCTGCCCGGAATCCGCCGTGATCCACGTTTCTCCAGTGGCATCGACAATCACGCCGACGTGGGCGATCTTCACACCTTGCGCGTCGCTCGAGAGGACGTAGAAGTCGCCTGGGTTGGGACGGTTCTTCCCGTTGAAGGGGACCCAGGCCCCGATGGACGGATCGGACGCAAATTTCTCGAGCGCCATGATTCCCTTGGTGAGGGAAAGCGCTACCGTCTGCTCCTTGAGCTTGCCGGACTTGACATCTGGGAACATGCCGATGATCCGGACGACGGCTGAACTCCCGAGTTGCTTTGCAATCCACCCCGGAAAGGCGTAACAATTCGTTTCTCCCGGAACAACCGGAAGGACATTCGTGGAGATCTTCGTCATGGGTGACTCGCCCGGTGTGAGCAGCTTCGGGTAGGGAGGGAGAATGCCTGCGCAAAGTGCGAGGATTTTCCTGCGGATGGGTGCCAGAGCCGGAGCATGCCACTCGATCTTGCTCTTTGAATAGCCCATCGAAACGTGCCCCTCGATCCGGCCCGGACCCGTGTGGCGGCTCGCATCGTCTTCGTTCATGGGAGCGCCCTTGAGAACGAGGGCCCGGTCCTTCGGTTTCCTGTGCATCCCAAAAAGCCAGAGTTCGCCCGACTTGGCCTCGAGTAATCCATCCTTGTTGAATCCCAAGAAATCCAGGGCGTCGCCTTCTTGAAGAGTCCAACGTGCTCCGGCAAAGTCCACTTCTACCTGTGCCCACACCGGAATACCCCGGTACCCATCGAGGAACGTCAGTTCCAGGAACATCTTCCTACCTCCAGTTACGAGATTGGAAAGATAGGTTCCTAAACCCGAACGTGCTGTGAGACGAATCACGTCCCCCGCGTAAACTCGCGGAGGACGTGCGAAACTTCACTGATTCTCTTGGTTTCCGTGCTTACCGCGAGCCGATGATCGACTCCATTCTCGTTTCCAGAACATCGTCGATGGAGAAATCGAAGATCTGAAGGTAGTGCTGGGCAGACTCGAGAAGAGCATGCTGCGGAACGAGACCGACCATCTCCACACGGGTGACGCCGGCGCCAAAACGCGTTAACTCAGTCTTTATGGCCTCGAGTATCCGGTAAAGCGGCGTTTGGTGGAAGTTGCCGACGGTGATGTTGAGGAGGGCTTGATTCCGTGTGCGGTCGAGCGCCGGATAGAAATGGACACCAGGCAGCATGCTCGAGGGTCCCGTCAGTTCCCTGGCGACCCACTCAGCGGCTTCTTCGTTTTGAGTCGCCAGATAAGCCTTGAAATTGACGATGGGAAGCCTGGCGCCAACGATGGTCGCACCCTTATCTGGCGGAAAGACATCGGGCCCGAAATCCGGCTTCCAGGCCGGGTCGCTCATCTTGCTGGCAAACCCCTCATATTCCCCTTCCCGGATGTGCTCGATATCACGCCGGATACGCGTTCTGGCAGACTCGGCAAACAGGTAGACGGGAATGGAGAACCGCCTGGCCACCTCTCGTGCAAATTGAATGGACCAATCGACGGCGAGAGGCAAGGCACCCCCCTGGAGCGCCACGAACGGAAACACATCCACAGCCCCGATTCGGGGGTATTCCCCCTGGTGGTTCCGCATGTCGATCTTGCCGAGCGCCAGTTCATAGAGCAGGAACCCGCCCTGGAAAAGGCTCTCCTTGGGGCCTGCAAACGAAAACACCGTGCGGTTTCTTACCTGGTCCATCGAAACGTCGAGGACGATCAGGCCAGCCACACTCTCGAGCTTGCCCTGGACGAGTTCGATGAGAGCCTCGTCACGGCCCTCGCAGATGTTCGGAACGGCAGTAATGGTCTGAGGCATGGTGCCCTCCTAGAAAAGCCCGAGAAAGACGCCGGCGGCGATCGCCGAGCCAATGACTCCCGCCACGTTCGGTCCCATGGCGTGCTGCAGCAGGAAGTTGCCAGGATCTTCCGCCTGCCCGACCATGTGCGCGACCCGGGCAGAGTCTGGAACCGCGGAGACCCCTGCGGCCCCAATCAGCGGGTTCACCTTGTCCTCGCTGAAGACGTTCATGATTTTGGCGAAAAGAACACCGCCCGCCGTGGCCGTTCCGAAAGCGACGCACCCGAGAACAAAAATCATGACCGACTGCTTCGTCAGAAACACGCTGGCTGACGTAGACGCCCCGACAGCGAGGCCCAGGAGAATCGTGCAGATATCGAGAAGAGCGCTCGACGCCGTTTTCGCAAGACGAGTCGTCACGCCAGACTCCTTGAGGAGGTTCCCGAAAAAGAGCGAACCCAGAAGCGGCAGGCCTCCTGGAGCGAGAAGGCACGTCACGAGAAGCCCCATCACCGGAAAAGCGATCTTCTCGAAACGAGAGACCTTGCGGCCTGGCTTCATGCGGATCAGGCGCTCCTTCTTCGTCGTCAGGAGCTTCATGATCGGAGGCTGGATGATGGGCACCATGGCCATGTAACTGTACGCCGAAATGGCAATGGGACCGATCAGCGAGGGCGCCAGCCGGCTGGCGGTGAAAATGGCCGTCGGGCCATCCGCTCCGCCAATAATCCCGATCGAGGCCGCGCTCTGCGGCGAAAAGCCGAGCAGAAGCGCACCCATGAATGTCAGGAAGATCCCAATCTGAGCCGCGGCTCCCAGGAGCAAACTCTTCGGGTTTGAGAGGAGCGCCGAGAAGTCGGTGAGCGCTCCAATTCCCAGGAAGATCAGCGGCGGGAAGACGCCAGCCCGGACGCCGTAATAGATGATCCCGAGCACACTGTTCCCGCCCGTGTTGAAGATGTACTCGTGAGAGACGGGATCGATCATGTACAGGGAAACGCTGTTGAAGATCGAAAGCGGCATCGGGATGTTCCCGACGAGAATCCCGAAGCCAATAGGAACGAGCAACAGCGGTTCGTAGTCCTTCGAGATGGCCAAATAGAGGAAGAGAAGACCCACCAGAACCATGACGAGATTCCCAGCCGTCAAATTCATGATCCCGCTGCCCTGAATGACCTGGTCGAGATACCCGGTGATGTCGCCCGACCTGATGTCCTTGGCGAAGAACCCCTGTTCAAATTGTGTAACGAAGCCGAGACTTTCCTTCTGGCCCACGGTTACAACCGTGTAAATGCCGCCCAGTCGCCCCTTCTCGTCGTAGAGGTTCCCCTTCGCGGCTCTCTTGAGGGTGTCCTTGTCCAGATCATCACGTCCCTTGTTGATCCGGAAATACGAGCCCGAGTTCTCCCGCTTAAAAGGAAGGAAGGAGAGCCCAAGGGAGGGAATCGCCACGTGGTCCACGTCAGAAATCGAGCGGCCCTGGTGGAACGCCGTCACCCGCAGGATCGTCTCGAAATCGTCCGCGTGAACGGTGACGGCTTGCCCGGTTTCCTGCTCCCTGGCATCCCGCAAGACGGCCACCGTCGCGCCGGGCCCCATGTAGTCGTTCTTGAGCGCGTCTCGTGTTCCCTTGTGAATCCGGATGTACTCGGCCGTGGCATCGAACGTGACCTCAAAAGTGGGCCGGTCCGCGGCCCAAACTGGCAATGTCGAGGAAAGGAGGAAAACTGCCGTGAGAAGGCGAATGCGATTCATGCCTCCCTCACAGCGCCGTCATCTTTGGACGCGCAACATCCACGAGAAGATCGCCCTCGCCGATCGAGTCCCCCTCGCGCACGTAGAGCTTTCTGACCGTTCCGGCATACGGGGAGGTGATTGGGTTTTCCATCTTCATGGCCTCCATCACGAGGAGCGTCTGTCCCGCGGCCACGGATTCGCCCTCCTTCACCCGGATGGCGAAGATCAGCCCTGGCATGGGGGCAACGATCCCGCCTTCGCCTCGTCCCGCCGGCAGGACGCGATGCGTTCCGGTCGCCGTTGAGGGCGAAGGGCCTGGCGCGGGCGGTCTCGGGGCTGCGGGTTCCGGGAGGGTGGATGGCGCCACCCTGATTGCCTCGGGAGCAACTTGACGCCGCCCCAGTTGCAGGATGTCGACAGCGTACTCTTTTCCGTCAACGAGCACGACGGCGTGCTCGGGGGTGAGGTCTTTGATCTCGGCCTTGTATTCGCGACCGCTGATGCGAAGAACGTGCTGGCTCATTCTGAATTCTTCTCTCGCTCAGGATTTGGATGCGCTTCGCCGGATCGTCACCCGGGAACCGGGGCGGGGCAGGTAGAGCTTCCGCTCGATTTCCAGAACAGCGGCGATGACGGCCAGAATGTCCGCGGGAATGGGTTCTGCTGAGATGGGCTGTGGTTCAACCGGGGCCGGCACCTCCGCGGGTGCCGGAGCGGGCTGTCCGTGCGGTCCCTCGCCCCAGGAAATATGACGGGAGACCCGGTTGAAGAGCTGGATGAACGCGATGCAGAGAACGAGACCGAGAAAGACGACGGCCATCCCGAGGGCCGTGACAATCGTGGCTTCCCATTGCGACACGTTTCACCTCACAGCGGGATGTTGCTGTGCCGCCGCGCGGGGTTAGTGTCTTTCTTGTCAGCGAGCATCTCGAGGGCCTTGATGATCCGGAAGCGCGTCGCGGCCGGTTTCATCACATCGTCGATGTACCCCTTCCTCGCCGCGACATAAGGGGTTGCAAAGAGATCGGAATACCGCTCCTTCAGTTCGGCCGCCTTCGCGTTGACGTCCTCTGCCCCATCGAGTTCCTTCTTGTAGATGATCTCCACGGCCCCGTCCGGTCCCATGACCGCGATTTCAGCGGCTGGCCACGCAAAATTCACATCTCCCCGGAGGTGCTTCGAACTCATGACGCAGTAAGCACCGCCATACGCCTTGCGCAGGATGACGGTGACCTTGGGCACCGTTGCCTCGGCAAAAGCAAAGAGGAGTTTTGCTCCATTCCGGATGATCCCGCCGTACTCCTGTTTGGTTCCAGGCATGAAACCAGGAACGTCTTCCAGCGTAACGAGCGGGATGTTGAAGGCGTCGCAGAAGCGGACAAACCTGGCTCCCTTGATGGATGCCGCGTTGTCAAGAACCCCCGCAAGAACTCTGGGCTGGTTGGCCACAATTCCAGCAGAACGGCCGTTGAAACGCGCAAACCCCACGACGAGATTGGGGGCGAAAGCCTCGTGAACCTCCAGAAACTCCCCGTCGTCAACAATCGCCCGGATGACCTCTTTCACGTCATACGGCAGGTTTGGATTGTCGGGAAGGACGGCATTCAACTCGGGTGTGGCACGGTCCACGGGGTCCTGGCAGGGGACGATTGGCGGCTTCTCCTGGTAGTTCTGCGGGAAGAAACTCAAGAGCCGCTGGGCAAGGGCAATCACTTCGTCCTCATTCGCGGCCACGAAGTGAGTCACGCCGCTCTTGGCCGCGTGAACATCTGCGCCGCCAAGGTCTTCCACCGTCACGTCTTCCCGGGTGACTTGCTTGACGACTTTCGGTCCGGTCAAGAACATGTAACTCGTTCCCCGTGTCATGGCGACGAAGTCGGTGATGGCTGGGCTATACACGGCGCCGCCAGCACACGGACCAAGGATGAGGCTTATTTGCGGGATGACGCCGGAGGCCATCACGTTTTTCAAGAAGATGTCCGAGTAGCCCGCGAGGGCATCGACCCCTTCCTGAATCCTGGCGCCTCCCGAGTCGTTCAGCCCGATCAGCGGCGCCCCGACTTTCATTGCCAGATCCATGATCTTGCAGATCTTCTCGGCGTGGGCTTTCCCGAGGCTTCCACCAAATATGGTGAAGTCTTGGCTGAAGACAAAGACGAGGCGGCCGTTGATGGTGCCGTGGCCCGTGATGACTCCATCGGTGAGGGGCTGGTCGCCCTCCATTCCGAATTCCGTGCACCGGTGGGTCACGAATGTGTCGAACTCCTCGAAGCTGCCGTCGTCGAGGAGTTTTTCGATCCGTTCCCGGGCGGTGTACTTGCCCTGACCGTGCTGCTTCTGAATTCGTTTCTCGCCGCCAGCCATGCGGGCGGTATCTCTGAGATGTGCGAGTTCAAGGATTTTACGTTCAATGCTCATGGAGGGCTCCATGCTGTAAGCGGCCCTTTTTTGCAGACTCGGGGGGCCGGGCCGCGGCTCGTCAGTCTACTATGACAGGAGTTAAGTCTACTCCCAGCGTTGTGGAGGCGTCGCGTTAACGCGTGGGGACCACTGTGGCATCGGAGCGATTGAAGTGAAGACTCTCGAAAAGGTCCTCGACTTCTTCCGCGGAAAGCTCCCGGCCCTCCCCCGGAGCAAGACCTGTGAGAGCCGCTGTCCCAATTCGAGTGCGAATGAGCCTCCTGACCCGAAACCCGGCGTTTGCAAACATCCTCCGGATCTGGCGGTTAACTCCCTCGGAGAGGATGGCCTCAAAACGGGTCCCCCCGCGAGGCGCCTTGCCGAGCCGGCTCAAGGGGACAGGCTTGAGAACGCGGCCGTCCAAAATCGTCCCTCCCCGGTAAATCGGCTCGAGTGCCTCCCGGGAAGGGTTGCCTTTCACCGTCACCGTGTACACTTTCTTGACGCCGCCCGGATCCATCAGTTTCTGCGCCCACCGAGAATCATCACAGAACAACAGGAGCCCTTCGCTCTCCTTGTCGAGCCGTCCGGCGGCAAACCAGTGCTGAAATTCCGGAGGAAGAAGCGAGTAGACGGTTCTGGCACCTCCCTCCGCGATGCGGGATGAGAGAACTCCGGCTGGCTTGTGAAGCGCGTAAACACGCGGCAACCCAGAAGCGCTACCGGAAGTTCTCGAGAAGCCAGACGTTCCCCGTGGTTTCGGCCAACTCATAAACGACCGTGTCTCCTCTGGGAGACCATGCCGGGTACCTCAAATACGCATTCAACCGTGTGTTTGATGTGAGCTGCTTCTCCTGCCGTTTCGAGATGGAGACCCAGAAGACGTTCCACAGCCCTTCCCGGAATCCCGCAAAGGCGATTCGGTCTCCATCTGGCGAGAACGAGTAAGGCCAGGCCTGGCCCGGCTGCCTGGTCAGAAGCGTGATCTCTCCTCCGTCTGACGGGACGAGCCCGACGTGGACATCTTCTTTTCTCTTGACCTCGAGCGCCAGACGCTTGCCATCGGGCGACCAGCAGGCGAACCCAGCCATCTCGTTGTCGAAAGTGATCTGTTTGACGTTTGATGTGCCGATCTCCGCCCGGAAGGTGTTGATGACACCCCCTTCTGGCGCGCGGTGGAAGGTGAAACTCTTCCCGTCCGGGGAGAGCCTGACGAAGTCGATCCCCCGCCCCATGTCCGCGAGCAACGTATCCTGGCCTGATGTGAGGTCGTGAGAGAAGAGGGCCGGATAACCCCCGGTCCGCATGGAGATGAAAGCGAGGCGCTTGCCATCCGGGAACCAGGCCGGGAAATCGTCGTCCGCCACATGCGTCGTTCGCTGGGTCTCGTTGGTGCCGTCCGCATTGGACACGAACACGTCCAGACGGCTGCCGAGCCTCCATTTCGTAAATGCGATCCTGGTGCTGTCTGGAGAAAACGACGGCCGGGAGTTTCGGCCCGTCTCGCGGGTGATCGGAACGGGCGAATTCACGGTCTCGCCAGAAACAGGGCTCACCTGCTGAGACACGAGGTTGCTGGACATGGTCAGAGAGGAATACGCCAGGCGCATGCCGTCCGGGGAAAGTGCAAGTTGCCGAACGGGGCCCAATCCGAAGTTAAAGAGTTCTTCTGCTTCACCTATGGGTGTTCCCTTTTCCTGGTCGAGCCGGCCTCTATAGACTCCGTACGTCCAAGAAGTAGAGACGCCACAGAAGTAGATGGCGCTTCCATCGAGCCCGAACACTGGATCGAGCCGGAATCCCGGGCCCTTCGCAATGCGAATGAGGTTTCTGGAAGAGAGGGAGACGGTCCAGATCTCTCCGCTTTGTGCCCTCACATACGACGAAAACGCGACTCGCGCGCCGTCGGGAGAGAAAGCAGGGGAGCCATGGCCCCCAGCGGGCCTCCCCACGGACGTGAGCTGGTAGGGCGAGGAGCCATCAATGGAAGTAATCCAGATAACAGAAGGAGGCAGTGTCCCCAGGTAGCTTGCAGAGAGGTCGACGAGAGGGCCCGATTCGAACGCTATCGTCTTGGAGTTAGGTGACCAGGCCGGGCGTGAGCCGAAAAGAGAGACTTGCCGGGCGGTGCCGCCAAGGGCTGGCATCACCCAGATGCCTCCCTTCTTCTTGGAGTGAAAGGCAACAAGAGACCCATCTGGTGACCACGCCGGCTGAAGGTTCTCGTTTCCGTCGCGAGTTAACTGAATCTCGCGTCCACCAGGCGCGAGAGCACGAACATAGAGTTCGAATGAGCCTGAGCGATTCGAACTGTAGATGATGTTTGTTCCATCGGGCGAGAAGCTCGGGAAGATGTCCAGCCCGGCCGAAGCCGTCAGTTGGACCGGGATGGGCGGCGTGTGCACGGCCTGTTGCGGCGCGCGGGAAAGCCACCACAAGAGCGGAAGGATACAGACGAGGGCGAACAGAGACAGGGCGATGATCTTGTACTTGCGCCCAGCAACCACAGGGTCCGCCAGGGGGCGCGTCTCGGCATGGCTCTGTTCCGTCTTGACCGGTACGGCCCGGTCCGGCGAGGGGGCCCGCTCAGGAACGGGGGCGGAGTTGACCCTGGGAAATGTCGCGGGTGTCAGGCAGGTCGTCTCCAAATCCCGGGCAAAGTCCTTCATGGACTTCGGCCGGTCTGCGGGTTCCTTTGAAAGGGCACGATCCACGAGGTCCGCTAGCTGGTCTGGAATCTCGAGTGGAAGCGGGAGTGGGTCGGCATGAATGACGGCGTGAAGAACGTCGATCGGGTTTTGGCCTCCGAAAGGCCGCCTGCCCGTCAACAATTCGTACAGGACGGATCCGAGGGAAAAGACATCGCTTCTGGCGTCGAGACGTTTCCCCATCGCCTGTTCGGGAGACATGTACTGCGCCGTCCCGAGAATGAAACCGTCCACGGTCAGCGCCCGGCTCGACACGGCTTCGGGCGTCCGTCCGGCCTCCATGGTTGCGAGGCCAAAGTCGAGCACCCGGACACGCCCATCCTTTCCGATCATGATGTTTCCGGGCTTGATGTCGCGGTGAATGATGCCGGCCTCGTGGACAGCGGCGAGACCCAGAGCCGCCTGCCGGCACCAGGAAGCGGCTTGTTTGGGATTCACGGGTCCGCGAAAGATGACGTCCTCGAGGCTCTCTCCGTCAACAAACTCCTGGACGATGTACGGGGTTGAGGCCATTTCTCCGACGTCGTGGATCTGTACGAGGTTTGGGTGGGAAAGGGCTGCCGCGAAACGGCCCTCGCGTTCAAACCGCGAGAGCCGTTCCCCGGTAGCAACGACCTCTGCCGGGAGGGCCTTGATGGCCACGATACGGCCGAGCGTGGTGTCCTCTGCCTTGAAAACTTCGCCCATCCCGCCTCTGCCAATCTGCTGGATGAGGCGGTACCGGCCGATCTGAGCACCCACCGCGAACGGAGACGGACTCTGGTCCATGATGCAGGGTCAGGCCTCGGGCACTGCCTCCCGCCTCAGTTCCTTCTGCTTTTCGTAGTCAATCTGGGCCGCGACCTTCGTTATGCGATCCGCGAAGACCGTGACCAGATCGTCTTTCTCGGCGATGGCCAGCGCGCGGCGCACGGCCTCTGGTTCGTTTCTTGCGAACTCGATTCGCTCGGGCTGCATTCCATACTTGATCAGCCCCTCCTTCAAGAGGCCGGCGACCTCGCCGGGTTGACGTCCACGCAAGTCCTCGTCGTCTCTGAGGATGATGAGATCGAAATGAGGAGCCGACAGACGCGCCATCTCATCGTAGTCCTCGTTACGGCGGTCTCCAGGGGAATTGAGGATCCCGATGAGCCGCGTCTTCTTCATGGCGGCCAGGAACTGGGTTGCCGTCACCATTGCATGCGGGTTGTGGCAGTAATCGAGCATGACCCGGAAGTTCTTGAATTCGTAGAGGTTCATCCGTCCAGGAGTCTGGAACGGGGACGGGTGGAACGTCGTGAGACCACCCGTGATCTGATCGAGAGAGAGGCCAGCCGCGAAACAGGCGAGCGCCCCCGTCAACGCGTTGGCGATGTTGAAGCGTGCCTTCCCGTCATAGGTGATGGGGATCTGCCGGGCGTGAGCGATGGGGATTCGCAGCGTGGAGCGGTAAAGACACAGAGTGTCGTGGCGATCCATGGTCGCTCCGAGACCGCCCGCAACAACATGGGCCTTGAAGGCCTCGTTCTGCGGATCGAGAGAGAAAAGCGCAATCTTTGCCTTGGTTCTCGAGGCGATCCACGGCGTGAACTGGTCCTCGGCGTTGAGAACGGCGTACCCATCCGGGAAAACACGTTCGGCAACCAGGGATTTCAGTCGCGCCAAATCCTCGAGAGTGTCGATGTCTCTGAGCCCGAGATGATCGGCTGCTATGTTCGTGACGACACCGACATTTGCCCAGTCGTAACCGAGCCCAAAACGCAGCATGCCTCCACGCGCCGTTTCCAGAGCGGCGAATGAGACTGTCGGATCACGCAGAACGGCCTGCGCGGAGGCTGGACCCGTGCAGTCACCCTTGATGATCATGTCGCTGCCGATATAGACGCCGTCCGTCGTGGTCAGACCTACCGAGCGCCCTGCATAACGGGCAATGTGCGCGATTAGCCGCGTGGTCGTGGTTTTTCCATTCGTTCCCGTGACGGAGACGATGGGAATCCGGCTCGGGACACCCGGCGGGAACAGCATGTCGATGACGGCTCCGGCCACGTCACGCGGGCTCCCTTCCGCGGGGTGTGTGTGCATCCGGAACCCGGGGGCGGCGTTGACTTCCACGATCCCCCCGCCGGCCTCCCCGATCGGTTTTTCGACGGTGGGGGAGACGACGTCGACCCCGGCAATGTCGAGACCAACAATGCGCGCGATGCGCTCCATCATGTGGATGTTCGCGGGATGAACGTGATCCGTGATATCCCGCGAGATCCCGCCCGTCGAGAGATTGGCCGTAGCCTTGACGTAAACAGTCTCTCCCGCGGCAGGCACGGACTGCGGGCTCAGGCCCTTCCTGGAGAGGAACGTGAGGGAGAGTTCGTCGAGTTCAATTCGGGTCAAGACCTTCTCGTGCCCGATTCCCCGGCGCGGATCCTTGTTGGTCTCGTCGACGAGTTCCTTGATGGTCCGTTTGCCATCTCCCACCACGAACGCGGGAACACGCTGGGCGCCGCAGATGAACTTCCCATTGATGACGAGGAACCGGAAATCGGACCCCTCGAGAAATCGTTCGATAATGACTTCCTCGCGGTGTTTGCGGGCGTCCTTGTAAGCGAGCCGGAGTTCTTCCTCGCTTCGGATATTCGTCAAGCACCCCCGCCCGTGAGACGCATCGAGCGGTTTGACCACAAGCGGCCAGCCGAGCTTTTTTGCAATGTCGGCTGCGTCTTCCTCGTCCTCGGCGACATAGCCCTTCGGAACGGGGATTCCAGCGTCGCCCAAAAGCCGTTTGGTGAGGTCCTTGTCCCCCGCGATCTCGACACCCAAAAAGGACGTGGTGGAAGCGATGGTTGCCTGAATTCGTTTCTGGTGGATGCCTGTTCCGAGCAGCACGAAGGACTTCTCGTTCGCGCGCGAGTAGGGAATCCCCCGGATCTCGGCGCAATCGACAATGGCTTTCGTGGAGGGGCCGAGGGCGAATTTCTCCCTCATCCGTTTCAAGGAGTCCATCCGCTCCGGGAACTCCAGGGACGAAGTGTCGCCGTCAGCGCAAGCTTCGACGATATCCAGGGCGAACTTGCCGGCCTTGATTCCGACTCGTTCTTCCTCCATTTCGTAGACAAGGTTGTAGACACCGCGCTGTTTCGTGGCCCGGGTCCGTCCGAATGAGACGTTGATGCCGATGCGGTTCTGTATCTCGATAGCCACATGTTCAGCCACGTGGCCAATCCAGGTCCCTTCCTTCACACGCGAGAGGAACCCGCCAGGCGCCCCCTCCGAACAGTGGTGTTCGGAAAGACCCGGCAAGAGTTCAACCAGCCGTTCATAGAATCCGGGAATGGCCGAGGAGGGCTTGTCCTCGAAGCCGCCAAGATCGATCCGCATCCAAATACACGGCCGGTACGACCAGTTATTGGGGCCCTTGAGAACCAGGGTTTCCAGAAGCCGGATACGGTCGCGTCCCACAACTCACCTCCGAGAGGGCGTCAAGAATACGGCGCAGTATAGAGGAATGGTCACGACTCACGGAGTTAGATCAGGATTCGAGACCCCGGACACGATTTCCCTAGCCGGGAGCATCTGGAGCCAGACGGAAGACGCGGTTAACATCGGCAGTGTCTGATTGGAGGGCTCATGAAGATCCTTTTGGCCGACTCTTTTGACGAATCACTTCCCGGCCGCCTGGCGGCTTTCGGGGACGTACTTCCAGATGCCTCTCATCTTGCCGAAGCCGAGGTCTTGCTCGTCCGCTCGAAAACCAAGGTCACCAAGGAGTACCTCGACGGGGCACCGAACCTCAAGCTGATCATCCGCGGCGGAGTGGGGCTCGACAACGTGGACATCGAAACGTGCCGTCAACGCGGGATCGAGGTGAAAAACACGCCTCGCGCTTCCTCCGTCGCGGTGGCCGAACTCGCCCTGGCTTTCATGCTCGCCATCCCCAACCGGCTCATCGAGGGCCACAACAGCATGAAAGAGGGAAAGTGGCTGAAGAAAGACATCAAGCGCACCGAGCTGTTTCAGAAGACGCTTGGTCTTCTCGGCGCCGGATTGATTGGGACCGAGGTCGCTCGCCGGGCTGGCGCCTTCGGGATGAAGGTCATCGCACACGACCACTACATTGCCAACCACGCCCTGGCCGAACTCGTCGAACTGGATGAGTTGTACCACCAGGCCGACTACATCAGCATTCACTTGCCCCTGACGAACGAGACGCGCGGCATGCTGAACAAGCACGCATTCGCACAGATGAAAGACGGGGTCATCATCATCAACACGGCCAGGGGCAAGGTCGTTAACGAAGAGGACATGGCGGACGCGTTGAAGTCTGGAAAGGTCCGTGCCTACGGGACAGACGTTTTCCTCGGTGACCCTCCTGATCCGGCGAGCCCGATTCTCTCGGCCCCCAACGTCGTCATGACCCCGCACATCGGCGGCTCGAGCCAGGAGAACCTGCTCAGAATTGGCGACAACGTGGTCGAACTCCTCAGGAAGTGGAAGAAGTAACAACCTGGCAAATTGGCGTGTGGGGGGGCCCGGCGGACGCTCGCCGGGTCCCTCCCGTTTCTTCTCTTTTTGACGCGTCCCTTTCTTCAGGAGTAGTGATGGCTCGATTCTCCGCGATCTTTTGCGATATCTGTCAGCAAGTCATCGGCGAGGCCGCGTACTCAATCCGGCTGGAGTACCGCAAGAAAAGAGGGCCCGTCGCCGCGCGGGAGTACGTGGATGTCTGCAACGATTGCGGAATCGCTCTGGTCAGCCGCCTGGAGAGGGTTCTGGACCAGACCATCAGCGAGCGTAGAGCAGGCCAGTCACCCCAGGCTTCGGGACGTTGAGAGCCGCCGTCCTCCTTCTCCTCTTCCTGGCGTCCTTGCCGGGTCTTGCGGGGGAGAGGGTGTTGCCGGAAGTCGTTTTCGAAGCGCCTCCGGCCCTTGCGGGAACACTTCGGGACCTAAAGGCTGTTCCCGATTCACGAATCATGGGAGTCGTCGACCAGGCGGGGCTCACGGCTGCCGGCCCCCCCGTGCGTGTCATCCTGGCCGAGGAGACCGCCTCCGTGGCCCAGTTCACACCGTCCTGGGTCAACGGGTTTGCCAACCCGCGTGCGTCCACGATCGTTCTCTTTCCCGGCCGGTCTCCGGCGTATCCCGATAACAGCATCGAGGACGTCTTCGTCCACGAAATGGCTCACATCATTCTTTTCCGCGCGTCCAACGGGTATCCCGTCCCGCGGTGGTTCAACGAAGGGTTTGCCATGCACGCCGGGCGGGACGCTGGCCTGAGGGACAGGTTCTTTCTCCTGGCGGATGCCCTCTTTGAAGGTCCCGTCTCCCTTGACGTTGTCGACCGGATGTTTGAAGGGCAAAGGTCCGAGGTTCGGAAGGCGTACGTTCTGGCCGGCGCGTTGTACCGCGACCTCGCGGCTCGTCATGGATCTGGTGTAACAGCGCGAATTCTAAGGGAGACGGGAAAGGGCACTCCTTTCGAGGAAGCGTTCCGCCGCGCCACCGGGCTGCCACTCGTCTTTTTTGTCTTTGACTTCTGGGAAGAGTTCAAGACCGTCGATTTTTGGCTGCCCGTTATTGCGAATAACACGCTTTGGTGGCTCGTGATCGTTCTGCTCGCTTCCATCGCGGTGAAGCGCCGCCGGCGAATCAGCCGGCTCGAAAGAGAAAGATGGGAACTCGAAGAGAAACTGGCGGCGGAGAAAGAAGCGGAGAGCGCTCGCCCGCAGCCTGGGGCCATGATTGAGCCAGGTGCCGCGGAAGACGATGTCTCGAACTGGCCAGTGAATTGATCACGCTTGGGGAGTTTCCCGGAAACCTCTCTCCCCTGGGAGCGCGGTCCTCCGAGAAGCTCGCAGGAGACCAATTCTTTGAATAACTCTGTTCCCCGAGCAAGAAAAGAAAGCTCGCGGATCTCCTCGCTGCCTGCTTGGAACGCCTACGCTTCAGTTATGAGCTGTTTTGCCTTCTTACCTCAAGCCGCCCCTGATCGTCACGCATTTCTTGAAGTCATCCCGATTCTCTGCCAGCGAGGCCTGCCATGAAACACGATGAATGCGTTTGTCCTTCTGAGACCCGCGACCCAGACTGGATTTCCGACCCTGCCCGAAAGTGCCCTGAAGCCCATCCTTCCTCCCTTCCTCCCTCCTCTCGCCCGCTCGAATCTCCCTCCCCGGGCGGCGCTGACGATCCCTGGGACCAAATAGAGAGAACCACGACGGCATTCGTGGACGAAACCGGCGAACGCTGGGCCGCCAAACCCGGATACGCCGTCAGACCCTTCATGCAGACTATCTACGTCGAGGCCCACCGCCGCGCCGGCGAGAAACTCGGCGTTCAGACGAGAAGCCTTATCCGCAATGAGATTCACATGGTGCCCTTCGCGGATCTTCGCCTCTTTCGGCAAAGAGCATTCGCCATGGGCATGAACGAACTGGAGGACATCTTCGAGGAACAGCGCTGGACCCTGGCTGCCTACCTCGTTGCCTGCCGGCTCATGACGAGAGAGGGAGGGGATTGCCGCCGCTGGGTGGAAGCGTACGTGCGCGTCACCACCATCATCGGGCTCTCTTCGACGCTTCAGGAAGCGTGCGAGAGGCTCATGTACATCGCCGCTTCCGAGGAAGGAATCTCCCGGTACACCATCGAAAAGGTCCGCGCCTCCCTGTCCGAGTCTTCTCCTCTTTCGGAAGCAACTTTGGCGTCGGCACTCTACAACCAGATTCTGGACGCGGCCAGAAACGATGCCAGAATCAGGGCAGCCTTCCTCTCGGCCGCCTCTACAGGAAACACGAAACCTCTTTCGGAGCTTCCCCGGGAATTCGCCGGAATCATGACCTGGCACGCAACTCACACGAAGGTCGTGAACCGGGACGAGTTGGACGTTTCCTTGCCGGCCATTCTGATCTCCCTGGCTCAACAGGTGACGAGTGACCTGTCGGAGAACCGTCACCTCGAGTTCTCTCGTAAGTCTGGGGAACTTCCCGGCAAAATTATTCCGGAGTCAGCGCGCCTGCAACGCTGCCTGAGCCTGGCACTCATGGCGGAGAGACTCCGCAAGGACGCTCCCCACTTGAGAGCCCTGGGGCACCGGATCGTGCAGCTGAGGATGGCACCGCTTGTTGATGCGCTGATGAGGAATGGGCGTGTCCAGACCTGTGCGGAGGTTCTTGCAAGAACGCCTGACTGGTGGATTCAGTACGCGGTCCAGTCGGGGGTGGCAACGGAAAAAACCGGCTGATCTCCCGCCCGGCCCGGCTGGCGCCCCACCGGGGAAATGGAGCCTGAAATGGATGGAATGCACTCAACTCATCCAACTGACCGGCAGGAATCCACTTGTCCAGGAGCCCTCCCGGACAGACTGAAAAAATCTCTCCGCGGAACGATCGCCTTGTACTACAACCAGATTCAGGGAGGAGGCGCCCATGACTAGTCGAGTGTTTCACTTCACCTACCAGTCACACGTTCGCAGCCCGAGGTATTCAAAATCTGGTGTCCAGCTGTGGGATCGGGAGTTGCACCACGTCCGGGATGGGGAACCCATGCTGGAGTTGATGGATGTTCTTCGTGAAGCGTCCTTCTCGTGGGGCGAAACCCTTCTCAACCTCACGTTTCAGGTTACCCGCAAGCCCAAGGACGTCTCGACAGAGAAATTCCTGTCGGACTTACCCTCGGTAACGGATATACCCGCCATCAACGAAGATGACTTGATTGTCGCCACGACACGGTGTCCCTTGAGTGACACCCCGGGGCACGACATGAAGGCTATCCCACAGAGCGGAACGGACCTCGAACGGGTCATCTTCCACACGCTTTCGAGGTCCTTCTTCGAGCAGTGCTCCAGAAGCGCCATCTCCTTCAGAGGAGGACTCCGGGATTTGATGTGGGGTGGGAAGCGGATGGAGCCCGATCTAGATTTCAAGACCAACAGGGGAATCGACATGGAAGACGGCTACGCCTATGGGTTCGTGCTTTTTGCTCCCTATTTGCTCCGTCCGGCTTCGGACTCCTCGGGCGCGGATTCCGAGGTCCGGTACCGGTTCCTCCACTGCTTCGGAATGGGAGGCGTCGAAAACTGGATCTTCTCCCGCCACTTGAGGCTCCACATGCGCAAGCTCGTCCTGAAGATCGTGGCATCCGGAAAATTCTGGTGCGTCGTTGGGAGGTGGAAACCCCCCAGGCGCGACACCCGGGTGGCGATCCGGCCGTTTTCGTTGGCATTCGCTGACCAGCTTGGCGTCGAGATTCCGGTCGTGGCCTGGTCGAACGCTCCTCACCTCGGCAAGCCCTGGCACATGCACCAGCCTGGCTAGCCCTGCAGAAGCTTTTCGCGAGGGCTTGCTCACGCATGGAGGTGAGCCCTCACGGCCAAGTGGCATACTTGACCCTGTTCATGCGAGCCAGGGTCTTGATGCTTACGGTTCTCGCGGCTCTTTTCGGGGCAGGCGCTAGCCGCGAAGGCGGCGCCCCCGGGGAATCCCGGCGGAAGGCCTCGCCCAGGGAAGAACGAGCGCCGGAACACCAGGGGAATCCAGCTGCCCGCGCGCCTGTCACCAACAAACTGGGAATGGAGTTTCTCTTTGTCGCGCCAGGAGAATTCGATATGGGATCACCCGAGTCCGAAGCCGGGCGAGACGCGGACGAGGGGCCCGTTCATCGGGTACAACTTTCAAAGGGCTACTACCTGGGCAGGTTTGAGGTGACACAGCGACAGTGGACAGCCGTGATGGGCCGCAACCCCTCGCATTTCACAAGCTGTGGCGGGGATTGTCCCGTTGAGCAGGTGAGTTTTACGGACGTGCAGGAGTTCATACGGAGGTTGAACGAGAAAGAGCCCGGGCGCTCTTACCGGCTCCCCACCGAAGCCGAGTGGGAATACGCGGCCCGGGCCGGTGACACCGGCGGGCGGTACGGCGACCTCGATCTCATTGGCTGGTACTGGTCAAACAGCCGCAACAGAACGCAGCCCGCGGGGCGAAAGCTGCCAAATGCCTGGGGATTTCACGACATGATCGGGAACGTCTGGGAGTGGGTTGACGACTGGTTCTCCGACTATTCACCCGGACCTCAGACTGATCCTCGCGGACCTTCCAGTGGAGTCAACAGAGTCAACCGCGGGGGAAGCTGGAATTTTGTCGCTCCGTACTGCCGCGCGGCTGCCCGCGCGGCGTACGGACCCAACTCGCGCGTTAACTACGTCGGGTTCCGCATCGTTCTTAACACAACGCCCTTGCCGCGCGCGGAATCCAGGCTGGACTCCCTCCGTCCCTGCAGCATGCGGGTCAGGGGTTACTTCCTTGCCAAGTGCGCTTCGTAAAGCACCCGGGCACTGTCCGCCCGGGTCTCCCAGACGAGTCCCTTCGAAATGAACGCCACCTGCTGTTCGATGAAAACAGGCACCGTGAGGAATTCCGATGAAACCACTCGCATGACTTTTTGCAAGCGTTTTTTCCTCGACTCTGGGTTGAGGTCGCGCCGCGCTGCCGCAATGAACCCGTCGAGTTCGGGAACGGGACACTTGTCATACGAGTAGTTCGCCCGTCCAAACCCCTGTTTGGCGTCCTTGGAACGCACCCAGCGGTCGAGAAGTTCCTGCGCATCCCCGCTTCGGCATGAGAATCGCAAAACAAACATCGAAGACTTGCCCTGAGAGAGCCGCTGAAAGAACTCGGCTTCGTTCAGCCTATTGACGCGAACCTGCCACCCCAGAGCCTCCAGATCCCGCCCAATCGGATTCCCATAACTCCCCATGATGTCGCGAACATCCAGCTCGAGTTCCAGTCCCTTTCCATAACCAGCCTCGTCAAGAAGCTGTTTAGCTCTTTCCAGATCGCGGGTTTTACGCGAAATCGAGGGGTCGTATCCAAAAATCAGGGGCGAGACCATTTGCGTTGGCAGGAATCCCTCTCCAGCCAGAGCCCTTTTCTCGAGTAAATCGAGATCAAGAGCCAGTGAGACCGCCTCGCGCACCCGGCGGTCCAGAAAGGGATTTGTTTTCCTTCCAGACGCGAGCCTCACGCCGTTAGTTTCAGCATTCCTCAGGTCAAAGCCGATATAAACCACAGAAAGGCTGGGCACAATCGATGGCTGGGATTCGGCTATCCCTTTCTTGGCAAGGTCGCTCCCCGGGTGCGCAAAAAACACCACGAAGCTCCCGGGCGGCACGAGCGACGACAGAGACTCGTCGCCGTAACTGCGCGCCAGAGTGATGCCTCGTTCGATCTCCGCCGGGGCCTGCCAGTACCCGTCAAAACGTCTCATCGTGACGGACGTTCCTGGTTCCCGCGCTTCCAGAAAGTATGGTCCCGTCCCCGCCGAGGCCGTCTCCAGAACACCTTCCTTGGAAGATTCGAAAAAGGCTTTAGAAACGATCCCAATACTCCGAATTTGAGAGAGCAGGAAGGCGTCTGCCTCCGGGGTCTTCAACCTGATGCGAGAGGGGGAGAGCTTCTGAATCACGACGCCGGGCAAGATCTCCCGCAGCGTTGACTTGGGATGCGACTGCGCGCGCTGGAGGCTGAAGACAACGTCATCCGCGCTCATTTGCCCGCCAGTGTGGAAGGCGACGCCCTTTCGAAGCTCGAAGTCCCACGTGAGATCGTCGGGGTTGGACCACGTCTCGGCGAGAAGCGGAACGATGCGCATCTCACGGTCGCTCGCCACGAGGCCCTCGTACATGTTCGCGAGCACGCTCTGGGTTTGCCGGATATGTCCCGCCAGATGAGGGTCGAGCCCTTCGACATCACGATCCGCCAGAATGACGACCGTGTGCGAGGCAGGGGCCTCGCGGCGGCACCCTGCAAAGGCCCCGGCCAGGAAGAGAGAAAGGACAAGGAACGACACTCCCCGGAGGGCCAAGAGGCCGCCCCGGGGGATGCCACGCCGGCCGGGAGACAGGAACTCTTTCAGCAACCTACTCCAGTTCCGAGAACCGTCCTGTTTCTATTGTTTCCTTCACAACATTCATGAACGCATCCGCTTCGGCGCCGTCCACGAGACGGTGATCGAATGTGAGGGCCATGTACCCCATGGTCTTGATTGCGATAGCGTCATTGCCGTCGGGCATCTCCACGACCTTGGCGCGCTTTTCGATCGCCCCGATATTCAAAATCGCGACCTGCGGCTGATTGATGATCGGCGTCCCAAACAGGGATCCATAAACCCCTGGATTCGTGATCGTGAACGTCCCGCCCTGGACTTCATCCGGAACGAGCTTCTTCGTCCGCGCGCGCTCTGCCAGATCATTTGCCACGCGGGCCAGCCCGACGAGCGAGTAGTTGTCCGCCTGCTTGATTACCGGAACAATGAGCCCCCAGTCGAGCGCCACGGCCATCCCGAGATTGATGTCTTTGTGGTAGACGATACTGTCGTTTGAAAGCGACGCGTTCACGACTGGACGCGCCTTGAGCGCGGCAATCGCGGCCTTGAAAATGAACGGCATGAACGTCAGCTTGGTCCCGTGCTGCTGGAAGAACTGGTCTTTCACGCGGTTGCGCAGCTTCACGATGCTCGTGTAGTCAATCTCGAAAACCGTGGTGACGTGAGCCGAAGTGTGCTTGGACTCCACCATCCGCTCCGCAATCTTCTTCCGCATGGGGGACATCGTTTCGACGACGATGTTCCCGCCCGCCGGGTAGGCGATCACGGGCGTGGCCGCGGTGCGGACCGGCTGAGCCACGATAGTCTGCGGAACGGCAATCGGGACCGCCACGGGTGCAGGTGCCTGCGGGGGAGCCGGCGGAACCTCTGTCACTGGTTGTGGCGGCGGGGCGGTGACCACCGGCGGCGCGGCCGGGACGGGGGCCACTGGAGCCGGCGCGGAGGCCGTCACCGCGGCGGGGGCCGGGAGAGGAGTGGGTTCCGGGGCCGCTGGCCCGGCCGCACTTTCGGCCGCGTGCTTCAAGATGTCTTCGCGCGTGACTCTACCCGAGACGCCGGTGCCCGAAAGCTGGCTGATATCAATTCCCATCTCGGCCGCTATGGCCCGGACGACGGGCGAGGACCGCCGTCTTTGCAGCTCTTCCCTGGTTTCGCCCGGCTGGGGGGGAGCGGAAGCCGGGACGGCAAAAGGCCTCGGAGGCTCCGGCATGGCTTGGGGTTCGACCGGGGCTGGCGCGGGGGCCGAGAGGGCCGGTTCAGAAACCGCCGGAGGCGGCTCCGGGGCGGGAGGAGGTACAACGGCCACGGGCTGCGGAGCGGGGGCCTCCGCGGCATCGCCCAGCCGGGCCACGACAGTGTTGATCGCGACGGTCGTCCCCTCGGTAACCAGAATCTCGAGCAGAACCCCGGATGCGGGGGCCGGAATTTCGGCGTCGACTTTGTCCGTGGAGATCTCGAACAGGGGTTCGTCTCGCTTGACGGTGTCTCCCGGCTTCTTCAGCCAGCGTGTGATGGTGCCTTCAGCGATCGATTCCCCCATCTGGGGCATGATGACGTTAGTCGGCATGGGCAGTCTCTCCGATGTCCTCTCTTGGGTATTCCGTGTTCTTAATACGAGATAAGTTTACGCGCGGCTCTCAACAAAGTGCGAGTGTTGGGCAAGAAAGCGTTCTCGAGGGGAGGCGAGAAGGGGACAGATGTGTCGGGCGCCGTCACCCTGAGGATTGGCGCATCCAAATACTCAAACGCTTTCTCGGCGATGGTGGCGGCGACCTCCGCCCCCAGCCCGCCAGTTCGCGTGTCTTCGTGCAGGCAGATACAGCGCGACGTCTTGGCAACAGAAGCCAGAATCGCATCCTCATCCAGGGGAAAGAGCGTTCTCAAATCAACGACCTCGGCGCTCACGCCCTCTTTTTCGAGCACCGCGGCCGCCTCCAGAGCCGTGAAAACGCACGCTCCGTAGGTGATGATGCTGACGTCCTTCCCTTCCCTGGGAACCGATGCTTTCCCGATCGGAACAATCTGGTCGCCCTCTCTCAAAACCTCTTTCACCCGCCGGTAGAGGAATTTGTGTTCGAGAAAGATGACAGGGTCGTCATCCCTGATGGCGGATTTAAGCAGTCCTCGCGCATCAGAAGCCGTTGCCGGGGCCACCACCTTGAGTCCCGGAGTGTGCGTGAAGTAGGCCTCTGGATTCTGCGAGTGGAACGCACCTCCATGGACACCGCCTCCGCTCGGCCCGCGCACGACCATCGGAACCCCGAGCCCCATCCGGTAACGGTAACGGGCCGCAAAATTCGTGATGATGTCAAAGGCGCGAGAGACGAAGTCCATGAATTGCATCTCGGCAACCGGCCGCAGCCCGCGAAGCGCAGCTCCCGCGGCCGCCCCCGCAATCGCTTCTTCCGCCAGCGGCGTGTCAATGACACGCTTCGGGCCAAACCGCGCCAGAAGGCCCTCCGTCACCTTGAAAGCCCCGCCATAAACCCCAATGTCTTCACCCAGCACGATGACCCGCTCGTCTCGCTCCATCTCCTCGAAGAGAGCTTGCCGAAGGGCCTCGACATACGTCATTTCCTCGCCCAGATGGTGGGGAGGAGTCGTCATGACAGTCCCCCAAGGAAGAGCCCCTCACGCATCTTCAGAAGCTCTTCTTCACCGGCGTAAACCCCCAAGAAGGCTTCTTGAGGATCAGGAAGAGGCTGAGATTCCGCCCACTCGACGTCCTCATCCAGGTTCTTGAGAAGTCCGTCGTGAAGAGCGGCCATCTCTGATCTCGAGAAAAGCCCGGCCGTTTCCAAGGTGTTCTCGAGTCTCGGGAGAGGATCGCGTTCCCGCCACTGGTTCAGTTCTTCTGAGTTGACATAGGTCTGACCATCATGTTCGGCGTGCCCATTCAGGCGGTACGTCTTGCATTCGACGAGAAACGGACCGCCGCCCGACCGGGCGAAGTCAACGGCCGTGGACGCCGCTTCGAAGACAGCGAGGGCGTCGTTACCGTCCACGATGAGCGCGGGAACACCGTATCCAGGAGCCTTGTCCGCGAGGGTGAGTGCGCCGCATTGCTTTTCGTAGGGTGTTGAATAGGCCCAGCGGTTGAACTCCAGGATGATGACGAGCGGCAACTTCTGCACGGCGGCGAAGTTGAGGCCCTCGTGAAAGGCACCGACCGAGGTCCCCCCATCGCCGAGGTAGGTCATGGCGACCGTATCCCGGCCCAGGAGGCGATCTGCCAGCACCATCCCGGCCAAGACGGGAACGGCCGTGCCGAGCATCGCGCTCGGGGCGTAAATTCCTTTGCCGGGCAGAGCGAAGTGCAGGATCCCTTCTTTTCCGCGAGTGGGAGAAGACACCCGGGCGAGATACTGTGCCAGGATTTGCCGCGGAGTGGCGCCCCTCACCAGAACAGACCCCAGATTTCGAATGAGCGGACACAGGAGATCACCGGGGCCGAGTGCCATGGCGGAAGCGACAGCCGTGGCCTCCTGGCCGAGGGAGCGGTAGAGGCCACCAACGATCTTGCCTTGGCGGTAGAGATTGACGAGACGCTCCTCCAAAAGGCGCGTCAAGAGCATGTAGCGGTAGATCTGGATTAAGGTTGCTGGCTGGATCACGTCCACCATCTTCAGGGGAGTCACCCGATTATGAGAGGGAGCCGTTCAGGAAACAACCTCCGTGAGACCGGCTCCTTTGGGTCTCTCGATTTCTGGTATTGTCCCGGGGCCCATGCCGTACAAGCGGTTCGGACATTATTAGAGGAGTCTTCCATGTCTTCCGGTGAAAAAGTCTCTAACCAAGACTGCCGGGTTCCGGTGGCCGTGCTCGGTGCCACGGGAGCTGTCGGGCAGCGCATGATTTCGCTTCTCGAGGGGCATCCATGGCTCCGGCTCGCTGAAGTGGCGGCTTCCGAACGGTCTCAGGGAAAACGTTATGTGGACGCAACCCGCTGGATCTTGCCCGGTGATGTTCCGGCCGAAGCTCGCGACTTGATGGTCGTCTCCGTCGAAGATGCCCTTCAGTCCCGGATCGTGCTCTCCGCCCTCGATGCCAGCGTTGCCGACACAGTCGAGCCCCTCCAGGCGTCCCGTGGAAAACTCGTGGTCTCCAACACCAAGTCATTCCGGATGAAGGAAGACGTTCCTCTCCTGATTCCTGAAGTCAATGCGGATCACCTTGCCCTTCTTGGAAAGCAGACCTACGCGGCGAGCGGCGGCGGTATCATCACCAACCCAAATTGTGTTGTCGTGGGTCTCGCCATGGCGCTCGCCCCCATCCACCGGGCCTTCGGCATTGAATCAGCCGTCGTGACGACGCTTCAGGCCCTCTCCGGTGCCGGCTACCCGGGTGTGGCGTCTCTTGACGCACAGGGAAACGTCATCCCGTTCATCGACGGCGAGGAGGACAAGATCGAGCGCGAGCCCGGCAAGATTCTGGGCACGCTTTGCGACGGGAAAGTGGAGTTTGCTCCGTTCCCGATCTCGGTTTCCGTCAACCGGGTTCCGGTGCGCGATGGCCACACGGAGTCGGTTTTCCTCAAGCTCGCCAGAAGGGCGTCGCTCGAAGAGATCACATCGGTTCTCGAGGAGTTTTCGGGCGAACCCCAGGCGCTGAAGCTGCCTTCGGCTCCAGCGAGGGCCATCGCCGTGAGAACCGAGCGCGACAGGCCCCAACCCGCCCGGGACGTCGAGGCTGGTCACGGCATGGTGGTGACGGTGGGCCGGATTCGCAAGGACCCGGTGTTTGATGTCAGATTCACGCTTCTCGTTCACAACACGGTGCGGGGAGCCGCCGGGGCCGCCCTTCTCAATGCGGAACTAATGCTCGCAAAGGGTCTCGTGAAAGGTGCGGAACCACCGGCCGGAGCGCGTTGAGCCATGCTGGTCATGAAGTTTGGAGGGACGTCCATGGGAACGGGGGAACGCATCTCCTCCGTGGCCTGGATCGTTGCCTCCCGCCGCTTCGAGGATCCCTTCGTTGTCGTCTCCGCCATGTCGGGGGTGACCGACACGCTTCTGGGGCTTTCGAAAGCGGCTCAAAACAAGGATCGCACCGGCTGCGATAACGTGTTGCGGCTGCTCTCGGAGAAGCACGTGGCGGCCGTCGATTCCCTGTCCCTTTCTGAATCCGAGGCGGCGCACTGCCGGGAAGAGATCAGCAAAGAGACCGCCCGGCTTTCAGAACTCGCCATGGGGGTTTCTCTTCTCGGCGAACTCTCGCCCCGGTCCGAGGATGCTATAGCGGCCTCAGGGGAACTTCTGGCGTCCCTTCTCCTGGCCGCGGTCTTGAGACGGGATGGCCACGCGGCCATCAGGATCGACCCTCGCGAGTGGATGCTGACCGACGCAACCTATGGGTGCGCCATACCGGATGAGAGGGGGATTGCGGCCCGGGTCAAGGACCGGGTGCTGCCCGCCGCCGCACAGGGCAAACTCGTGGTTACGGGCGGGTTTGCCGGGTCCGCTCCGGACGGGTCGATCACGACCCTGGGCCGGGGAGGCTCCGACTTCTCGGCGGCTCTTCTGGGAGCCGGGCTCCACGATAATGGGTGCCCCGTCTCCGCGATTGAGATCTGGACGGACGTCGATGGGATTCTGACAGCGGACCCCCGCATCGTCCCATCGGCAAAACTCGTCGAGGAAGTTGGCTACTCTGAAGCTGCGGAACTCGCCTTCTTCGGGGCCAAGGTGTTGCACCCGGCCACGATCCGCCCCGCGGTCACCCGCGGAATTCCGGTCAAGGTCCTCAATACGTTCCGGCCCCAGGCCAAGGGCACGACCGTCATCGCGCGGGCGGCCGGGGATGGAGTCCGGGCGCTCGCCATGCGCCGGAAGGTCACCGCGCTCTTCGTGAGTAATCCGCGAATGCTCTTGGCCTACGGGTTTGCGGCGCGTGTTTTCAGCGTTTTCGAGAAACTCCGCGTGCCCGTCGATGTCATCACGACGAGCGAAGTCTCGATCTCGATCACGGTGGACGACAAGTCACCCATCGGCGATCTCGTGCGGGAACTCTCGGAGTTTGCCGAGGTCGAGATCTTGAAAGATCTGGCCGTCGTTTCCGTTGTCGGGCGTAACATGCGATCGACGCCTGGAATCGCCGCGCGCGTTTTCAAGGCTCTCAAGGACATCAACGTGATCTTGATTTCCCAGGGCGCCACCGAAACGAACATGACGTTTGTCATCGAGGCTGCTCACGCCCCAAAAGCGCTCCAGCTCTTGCACCGGGAGTTTTTTGAATGAAAGCCCTCCTCGTCGGGTACGGGAAGATGGGCCGGGCCATAGAGGCCGTGCTCGTGCAACGCGGTCACGCCGTGGTTCGCCGGATCGATCTCCACGACACCCTCAATTCCGTCGATCCTTCCACTGTTGATATCGCCTTTGAGTTCACGGCGCCAGAGGCCGCACCGGCGCGTATCGAGGCCCTTCTGGAAAAGGGGATTCCGGTCGTCTCTGGGTCTACCGGGTTCGACACCACGCTCCTGCGATCCCTCGCGGACCGCCGAGGCGTGGCCTTCATGCACGCGGCGAACTACTCGATCGGTGTCGCCGTCATGCGCCGGGCCGCGATGATCCTCGGAGCGGCACTGGAGCCTTTTTCCGAGTTCGAGCCAGGCATCGTGGAACGCCACCACAACGCCAAGAAAGACAGCCCTTCCGGCACGGCGAAAGTCATCGCCACAGCGGTCAACGCTGGCCGCACACAACGGCCCGCGGACGTTCCCATTGTGGCGTTGCGGCAGGGAGGCCAGCCGGGCGAACACACCTTGATTTTCGAGGGACCCGAAGAGAGCCTCGAACTCGTCCACCGGGCTCGTTCCCGCACCATCTTCGCCCAGGGAGCCGTGAGGGCGGGGGAGTGGATTCTGGCCTCTCAGCGGAAAGGTTTTTTGACATTCGACGACTTCTTCGAGAGGAGGTCCTAAGGTGAGCGGAGACGTTCTCTTCTCAGGTGTTTTCACTGCCATCATCACCCCATTTACAGACTCCGGAGACGTCGACGAGCCTGCCCTCAGGCGCCTCGTGAGACGTCAGATCGCTGGCGGGGTTTCGGGCGTCGTGCCGTGCGGGACAACGGGGGAGTCAGCCGTGCTGGACAGCGACGACCACAAGAAGGTCGTCGCTATCGCTGTTGAAGAAGCCCGTTTTGCATCGCGGCCCGTGACCGTCATTGCTGGGTGCGGGTCCAACGATACGAAGAAGTCTCAGAAACTCGCCAAGCTGTGCAAAACGGCCGGGGCGGACGCCCTCCTTGCAGTCACTCCGTACTACAACAAGCCGACCCCGGGAGGCCTCATCGCTCATTTCAAGGCCGTCGCGGATGCTGGCGATCTGCCCGTTGTCCCGTACAACGTTCCGTCCCGTACCGGTGTCAACATGCTGCCAGACACCGTCCTGGAACTGGCGCAGGATTCGCGCTTCAAGGCCGTCAAGGAGGCCTCGGGAAACCTGGATCAGGCTTGCGAAATCCTCAGGCAGCGCCCCGAGGGGTTTGCCGTTCTCTCGGGCGAAGACTCGCTGGCGGTTCCCATGATCGCCCTGGGGGCCGATGGTGTGATCGCGGTGATTTCCAACGAAGCCCCCCGGCAGTTCACGGAACTCATCGAGGCGGCTCTGGCTGGTGATCGCGGGCGGGCCGCGGCGTTCCAGGCCCGGCTGTTTCCGCTGATGAAAGCCAATTTCAGGGAATCCAACCCAATCCCCGTCAAATGGGCCATGCAGCGCCTGGGGCTGTGCGGCGGGGCGCTGCGTTTGCCACTCGTCCCGCTTTCTCCCGCGCATTTTGCCCCCATGGAGGCGGCGTTGAGGGAGGCTGGTCTCTTAAACGATGCCGGCGAGCCCGTGGAGTCTCTCGCATGACCCGAGATGAGGTTTTAGAACTTCTCGATTCCCTCGAGCGGGGGGAAAGACGGGCTGCTTTCCAGAACGAAGCGGGGCACTGGGCCGTCGACACGGCGGTCAAGGAAGGCATCTTGTGGGCCTTCCGGCTGGGCGTTGATCAGCCCATCGAGGCTCCGCCTTTCTGGTTTCGTGACCGGGACACCGTGCCCCCGCGGCGGGACATTCCTGGGGGGGTCCGCGTCGTACCTGGCGGAACAGCTATCCGGCGCGGAAGTTACCTTGGGAAGGGTGTGGTCATCGTCCCGCCGGCGTATGTGAACGTGGGGGCCTACGTTGACGAGGCCACGATGGTGGACAGCCATGCGCTTGTCGGGTCGTGCGCGCAGGTCGGGAAGAAGGTTCATCTCTCCGCGGCGGCACAGGTGGGAGGCGTGCTCGAGCCGTCCGGCGCCCGGCCAGTCATCATCGAGGACGAGGTATTCGTAGGCGGCGGCACGGGGCTTTACGAGGGCGTTCTCGTTGGAAAAAGAGCGGTCCTGGCGGCTGGAGTCATCTTGACAGGCTCGACGACCCTCATCGATCTCGTCAATGAAGTGGAGTTGAAGGGCGAAGGGGGAGTCCCCCTGGCCGTGCCGGAAGGAGCCGTCGTGGTTCCAGGCTCGCGGCCGGCGAGCGGCGCATGGGCCCGGGAGCGGGGCATTCAACTCGCCACCCCCGTCATCGTCAAATACCGCGATTCCAGAACGGATTCGAAGACGGCGCTGGAGTCAGCACTTCGGCGTCCGGAATGACTCTCACCCCCGAGATCTTGAAGGCTGCGGCGGAGCGGTTCGGCACTCCGTTCTTCATCTACGATTTCGCCGCCATCGAACGACAAGTCGAACGGCTCAAGAATGCACTCGGCGACAGGTTCACAATCGCCTACGCGGTCAAGGCGAATCCCTCGCTCGCCGTTCTCGCTTTCCTCAACCGGCTGAATCTCTGTGCCGATGTCGCCTCGGCTGGTGAGTTGAAGGCGGTGCGTAAGGTGGGGTTCACGAGCCAGAGAATCCTCTCGACAGGTCCATCCAAAACGGAATCAGATCTGGAAGCTCTCGTCGCTTCGAAGGTAAGCCAGATCCACGTGGAAGGTGCCGACGAACTGGAGAAACTCGAGGAGATTGCAGCGCGCAAGGGCCGGAGAGTCTCCATCGGGTTGCGTCTGAGTCCTCCCTGGGGCCTCAAGGAGACGTACAAGATCATCGGTGGACCCGGTTCGAAAAAGTTCGGGTTCGACCTCCCGTCGGCCCAGCGGGCCCTCACCAACCGGGCACGGTTTCCGCACCTGAAAGTCACGGGATTTCAGGTTTTCAATGCCTCGAACGTTTTGGATGCGGATTTACTCGTGGCGAACACGAACCGGGTCCTCAAGCTGGCTCTGGCGTTATCCCAGGCTCACGACGTCCCGCTTACCACCGTCGACTTTGGCGGCGGTCTGGGTGTTCCCTACTCTGACGCGGAAAAGGAACTGGACCTCGTGGTTCTGTCGAAAGGTCTTGACGAGATCGCCCAGTGGACCCGGCGCGTCCCCAAGTTTCGAGACACGCGCTTCGTGTTCGAGCCAGGACGGTTCCTTCTCGCCCAGGCGGGCCGCTATGTGGTTCGTGTCATCGGAACCAAGTTGAGCCGCCGCAGGCGATACCTCCTCGTCGATGGCGGCGTTCATCACATGGCGCGTCCCGCCCTGATCGGCACACCGCACCGTGTTTCGGCCGTCGGGAACGAAGAGCCCCCAACAGGTAAATACTCGATTGCCGGACCGCTTTGTACGAGTATCGATATTCTCCACCCGGCGGCGCCTCTTCCCGAGCCGAAGAAGGGAGACCTTCTGGCGTTCGAGAATGCGGGTGCCTACGGATTCACGGAATCCATGCCACTCTTTCTCTCGCGTGAATGGGCGGCGGAGGCCGGCTATCTCGAAGGCGAACTCCACTTGCTGAGGCAAAACCCCACAGCGGAGGACCTGCTGAGAAAGCAGATCATTCCGCCCTCCCTGCGTCCATGAACAGAGAGAAAAACCAATCAATCCGGCGAGACGAAGTCCACCGGACGGTTCTTGAAAGGAAACAGAATGCAGCGCAAACACTTCGGAATCCTGGCGGTGGCCGCCATTCTCTCCATCGCGAGTTCAGCCCGGGCTGGGTCCCTCGAAGCCATGCAAAAAGCCTACTTCGGCTCCACCAAGCCGGGAAGCTGGGCCAAGTATGAGCAAAAAGTCACGGACCAAAAGGGCCGCGTCACAACATCGGTCATGACGCTTTCCCGGCTCGAGAACGAGGGCAAGAAGATCTGGTTCGAGATCAGGACCGAGCCCAAGGAAGGCGACAAGAAAGCCAAGCCGATGACGCTCAAGTACCTCCTGAGCGAGCAGTTTCCGATCGAGAAAAACGCTCTCAACTACATGAAGTACATCGAGCGGATCATCATGCAGGCGGACGGTTCCGACGCCCAGGAGATGGATATGGACACGTTCCGCACCATGGGCGCCGCCTTCATTAGCAACATTGATTACGGCGCGAACGTGGAGTCGAAGGGCGCGGAGACCGTGGAGGGCAAGAGCACGGACCACTACTTCATGACCGGGTCTTTCGACATCAAGGCGGTCTTTATAAGAATCAAGGGAACGTACGAAACCGATGTTTGGCTTTCCGAGCAGGTTCCGTTTGGCAGAGTCAAGGAACAGAGCGTCACGAAATCTGAAAAGGGCGAGGTCACGGGCCGCACGGAAAGCCGGCTGCTCGAGACAGGCACGGGCGCCACTTCCAAGATCACCGGACCCGTGAAAAAACTGGAGATGCCGAAGCTCCCGAGTTTCGGAGGCTGACACCCGGCGCGTCATTCGTATTAACTCTGAGATTCATCTCGGGGCGGGCGAATACCACTCGAGACCCCAATTCTTGGGATTGAAAAAGCTCTAGCCGTACGCCCGCTCCTTTCGCCGTCCTCCAGGCCCCTTGCCGGGGATACGTCCGAGCCTTGTGATCTGTGACTTGATTCTCTCTGCATAAACCTCGGCCGACTCATGAATCCCGGCCTTGCCCGGGTAGATTTCATAAAGGACCCGGTACCGAGAAGGCGTGAGATTCGGCATGATGACATTGGCACCGCGCAGGAGGCCGAGTTCCCGTCCGCGAGCCGGATCAAGTGTCGCGAGCGCCGTCGTACTCGGAATGTTGGCATCGGGCCTCACGAGCCTGGCGAGCGCCACGACCTTCGTCGTGGTCTCTTCACTCCCCGTAACCTGTTCATCCCTGGCGGCTTGTGGGAACGCCCCGGATCCGAGTGGCGTCGACGGATGGGGGAGATAAGGACCGATGCCAATCATGTCGAGGTCGAGTTCCCTGAAGAGCACGATGTCGGCAGCCAGACTGGCCCACGTCTGTCCAGGAATTCCCACCATCACCCCGCTTCCGGCCTCGTAACCAAGTTCAGACAGGCGCCGCAGAAGAGCCAGGCGGTCAGAAACGCGGCCCGGAAGCGACGGGTGAATCGCTTCGTAGAGACTTTGATCCGATGTTTCGAACCTCAGGAGATACCGGTCCGCGCCCGCTTCTCTCCAGGCAGCGAACTCGTCATCCGCTCGCTCGCCGAGACTCAGGGTCACCGCGAGTCCGGTTTCGGTTTTGATCGCTTTCACGAGATCAAAAATCCACTCCCCCGTCAGGCCAGGATCCTCGCCCGCCTGCAGGACGAGCGTGCCGAAGCCGTATTGCACGGCCTGCCGGGCGCAGCCAAGAATCTCGTCCGCGGTCATCCGGTAGCGGGTGAGATTGGGGTTGGTCGCAGCGATGCCGCAATAGGCGCAACGCCGCTGGCAGGCGTTCGAAATCTCAACGAGCCCCCGGAGGTGGACTTCATCGCCCACAGTGACTTTCCGTACGGCATCAGCCCGCTTGTAGAGTTCGTCGAGCCGGTCAGGGTCTTCCTCCCGCAGCCACCCCAGGATCTCTTCGCGAGTGATCATCTTTAACCGCCTGCGCTTCTGGCCTTTCCTCTCCAACCATTCGGGGTTCGGCGCAAAGGGGCCGAGCGCTCCCCTGAATATCCCAGGCGCAGAGACGCTGGTCAACCGGCGGTTCGGTCCGGGAAGCGCCGTGGAGGTGAATCAAACTCCCCATTCTCTGTTGCTTCCGGGCATAACATTCCAGGTGCGACCGTGCGACGTTCTGACTTAGTCCTGTTTGCAGACGGATCTGGAGGACTTCGTGCTGGATACGGTTCCGCGTCCGCAACTGAGTACGCTGTGGACGAACGCGGGCCCGGTCGTGTACGACGAGACGGACATATATCTCACCATGCAGTTGACGGGGCCCGCTCCGGCAGGCGGCGCGAAGATCTCCCTGAAGCTCTCGAATTTGAGCATTCTGCACAACCCGTGGGGTCCGCCGAATGATCCGGATGACCCTGGCAGCATCATGCTGAAACAGAATGTGAACGCGGGAGAGATGGGGGCAACGACGTCCATCCGGGCGTTCCCGGTGACGCAAGCGGAGCCGCTCGTGGTGACGGCGTTCTACGGAGGAGTTCAGAAGCAGCTGGCGCTGACCATTGTGCCGAGAACGGGAGTGGCGCTCTCATCTCTGGCCGTGACGCCGGAGGCACTGATAGGCGGGCAAGGCGCGACGGGAACGGTGATGTTGAATCACGCCCGGCCGTGTTGACTGTGAACCCACAGGTACACGCCCGGATTCTGGGGTTGGCTCCAGGAATGGCGGTACCTGGGCAAGGAGGTCTGGTTCTCTACGGGCAGAACCTCCAGGCGAACGACACGGCGTTTCTCGTGGGACCCATCTACGCTCCTGGCGATTACACGAATCCGCTCTGTTCGCAGAGTAACGGGACGTGCCCCACGTACTCGCCGGCGTCAGGTGTTAACGCGGGTGGAACACAGCTCACGTTCACGGTGCCCCAGCTCACTCCGGGAGCCTACTGGGTGCAGACGATGAACCCGGTAACGCTCCTCTCGGAGAACGGGGTGTGGCTGACCGTCGAGCCGGAAGAGAAGACCCGCCCGGCGCTGACGATTGACGAACACCGCTGGGCGGCGCGCATCTGGCCGGGGCAAACCATGCAGGGACGGCTGGAAGGGAACGTCCCGTCAGGCGGGCTGTGGGACTGCAACTTCTATTACTTCCATGCTGCGGCGGGGAGCCGGGTGACCGTAACTCTGGATCGTCTGGACACAACTCTGGGGTGGGAGAACCCGGAGAGTCTGAGCAGGAACAGGGACAGGCAATTCTTCCAGAAACCACGGTATACTCTTGCCGTGAGAACGGCGCGGGCATTTCCGGTCGAGGGATCCCATGTGGGCTTCTTCCACTGCCTCTCCCGCGTCGTCGACCGGCGGTTCATCATGAAAGATCCCGAAAAAGAGATCTTCCGCAAGATCTTGAGACAGTGCGAGATCTTCTACGGGATTCGGGTCTTGACCTACTGCATCATGTCTAACCACTTTCATGTCCTCGTCGAAGTTCTTGAACCGAAGGAGCTTACGGAAGACGAGATCCTCTCTCGCGTGGCCGCCCTCTACCCGGTGAAGTTCGTCATCGGCCTTCGGAAGGACCTTGACGCCTTTCGTGAGGCTGGCCTTTCAGATCTCGCTCAGAAGC